>Ga0335076_10000330_pt1 | contig 42615 bp, 35 predicted proteins | sample Lox_Sample_25_FD_206717 | JGI IMG/M metagenome (GOLD analysis project Ga0335076, IMG submission 206717) | Soil microbial communities from Loxahatchee National Wildlife Refuge, Florida, United States - Lox_Sample_2.5 | ecosystem: Environmental > Terrestrial > Soil > Wetlands | place: USA... | reverse complement strand
CCGGCCAGCAGCGCGCGGATCTTCTCGCCGCTGGCTCCGGGCTGCCACCGGCGGGTGGCGGCGGCGGCCAGCGCGTCCAGGGTCGCGCTGATGTCGGCGTGGATGCCGACCTCGACGTCGTAGCTGGCATCCACCTCGGCCGGGAACCGGCTCAGGTGCACGATCTGCTTGTCCCGGCCCGGGTTGATCCGGGCCGGGTCGAACTCCTGCAGCTCATAACCGACGGCGACGATCACGTCCGCCTCGTCGAATCCGAAGTTGACGTAGTCGTGCCGCATGAACCCCACCGCGCCGAGGGCGTGCGGGTGGTCGTCGGGGAACACGCCCTTGCCGTGGAAGGTGGTCGCCACCGGCAGGCCCAGCTGTTCGGAGAAGCGCCGCAGAGCCTCGGCTGCCCGGGCCCGGGCGGCCCCGTGACCAGCCAGCACGACCGGCTGCCGGGCGCTGTCCAGCACCGCCCCGGCCCGCTCGATCTGCGACGCCGACGGCTCGTCGGGCCGGGGGATGTTGAGGTTGAGCGGAGCAAGCCCGGCCGCGCGCATGGCCTCGACGTCCTCGGGCACGGCCAGGTAGACCGCGCCGGGACGTTCGGTCTGGGCCAGCTTGAACGCCTTGCGGACCATCTCCGGGACCGCGCCCGGGGTCAGTACCACGTCCGCCCACTTGGTCACCGGCGCGAACATCGACACCAGATCGACGCTCTGGTGGGACTCCTTGTAGATCCGGTTCAGGCCGACCTGCGCGGACAACGCCACCACCGGCGAGCTGTTCGTCGTGGCATCAGCCGTGCCGAGCAGCAGGTTGATCGCGCCCGGGCCCAGCGTCGCCGAGCACACCCCGGCACGGCCGGTGAGCCGCCCGAAGATCTCGGCCATGAACGACGCCGCCTGCTCATGGCGCACCAGCACGTACCGGATCGGCGACCGGGCCAGGGCATCGACGAACGCAATGTTCTCCTCGCCCGGAATACCGAAAACGACGGTGACGCCCTCCCGCTCCAGGCAGCGCACCAGCAGGTCCGCGACACCAGGCTGCTGGGCCATTACCGGAGCTTACCGCCGGGCTCCCGGCCCCGCCCCAGCTCGGCAGTCACGCTGAATCCCAGAAAGGGGCCATGGCGGCACCGACTGTGCCGCGTTGATGGCTCCCTGGCGGCTGGCTGGCTGGCGTCCCGGGCGTACGATCGTGGCGCGGCCTGCGGCCGTTGGAAGGGACGTGGATCGGTATGAGTCTCAGCCGCCGGATCGCCATGCTGTTCCGGGCCAAGGCGAACAAGGCGCTGGACCGCGCCGAGGACCCCCGCGAGATGCTGGATTACTCCTACGAGCGGCAGCAGGAGCTGCTGCAGCAGGTGCGCCGCGGGCTGGCGGATGTCGCGACGAGCCGCCGGCGTGTCGAGCTGCAGCTCACCCAGCTGCAGCAGTCGGCAGCCAAGCTGCAGGGCCAGGCACAGCAGGCGCTCGCCGCGGGGCGCGAGGATCTGGCCCGCGAGGCGCTGACCCGCCGGGCGGCCGTCACCGCGCAGATCGGCGGCCTGCAGGGCCAGCAGGCCTCGCTGCAGGCCGAGCAGGACAAGCTCACCGTCGCCTCGCAGCGCCTGCAGGCGCAGGTGGAGGCGTTCCGGACCCGCAAGGAGACCATCAAGGCCGCCTACGCGGCCGCCGAGGCCGAAACCCGCGTCCGCGAGGCCGTCACCGGGATCTCTGAGGAGATGGGCGACGTCGGCATGGCCATCCAGCGTGCGCAGGACAAGACCGAGCAGATGCAGGCCCGGGCCGGGGCGCTGGATGAGCTGCTGGCCTCTGGCGCGCTGGAGGACGCCACGCTGCCCGGCGGCCATGACGACCTGCAGTCTCAGCTGGATGCCCTCACCGCGGGCCACGATGTGGACGACGAGCTGGCCCGGATGAAAGCACAGCTGCCGGCCTCGGCTCTCCCGGCGGCCATCGAGGGCCCCGAGACGGCATCAGCTGATCTGCCGCCTCCGCCGGAACGGCCGACCACATCGTAAGCGTGGCGCGTCGCGCCGACGGCAACCGCGCCTGTACGGGACTGGCCGATTTCCGGGCTTTTTCGGAGCGACGCGGCGTCCGTCGCCGCAGGTGAGAGGGCATCTCCCGGTTACTGTGGACGGCAGTTCCACCGTTCGCTGGACACTCTGGGCGCCGGAACCCCCAGCGGGGGTTTCTCCCGTGAGTCCGGTCATGACCAGCACCGCTTCATGCCGTGAGCCTCATGCGCGGCCAACGGTCTCGTTTCCGGCCGACCGGCTGTCGTCCGGCTCTGTGGGGTCTTGCGCAGATGAGTCGCTGGGGGCCAGGATTAGCAGGCTGACGCGGTCGCCGGGAGCCAGCGTGAGCTGCGGGTCGGGCGGCCGGAGATGGCGGCTGCGCAGTACCGAGACCGGTGTACTTTCCGATGGCCAGGTGACCTCGCTGAGCTTCTGCCCGCTGGCGTCCGAGTCGCTGGCGATGGTGATCTCGACGAGCTGGTATCCGGGCAGCGGAGTCGGCGGGTTTTCCGGCCTTTCCGGCGTTTCCCGGGCGGCGCGGGCAGGCCCGGCGGTGATCTGGCGGGCGATGGTGCGCAGTACGTCGGGGGCGGTGACCCAGCCCTGGATCTGGTGGCCGTCGGCGGACAGCACGGGCAGGCCGTCGCGGCCGTGGATTTCCAGCTGCCGCAGCGCCTGGGCGAGGGATTCGGTGGCGAACACGGACTGCGGATTCGCCTGGTGGGTGACCGGCCCGGCCAGCGCGGCCCAGTCCGGGGCCGGGCGGGCGCCGCCGCCCCTGTTTGCGCCGCTGTCGGCGGGCGGCACGGGCAGCGGCGGGTGGGAAGACCGCATGGCGTCGGCGATCTTGAGGTCGGACAGGGCGCGCCAGGGGGTGGACCGGTCGATGTCGGTGCCGCGGCGCAGCAGCTTGGTGGTGTAGATGGTGCCGTAGGACAGCGCGCGGGAGAGGGTCGAGGCGATGGCGACCGCGAGCATCACGGGGAGTGTGAGGGCGAAGTCGCCGGTCATCTCGACCACGCTGGCCACCGAGGTCAGCGGCGCGCCGGCGGCGGAGGCGAACACAGCGCCCATCGCGACCACCGCGTACAGGGCCGGATCGCCCGCGCCCGGCCCGAAGGTATGGTGCACGACGTCGCCGAAGGCCATGCCGGAGGTGACCCCGATGAACAGCGACGGGGCGAACACGCCGCCGGAGCCGCCGATCCCGATGGTCAGGCTGCACGCGGCGATCTTGGCGCAGGCGAGCACGATCAGGTACCACAGCGCGTACTGGCCCGCGGTGGCCTGGTACATCACCGGGTAGCCGACGCCGTACATTTGCGGGATCGCGAGCAGCAGCAGCCCGAGCGCGAGGCCGCCGACCGCGGGCCTGGCCCACTCCGGCCGCCCCTTCCACACCCGGTCACACAGGTCTTCGGTCTTGTACAGGACCGTCTTGAAGCCCAGGCCCATCAGCGCGGCGACCACCGCCAGCACCGCGATCAGCAGGTAGTTCCGGGCGTGGTGCAGCTCGATGCCGGGCGGGAAGCCGGACAGGAACGGCTTGTCGCCCAAAAACGGCATAGCAGTGACGTCGGCGATCATCGCGGCGAGCATGACGGTGAACAGCGCGTCGACGGAAAACTCCCGCAGGATGATCTCCACGCCGAAGAACACCCCGGTGATCGGCGCGTTGAAGGTGGCCGAGATGCCGCCGGCGGCGCCGCAGGCGACCAGGATCCGCAGCCGGTCCTGCGGCATCTTCACCCACTGGCCGACGCTGGAGGCCAGCGCAGAGCCGATCTGCACGATCGGGCCCTCCCGGCCGACCGAGCCGCCAGTCCCGATGCATAGCGCGGACGCGAGCGCCTTGACCACGCTGACCTGCGGCCGGATCCGCCCGCCGTTATCTGCGACGGCGATCATCACCTCGGGTACGCCGTGCCCGCGGGCCTCGCGCGCGAACCGGTAGATCAGCGGCCCGTACAGCAGCCCGCCGATGACCGGGATGACTATGAAGAACCCCAGTCCCAGCCAGGGCAGGTGCGCGCTGGGGACCCGCCCCTGCTGGCCGAACTGGCTGTGCCCGGTCGCCGCCCAGGTGAAGAAGTCGATCAGGTACCGGAACGCCACCGCGCCCAGCCCTGACCCCGCCCCGATCAGCAGCGCGAGCAGGAACATGCCACCGCGGCCCGCCCGCCGCCATGCTGCGCCCCGCCCGGCCCACGCGCGGGCTCCGGTGGCGGCCCGGGCCCGTATGCCTGCTGCTGTACTGCTCATGAGCGTCCCTCCGGGCCGACCGAATCGCGGGCCGCTTCCTGGTACGGCCGGGACGGCTGCACCGCCTCATCAGATGGCGTGCCATTGTCGCCCGGCGGCCATCGGTGGTCGGGAATCTCCCCGGCCGCGTCCGCGAATGCGGCCAGCGCCGCGGCCACCGCGTGCTGCCGGCTCGCCGGGAGGCGGCCCAGGATCTCCCCGATCAGCGCGCGCCGGCGCGCGGTGGCCCGGTCCACAACCAGCCGGCCCGCCGCGGTGACCGACACCAGTACCGCGCGGCGGTCGGCCCGCGCCCGGTGCCGCCGGATCAGCCCCTTGCGCACCAGCCGGTCACACATCCGGCCTGCGGTCGACGGCGCGACGTCCAGCGCCGCTGCCAGGTCCGCCATCCGCCGCGTGCCGTGCGACGCCAGCACCACCAGCGCCCGGTACTGCGCGATCGTGACCTCCTCGGCCGCCGCGCCGAGCGACCGCGTGGCCACCGCGATCAGCGACCGGCTCGCCGTCAACACCGCGTCCACGGCGGCTGGATCCGCCGGATGCTCCCCTGCCACTTCCGGGATCCAATCCTGTGCAGCAATCAATATTTGTATCGTGCAACGATAATACACTACGGATGGCCCGATGCGGGATGCCCGGATCCAGCGACTGCCGCGCCGCGAGAGCCGGGCCTGGCACCCGGTGAGCCCGAAGTAGTTCTTGCTGAACTCGCAATCTTCTTCGCGCCGATCACCATCCCGTCGCGCCCGCGCCGCACTGCCTCTGGGTCCTTCGCCGCGAACCGGCGCACTGCGCTCATCGCGGCGGACGTGCAGCGGGTCCCGCCCCCCCGAGGCTCCGCCGTGTTACCCCGGGCGGTGCAACCGGACCAGGCACGACGCGTACCAGCGCACGATCCCGATGCCGGGGACGGCCGGGTCCGGGTGTGGCCGCAGGGTCTGCTTACTGCGCTGTGGCTGGGGCGGCGTCTGGTCGCGGAGGTGCCCGCCGGGCCGGGGCGGTGCGCGTTCGCCGGCATCACGCCGACGGGAGACGACTGCGATGCCGGCGCCGCGCGGAGGGTTGGCAACGCCCGGACCGCAACCGTGCCTTCCGTGTGGAGCACTGGTACTGCGACCAGCAGCAGATCGATGGACGGGACCACGACATCGGTGCTCGACGAGCGCCGGCCGCCACGGCAGCGGACGGGCGGCCCCGCTGGGACTGATCACCGCCCGGGGACTCCAGCGTCGTGTGCCGGCCGGGACCAGCCCCGAAGTAGCGCAGGCAGGTGCCCTGCCCGTGTCCGGCGCCGCTGAGGATCTGCCGGGTCACCGAGCGGAACGTACCGTCCGCCTCCTCGTAGGCAAGCACGGCACGGCCGGGGCCGGGCGGTAACCGCCTGTAGGGTGGCCGATCTCCATCAGGAACGCGTTGAGCTGCAGTTCCCGCCACTTGTCAGTCGCGGGAGTTAGGCCGGTCCCTTCTCTCGACCGGCATGGCATCAGCGGTTCAGGTGCCGGGAGTCTGCATGCTGTCGTAGCCAGCCGGGAGAACGTTCTGCGAGATCGACGCGATGTTCACCGCCTTATTGATCTGGCCGGCCTGCAGGAACGCGTCGGCGAGTGTCTGCTCGGCCTGGACGTCCGAGAGAGCCACCGCAGCGACCCGGAACTCAGAGGAAGGCACGATGGCCTTGGCGTCCGCCACTGAGGTCGTGTCTCCTCGGCGAGCGGCGAGGCCGCATGCGACGCCGAGCGCCAGCCCGGACGGTACGTCTCCGCTGCCCAGAAACCCGATCCGCAACGACTGGACGACGTAGAAGGCCGGATTCAGCTCGCGAAGCCGAAAACGACCACGAACAGCAGGGCCGAGATGACGTGCCCGACGATCGTTAGGTGCCAGATCCCGAGGAAGCACAGCACTTCCCGCTCGGCCAGCCAGGCGAAAGCCGACCGTTGCGCCCGGTATGTCCGGTACGTCCGGACGGACGCCAGCGGGGCCAGGACCTGAGCGGTGCCGTCGGCCGGACGGCACCTCAGGGCGGGCCTCCTCGGCCGGGCGGTATTCCTATCTTCCGGGTAGACTTTATTGACTGAGGCACCTGTCAGGTGCTCAACTGTGAAGGTGCGACATAGCAGACCCACCCATCGTCCCGGCACCGGCCTGCCGTGAGCATGGCGGTCCGGAACGTCGCCTCGCACCCGAGGAAACGAGGCTCGGTGAGCGGCGGGGGCGGGCGAGCGCCCGGGCCAGCTAAATGGAGTAACGCGGCGGAGTGGCCCGCCGGGGGCCGCAGAGCGCCGCTCACCGTCGTCCCGGCGGGTGATGGCCGTTTCCCGGCTATCGCCGACTGGATTCTGGCTCAGGCGTCAGATCACCTGCGGGGACGAGGAGCTTGCCATGCAGGATCCGGAGTTCACCCTTGCAGCCGGGCCGGCCGTTGTCAGCCCCCGGGTGCTGGCCGCGCTGAGCCAGCCCCTCACAAATTACTCCGACCCCTCGTTCCTGGAGCGCTTCCGGCGTACCGAAGCGAAGGTGGGCCAGGTTTTCGGTACCGCCAACGAGATCATCCTGTTGCAGGGCGAGGCCGTACTGGGCCCGGAGGCCGCGGCGCGCTCCCTGGTCCGCCCGAGCATGCCGGTCCAGAACCTGGTCTCCGGTATTTACGGCCACGGGATGAGCCTGTGGCTGAAGAGCTTCGGGGCTCAGTTGCACGAGCTCAGTGCTCCGTACGACGACGCCATCGACCCGGACGATGTCAGTGCCTACCTCGACGCGCACCCGGAAATCGAGCTGTTGTGCGTCGTGCACTGCGAGACCCCGTCGGGCACGCTCAACGACTGCTCCCGCATTGGCCCGATCGTGCGAGCTCACGGTGTCCTGACCCTGGTGGACTGCGTGGCCTCACTCGGCGGCATGCCGGTCGACCCGGATGCCTGGCAGCTGGACGTGTGCGTCACCGCTCCGCAGAAATGCCTCGGCGCCTCGCCCGGGATGTCACTCATCGCCGTGAGCCCGCAGGCCTGGGCAGCCATCGAGCGCAATCCGCTGGCCCCTCGCGACTCATTCCTGTCGCTGCTGGACTGGCGCGACCGCGGCACGGGCAGGGGCGGTTTCCCTACACCCCGTCGGTCAGCGACATCTACGGTGTCGAAGCCGCCTGCGACCTGTTCCTCGGAGAGGGGCGCGAGGCAGTATTCGCCAGGCACCAGACCGCGGCGCGGGTGTGCCGGGCCGGCATCGCGGCGATGGGCCTTTGGCTATGGCCCGCCCGCGAGGCCATCATGGCGGCCTGCGTCACCGTGGTAGCGGTTCCGGCCGGCCTGGACCAGGCGGCCGTCTGTGACCACGTGCGTGCATGTTACGGCGTGATGATCTCCGGCAGTGAGGGCGCGGGGGATCTCGTCCGCATCGGACACATGGGGCCCACCGCCAGCGCGTTCCATCCGGTGGTCGGGCTGGCGGCGCTGGGCCGGTCCCTAGCCGATCTCGGCGCGGAAGTACGAATCGGCGACGGCGTAGACGCCGCGCTCGCGGTGCTGGCAGCAAGCAGGAGGACACAGCCATGACAGAGACACGCACAGGCGCGACCACCCCGGCCGCCGGGCCGCCCCGGATGGCGGAGATCGAGATCAACTCGATCCAGCCCATCCCGGACAGCGAACGTCACGGCACCGTCGGACAGCAGTGGCGGCTGTGGTACGCGTGCAACGCGAACTTCTTCTGCGTGGTCCTCGGATCCTTCGCCGTCCTGCTCGGCCTGAACCTGTTCTGGGCCATCATCGCCATCGTGGCCGGATCGGTGATCGGCGGGGTGCTTACCGCCCTGCACGCCGTGCAGGGCCCGCGCCTCGGCGTCCCGCAGATGATCCAGTCCAGGGGTCAGTTCGGCTTCTACTTCGGCGTGGTCCTGTTCGTGATGGGGATCGTGCTGGACGTCGGGTACATGGGCGGCGGCCTGGTCGTCGGCGCCCAGTCCTTGCAGGGAGTCATTCCGGGGCTGCCGATCGAGGCCTGGATCGTGATCTTCGCGGTGCCGTGCGTAGTCCTGGCCATCTGGGGGTACCGGCTGATCCACGCGGTTCAGCCGTACCTGGTGGTGATCATTACCGCGGTCTGGTTCGCCATACTGGGCCTGGTCCTAGCCTCCGGCGACCATCTGGCCAAGGGGATGGGCGGCACTCACCTGGCCAGCTTCCCGGCCTTCCTTGTGGTGGTCGGGCTGTTCTTCATGAACCAGCTGAGCTGGGCCATCTACGTGTCGGACTACTCCAGGTACATGCCCCGGAACACCTCCGGACCGAAGATCTTCACCGCGGTGGCGGTCGGCTCCACCGTGTCCACCGTGGCGTTCTGCGCGCTCGGCGCGTGGGTCACCGCCATCGCCCCGACCGCGTCGTCGCCGGTGACCGTCATCGCGAGCGTCGCCGGCAAGTGGGTGCTGTGGTTCTCGGCCCTGTCCCTGGTAGCCGCGGCGGCCATGAACGCCTACACCGGCATGCTGTCCTGGGAGTCGGTCCGCTCGACCTGGCAGCAGCTGAAACTGTCCCGCCTCGCCCGCGTGGCCGGGGTCCTGCTGATCTCCGGCGTCTCGCTGGTGCTGGCGTTGCTGGGCTGGCAGTCGTTCGTGACCACGTTCAGCAACTTCCTCAGTGTCTTGCTGTTCGTGTTCGTACCGTGGTCCCTGATCAACCTGGTCGACTTCTACCTGGTGCAGCGCGAGCGCTACGACGTGGCCTCGTTCTACATCCCGCGCGGCATCTACCGGGGCTGGCGGTGGGTGGCGGTCGTCCCCTACCTCGTGGCGTGCGGCGTCGAGCTGCTGTTCGTAGACCAGACGGACCTCAAGGGCCCGCTGGTGAACGCCCTCGGCGGCGCGGACATCTCCTGGATCGTCGGCGGGGTCGTGGCCGCGGTCGGGTACCTGATCGCGGTCCGCGTCGCCGGCCGGGATGCCGAGGTGCCCGCGGAGCAGCTGACGGAGGTGAGCAGGTAGGCATGCGCCGACGGCGCTGGCGTCGGCGGGCAGGGCGGTCTTGTCCTGCTCGTGGCGAGCGGTGGTGCCCCTGCTCGATAATGTCAGCGCAGGCCACGGCCTATTCCTCGACCTACCGCCTTGATCCAACGGACTACCGCTGCGGCGTCGCTGGCGACTACGTTTGCGTTGCGTCAGCGCGACACGCCGAAAGTTTAAGGCAGTCGACGACAGGGCAGCTGCGGGCCGTTCAGGCGGCCGCGGCTGCGGTGTGGGGGGTTTTCTCCCACAGGAACGGGGCGCGGATCAGCTGGTAGAGCCCCCGCCAGCTCGCGGTCCAGTGCATCAGCCAGTACGCCGGCAGCAGCGGGGCGAACACGGCCGAGGTCAGCTTGTGCCGGCGAGCGGCGGCGATGACCAGCGCGGTCCAGATGGCAAAGACCGCCAGCTGGGTCATCGCCAGGGGGAAACTGACTTGGAGGTGCCGGGCGGCGAAGCCGGTATATCCGCTGGCCCAGATGGCCAGCACGACCGGCTGGGCAAGGTACAGCAGCGGGGTGCCGACCATGAAGGCCAGCATGGTCATGGTGCCGGCCCGGCCGAAGGTGCGCCAGGTCCGCAGCGGGTTGCGGGTATGCACCAGTGCGGTGAGCATGAACCCCTTGAGCCAGCGGGTGCGCTGCTTGGTCCAGGCCTTGATCCGGTGGGGCATCTCCCCGTGAGTGACCGAGTCGGCAACCTCGACCCGGTAACCCAGCGCGGAGCAGCGCATCCCCAGGTCGGCATCCTCGGTCACGTTCCAGGCATCCCACCCGCCGAGCTCACGCAGCACGCCGGTGCGGAAGTGGTTGCTGGTCCCGCCGAGCGGGATCGGCAGCCCCAGCCGGGCCAGGCCGGGCAGGGTGAGCTCGTAGCGCAGGCAGTATTCCAGCGCGAACTGGCGGGTGATGAAGCTCTGCCCGGCGTTGGCGACCATCAGCTTGGCCTGCACGCAGGCCAGCGTGTCATCGGCAGCGGCGAAGTGGGCCGCGACCAGGCGGAGCTGGCCGGGGTCGGGCCGGTCCTCGGCGTCGTAGATGACGATCAGGTCCCCCTTGGCCAGCAGCAGCCCGGCGTTGCAGGATCGCGGCTTGGTCTGCGGCTTGCCCGGCGGGATCTCGACGACCCGGATGAAACCCGCCGGATCCGCGGCGGCGATGGCCTGCTTGGTCGCCGCATCCCGCCGCTCGACCAGGATCAGCGCCTCCAGCCGGTCCTTAGGGTAGTCGAGCTGTTCCAGGCACCGCACCATGCCGCCGATCACGTCCTGCTCCTGATAGGCCGGCACCAGGATCGTGTAGCTAGGCAGCTGGGCGTCGGGAATCGCCGGAGCGCGGCTGACGGAACCTGCCCGCGGCCTGCGCCACCGGGCGGCGATCGCGATCACCAGGTGCGCGGCCGTGATCGAGGCTATCGCGGCGACCAGGATGATCGACAGCACCAGCGGCGCAACCACTAGCAGCGCGACCACCCCCAGCGCCGCCGCCACTCCCGCGGCTCGTTGCCACCGCGCAAACCCGCTGCTGGCCGCCAGGTGCGGTTTCCGGCGCGCGAAATGGTTCGCCATGTGGTCCGCGACCGCTTCGCCATGCTCCCACAGCAGGCGCTCCTGCTCATCGGACGGCACATCGGCCATCGTGGCCAGCGGATCATCGGGTCGAGGATCACGGCCGCGGCCGGGGCCGGGCGGCCCGGTAATTGCAGGACTGCTCAGGACGGACATCATTGCTGTACTTCCTTTCCTCTGCTGGATTGACGGGCCGGGCCATGACCAGGGGTTGGCGGCGTGTCATGCTCCCGCTCGCTCCCCGTGACCGGCCGGCCGACCGGGAACAGGCCTCGTCGCCTCGGCTGCGCTCAGCTCTTCGATGCAGGGCTCTTCGATGCAGGGCTCTTCGATGCAGGGCTCTTCGATGCAGGCCAGTAGCTCCATGACTCCGGGAAAGGTCATCTCGACGGTGTGATCAGCAGCCCGCAGCGTGTCGCTCGGGCTGTGCGGTACCTTCGGGACGATCTCCATGTGGCCACCCTCCACGACCAGGCGGGCCAGCACCCCACGGAAAATCCCTAGTTCCGTCTCCCTGGGGTGCCGCGGAAGATCCCCAGTTCCGTCTCCCTGGGGTGCCGCGGAAGATCCCCAGTTCCGTCTCCCTGGGGTGCCGCGGAAGATCCCCAGGCCCCCGCCAGCGGCCGACCGCGACTGGCGGGAACGGCGAACGCCGTGCTCGGGCACCGGCTCCGGTGAGCCGGTTCCTGAACCGGTTTCGCTGGTATCGTCCGGGTTACCGGCTCCACGGGCAGGAGTGAGGCGGGGGCGTGCACAACCGGCATGCGCCGCTCGGCGCTTTCGTCGGCCGGACGGCAGAGCTCGCGCAGTTGGCGGAGGTCATCGCGCGGGTCAGGGCAGGTCAGCCGTGGCTGGTCGCCATCGAGGGTGATCCGGGGATCGGCAAGACGTCCTTGGCGCGGCGGTGCCTGGCCGGGGTGGCAGGGATGAGGGTGTTGCGGGCCCGCGGCGACCAGGCCGAGACTGACCTGGACTTCGGGATCGTCGGCCAGCTGGCCCGGGCGGCCAGAGGTGCGGCTGCCGCGCTCACGGCCGGGGACGGCTCGGCCACCTCGGCGTTCGCGGTGGGCGCGCGGCTGCTAGAGGTGCTGGGGGAGCTGCAGGTCACGGGCGCGGTGGCGATCGTGATCGATGACCTGCAGTGGGCCGACCGCAAGTCGGTGGAGGCCCTGACGGTCATGCTGCGGCGGCTGTCGGTGGACCCGGTCCTCGCCATCGCGATCTACCGCGGGCCCGGCGACCGCCTGGACGAGGCGGCCCAGCGGATGCTCGGGAGCGTGGAGAACCGGCTGCGGCTACCGCTGGGCGGGCTGCGCGAAGCAGAGGTCGCGTCGCTGGCCAGCGCACTCACCGCAGGGCCACTGGATGAGGAGGCCGTCCAGTGGCTGTACCGGGGCACCGGCGGGCACCTCCTGTACCTGCGCACCCTGTTGGCCGAAGGGTCCGGCTTCGATCCCCGGGCTTCGGGACGGCTCGCACCACTCCGGTCGCTGGCCGCGGTCATCGGTGACCACCTACGGGCGCTGCCGCCGCAGGCCCGGGCCATCCTGGAGATGCTCGCGGTGCTGAACCAGCGGATGCCGCTGACGCAGCTGGGCCAGGCCGCCCGGGTTGGCTCGCCCGGCACTGCCATCGAGCCGGCGGTGGCCTGCGGCCTTGTGACCTGGTCACCGGAGGAACCGACTTGCCTGGTGGAGATCCGCCACCTGCTCGTCCGGGACGCCATCTACGCCGGCATCAGGCCGACCATGCGCCGCGAGATGCACGCCCGCGCCGCGTCCGTGGTTGACCAGGCGGCGTCGTGGGAGCACCGGGTGGCCGCCCTGGACCGCCCGGACGAGGGCCTGGCCGCCGAGCTGGAGCACCTGGCGGCCCGGGAGGCGGCCAACGGCCGGCTGGCGCTGGCCGCCACCCACCTGCGGTGGGCCTCGGATGTCTCCCCCGCCCGGGCCGACCGGGAACGACGGCTGCTGACCGCCGCGCTGCACCTGACGCTGGCCGAGGAGGCCCGGGGCCTGGCCCTCCGCGCGGCGGTCGAGGAGACCGCGCCGTCCCCGCTACGTAGCTGCGTGCTGGGTACCATCGCGTTCTCCGTCGGCCGGCTGGCCGAGGCACAGTCGCAGTACAGCGAGGCGCTGGCGCAGGCGAGCACAGACCCGGGCAGCAAGCCGCTGGCCGCGATGATCGCCGGCCGGCTGGCGGGCACTTACACGCTGCTGGGAGCGGGGCAGAAGGTGATGACGTTCGCCCGGCAGGCGCTGGAAACGGGCTGCCTGGACGCGGCGGCGGCCAGCCAGGCGCGGAGCCTGGTCGGTGTCGGCGCCTTGCAGGTGGCTGGCCCGCGCGCGGGTCTGGCGGAGCTTCGTTACCTGCCCGCCGACCCGTCGCAGGTGGACCCGGTGGATGTCGACGGCCTGACGTCTCGGGGCGTGTGCCGGGTGCTGGCCGGTGACCTGAACCCGGCGGTGGCCGACCTGGCCGCCAGCGTCAGGCTAGCGCGCCGAGGCGCGACCATGGTTACGGGCCTGCGCGCCTATTTCTACCTGGCGCTGGCCCAGTACCTGGTCGGCGCGTGGGACGACGTGCTGCTGACCGCCGAGCAGGGGTTTTCCGCCGCCGCCATCCACGCCCGGCGGTATGAGCTGCCGCTGCTGCACCTGGCCGCCGGGTGCGTGCCGGCCGGCCGCGGGCAGGCCGCCGAAGCCGAGCGGCACGCGGCACTGGCCGAGGAGGCAGCAGCCAGCCTGGACTACAGCCAGGAGCGGTTGTTCGCGGCGATGGCCCGGGCGCTGGTCTGCCAGGCCGCCGCGGACTACCTGGGGATGGCCGACGCGCTATTCCCCTGGCGGGACGACGCGGCCCTGGACAGCCGCACCCGGCTGAATGCGATGCTGTGGCGGCCGCTGCTGGCGGAGGGGCTGATCGGCTCCGGTCAGCTGGAGCAGGCCGCCGCCGTGGTGGACCAGCTGCGCACGGACAGCAGCGCGGTCAGCTGCCTGGCCCCGGCGCTGGCCTGGCTAGACGGATGGCTGGCCGAACAGAGCGGCGACCCGGACAAGGCCCGGCAGATCTACCAGCGCGGCGAGGAGGCCGCCGGCCCGCACAGCCCGGTGCACACCGCCCGGCTGCTGCTGGCCCACGGCCGGCTCCTGCGGCGCACCGGCAACCGCAAGGACGCGGTGCAGCAGCTGGGCCGGGCCAACGGCATGTACCGGGCGCTGCGCGCCGAGCCGCTCATCGTCCGGACCGATGAGGAACTCGCGGCCTGCCGCCTACCCGGTAATCCAGTGAAGAAGCAGTCAGTCCCGACACTGACCACCCGGGAGACCGAAGTAGCCCACCTGGTCGGCAAGGGACTGTCCAACCCCGAGATCGCCGCCGAGCTGTTCATCAGCCGCAATACCGTCGAATACCACCTGGGCAACATCTACGCCAAGTGCGGCCTGCAGGGCCGCCAGCAGCTACGGCGCTACGTCGAGCAATGGGGCCAGCCAGCGGTGTAAGGGAACCGCCCGGGCGGGCCGACGATCCGGTGCGGCCGGAAGTGCCCGGGCAGCGAAACCGGGAGCCAGTGTCGCTCCGATGGCGGTCAATCCCGACGGCACTTTGAGCGCGTTTTCGATTGGGTGTGGCTCTTCTGAGGTGATGCAGTGTGAAGCGTTTTAGCCTGCCTGGTGGCTTGGTGTCTGGTCTGGCTGTGTCGGTGCGTGCGTAAAGGGATCCTTCCCGTTACGGTCCCGCTTGTCTGACGACCGGATCGCAAAAGAAGGAGCCCGATCCAAGGGTATGTGCCTGGCCAGGACGAGGCGTTCGCGGAGTCGAGGAAGTGCTTCGGGGAGCTGGAGGACTGGATGGCGTCAGAGGAGGCGGCGGGGCTGCAGCACGGTGAGCTGGAGGAACAGCTGGACGTGCGGGGCCGGGAACTGCTGCGGCAGCTGTTCCGGGACCGGCTGGAGCTGACGTCCGCGCGCGAGGAGCGCCGGCATGACGTGACCGGGGAGGACGGGGTTCGGCGCACGCGCGCGGAAAGGGGCCGGACCCGGCCGCTGGTGACCAGGTTCGGGCAGGTCACGGTGTCGCGGATGGCCTACCGGTCGCCGGGCCGGGGCAACGTGCACCCGCTGGATGCGGCGCTGAACCTGCCGGAGGAGAAGCATTCCCACGGGCTGCGCAAGCTGGCCGCGGTCGAGGCGGCGCGCGGCTCGATCGAGGCGGCCGGCGACGCGGTCGCCCGCGCGACCGGGGTGCGGATCGGGAAACGGCAGCTGGAAGAGCTGGCCCGCCGGGCCGCCGCGCACGTGGAGGCGTTCTACCTGTTCCGGGTGATCGATCCGGGGCCGGAGGGCTGGCCGCTGGTGCTGACCTTTGACGGGAAGGGCATCGTCATGCTGCCGGAGGCGCTGCGCCCGGCCACCGCGAAGGCCGCCGCCGCGGCGCAGGGCAAGCTGGCCACCCGGCTGTCGCCTGGGGAGAAGAACGGCCGGAAACGGATGGCCGAGCTGGCCTGCGTCTATGACGCCGCCCCGGTCCCGCGCACGCCGGAGGAGGTCATCAGCACCCCCGCGCAGAAACGCACGAAGAACAAAACCCAGGCCAGGAAGGGGAAAGGGAAGGGGAAGCCGCGCGAACCGCAGGCGCGGGGCAAGTGGCTGACCGCCTCGGTCACCGACGACATCCCCGCCGTCATCGCCGCCGCGTTCGACGAGGCCGAACGCCGCGACCCGCAGCACAAGCGGGAACGGGCGGTCCTGATCGACGGGAACAACACCCAGATCGAGGCCGTCACCGCCGAGGCCGCCCGCCGCGACGTCACCGTCACCATCGTCATAGACTTCATCCACGTCCTTGAATATCTGTGGAAGGCCGCCTGGTCCTTCTCCGGCAAGGGCGAGCCGGCCGCCGAGGTATGGGTCGCGGACCAGGCCCGCAAGATCCTGCACGGGAAAGCGGCCCAGGTCGCGGCCGGGATCCGCCGCCGCGCCACCACCTACGGCTACTCGCCGGCCGAGCGCGCCGACGCCGACGAGTGCGCCCGCTACCTGGACAACAAGCACGACTATCTGGACTACGCCACCGCGCTGGCGAACGGATGGCCCATCGCCACCGGGATCATTGAGGGCGCCTGCAGGCACATCGTCAAGGACAGAATGGACATAACGGGCGCGAGATGGGGTCTGGAAGGCGCCGAGGCCATTCTCAAGCTCCGCGCCGTCATCGCCAGTGGCGACTTCGAGGACTACTGGCGCTTCCACCTCCGCCGCGAGCACGAACGCATCCACCACGCCAGATACAGCGATGGCCTCGTCCTCGCAGCGTAACCAGCTCACCTCAGAAGAGCCGCACCCATAGCCGATCTTCCGCTCGGCCAGAGTCCTGTGCATTGCAGCCAGGCAACTGGCGAACGGACTCCCGGTGAGGGATAATCACGCAATTCCGTCATCCATTTGCCGGCGTCGGGTATGACTGGCACCCAGAATGGAACTACTGCCTCACCGGCCCGAGACCGCCATGACCGCGGCCAGAAGCAATCAGCGTGTTATTACTTTACAGGCGCTAAGCTCCTGGTCGTACTTCCTGATCTGGGGTGCCTCGCGAAGGATGCCGACCGTGCGATGCTCGTGCCGGGACGATGGGAACGACCAGGGGAAGTGGCGGCTGCCGACACCTGGCGAGATGGTCCCTATCTCCGGCACGCAGGTCGTCATCGTTGCCATCCTTGCGCTCGCGGACCTGCCGGTACCCGACGAGCTACGGCCGCGGATCGATCAGGCGGTGGCCTCGCCGGACTGCTGGCTGGACTAGGCGCCAGTTCCGCAAGGAGCCGCGTGCATCGCGCCTGTGTTGGCCGGCGCTTGGCGGTGCCCTGTCATCGGCGGCAGATTTTGGGCAGAGATTTTGGGCAGTATGTCAGGTAAACACCGTATGAATGTGGATGGGCGATGAGCACGCAGCAGGCAGGACATGGTCGGCAGGTCGGCGAGCGCGAGGCGCGCGAGGTAGCGGAGGAGGCCCGGGAGGCCGGGTGGGAGCTGCCCAGCTTCGGCAGGCAGCTGTTTCTGGGTGAGTTCCGGCTGGACTTGATCCATCCGCATCCGCGCCCGGGTGAGGAATCCCGCCGCCGTGGCGAGGAGTTTTGCGCCCGGCTACGGGAATTCTGCGAGACCTCGGTGGACGGCGCGCTGATCGAGCGGGAGGACCGGATACCCGATGAGGTGGTCAGGGGCCTGGCCGCCCTGGGGGCGTTCGGGATGAAGATCGCGCCGGAGTACGGGGGGCTGGGGCTGAGCCACCTGTATTACAACCGGGCGCTGATGATCGCCGGGTCGGTCTCGCCTGCGCTGTGGGGCCTGTTGTCGGCGCACCAGTCGATCGGCGTGCCGCAGCCGGTGGCGCTGTTCGGGACCGAGGAGCAGAAGCGGCGGTATCTGCCGCGGTGCGCGCGGGGCGAGATCAGCGCGTTCTTGCTCACCGAGCCCGACGTCGGCTCCGATCCGGCCCGGCTGACCACGACCGCCGTGCCTTCGGCCGACGGGTCGGAGTACGTGCTCAACGGGGTCAAGCTGTGGGCGACGAACGGGGTGATCGCGGACCTGCTTGTGGTGATGGCCCGGGTGCCGCCGGGCGAGGGGCACCGCGGCGGGATCACCGCGTTCGTCGTGGAGGGAACCGCGGCCGGGATCACCGTCGAGCGGCGGAACACGTTCATGGGCCTGCGCGGCCTGGAAAACTCGGTGACCAGATTCCACGAGGTCCGGGTCCCGGCCGCATGCCGCATCGGCGCGGAGGGCCAGGGGCTGAAGATAGCCTTGACGACGCTGAACACCGGCCGGCTGTCGCTGCCCGCCAGCTGCGCCGCTACCGGGAAGCTGGCGTTGAAGATCGCCAGGGGGTGGTCGGCCGAACGGGTGCAGTGGGGGCGGCCGGTCGGCGAGCACGAGGCGGTGGCCAAGAAGATCTCGTTCATCGCCGCGACCACCTATGCCCTGGAGGCGGTGGTCGAGCTGTCCAGCCAGCTCGCCGACGACAAGCGTAACGACATCCGCATCGAGGCGGCGCTGGCCAAGCTGTACTGCTCGGAAATGGCCAGCAAGATCGCCGATGAGCTGGTGCAGATCCGCGGTGGCCGCGGCTATGAGACCGCCGCGTCCCTGGCCGCGCGCGGCGAGCGGGGCGTGCCCGCCGAGCAGCTGCTGCGGGACATGCGCATCAACCGCATCTTCGAGGGGTCCTCGGAGATCATGCAGCTATTCATCGCGCGCGAGGCAGTGGACGCGCACCTGTCCGCGGCCGGCGAGCTGATCGATCCCCGGCTGCCGCCGGCCCGCCGCGCCCGCGCAGCAGCCCGGGCAGGCGGGTTCTACGCCAAGTGGCTGCCCACGCTGGTGACCGGCGAGGGGCAGCGGCCGGGTGCTTACGGCGAGTTCGGCCCGCTGGCAGCGCACCTGCGCTACGTGGAACGAGCGAGCCGGAAGCTGGCCCGGAGCACCTTCTACGGGATGGCCAGGTGGCAAGGGCGGCTGGAGCGCAAGCAGGGCTTCCTCGGCCGGATCGTGGACATCGGGGCGGAGCTGTTCGCCATGAGCGCCGTGTGCGTCCGGGCGCAGCTCGATGCCAGCACTGCCAGCGGGACCGAGCGGGATGCGAAGGCCTTCGAGCTGGCCGGCCTGTTCTGCGCCCAAGCGCGGCTGCGTGCCGAAGAACTGTTCGGCCAGCTGTGGAGCAACACCGATGCCGCCGATTCGGCGCTGGCCCGGCATGTGCTGGCCGGCCGCTACTCATGGCTGGAGGACGGCATCATCGACCCCTCGATACCCGGACCCTGGATCGCCCCCGCCGAGCCCGGGCCGTCGAAGACAGAAAACCTCCACCGCCACATCCAATGAAGCCGCGAACAGCGCGCCGGCCGTTACCGCACCGCGGAGGCGTCGGTCTGCTGCGCTGCTGATCAGGTGGCTTCGCCGGACTCCCGGGGGTTCTGCGGCGCTGGTCGCGTGAGTCAGGTAGACGAAGGCCTGCGCTCCGGCCGCCCGCCCGTTCGGGTACTACGGCGCGCCATGGTGGCTCGCCCACCGGATCGGTGGAGTCAGTCGTGCAGCACAGGCGCGTAGGAGATCCCGACGATCGCGCCTTCCGGTGACTGCAGCCTGGCGACCGTCTGCCCCCATGGCTCCTCGCGAGCTGCGTGCAGCAGCTCATAGCCTGCCTGCTGGAGTTCCAGTGCCGCGGGGCCGACCGCGGCGGCGCCGGCAACGTCAAATTCAATGCTGACCTGCGGCACCGGCCGCCCCGCTGGCCATTCATCGGTTCCGAAGCACGCCCGGGCGGCCTGGGACAGCGGCCAGATACCGAAGGACTTGCAGCCGGCAATCTGCTCGCTGTGGTGATAACCGTCACCCGCGCCCTCCAACGGCAGGCCAAGCGCCTCGACATACAGCTTGCGGCTGCTGACCGTATCGGGCGTGATCACCGCGACGGTTGAGAGGAACTCGATATTCATGCCATCTCCTCGTGTAGTGGTGCTCATTCAGCGATCCAGTCAGGCTGCGCTCTTACGCGCTCTCGTCCCGCCGAAGGGCTGATCATGGTAGCTCCGTGGCGCACACGGTGCTTCCGCTCAGCCGCGCACGATCTTGGAGCAGGCGGTGTGGTCACCGGTGAGCTCAGAGACCAGCCAGAACGAGCAGATCGTGAACGTTCCCTCCCCGCCGGGGCCCGCGCAGCATCACCGCCGCCGACCCCTCCCCGACGACCTCCGCGTAGCCACTACACCCTCGGCGCCGTCCGGCGAGGTGCGCACTAACTTAAGCAGGCACTTACGAATCAGCCGTGACCAGGGGTAGCGGGTGTACGGTCGCCGTACCGTCGAGGTGCTCCACCTTGTAGGTCTGAAGTGCCGGGAATACGAGCCGCTGCACCAAGGTGGCCGCTTGAACCGTGGTAACCGACTTGGTCTTGAAGTTCTGTGGTGAATCCTCCGTGACGCCGACCGACGGCACGAGTACCGTGAAGGTGGTCACAGGGCCGCCCGAAATCGGGCTTTCCACGAGTACGACCGAGACCAGCGCGCCGACATTGTCGATCTGCTGGATATCTACGTCGGATTGACCGAATGTCTTCGATAGATGATGGTCCTGGTAGACGAAGAACGTCTCGGGCTTACCCTCGATTATCGGCCCGCCAGCGCCTTTCGGGAAGAACGAAGCCGTAATGCCCTCGCCTTGGAACGTGTATTCGGTGGCATCCAATGGAATCGACACGCTAGACCTTCCTTTTCTTACCGTAGTTTTCCCGGGGCTGGTTGCCGGCACTTCGGAAGCAAACCGGCCGGTGATCGCCTCCCCCGCGCTCTGCCAGGTCGTGTCATGCTCCCCCCTGGCCATCGATCTCCCCCCTGGCCATCGATCTCCCCCCTGGCCATCAATCTCCCCCCTGGCCATCGATCACCGCAGGCGCCACACGTCGAGCGCTCATACGTACGGAGCACGTCCGTCCGTAGTTGATACACACGGGCCTGCTAACGGGCTGGCCGCATCCAAAGCAGCGGTCTCAGACAAGCTGCTCTGGCACCTGCTCTGGCACCTGCTCTGGCACCTGCTCTGGCACCTGCTCTGGCACGCGCCGGGCGACGGCCGCGAAGCCGTCATGACGGAGCACCGACTCCCAGTTGACCGGCGCGGATCCGGCATGAGGTCGGGCAGTCCGATCAGGCGATCCGGCGATGCCGTCAGGGCGCTGCAAATCAACGCTTCAGGTTGGCCTGGGCCGGGTGGCGTACGACCGTGCAGCAGCACCCACCTGGCCCGGCACGCTCGTCGCCGGGGTCATCCCGCCGCTGCCCATCGACCTGTGCCGACCTTGCCGGCACCCCACGCCGTGATCACAGCCAGATCGATGCCGGTAATGCCGGTCGAGCCCGGGACGGCGAAGGCCTGCTGCAGGCCCCGGGCCAGGTGCTCCAGGGGGAAGAGCCTGCCCACGTCAAGCATCCACGACGGCATCATCGAGACCGGGATGAACACGCCGGAGACGAAGCCGAGGATCAAGGTGACGAAGGGCCCGAACTCGATGCCGTGCTCGGCTGCCCACCCGGGCAGCGCCGTCAGGTCACGCCGAGCCTGGTCGCTGCGAAAGCCCAGCCGCCGGCCGTCCTGCTCGACCGGGGCGCCCACGGCCGCCGATACCTGGGCCGGGCCGATCTGCGGCGGCGCGAGGAAGCCGACCCTGGTCCCATGGCCCAGCGCCCGGCTGAGCTGCTCGGCGGTGCCCTGGGCCGCGATCGCGCCGGCCTGCAAGATCACGATCCGGTCCGCGAGGCGCTGGGCTTCCTCCATGCAATGGGTGGTCAGGAAACCGTCTTTCCCGCCCGGCGCAGCCCTTCGATCAGCGCCCACATGCCCCGGCTGGCCGCCTGGTCAAGCCCGGCGTGATCGCGCACCGTCTGAATTACCGCCTTGGTGGCATCGGGACGGCCGGGAGGCGGCCGGCTTGCGCGAGCAGGGCGAGCAGGGTCACCGCGTCGGTGAGGGACAGCGGGGCTGTGCAGGCTGGCTGGCCGGCGGAATTGACTTGCTCGGGCAGCGAGCCCAGCTTCGTACGGTGGGCGGCGAGCCAGTCCAGCAGCGCTGCTGCCTGGCCGTGCCGCCCGGTCGCGGCATCGAACAGCGCGAAGAATGCGGTCTCCGCGGTCCAGGCGACGTCGGGGGTTCCGGGCCAGGCTGCGCCGGGCTGCAGGCCGCCGTTCGGGACGGCCAGCGCCCGCTGCGCTGATGTGGCCGCCCGCAGCACCGCGGGGCTCGGCTGCGCGAATGGCGGCCCGAGGAACGTGACGGCCGCATCGGCGCCGGACCCTGCTTGTGGCATCCGCTGGTAACCGGTCGCGCCGAACGCCGCCGTGATCGCCCCGACCAGCCGGGCCGCGGCGGCCGCCCAGCGGCGGGCATCGCTGGCGGCTGCCGCGCCGCCGATGTAGGCGGTCAGGTCAGCGGCGGCGCGCAGGCCGGCCAGCAGCGGGGCGGCAGTCCCGAGGGTGATCTGGACCGAGTCCTCCCAGTAGTCCATGGCCGGCACGGGCAGGCCGTCACTGGTCAGCGAGCCGGCGGCTGCGTCGGCGGCCCGGGCGACCATCGGCCACAGCAGCCTGAGATCGTGGCGGTGCGGGCTGCCGGGTCCGAGTTGCTGGCTCGCCGCCCAGGACCAGACGGCCCACGGGACCCAGCCGTCCGCGTCGAGTTCGGCGGGCCGGCCATCTCGCACCGGACCCGAGCCGCCGGGCAGGTACCTGGCGGCCCAGGTCCCGTTGCCCGCCTGCATGCGCTGCAGGAAACGCAGGATCTGGTATGCCATCGCCGGATGACCTGTCTGGACCAGCGCCACCGCGACCCAGCTCGAATCACGAGGCCATGCATACTCCCAGCCGGCGCGCCAGCCGGCCAGCACGGCGCCATCCGGCCTGAGGGCCAGCCTCAGGTCGAGCAGCGCCCGGGCGGCCATTGACCGCTGGGCCGAGGTGGCACCGGGAACGAGCCCGGCCCGCAGCCAGTCCCGGCCAGCGCGTCCCGCAGCCGCGACGCAGGCCGACTGAGCGCTGGTCAGCCGGGTCGGCCCTGCTGGCGCCATGTAGGTCCCCGCGGCCGTGACCAGGATGCTGGAATCCGGCTCGAACTGGCCGCCCAGCCGGGCCGGAACGGGCAGCGCCTGCTGCTGCTCACAAGGAACCTGAGCAACACCGGCGAATGTGAGCCGGGGCTGCCTGGGCTGCATGGCCACCACGATGGTGGCCGCGGCCACGCTGAAGGCCAGCATCAGCGCGGCGCCGGCCGCGGTGGATCGCCGCAACGCTGAACTGGCCCCGTCATTCAAGGTGGCCGGCACCTGCCCGGGCCGCCACCGCCAGCAGCTCACTTACCGTCACGAACCTGTAGCCGGTGTCGGTCATGGACCCCACCAGCCTGTCAAGTTGTCTCATCAGGCCGGCGTCCGGCTCCGATCCGCCGTCATGAGCCAGCACGATGCTTCCGGGCGTGACCCGCCGCAAGATCAAGTTGACCCCGCCCTCAGGGTTGCTGCCCGTAACATGATGCGACCATAGCGTCACACCGTAGCGCAGGCCGGCGCAAACCGCCAATCCGACGCTGTCGATCCGACCGTAAGGTGGCCTGCACAGCGCCGGCGCCCGGCCCGTCAGCCTCGCCAGCAGCTCGTGGGTGCGTTCCAGGGTGCCCCGGTCAAAAGCCTCGTCATGCTGGGTCAGATCGTCGTGTGCCCAGGTGTGATTGCCTTGCTCATGACCTGCCTCGGCGGTCTGCGCGACCAGCTCAGGAGATGCCAGCGCCCGCTTGCCGACCCTGAAGAACGTCGCCCGCGCGCCATGCCGCCGCAAGATCGACAGCACCTGCGGCGTCCACTCCCGCGTCGGGCCGTCATCGACGGTCAGCGCGACGATCCTGGCAGACGGCGCGGCGCGGAACATCACCGACGCCGCATATGCTCCAGGCCCGGCTGGCGTCGCGGTCCGCGCCGTCGGCCCCTCGGCCGCAGCAGCCTGCCAGGCCGCGATCCCGGCACCGGTCCCAGCTGCGCCGGCGACGGTGACCAGGCCTGCCCCGGCGAGGAACTTGCGGCGGTCCACCCGGACCTCACCCGGCCCGACCGGAGCGGCGGCAGGCCCGCACGCCGCCTCTCCCGGTTCCCGGGCTCCCGCCGTACCGCGGCCGCTGCACCTTCCCGCCGGGGAACTCTTCTGTCACCGCCGCCTGCATCCGCCGCCCGGCATCATCCAGGGCACCGCCCGGTCCACACCGGCCTCCCAGAGCTACTCCCACGCCGAGAGTAATACCCCCTGATGTGCCCCGCCATGCTGGCGGACAGGTCCACCACGATTACCTCTGGCCACCCGCCATCTCACCGGACCGAAACACCCAGGCCACATTCCGTGATCGGCACCCGTAGACGACTAATGACGAGCAGGTGCCTCCGTCAAGACCCGAGCGATAGGGTGCGCTGCACTTCGTAGTCGATCGCGTCGGTCGAGATGATGATCGATCGCGCGGCCGAAAGCAGCCCGCCCAGAAGCATCACGGTCCCGGCCAGCACCAGGGCCAGGGCGGCAGTCCCGGCCGCTTCGGAGCTGGCCGTGACGGCGATCGCGATGGTGATCACGCTCAGCACCAGCACGGCCACCCCGGCGTAGATGAGGAGAATGGCGTTGTGCAGCAGGCGGTGCCGGCGGAGCAGCTTGGGCAGCTGGGTGTCGATCTGGGTCAGCCGCTCCCGGCCACTGGGCGGCACCTGGGCGGCTGACAGCAGCGTCCCGTCGGCGCCGGTCAAGATCCCCAGGCGTTCATGGTCCATGGCACGCATGCGGTCGTTGACCGAACCGTATATCGTCAGCAGGCCGCCGGACAGGATCGCGGCCGTCGTGATGAGCACCACCGGCGCCACCATTGCCTGGATTGCCGTGACGGCGATCGGGTTCATCAGCCCAGCCTACGAGAGCAGCGCCGGCCGTGCCGGACTGTTAATTGAGGGTCGGTGCTGGCACCAGCCACAGCTGAATCCCCGGGGAGTACGGGCCCGGCAGGACCCGAGGCGAGACGGCATGCGCGGCGGCTTCGCGACGTGCCGTTCGTGTCCTGTGCGGAGGAACGCAAGTCCCCTGGATGCCGGACCTCCGCCTCTTCCGGGGCCGGCCTTCGACTCTATGGGAGCCGGGGGCCTGGCGGAGTTTGGTGACATTCCCCGCTCGACCCCGCGTACGCCAACCAGATCTCCGCGGACCGGCATGCCGCGCTGCTGCAGTTCCAGGTCACCGGCAACATCAACGATGACGCCACCCAGGTCGTGCCGGTGCTGGCCGCGGTGCAGGCGGCGGCGGCCGCCCATCCGCAGATCCAGACCGCCGAGACGGGCCAGGCCAGCATCGACAAGGCGGTCAGCGACACCCTGCTGCGCGACCTGCACCGGGCGGAGCTGCTGTCCTTCCCGATCACCCTGGTGGTCCTGCTGATCGCCTTCGGCGCGGTCGTCGCCGCACTGCTGCCGCTCGGTCTGGCCACGATGGCGATCCTGGCCGCCGGCGGCCTGATGGCGTTCGTCAGTCACCTGTCCGGGGCTACCGAGGAGTCCAGCGCGCTGATGCTGCTCATCGGCCTGGCCGTGGGCGTGGACTACTCGATGTTCTACGTCAAGCGCGAGCGCGAGGAACGCGCCGCCGGGCGCCCGGTCCTGGACGCAATCGAGGTGGCGGCCGCCACCTCGGGCCGGTCGGTGATGATCTCCGGCCTGACCGTGCTGGTCGCCGTGTCCGGCCTGTTCCTAACGGGCAACGAGGTCTTCTACGGGATGGCGGAGGCCACGATGCTGGTCGTGGCGTGCGCGGTGATCGGGTCGCTGACCCTGCTGCCGGCCCTGCTCGCCGTGCTGGGCGACCGGGTGGACCGGGGCCAGATCCGGGTTGTTACCCGGCTGCGCCGGCCCGCCGGGCAGAGCCGGGTCTGGGGCGCGATCCTGGACCGGACCCTGGCCCGCCCGGGGCTGACCGCCGGGATCTCGGCCTGCGTCCTGGTCGCGCTCGCGCTGCCGGTGCTGCGCCTGCACACCGCGCAGCCGGGCGTCACCGACCTGCCGCAGAACACCGCCGCGTTGCAGACCTACGACCGCATCCAGCAGGTGTTCCCCGGCGGCCCCGCGCCCGCCGTCGTGGTCGTCGAGGCCCCCGACGTCACCTCGCCCGCCATGGTCGCCGCCGGCCGGGCCCTCGAGCGGGCCGCCCTGGCCACCGGCCAGATGAACCAGCCGATCACGTTCATCGTCAACCCGGCGCACACCGCCGCGATCATCCAGGTGCCGCTGGCCGGCACCGGGGAGGACGCGACATCCGACCACGCCCTCGCCACCCTGCGCAACCAGGTCATCCCGGCCACCCTGGGCAAGGTCCCCGGCGTCCGGGTCGCGGTCACCGGGAACACGGCCGGCACCGTGGACTTCAACGCCCTCATGCGGCAGCGCTCCGGCTGGGTCATCGCCTTCGTCCTGCTGCTCGCCTTCGTCCTGCTGCTGATCTCCTTCCGCTCCCTCGTCATCCCCGCCACCGCCGTGATCTTCAACCTGCTGTCGGTGGCCGCCGCCTACGGCGTCGTCGTCGCGCTCTTCCAGTGGGGATGGGCACAGTCGCCGCTAGGCTTCACCAGCACCCATTCGGTCACCAGCTGGCTGCCGCTGGTCATGTTCGTCATACTGTTCGGGCTGTCCATGGACTACCACGTGTTCATCCTCAGCCGGATCAGGGAAAGCTACGACCACACCCACCACACCGCCCAGGCCGTGACACACGGCATCAAGATCAGCGCCGGCGTGGTCACTGCCGCCGCCGTGGTCATGGTCTTCGTCTTCCTCACCTTCGCCACGCTGTCCATGGTGGAGTTCAAGGAGATGGGCGTCGGCCTGGCCGTCGCCGTGCTGCTCGACGCGACCATCGTCCGGGCGGGCCTGCTGCCCGCCACGATGAAGCTGCTCGGCCGCTGGAACTGGTACCTGCCCCGCTGGCTTGACTGGCTGCCGCAGATCTCCACCTACTCGCCGCCACCACCGCCGACCAGGCAACCGCCGAAGCAGCCGGTTCCGTCGGGCACGCCATAAGACGCGGCAGGTACTGGACGCGGTGACCGCTGAGCCCGCGGCAGCCGACCGGAGATTCGGCGATCGCGGGACTGTCCCCGATTTCCGGGCTTCCCGGAGCGACGCGGCGTCCGCCGCCGCAGGTGAGAAGATATCTCCCGGTCACTGAGGACGGCAGTTCCACCGTTCGCTGGACACTCTCGCGATCGCATCCGGGCGGCGGCGGTCGCGGTACCGGGCATCGTGGTAAGGCCCAAGGTCAGGCCGGGACGAGGACGACACGCGGGCCGGAGCCGGCCGAGGTGGTCCAGGCACTGCCTGCTTGCGATAGCGGGAAGGTGCGGAACGGGACGTCGACGGAACCGTCGGCGATCAGCTTGATGTAGGCGGGGACCTTGGCCTTGATCTCGGTGTCCGGCACAGAACCTGCCCCGCTGCCGGAGATAGTGATTCTCGTGCTGCGCAGTAGCGTCGACGGAACCGCCGCGTCCGGTCCGGCGAGCGCGCCGATCTGCACGTACTTGACGTCAGGGCCGTCTTCGCCGAATCTCCTGCTGGCCACCGCGAGGAAGGCGGCTTCCGCGACTGGTCCCCAGAGAAAGTCGAGGATCAGGCCAGGCGCGTCATTCTCGATGGCCTTCGCCAGGGCAGCGGTGTCGGTGTCTTTGTCGCCGGTCAGCATGACGGTGTTCGCGCCGACGGAGGCGGCACGTGCCAGCCGCTCCGCGGACCGGCCGGCGCCGATGATATGGGTGGCGCCGAGCAGCTTGGCGTTCTGCACGGCGAGGTAGCCGGTGATCCCGGTGGCACCGAGGATCAGAACTGTGCCGAGTTTCCCGGCCTCGGCCTGGTACGCCGTCAGCGGCAGCCAGGATCCCATGCCAGGGTTGACGCCGGCCGCCACGGCCTCGGGGGAGGCCCCGTCGGGGAGCGGGAACCGCATCGCGTCCGGTGAGGCGATGCGCTCGGCGAAGGTGCCGTACGGCGGCGGAGCCGAGGCTGTGAAGACCAGCGTGCCGTCAGCCGTGCGGGCGACCGCGTTCAGGCCAGGGATGACCGGGAACACCCCGCCCCCCGAATAGTGCCGTCCGGCTGCCACCGACCGCGTGACCTGGTGGATGCCCGCCGCGACCAGGTCCACGACCTGGTAACCCTCGCTGACCGGCGGCTCCGCGAAGTCGCCGTAGACCGGACCGGAGTCCGTCGAGTGCAGTATCGCAGCCTTCATGCCAGCCGACCTCCTTAACGTTGTTAAATGATCGACGGACATCACTTTTCCTTAACGGCGTTAAACTGTCAAATCGTGGCAGCGGGACTGACGAAGGCGTCCATCGTGCAGGCGGCCTTCGACCTGCTTGACGAGGCGGGAATGGACGGCCTCACGGTCCGCACCCTGGCGGCGCGGCTGGGGGTGAAGGCCCCCGCGCTGTACTGGCACGTGCCAGGCAAGCAGGCGCTGCTCGATGAGATGGCCACCCAGGTCTGGCGGCGGGTCGGCGATACGATGACCGCAGTCCCCGACGATCTGCCCTGGCGTGACCTGATGGCGACCTACGCCGCCACCATGCGCAGGGAGCTACTCGCACATCGCGACGGCGCCAAGGCGTTCAGCGGCACGACGCTGAGCGATCCCGACGTGGTCAGGCGGCAGGAGGTCACCTTCGCCAGGCTCGTGCGCCAGGGATTCACGCTGCAGAACGCGGCGCAGGGCCTGCTGCTGCTGCATTACTTCACCATCGGTGCCTGCGTCGAGGAACAGGCAACCGCCCAGGCGATCGATTCCGGCGACGACCGCTATCAGCCCGGCCGCCGGGCGGAGATGATCGGTCCCGATGCCCCGCTCGCGGCCGAGGCAGGCGAGGTGATCTTCGGCGACCCGGACACCCGGTTCGCCGAACTGACCAGCCTGCTCCTGGAGACGATCGCCCGCCTGCGGCCGTTACGCCCGCGCCAGCCGCGGCGTCATTGCTGCTCCCGGAGCGCCAGGAAGCTGCTACGGGATGAAGACGGGCCTGCGGCCTTGCTGGTCCTGTCCCCATACCTTGCTGACGGCTGACAATGGCACCTTCGCGATGTCCGTGCGGATCTTCCCGGCAGCCAGCAGGTCCAGCAGCTCGCGCAGCATCCCGGTGATCACGTCGACTGGCGGCATGGTGCCGGTGCCCATACCGAGGATCTCCACGCCCGCGCTGCGCAAGACGGACGCCGGCAGCGAGATGGCCGGTCCGGCCATCTCCCCGGCCTGCAGCAGGTGGACGCGCCCCGAGCGGAGCTGCACGTCGTCGTGCTCGATGGAGCTGAGGAATACCTCGGTCGGGCGGCCCCACAGGTAGTCGACCACCACGTCGTATCCACCCTCCTCGGCCTGGGCGGCGAAGGCGGCGGCGAGCGCGTGGCCGGGCTGGTCAAGCTGGATGGTCGCGTCCGCGCCGAGCTCAGGCAGTATGGCAAGGGTTTGCTGGTTGCGCCCGGCCGCGACGATGCGGCCGACGCCGAAGTGCCGGGCGGTCTGCAGCGCCAGCTTACCTGATCGCGCTCATGGACGACACGATCATGGGCGAATCACTGATCCCCGACGGCCAGCTCCCCGCCGACTGGCGCGAGGCTCTCGCCATGATCGCCCGCGCCACCCGGGCAGCGCTGCTGCGCCATCCGTGGGCCGTGCAGGCCCTGCAAGGACGCGGCGCCGCCGCCCAGGACGGCCCGTTCGGACCCAATGGCCTGCGCCACTTCGAGCAGTCCCTGACCGCCGTCGCCACCGCGCCGTTGGACACCGCGGGCAAGCTCGACCTGCTCGCCATCGTGGACGATTACGTCTTCGGCCACCTCCTGCGCGCAGGCGAACAGCAAGCCAGGGCCACCAGCACCGACCCCGGCCACGCCGCCGCGATCACCGAATACATCCAAGGCCAGATCAGCACCGGGGCAACTCCCGCACCTGAGCGAGCTGGCGCGCGACCCGGCCGCGCGGGCCCTCGCCGACCCCGGCCAGCTGGACCAGCGGTTCGAACGCGGCCTGAAGGCCCTGCTCGGCGGCGCCTCTCCGGCCAGGTGACGACATGACGGCAACACTCCCCCCAGGCTCCAGCCCCTCGCTGACGCGGTCGGCAGGCAACTGGTAAAGCCCCCGCCGCAAACCTGATATCCGGCCAGTTCCGCATCGCGCTTACCTGACCGCAACCGTGGCCCGGCAGGCCGGGCGTTCGGGGCGACCGGGACCGGCGGGCGGGCGAGGACCCCCTAAGCTCATCGCATGGCCAGGTACTTCGACATCCATCCGGCCAACCCGCACCGGCGCGCGATCGTCCAGATCGCCGAGATCGTGCGGGCGGGCGGCGTGATCGCCTACCCGACGGACTCCTGTTACGCGCTGGGCTGCCAGCTCGGCAACCGCGACGGCATCGCCAGGATCAGGTCGATCCGGCAGCTGGATGACCGGCACCACCTCACGCTGGTGTGCCAGGACTTCGCCCAGCTCGGCCAGTTCGTGTCCGTGCCCAACCCGGTGTTCCGGGCCATCAAGGCAGCCACCCCCGGCAGCTACACGTTCATCCTGCCCGCGGCCAAGGAAGTGCCGCGGATCTTGCAGCACCCGGGGAAGAAGACCGTCGGGGTGCGGATCCCGCGCCACGCGGTGACCCAGGCGCTGCTCGCCGAGCTCGGCGAGCCGCTCCAGTCGAGCACCCTGCTGCTGCCCGGCCAGGACGAGCCCATGACCCAGGGATGGCAGATCGCCGAGCAGCTCGATAACGCCGTGGACGCGGTGATCGACTCCGGCGACTGCGGCACCGAGCCGACCACGGTCATCGACTTCTCCCAGGCCGAACCCGAGATCGTGCGCCGCGGAGCGGGCGACACGTCCGGTTTCGAGTGAAACCTGCCCAGCCGGCCGAGGTCCTCGGGGCCGGCGGCCGGCCCGGCGCCCCGCCGGTGCCAGAATGGCAACGATGAACACTACCCAGCTCGAGAAGGTCAGGACGGGCCGCGGCTTCTTCGCCGCCCTGGACCAGAGCGGCGGCAGCACGCCCAAGGCGCTGGCCGAATACGGCATCGGGCCGGACCGCTACAGCTCAGACGCCGAGATGTTCGACCTGGTCCACGCCATGCGGACCCGCGTGCTGACCAGCCCGGCGTTCGATGGCTCGCGCGTTCTCGCAACGATCCTGTTCCAGCAGACCATGGAGCGGGACGTCGACGGCGTCCCCACAGCGCGGTATCTGTGGGCCGAGAAGAACGTCGTGCCGTTCCTGAAGGTCGACCTGGGGCTGGCCGCCGAGCAGGACGGCGTGCAGCTCATGAAGCCCATTGACACCCTCGATGACCTGCTCGAGCGCGCGCACAGGCACCAGATCTTCGGCACCAAGATGCGGTCGGTGATCAACGACGCCAACGAGGCCGGGATCTCGGCGATCGTGGACCAGCAGTTCGAGTACGCCAGCCGGATCGGCGCCACCGGCCTCGTCCCGATCATGGAGCCGGAGGTCAGCATCTCCAGCCCGCGCAAGGAGCAGGCCGAGACGACGCTGCGTGACGCCATCGCCAAGCGCGTCGAGGCGCTGCCCGACGGCGCGCTCGTCATGCTGAAGGTCACCATCCCGACCCAGCCTGGCCTGTACGGTGAGCTGGCGTCCGACCCGCGCATCCTGCGGGTCGTCGCGCTGTCCGGCGGCTACAGCCGCGACGAGGCGTGCGCCCTGCTCGCCCGGGACCCCACCCTCATCGCCAGCTTCTCGCGCGCGCTCCTCGAGGGGCTCACCGAAGGCCAGACCGACGCGGAGTTCAACGCCCGGCTGGAATCCTCGATCGAGCAGATCTACCAGGCGTCGGTGAGCAAGCAGCCGCTGGGCCGCCGATCCGGTCCACCGCTACGCGCTAGCCCGCTGCCAGGCACCTGACCAGTACGACTCCGCGGTCTCGAGGATGAGCGCCTTGGACGCCGCGGGGTCGAGCGAGGCTTCGGAGAGCATCTGGAAGGCGATCCGGTACAGGTACGTCTCCCGCTCCCCGTCCAGGGCGCAACTGCTTTTCAGGTGCTCGGCGGTGACCACGTCCTGGAGCATCGCATCGGCGTCCGCGCCGAAGCCGAATATCGCGAAGGACTCCCCGAAGATCGCGTGCGTCGCGTCGAGGGGAAGGATCTGCAACGTCAGGTTCGGCCGGTCCGCCGCACGCGCCAGATGCTGAAGCTGCTCGTACATCACCGAGGCGTTGCCGATCCGGCGTTTCAGTACCGATTCGTCGAGCAGGACCGACAGCTGAAGGTTGTCGCGGTCCAGTACCTGCTGACGCCGCATGCGGACGCCGACCAGCCGTCCGATCATGCCTGGCGTGATCGGCTCGACCCGCGTGTAACTGCCGATGATGTGCCGGGCGTAGGCTTCGGTCTGGAGCAGGCCGGCGACCGCGTCGACGTGCCAGATGGCCATCGTCGCTGCTTCGTGCTCCAGCGCGATGAACTGCTGATAATCCTCGGAAAGGCTGTCGCCGAAATCTTCCCACCAGCCCTTCTGGGCCGCGTCCTCGGCCAGCCCGAGCAGCAGCTCCCGGCGGGGCCCGGTGATCTGGTAGTAATCGAGCAGCCGCTCCACTTCCCGCGGCCGCAGGCCGGTCCTGGCCCGCTCGTACCGGCTGATCTTCGAGGGCGACCACTTGAGCGCGGCGGCCACGGCCTCTCCGCTCTTGCCTTTGCCCTCCCTGATCCCGCGCAGTTCGGCGGCCAGCCGGCGGCGGCGCACCATGGGGCTTGCTGGCGCGATCATCGGACCTTCCTCCTTCTCGGTGCCGCACGGGCGGGTAGGTGCCGCCCGGACAGATGGTGCGCCGATCACGCACATTTCACCGAAACCTGCTCTTTGATACCGTTAGTACCCATACACTCGCCTATCGTAACCAGAGTCTTGGGCCCAGTAGCGGCAGCCCGGGGACCCGCGAGCCCGGCGAGGGCCTCCCGGAATTCGCGCAGTGCACGCCGACCTGGCCCGGATACCCGGTCAGCCTCCTCCCCCGCCATCTCCGGATGACGTCTCACTATCGGCGGCCGAGGGCGGTGGAGGCGCTCAGGGACCCGGTGCCCGGCCGGTTCCCCCGGGCGCGCCGCTGCTGGTAATGGTGGCGTATGCGCCGGGGGTCGGGTACCTGGCGAAGCGCTTCTTCCGATGGGAGTGGGTCCGATGACGCAGTATTTCAGCGGGAAGCTCGCCGTGGTGACCGGCGGTGGCTCGGGCATGGGCCGCGAGCTGGTCCGCCAGCTGGCCACGCAGGGATGCTCGGCCGCGGCCTGCGACTGGCACGCCGACGCGGTCGCGGAGGCCGCGGCCCTGGCCCAGGCGGACGCTTCGCCCGGCATCCGGGTCACCAGCCATTACTGCGACGTCTCCGCCGAGGCGCAGGTGCTGCGGTTCCGCGACGAACTACTGGCCGAGCACGCCACGGACCACGTCGACCTGGTCTTCGCCAACGCGGGCATCGGCGGCGCCGGCAGCTTCGTCAAAGACTCCCGGGAGGAATGGGAGCGCACGTTCGCCGTCGACTTCTGGGGCGCGTACTACTGCGCCCGGGCCTTCCTGCCGCTGCTGATCGCCAGCGGCGACGGCGTGCTGGTCAACACCAGCAGCGTGAACGGTCTGTGGGCGGCGCTGGGCCCGGGCATGCCGAACACCGCGTACAGCGCGGCCAAGTTCGCCGTGCGGGGCTTCACCGAGGCGCTGATCGAGGACCTGCGGACCAACGCTCCCCAGGTCCGGGTGGCCGTCGTGATGCCGGGCCACGTGGGCACCGACATCCTGCGGAACAGCCTCCGCGCCCACGGCAAGGAGCCGGAGCAGATGAGCGAAGCCCAGCTCGAGAAGATGATCCCGGCCGACGTGCGGGCCCGCATGACGGCGGCCGGCCTGCTTCCCGAGGACGCCTCCGCCCAGGACCTCCGCCGGATGCTGATCCGGATGAACAACGACTTCCGTGACAAGGCGCCGGTCAGCGCGGCGCAGGCGGCGGCCGTCATCCTCGACGGAGTGCAGGCCGGGGCCTGGCGGATCCTCATCGGCAAGGACGCCGCGACCATCGACGCGGCGGTGCGGGCCAAGCCCGAGGCCGCCTACGACTACGCCGAGCTGTTCAAGAACCTGAAACCGGAGCAATGAGCAATGAGCAATGAGCAATGAGCAATGAGCAATGAGCAATGAGCAATGAGCAATGAGCAAGCTGTTGCCGATCCCGATGACGCCATCGGGCAGGCCCGCCGCTTCGACGCAGTTGCCGGTGGCGAAACTGAAGGAGCTCTTCACCCAGAACGGACCTGAACCCGGATCGCCGAGCGTAAGTCTTCGCACGTCACTTCCTCGCTAGTGGGGTTCGCTGGTGAGCAAGCCCTGCCTAGTTGCAGGAAAAATCGTGCTGCAAGTTGCACTGCAAGGCATCGGTCAGCTGACGGATTTTGAACGCGGCCCGGCGGCGGCGGCCGGACCAATGGCGTTGCCTTAAGCGCCTGCAGGGCACGATTTTGTGATGTACGTCACGATGAGCATCGCGTTTCGCCTGGTCATCGGCGCATCAAACATCGCCGTTCTCTCTAACGCAAGGCCATTGGGCGGCCGGACGTAAACGGAGGGCCCGGTAGATTTCCCCGGGCCCTCCGTTCTGGTTCTGATCGGCAGGCGTCACGATCAGGATTGGCACCGCACCCTGCTGCTACGGTCAGTTCCTGCCGAAATTGTCGAATTCCCCGTTTCGCACGCCGCCGAGGAAAGCGTGCCATTCATCCGGCGTGAACCGGAGCACCGGGCCGTCGGAGTTGCGGCTGTTGCGGAGACCGATCTCGTTACCGGGCAGGCTTGCCACCTCGACGCAGTTGCCATTGGCGAGGCTCAGCGAACTCTTGACCCAGCAAGAACCAAACCTTTCGGATGCACTTCCGGGCATAGATACGTCCACGTCACTACCTTACTGATTAGTTCGATTTTTATCCTGGACATGCTACTACGAGATGCGGTTACAGCGCTACATGACGTAGTTATTCAGGACTCAGGATCAACATCTGCCACCGGCACCTGGATCCCTTTTGCCTCAGCTTGCACCAAGGCCCAGTGAATGCTACTTGTCCCCAGCGCGTATCGTACACCTCAGGAGCTGCCGGTGGGCACGCCACGCCGGCGCCGTCGTGCTCGACGGCGGGGCCGACCGGCTACGGCGAGAAGACGTCGGGCTTCGTGGCCACCCCGGGCCGCGCCACGACGAGGTCAGCGGCCCAGGTCATTCACGCGTGAGCGCGCCGCCGGGCGCCTGACCAGAGGGACTCCGCGGTTTCGAGGATGAGCCCCCGGGACGCCACGGTGTCGAGCGACGCGGCGGAGAGCATCTGGAACGCGATCCGGTGCAGATACGTCTCCCGCTCCCCCTCCAGGGTGAACCCGCTCCTGAGCTGCTCGGTGGCCACCACGTCCTGCAGCATGGCGTCGCTGTCCCCGCCGAAGGCGAAGATGACGAACGATTCCCCGAAGACACTGTGCTGGGAGTCGAGGGGAAGGACCTGCAGCGTCAGATTGGGCCGGTCGGCCGCGCGGGCCAGATGCTGGAGCTGCTCGTACATCACGGTCTCGTCACCGATCCGGCGCCGCAGGATCGATTCGTCCAGCACGACCGACAACTGCAGGTTCTCGCGATCCAGTACTTGCTGCCGCCGCAGGCGGACCCGGACCATCCGCCCGATGATGCCCGGCGCGACCGGCTCGACCCGACTGTAACTGCTGATGATGTGCCGGGCGTAGGCTTCGGTCTGCAACAGGCCGGTGACCACGTCCACGTGCCAGATGGCTATGGACGTCGCTTCGTGCTCCAGTCCGATGAACTGCTTGTAGTCATCGGAAAGGCTGTCGCCGAATTCTTCCCACCAGCCCTTCTGGGCCGCGTCCTCGGCCAGCCCGAGCAGCAGCTCCCGGCGGGCGCCGGTGACCTGGTAATGGTCAAGCAGCCGCTCGACCTCGCGCGGCTGCAGGCCGGTCCTGGCCCGTTCGTACCGGCTGATCTTGGAGGGCGACCAGTTAAGAGCCGCGGCGACCGCGTCTCCGCTCTTACCCGTGCTTTCCCTGATCCCGCGCAGTTCGGCGGCCAGCCGGCGGCGCCGCACCGTGGGGCTTGATGGCGCGATCATCGGGCGTTCCTCCTCCCGGGTGCCGCGCAGGCCAACCAGTCACGCCGATTTCACGGAGACAATTCGGGAACCCCTCAGTCCACACTACACTCGCCGTCGCAGCTAAGGCTTACGCCCGTACCAGTCCGGGCGAACCGTGTTTTCCGGCACCCGTTCTCCCGCGGCGTCGCCGCCGCCGCGGGCGAGCGGGCCGGGAGCATGGCCGCAGCCGCCCGGTGACATCGCCCGGCCATGCCCGTCACAGCAGGAATTCCCCGGCGTTGCGACTGGTGTAGAGCCATATGGCAAGAGGGACAGCGGTGAAGAAATGCCCTTGGAGGTGCCGCCTCGGCCGGGGCCCGCGAGCGGAGCCCGGCCGCATTCAGGCCCGGCGCGAATACTTAGCGCAGCTGGCGGTAATCACGTGATCGGCCCGCCGCTGATTCGGTGAATCGGCGGCGGGCCGTAAATAGTATGGTCGTTCGGCTTAGTCGTGGTAGAAACTGTGGGGAGCCATGGCAACCACGTGGGGGGCGTGCCCCTGGGCGGCCGTTGCGGGTATCGCGGAGCCGGCCAGGATTGACCCGGCCGCGCTGAGTGCTACAATAGCGGGAATGATGATGGCTCGCCTAATGCGCATGATTCCTCCATGGCGTCTACAGAGGTCAGTGGCCTGCTGCGTGACCCCGCCGTCCCGGCCCGGCGCAATCTGACTAATGTGTTGCTGATGCCGTCATACGGCCTTTCATGACCTAGCGTAAGCCATTAGTCACATATTTTCAAATATTAAAACTTTGCCTGAGGATTTTCGTTGCAGTCTTGCCGGGAAATTCACTTCCCGATGCGGTAAAATGTTTACTGATTCCTGCAGTGCAACTTTCCAGGCAACGTGCACTAATGGCGCGGGAAGCACGATCGCACTACCACTGGAAACGCTTCGGCCGAATTGTTTTCCGAATAATGTCCCAGTTGTTCAGTAAATGTTCTGGTAGTACAGTTTGCTCCATGCACCCGGTGACCCCGGCCGGCGCGCTGGTCGGGCGTGAGAGCGAGATGGCGCTGCTTTCCGGGCGCATAAAAGAGCTGGCCCGGGGGCGCGGCGGTTCGGTGGTCATCGAGGGCGAGCCGGGAATCGGCAAGTCCGCGCTGGTGCGGGCGGCGGTGGCGGAGGCGCCGGACGCGGGCTGCCAGGTGTTCTGGGGCGCCGGTGACGAGCTGGGGCAGGCGCTGCCGCTGCTGCCGTTCCTGGACGGGCTGCGGGTCCGCGAGCCGTCCGTGAATCCAAGGCGGGACACGATCGTCCGGCTGCTGCGCGGCGAGGCCACGGCCGCCCGCGGCACGGACGTGCCGGCCGTGCTGGCGGAGCAGCTGCTGGCGCTCGTCGCCGAGCAGTGCGCGGTGCAGCCGACCATCCTGGTCATCGACGACCTGCAATGGGCCGACCAGACCAGCATCACCATGTGGGGACGGCTGGCGAGGTCGTCGCGGCAGGTGCCGCTGCTGCTGGTCGGGACGATGCGGCCGGTGCCCCAGCGGGACGAGCTGCTGGCGATGCGGCGGGCGGCCGAGGACGCCGTCCGGCTCGAGCTCACCGGGCTCAGCGAGGCGGCGGTGGCCGACCTGGTCGCCGACCTGGCCGGCGGCAGACCCGACGGCAACCTGCTGCGGCTCGCCGACGGAGCGGCAGGCAACCCGCTCTACGTCACCGAGCTTGTCGCCGCGCTGGCCCGTGGCTCCAGCCTGATTATCACCGAGGCGGGAGGCGCCGAGCTGGCGAGCGGTTCGGCGCCGGACTCGCTGTCGGCAGCCATCGCGGACCGCCTCGGCTTCGTGGCCGGGCCAGTACGCGCGGTGCTGCAGGCGGCGGCCCTGCTCGGCGTGGACTTCGCCGTCCGCGATCTGGCGGTCGTGCTGGGCCGCAGCGTGGCGGACCTGGTCCCGGCGGTGGACGAGGCCTGCGCCGCCGGCGTGCTGGCTGAGTCCGGCCACGGACTGGGGTTCCGGCATCCGCTGATCCGGGCGGCGCTGTACGACGACATACCGGCGCCGCTGCGCGCCGCCTGGCACCGCGACGCGGGGCGCGCCCTGGCGGAGGCGGGGGCGCCGCCGGACCGGGTGGCCCGGCAGATGCTCCGGGCCGTCGGCGGACCCGGCGGCCCGGCCTATCCGGTAGAGGGGTGGATGCTCGACTGGCTGACCCGCACCGCGGACCTGCTGGTCGGCCAGGCGCCCGGGGTGGCGTCCGAACTCCTCACCCGGGCCGCGGCCAGTTCCCCGGCCGACTCGGCCCGGCACGGCTGGCTGGCCAGCCGGCTCGCCGACGCGCTCTACCGTATCGGTGACACGGCGGCGGCCGAGCGGGTGGCGAACCGCGCTTTGGAGCAGACGCGCGAGCCCGATCTGCTGGTGGACCTGCACTGGACGCTGGCGCAGTGCCGGATGCGGGCCGGCCTGTTCGCGGAGTGCCTGGCCAGCCTGGAGCGGGCGCTGGCCTCCCCGGGGATCTCGGCCCGGCACCGCGCCCGGCTGTTCGTGCTGGCCGCCCGGACGCATAGCAACCTCGGCGAGGTCGAAAAGGCCGGGCAGGTGGCCGGGCAGGCGCTCGCGGCGGCGTCGGAGGCGGACGACAACTGGGCCATGGGGTGGGCCCTGCACGTGCTGACGCTGGTGACCGGGGTGCAGGGGGACGTGACCGGCGCGCTGGAGCTGTTCGACCGGGCGCTGGCCGTGACCGAGGCCGACCCGGCGCTGACCGACCTGCGGCTGCTGCTGCAGATCAACAAGGCCGTCGAACTGGGCAATATCGACCGGTACGAGGAGGCCCTGGCCCTGGCCGGGCAGGCCCGGCACCTTGCCGACCAGGTCGGCACGGCGATCCGGCAGGCCCAGGCGCACAGCGCCCTGGGCCAGCTGCTCTTCGAGACGGGACGGTGGGATAACGCGCTCGCCGAGGTGATGATCGTGCAGGAGGATCAGAAGGCGCCTCCGGTCGCCTGCATCGACCTCGGCATCGCCGCGGTGATCAGCTTCCACCGCGGCGACACCGACGCGGCGCGCCGCCACCTGGCTGCGGCCGTCCCGCACGCCGAGCGGCTCGGGCACCGGCACATTGGCTCGCTGGCCCTGGCCCGTAGCCTGGACCGCGAGCAGGATGGCGCCCTGCCGGACGCGCTGGCCGTGCTGACCGACGCGTTCGACGGCAACGATGAACTCGAGGAGATCGACGACCTGCTGGCCGATGCCGTCCGCCTCGCCGCCGAGACCGGCGACCTGAGTACCGCGCGGGCCCTGGCGGGCCGCGCCGACGCGCTCGCCGCCGGCTCGGAGATCCCGCATCGGCAGGGCGACGCCTTGTACTGCCGCGGCCTGCTGGACCGCGACGCCGCCTGGCTGCTCGCGGCCGCCGAGCATTATGCCGACGCCGGACGGCCGCTGCCGAGGGCGCAGGCGCTGCAGGCGGCGGCCGGGCAGTTCGTCGACGCCGGGGAGCGCGGCCTGGCGCGGGACGCGTTCACCCAGGCCGTGGAGGTCTATGCCGCCCTGGGCGCGGCCGCGGACGTGGCCGGGCTGCAGGCCGCGTTCCGGGCCCACGGCATCCGGCGCGGGCCGCACGCCAAGCATCGGCGGGCGACCAGCGGCTGGGACAGCCTCACCGTGACCGAGATCAAGATCGCCGCCTTCGTGGAGGAGGGATTGTCCAACCCGGACATAGCCGCCCGGCTGCTGCTGTCCCGGCGGACCGTCGCGACCCACGTGTCCCACATCCTGAAGAAACTCGACGTCCACTCGCGCACGGACATCGCTCGCGAATCGGCCCTGCGCAACGTCGTGCCGCGGTGACCGCGGCGCGAGGCTCGGGCCGTCCGGCGTTGCCGGCCGGCCCGACGCTCGCCGGCCGGGACGTCAGTGGGGACTGTGAGGGGGCCGGGATGCTCACAGTCCCCACGCCTGAATGCGTCCGCCCTTCCCGGCTGGACCGGGCTGGAACGCAAGCCTGAAATACACGGCCTTACCGGCCGGGGTGCGGCAGACACCCCAGTCGTCCGACAGCGTGGCCACCAGCACCAGGCCTCGCCCGGTCTCCGCGTCCGCGGGGGCATCCACCAGCACTGGCAACCGCCGGGACGTGTCGTGGACGTCGACGCGCATTTCGTCGCCGGAACAGGCGATGGTGAGCGTGACGGTCTCACCCGGTTCGTGCCTGATGGCGTTGGTCACCAGTTCGCTGGTGAGCAGCGCCGCGACGCCCGGGTCGACAGGGACATCCCAGGCCGAGATCGCCGCCCGGACCTGGCTGCGGGCCTCGGCCGCCGCGGCTGGTCCCGTGATCAGCCGCACGCGGCACCCGGGCAGTTCGGTCGGACGAGTCGGCGCCATCACGTTCATCAGGTTCCTTAGCGAGCCGGTTTGCGCTGATCCGGGAGAACTGGTCGCGTGGCGCGGCTGCTCCCGGTAAGGTCCGAGCCAGGAAGTGAGCGGCTCGTCGTCTGCTTGCAAGGAAAATGCTGCTGCAACTTGCAATGCAAGACATCGGTCAGCTGACCGATGTTTGAAACGCGGCCAGGGGCACGGCGTTTGGTCACCAGCTGTCCCGTCTCAGACGACCTGGCACAAGACGCTGCTGTCGTAAGGCCCTGACGTGCAATGCGACAGATCCAATGAGATTCGGCCGCGCCGCGTAGAAGCCATGAGAAGCGCTGTGACCTGCGGTGCGCCAGATAGATGAGACTGCGCCAAGTCAAACGCGACGGGACACCAGCGAGCGAGCACGGCGTTAGATGGCCGGCGGGCGGGCACAGCGGGCACAGCGGGATATGGCCGGCGGGCGTCAGCTGCGGGTGAGGGTAATCACGGTCCACGCGCCCAGGTGGATGCGGTCGCCGTCGCGTAGCGGCACGGCCTGACCCGGCGGGACCTCCCGGCCGTTGACCAGGATGCCGTTCGGCGAGCCGGAATCGATGACGGACCAGTTCCGGTCCGGCCCGGCGACCAGCACGGCATGTAGCCGGGACACCCCCGGATCGGCGGGCGGCCCGGTCAGGTCGATCTCCGGCTCGATGTGGCGGGACACGCTGCGCCGCCCGATGCTGACCTCCGAGCCGGACAGCACGAACCGGCGTTCCGGGATATGGGCCGGGAACCTGATCAGCGCGGCGTCTTGGTCGTTCTCCGCCTGGACGCTGTCGTAGTAGGCGCGATCCGCGGTCACCACCGCAGTCCAGACCCGCGGGGGACCCGGCGTCTGTGTCAGCGGCCGGGACACCGTTGTCGAGAGGGCCGGAAGCCGCGTCATGGCTGAGTCAGGCGGCACCGTCAGCGGCGCCGTCGCCGCGGCTCGCGAGGCGGCCGGCGGCGCGTCAGCCCGCTCGACGACAACATGCCCCGGGCCAGCCCGAAATCCGATAGGTACACGTGCTCTGGCCGACCTGGGCCCACATCCACCAGCATGTTCCCGGGCTTGACGTCCCGGTGCCGCACGTCTTCCGCACCGAGCATTGGCTGATGGTCGCGCGGGACAGGGCCAGGAAGACCAGCGCGGGTGCGCGGCGTGCAGGGCCGGCCAAGATGGCACGGACCGGGAATCCGGTGATGTTTCTTACGCTCGTAAGCTCGTTGTCAGGCGTGGGTGCCGGGCCCGGGGGGCGGCGGCCGCCTGCAGGACCAGTGCCCGCCCGACCTGACCGACCACCTAGAGATCGCCGCCGACCCCGGTCGCGCTGGCCGACGTGCTGAACGCGCTCGACCCCGCCCACCCGGTACGCGCCCCTGCCTGACCGTGCTGCCGATCACCGGGCCGACCGGGGCGGTGCCGCCGTTCTGACTCAATGGTGGCCCGGACCTCGCGGCCAAGCGGTGATGTCGCCTGGAGCACCGGCCGAAGCGGATCTCCGGCGGCACACAGTGATGATTTCGTGACCTTGCGGTTAATATCCGCGATACAGGAATCTGGCAAGCTCTGTCTGGTGCCAGGACGGACGGGATCCGAACGAGCCCGCTGGGGTGGGATCAAACGCGAGACAGGGGACGATTTACCCTCCGCCCTGCACGTGTACCTGGTCGAGCCGACTGTCGCCTGGGCCTGCCGGCCGGTCGGCAGCTGGCTGGCCTGGAACAAGATCGGTAGTCCGGCCGACGCACAGGGGTGGGGTCAGACAGGTTCATCCCTCGGCCGTCGCTTTGCCATGAAGCCCGGACCGGCTGGTCAGTGGGCTGCGTGGCGGCCGGGCAATTCGACCAAGGAGAGGAAGACAGATGAGACGAACCCCTGCGATCGCCGCCCTGGCCGCGATCGCCCTCACAGTGGCCGGCTGCAGCAGTTCGGCGAGCAGCACCAGCGCTAGCGGCTCGTCCAGCAGCGCGTCCGGCAGCACGGTCGACATCTACTCGAGCCTCCCGATGCAGGGAGCCTCGAGCGCGCAGACCATCCCGATGGTCAACGGGATCAAGCTCGCGCTCGCTCAGGCCGGCGGCAAGGCTGGTCAGTGGACAGTGAACTACCAGGTGCTCGACGACTCAACCGCCGCGGCCGGGAAGTGGGACCCAGGCCAGACGGCGGCGAACGCGCGCAAGGTGGCCTCGGATCCGAAGGCCGTCTTCTACATCGGCGAGTTCAACTCCGGTGCCAGCGAGGTGTCGATCCCCATCCTCAACGAGGCGGGCATACCGCAGGTGAGCCCGGCCAACACCTACGTCGGCCTGACCACCAACCTGCCGGGCAGCGCTCCCGGTGAGCCGCAGAAGTACTACCCGACCGGGAAGCGGACCTACCTGCGGATCGTGCCGATCGACTCGATCCAGGCCGCCGCGGACCTGATCGCGATGAGGAACGCGGGCTGCACCAAGGTCGCCGTGGCTAACGACAAGGAGGCGTACGGAGCCGGCCTGGCCACCCTGCTCGAGCTGGAGAAGGGCTACTACGGGGTCACGATCGTCAGCAACACCGGGATCGACCCGACCGCGCCCAACTTCCGCTCCTACGCATCGACGATCGCGGGCCAGGGAGCCAACTGCTTCTTCTTCGCCGGCATCGTGTCCAACGG
>Ga0335076_10000329_pt1 | contig 42691 bp, 34 predicted proteins | sample Lox_Sample_25_FD_206717 | JGI IMG/M metagenome (GOLD analysis project Ga0335076, IMG submission 206717) | Soil microbial communities from Loxahatchee National Wildlife Refuge, Florida, United States - Lox_Sample_2.5 | ecosystem: Environmental > Terrestrial > Soil > Wetlands | place: USA... | reverse complement strand
GGTCGAGGCGGGCGCGCTCCGGCGGCCGGCCGGGCGACGAGGCAGCCGGGGCCGCCGTGGGGGGCGGGGCCGGCTCGATCCCCAGGTCCCGGGCGACGCGGTCGACGAAGCGCTCGTCGATCTCGCGGGCCCGGACCACGAACCCCTCGAAGAGCGCGTTGTCGCAGAGGGTGTTGATGAGGCGGGGCGTGCCCCGGGTGTGGGCGTGGACCCGGGCCATCGCCCCGGCGCCGAAGGGGACCCGCGACGCCCCGGCCAGCCGGAGGCGGTGGCGGATGTACGCCTCGGTCGCCTCGGCGTTGAGCGGCTCGAGCCGGTACTTGAGCGCCACCCGCTGGGCGAGGGGCGGATCGAGCCGGAGGTTGTCCTCGATCTCGGGCAGCCCGAAGAAGACGAAGGAGAGGAGCTTCCGCTCCGGGACCTCCAGGTTGAGCAGGCCCCGGAACTCCTCCATGATCTCCCGGGTGGCGAGCATCTGGGCCTCGTCGATGAGGACCACCGCCTTCTTCCCCTGCTCGTAGATCCGCACCAGGCGCTGGTAGAGCTGGGAGAGGAGGGCCAGCTTCTCCTCGGCCGGGTTCTCCACCCCGAGCTGCAGGGCGATCCGCTTGAGGAGCCAGCCGGCGGTGATCCCGGAGTGGATGATCACCAGCAGGGCGGCCTCGTACTCCTCCTCGGGGAGGCTGTCGAGCATGCGCCGGGCGAGGGTGGTCTTCCCCGCCCCGATGTCGCCCACCAGCACCGCGAGCCCCTTCATCCCCGAGACGGCGTGGGTGAGCCGCATCAGGGCCTGGGCGTGCTGCGCGGACGAGTAGTAGAAGCGCGACACCGGCGCGTTCGAGAAGGGCTCCTGGGAAAGCTCGTAGAACTCGAGGTAGGTCACGGGTCGTCCTACAGGTAGCCGATGTTCTTCTTGGCGCCGGCGGCGGGCCGCGGCGGGGCGCGCCCGGGCACGGGCGTGGGCCGGCGGGGCTCGGGCTCGGCGGGCGCGGCGCCGGGGCCGCCCCCGAGCGCCTGGACGCGCCGGGCCACGTCGCGGAAGGCCGGGTCGAGCTTGTTCACCTTCTGCAGGAACCAGAGGGCCGCCTGGCCGTCGCCGGCCGCCTCGTAGGCGGCGCCGAGATCGTAGTGGAGCGCCTTGGCGGCGTCCTTGGTGACGTGCTCGGAGGAGAGGGCCCGGCGGTAGGCCTGGATGGCCTCCCGCGGCGCGCCCTTGGCCACCTGGCAGATCCCGATCATCGAGAGGCAGTCGACCTCCTTCTTCCGGTCGTTCCCCCGCAGCGCCGTCTCGAACTCGTGGATGGCGTCGTCGAGGAGCCCCATCTCCTTGTAGGCGATGCCGAGATCGTAGTGGGTGGCGCTGTCCTCGGGCTTGACGGTCTGCTCGACCCCCTTCTTGAACTGGTTGAAGACGTCCTCGACGGAGTACTGGAACTCGTCCTCGGCCGGCTCCGGCGCGCCGCCGCCCAGCTCCTCTGCCAGCTCGCGGGCGATGTCGAAGCTCTCGTCGCCGCCGCCGGCGGCCACCAGCGAGGGCGTCTCCCGCACGGGGCCGGCGAGCGCCGGCGGGGCGGCCGGGCGCCGCGCCGGGGACGACCGGCGCTCCAGCTCCGAGAGCCTCGCCTCCACCCCCGGGTGGCCGGGATAGAAGGCCTTCAGGTTGGAGAGGGCCTCGCGGGCCTCGTCGAGGAGCCCCTGCTGGAGGAAGAAGTCGGCCTCGTCCAGCTCGTCGGAGAGGTCGGCCGCCTCCTCCTCGGGCTCCGGGGGCGGAGCCGCCCGGGCCCGGGCCGGCGCCGCGGGGGGCGGGGGGGTCACGAGGGCCGCCGGCGCGCGCCGGGCCGGGGCGGGCGGAGCGGGCGGCGGCTCCGCGAAGACGGGCTCGTCCACCACCTCCTCGGCCGCGGCCGAGGCGATGGCCGCCTCCTCGGCCAGCGCGTCGCCGTCCGGCGCCCGCCGGGGCCCGGGCGGGAGCTCCTCGAGGAGGTCGGGCTCGCCCTCCGCGGCCGCGGCCGGCCCCTCGTCCTCGACCACCTCCTCGCCCTGGGCCCCGGCGGCGGCGAGCGCGAGCGCGTCCTCGTCGCCCTCGGGCGGGGCGCCGTCCAGGGAGAGCTCGTCCACCTCCTCGAGCTCGTCGGGCGCGAGCCGCACCTCCTCCGTCCCGCCCACCGCCGCCGCCAGGTCCTCGAGGGAGGGGTGGCGGGGGGCGATCTGGCGGAGCCGGGCCAGCGCCTCCTGGGCCTTCTCCGCCCGCCCCTTGGCGAGGTGGCCCTTGACCGCCAGCGCGCCCGCCTTGCCCGCTTCGTCCGGGCGGCCGGCGGCGACGTGGATCTCCCGCACCCGCTCGAGCGCCTCCGCCGACTCGGGGTCGATGGCGAGCACCTTGCGCAGGTGGTCGAGCGCCTTGTCGTGGAGCCCGTACTTCACGTAGACGTCGGTCTCGGTGAGCAGCTTCGGGATCGCGTCCGGCCCGCCGGGCGCGGGGAGCGGCGGCGCGGCCGCCGGGGGCGGGGCCGGACGAGGAGGCGTCGGCGGTGCGGCGCGCGCGGCCCCGGGCGGGGGACCGGCGGCGGGCGGCACGGCCGGCCGGGCCGGGGCGGAGGCCGGCCCGAGCGCCGCCAGGGCGTCCTCGTCGTCCGGCGCCAGCTCCTGCACCTTCCGCCAGGTGGAGCGCGCCTCGGCGGCGCGCCCGCTCTCCCCGAGGACCTGCGCCAGCTCCTTGTAGACCGAGAGGGTCTTCGAGGTCTGGCCCAGGTCCCGGAAGGCCTGGGCGAGGAGCTGGAGGGTCTCCACGTGCTTCGGATCCGCCTTGAAGCAGGCCTGGAGCTTGGCCAGGGCCCGCTTGGTGTCACCCTTGGCCAGGTAGATGTTGGCGAGCTCGCGGGTGAGGGAGAGGTCGTCGGGCTGGAGCACCGCGATCCGCTCCGCCACCCGCAGGTACTCGTCGGCGCGGTTGTTCTTCTTGAGGTAGGCGGCGGCCCGCTTGAAGCACTCCAGGGCCGGCCCGGGCTGGCCCGCCCGGGCCTGGAGCTCGCCCAGCTTGATGGAGGAGGCGATGTTGTCCGGGTCGAGCTCGACCATCCGCTTCAGGACGTCGAGGAGCTTCGCCCCGTCCCCCGCCTTCTCCTGGCCGGCCGCCAGGAGCTGGAGCTGGGCCATGGCGTCGCTCATCAGCCCGAGCTGCTGGTACAGGGCGGCGAGCCGCTCGTTCACCCGGAGGTCCTCCGGGTCGAGCTTCACGATCTGCTTGTAGACCGCGACCGCCTTGAGGAAGAACCCCTGCTCCGCGTAGGTCTCGGCCACGCGGGTGAAGGCGTCGGCGGCCAGCTTGGGGTCGCTCTTCTTCTGGTACAGCTCGCCGACCTTGAGCAGGACCCGGACGTCCTTGGGATCCTCGGCCAGGATCTTCTGGTACGTGGCGATCGCCTTGTCGAGCGAGCCCTTCTGGACGAGCCTGGTCGCCTCGGCAACGATCTTGTTCTTGTCGACAGCCATCTGGCCGGGCGATTGACGCGAGGGGGTATCCGCGCCTGCGGCGGGACGCGCGGGCAGGCGCGTACCGACGCCGGGCGGGGCCCATGGCGTCTGGCGAGGGTAATGGATGCCGACCAGGCGGTCAAGCAGCGAATCCCGCGTAGCGACGGGAGATTTCGCGTGCGACCGCCCTCGGCGGATGGGGCCGTACGGCCCCCCCGGGGGCTACCCGGACGCCGTCGCCCGGGAGGTCGGAGCCTCCTCGGGGGCGGGGGGATTCAGGATCTGATCCACGATGCGGGTGTCGTACCGGCCGGCCACGAAGGCGGGGAAGGCGAGCACCCGCTTGTGGAAGGGGATGTTGGTCTTGATCCCCTCGATCACGTACTCGTTCAGGGCCCGCATGGCGCGCCGCAGCGCGATCTCGCGGTTGGCGCCGGTGACCACCAGCTTGGCCACCAGCGAGTCGTAGTACGGCTGGACCTTGTACTGCTCGTAGGCCATGGTGTCGACGCGCACCCCGTAGCCGCCCGGCTGGTGGTAGCCGGTGATCCGGCCCGGCGAGGGGGCGAAGGTGATCGGGTCCTCGGCGTTCACGCGGCACTCGATGGCGTGGTACTGCGGCACCACCGAGGCCTGGGTGCGCTCGAGCTTCTCCCCGGCCGCCAGCCGGATCTGCTCCCGCAGGAGGTCGAGCCCGTAGACCTGCTCGGTCACCGGGTGCTCCACCTGGATGCGGGTGTTCATCTCCATGAAGTAGTAACGCCCCTTCTCGTCCAGGAGGAACTCGATCGTGCCCACGTTGTTGTAGGCGATCCTCCGCATGGCCTTGAGGGCGACCTCGCCCATCTCCCGCCGCAGCTCCGGGGTGACGGCCGGCGACGGCGCCTCCTCGATCAGCTTCTGGTGGCGGCGCTGGACCGAGCACTCGCGCTCGCCCAGGTGGATCACGTTGCCGTGCTCGTCGGCCACGATCTGCAGCTCGATGTGGCGCGGCATCTCCACGTAGCGCTCGAGGTACATCGACCCGTCGCCGAAGGCGGCCAGGGCCTCGGCCGATGCGGTCTCGAAGAGCGGGCGGATCTGGGCCTTCTCGCGGCAGATCTTCATGCCGCGCCCGCCCCCGCCGGCGGCCGCCTTCAGGATCACCGGGTAGCCGACCTCCTCGGCGATGCGCTCCGCCTCCTCCCCGTCCTTGAGCTTGCCGCGGGCGCCCGGGAGCAGCGGCAGCCCGGCCTGCTCGGCGGCCTCGCGGGCGGCCACCTTGTTCCCCATCAGGCGGATCATGTCCGGGCGGGGGCCGATGAACTTGAGCCCCATCTTCTCGACCATGGCCGCGAAGTCGGCGTTCTCGGAGAGGAAGCCGTAGCCCGGGTGGAGCGCGTCCGCACCGGTGACGTCGGCGGCGGCGAGGAGGGCGCGGGGGTTGAGGTAGCTCTCCCGCGACTGCGGCGGACCGATGCAGATGGCCTCGTCGGCGAAGCGGACGTGGAGCGACTCGGCGTCGGCGGTGGAGTGCACCGCCACCGTCGAGACCCCGAGCTCCTTGCAGGCGCGGAGGACGCGGAGGGCGATCTCGCCCCGGTTGGCGATCAGGACCTTCTTGAACATGCGGCCACGCTCCGGCTAGCCGGGGACGATGCGGAAGAGGGGCTCGCCGAACTCCACCGGCGTGGCGTTCTGCACGTAGATCTCGGCGATGGTCCCGTCCTGCTCCGACTCGATCTCGTTCATCAGCTTCATCGCCTCCACGATGCAGAGGGTCTGGCCCTTCTTCACCTTCTGGCCGACGTCGACGAAGGGGGGCGAGTCGGGCGAGGGGGCCCGGTAGAAGGTCCCGACGAAGGGGGACTTCACCTCCACCCCCGGCTTGGCCTCGCCCTTGGCCTCCGCCTTGGGCGCCGGGGTCGCCGGTGCCGCCGGGGCGGCGTGGGCGACCGGGGCGAGGATCGCCGGGGGAGGCGGCGCGGCGGCGAGCACCGGGATCGCCGGCCCGCTCCCGCCGGGGCCGCGCCGGATCACGACCTTCTCCGGCCCCCGCTGCCAGGCGATGTGCGTGACGTCGCTCTTCTCCACCAGCTGCACCAGCTTCTTCACGTCCTCCATGGTGAAGCCGTTCGTGACGACGGCCTCGGGAGTGCGCTCGGGCTGCTGCGGCTTCAGCGATCGGGTCGCCATGGCTGTCTCCTGCTGGAAGCGGGTTCGGGGCGGAGGGAGGGTCGAGCTTAGCCCGCCACGCGCGTCAGGTACTCGCCCGAGCGGGTGTCGATGCGGAGGACGTCCCCCTCGTTGATGAAGAGCGGGACGTTGACCACGTACCCGGTCTCGAGCGTGGCCGGCTTGGTGGCGCCGGAGACCGTGTCCCCGCGGACGCCGGGATCGCACTTCACCACCTTGAGGTCCATCGCGTTCGGGAGCGTCACGCCGATCGCCTTCCCGTTGAAGAACAGGATGTGGGTGGTGGTGTTCTCCTTGATGAAGTTCTTCGCCTCCCCCATCTGCTCCTCGGTGAGGAAGGTCTGCTCGTAGTTCTTGTTGTCCATGAAGTTGTAGTGGTCGCCCTCGCGGTAGAGGTACTGCATCTCCTTCTCCTCGATGTCGGGCTTGCCCACCACGTCGCCGGACTTGAACGTCTTCTCGATGGTCCGGCCGGTGATCAGGTTCTTGATCCGGGTCCGCACGAAGGCCGAGCCCTTGCCCGGCTTCACGTGCTGGAACTCGACGATCTCCCAGGGGTCCTTGTCGATCTCGATCTTGAGGCCGCGCCGGAAGGCGCTGGTGTCCAGGGTGTCGGCCATGTGCTCGCTGCTCCTTCGGAAGGTCTGGGGAAGGGCGGTGTTCGCGCCGCGATCGGCGGACGGGGCTCTCCGCGTGCCTGTCGCCCGCCGCGCCTAGAGCTCGGACCTCAGCTTGGGCGCGGTGACGCGGAGGAGGTAGCGCGCCTTGCCGAAGTTCCCGTCCGGCGCCAGCGCGACCACCATGAAGTACTCGGGGGAGACCATGCGGGCGACGGTCAGCAGCTTCTCGGTGGAGATCGACAGCTCGGAGACCCCGCCCGCGGCGTGGGTCTCGGAGGCCTCGCGAGCGCTCCGGAACAGCCCGGAGTACTCGACCAGGAGCGACTTCACGTCCACCTCGCCCCCGGTCTCGACGTGGGTGTCGACCTCGATCCCGTCCACGCCCATGAGCGAGCAGGCGACGGCCCCGTCGCAGCTGCGGCAGACGTCCTGCAAGTGCTCGCGAAAGCCCATGGTCTCCGCTCCCCCGGCCGAAAAGGCCCGTCATTTCGAGCCCGGACGCGTGGGAGCGGGCCCGTTCTAGCCCGCCCCCGCGCCGGGCGTCAAGGATTGGGGGGGCGGCGCGGCGCGTCAACCGCGGGGCGCGGCCCCGAGGCGCGGCCCCACGCCTAGGGCGTGGCGCAGGCGAAGCTGGCGGTCTGCCCGCTGTTCGGGCAGACGGCGACCGGCACGTCGGTGGCCGGCGTGCAGGCGTAGCCCCCGAAGATCGCGGTCGAGATGTCCACCGGGACGAGGTAGTCGCCGGTCTCGAAGAAGGCCCCTCCGTTGGTGATCCCCGAGGCGCGCAGATGGGCGTTCACCTTGGCGGTGACCGCGCCGAAGGTGGCGAGCGCGTTGGAGAGGAACACGTCCGTGTCGAGCGGGATGATGGTGGCGAAGGTGGTCGCGCTGCCGTTCGCCGGAACGGTCGCCCCCTGGGTGCTCACGGAGGCGTCCGGGATCGCCAGCCCGCCGGCGGGGATCACGATCGTCCCGCTGGCGTCCCGCGCCTCGACCAGGTCGAAGGAGAGGCGCCACTCCCGGATGTAGGCGTCGTTCGCGTTGGTGCGGCCGGCGGTCTCGTCGGCCGTGTTGAGCATCTGGTTGTTGAACTGCATCACGGTCACGAGCTCGTTGAAGACCGTCGGCCCGGAGCCGTCCAGGTTCTGGGCCTTGCGGAGGAAGAGCCCCAGCGACCCGAGGACGTAGGAGCTGCAGGTGGAGGCGAAGGTGCACTGGGTGGCGTCGGTGGGCGGCGAGCAGAGCCCGAACGGCTCGACCGACATCCGGTTGTCGGTGCAGGCGAGCGCCGCGGCGGCGGCGAGGAAGAGGGCGGGGAGGGCGCGGGTCTTCATGGCGACTCCTGGCTACTGACCCTGGGCGACGGTGGTCGCCTGGCGGTTGAGGATCCGCGGGGTGATGAAGATGAGGAGCTCGGTGTGGTCGTCCTCGTCCACGTTGGTCCGGAAGAAGAACCCGAGGATGGGGATGCTCCCGAAGAAGGGCACCGAGGAGACGCGGTTCGAGACCTGCCGGGTGTAGATGCCGCCGATCACGGTGGTCTCGCCGTCCTTCACCAGCACCTCGGTCTCCGCCTCGCGCTTGGAGATCGAGGGCTGCCCGTTGGCGCCGGTGAGCTGCGGGTTGGGGGCGTTGTTGGTGGCCCTGATCTTGAGGAGGATCGAGCCGTCGGCGGAGACGTGCGGCGTCACCTTGAGCTCGAGCTTCGCCTCGATGAAGACCGTGTTCACGCCCGAGGCCGACACCTGCGAGAAGGGGATCGACACGCCCTGCCCGATGGTCGCCTCCTTGTTGTCGATGGTGGAGACCTTCGGCGCGGAGATGGTCTTCACCACGCCGGTGTTCTCGAGCGCGGTGAGGCGGAGGTTCAGGTTGAAGGCCCCGTTGGCCGACCCGAAGACCATGCCGATGCCGCCGCCCGCCCCCTGGCCGATGGCGGCGGGCAGGTTCACCACGTAGTTGGGGGTGCCGGCGGTGCCGTCGCTGGGGGTCTGGCCGGCGGCGCCGGTGGCCAGGACGTTGTGGGGGAAGACCGCGCCGGTGGGGTTCCCGTAGGTCTGGGCGAACGCCGCGTTGCCGCCCCACTGGACGCCGATCGCCTTGCCGAAGTTGGAGGAGGCCTCGACGATCCGGCTCTCGATCAGCACCTGCGGGATCTCGGTGTCGAGGTTGCGGACCAGCCCCACCGCTCGGACCAGCGCCTCCTGCACGTCCTTGACGATGAGGACGTTGGTCCGCTCGTCGGTGGAGACCGCGCCGCGCTCGCTCAGGACGTCCTTCACCCGGTTGGCGACGTCGGCCGCGCGGGCGAAGTTCACCGGGATGATCTGGACCTTGAGGGGGACGAGCGGGAGGCGAGCCTTCTCCGCCTCCGCCCGGGCCTGCTGCTCCTTGGCGATGTCCTCGAACTTCGCCACCCGGATGACGTTCCCCATCTCCTCCTTGCCCAGCCCCTTGGTGCGCAGCACCAGGTCGAGGGCCTGGTCCCAGGGGACGTTGCGCAGGGAGACCGTCACCTTCCCCTGCACGTCGTCGGCCACCACGATGTTCTTCTTGGAGACGTCGGCGATGAGCCGGAGGAGGTTGCGGACCTCGATGTCGTGGAAGTCGAGGGTGATGCGGCGCCCGCTGTAGCCGTGGGCCTGCGGCGCGCCGGAGAGCGCGTAGCCGGGGGCCTCGGCGGCGAGCCCGGCGGCCTCGGCCTGGGACGCCTGGCCCTTGGCCGGATCCGCCTCGACCGTCCAGGAGAGCCCCTGACCGGACTCGACGAGCCGGTCCATCGCCTCGCCGCGGAGGGTGGCGACGATCCGGACCTGGCGCGTGCCGGGCTGGTTGAAGGAGGAGAGCATCACCACCGGCCCCTGGAAGGCGGTGGTGTCGAGCGAGCGCTCCAGCTTGTGCGGCAACTCCGCGTCCTCGAGGGTGAGGACGATGGTGTGGGCGTCGGGCCGGCTGACCGCGTAGGCGGCCCGGCCGGCGACGTCGATCCGGGCGACGCTCCCCTTGCTCGCGAAGCGCACGTCGGCGATCCGGTTCCGGGCGCGGGCCGGCGCGGCCACGGCCGGGGTGGTCGCGGGGGCGGCGGCGGGCGCCGGAGCGGCGGCGGCCAGCGCGGACCGGGGAGCCGGCTCCTCGGCGCGGGCCACGGCGGGCGCGGCCGAGGCGATCACCGCCACGCCCCCCTTCACGCGCTTCACCTGGTAGGCGGGGAGGGCGCCGGCCGCGTCGAGGACCACGCGGACCTTCCCCTCCGCGCGGCCGAAGCGCACCTGGGTGAAGGCGCCGCTCACCGGCACCGCGGCGCGCGGCGCCCGGGAGACGCCGTGCAGGTCGACCGCCAGGCGGGGCGGATCGCGCAGCTCCAGGATCTCGATCCGGGCCACGTCGCCGTCGGTGGCGAGCAGCAGGCGGCCGGCCGAGGCGCGGACCGCGGTCACCGCGTGCGCCGGCGAGGCCGCCCTGGCCTCGTCCACGCGCCGGGCGACCACGTGGTCGTCGGCGCCGGCGGCGACCGGCGCCGCGGCGGGCGCGACGGCCGGCGGAGCGGCAGCCGGAGGGGCGGGGCGCGGCGCGGGCTCCGCCGCGGGCGGCGTCACCGGGGCCTGCGCGTGCGCCTCCGCGGCCGGGGCGGCCTCGTCGCCGAGCACCCGGACCACCACGGTGTTGCCGCGGGGAGCGACCTCGTAACGGCGCGGGCCGTCGAGCGCGACGATCACGCGGCCGACCGCGCTCCGCTCGTCCTTGTACTGCGCGGTCGAGACCGCGACCACGCCGGCCTTGCCGACCTGGACCGGCGAGGCGACGCCGGTCACGTCGGCGCCCACCAGGTCGACCACCAGCCGGGGCGGATCCTGCAGCTTGAACACCGAGTAGGAGGGCGGGCGCGTCCCCTCGATCGACAGCTCCAGGGCGCCGTCGCGCTCCGCCACGTCGAGGGAGCGGACGAGGTTCGGGTCCGCGGTCGGCGCGGCGCTCGCGAGCGAGCTCCAGAGGAGCAGGCCGGCGATGGGCATGAGGCGGGAGGTCATGGCGACTCCTCGAGGTTGAGCGCCGCCTGCTTCGGAAGGCGGAGCACGGTCTGCGTCGAGTCACGGCTGCCGTCGGCCCGGACGGCCCACTCCGTGATCACCACCTCGCCGGAGCGAACGGCGGCGACCACGCCGCCGTTCTTGCCGACGCAGGCGCCGCGGCGGAGGGAGTAGCCGACGCCGTTGGGGGCCTCGACCATCGCCACCGGGTCCTCGAGCCCGGTCACGACGGCCACCAGCTTGAGCTGCTCGACCTCGAACCGGCCGAGCGGGGTGCCGCAGCGGGTGGCGAGGGCTCCGCTCTGCACGGAGAGCTCGCGCAGGTAGCTGCGGAAGGGATCGCGCTTGCCGACGGAGGAGTAGACCCACTCCGACTCGGCGGGCTTGGGGGCCTCGGCGGCCGGCGCGGCGGCGCCGGCGGCCGGCTTGGGCGCGGCCGCGGCCGGGCGAGGCGGGGGCTTCCCCCCGCACCCGGCGGCGAGCAGGGCGGCGAGCGCCGCGGGCAGCAGGCGGGCGCGGCTCATTTGGCCCCCTTGGTCGCCGCCTTGGTGTCGACGAACATGAAGGTCGTGGCGAGGAACCTGGCGTTCACGATCACCTTCCCGTTCACGTCCTTGGGGGCGGAGAGCGCGATCTCGCTCACGTTCACGATCCGGCGGAGGCGCCCGAGCGAGTCGAAGAAGGTGGCGATCTCGTGGAAGTTGCCGTCCACCGACATCTGGATGGGGATCCGGGCGTAGAACCCGGCGTTCTGCTGGTCCTTGGGCTCGATGCTGCTGATCTCCAGCCCCGCCTTGGTGGCCCGGTCCTGGAAGAACTGGAGCAGCTCGTCGAGGTTCTTCTGCTCGGGGAGCTCGGCGAGCGCCTCGTTGAGCCGCTGCTCGAGCAGCTCGCGCTCCCGCCGGAAGCGGTTCAGGTCGTTGGCGATGGCGGTCTTCTCGATGAACTCGCCGTCGAGCCGCTTCTGGTCCAGCTCGGCCCGGGCGATCCGCGCCTCCACCTCGGAGACCGAGGGGCCGAAGGTGGGGATGGCGATCACGAAGTAGTTGACGGCCGTGAGGACCACCAGGGCGGCGGCCACCACGCCCAGCTTCAGGCCGACGGGCGCCTTGGCGATCCGCTCGATGAGCTTCTCCATGGCCTAGCCCCCCGCCTTCGCCGTCCCGCCCGGTCCGGAGGGGGCGGGCGGCGGCGCGTAGCGCGCCGACGCGGCGATGGTGAAGTCGACCACCCGGTACCCGCTCTCGACCCGGGCCGCGGTCCGCTTCAGCTCGACGTCGCCGAAGCTCCGCGAGCCCTTGAGGGCGGTCATGAAGGTGGAGACGTCGTCGATGCTCGAGGCGGTCCCCTCGAAGACGACCTTGCCGCTCTTCTCGTCGAGCTTCTTGAGCCAGAGGCGCTTCGGGGTGATGGAGGCGAGCTCGTCCAGCATCCGCACCGGGCCGGTCCGCCCCTGCTTCAGCTTCTCCAGGACGTCGAGCTTGTCCTTCAGCTCCTGCTGCTGGGTGCGGAGGCTCTTCACCTCGCCGATGATCTTGTCGAGCTGCGCGATGTCGGCGCGGGTCCGGGCGACGCGCTGCTCCTTGCCCGTGAGCTCGCTGGTGCGCGAGCCCGACCAGAGGTAGTTCCCGACCACCCCGCCGACGAGCAGGACCGCGAAGAGCACGAGCTGCTGCTTCCCCGCTTCCTTCTTCTTCGAGACCCGGACGGGAAGTAGGTTGATCCGGACCATGGCTACTTGTCCCCGGGACGGCGGAGGGCGAGCCCGACGCTGACCGCGGCGGCCGGCGCCGCGGCGAGGATGACCGCCGGGTCGAACTTGCGGTTGTCGATCTCGATGTTCTTGAAGGGGTTCAGCACCTCCACCGGGACGTTGGCGCGGGCCTCGATCACCTTGAACAGGGCGGGGATGCGGGCCGTGCCGCCCGACAGGTAGACCCGGGCGATGCCGCCGTCCGAGGCGGTGGACGCGTAGAAGTCGAGGGAGCGCTGGATCTCCCCGCCCATCTGGTCGGCGACCGACTGGATCACCCGCTCGACCTCCTGGGGGACCACCGCGTCGGATTCGCCCTGGCCGCCGACCTTGAGGGCCTCGGCCTCGTCGTAGGAGATGTTGAGCTGCTTCTGGATCTCCTCGGTGAAGGCGTTTCCGCCCATGGTGATGTCGCGGGTGAAGGTGGTCACGCCCCGGGAGAGGATGTTGATGTTCGAGACCGCGGCGCCCACGTTGATGAGGACGATGGTCTCGCCGCCGCCCTGGTCGTAGTTGGCCTCGTAGGCGTTCTGGACCGCGAAGGCGTCGACGTCCACCACGGTGGCGGTGAGGCCGGACTCCGCGCAGACCGAGGTGTAGTCGTTGATCATGTCCTTCTTGGCCGCCACCAGGAGCACGTCCATCTGGCCGGCCGCGTCCCCCTCCGGCGTGAGGATCTGGGTGTCGATGTTCACGTCCTTCACGTCGAAGGGGATGTACTGCTCCGCCTCCCACTGGATGGACTCGTCGAGCTCCTCCTGCGTCATCCGCGGGAGCGAGATCTTCTTGATGATCACCGAGTGGCCCCGGACCCCGATGGCCACCTCCTTCACCTTGAGCTTCTGCTGCGCCACCACGTCCTGGATGGCCTGCACGATCGCCGAGGAGTTCATCAGCGCGCCGTCGACGATCGCCTCGGGCGGCAGCGGCGCGCTGCCGAACGCCTGCAGCGCGTAGCCGCCTCGCCGCTCCTTCAGCTGCACCAGCTTGACGCTGGCGGAGCCGATGTCGAGGCCGACGGCGAGCTTGCTCTTCGCCATGGCGAACCTTTCACCCACGGCACGGGCGCTCTCGCCCGTGCCTCGTCTCGAGCCCCTCCGCGTCGCGGATCGAGCCCATCGTAGCGCAGCGCCGCCGGATCACGAAACGCGCCCTCCCCTGCCGTTCCCGAAGACCTTGCGCCGGTCGGAAGGCGTCAGCCCGAGCGCGAGGATGATCTTCCGCTTGGTGTCCACGCGGCAGTCGAGGCCGCTCTCCACCCGCGAGACCGTGAGCGGCGAGACGCCCGCCTTGCGGGCCAGCTCGGCCTTGGTCAGCAGCTGTTCCTCGCGGAGTCGCTGCACATTGTTCGGCGCGCGCATGGGCTTGGTCGACGTCCTGGAGGGCGTTCGGGCGGGCATGCGAGGCCACGCTAAGCGATCGCCCCCGGCGGGATCAAGAAAGGCGCCCGCGTGATATCGGTGTGTGTGGGACGGCGATATGTCGGTGAATCGAACTGATGGAAGTGATGCCTAATTATAGGTCATACGCAGGGTGGAGAAGGCCGTTCCGGCCCACCCCGCCCTACTCCAGCCCGTAGTCCTTGATCTTGTAGAGGAGCGCCCGGTACGAGAGCTCGAGCAGCTCCGCCGCCCGGGTGCGGTTCCCGCCCGTCCGCTCCAGCGCGGCGCGGATCAGCTGCTCCTCGACGGCCCGGATCGCTCGCTTGACCGAGAGCGTCCCCTCCGGCGGGGACACGGCCGGGGGCGGCCCCGGGGCCGCCCGCACCGGCTCCGGCAGGTCGTCCTCCCGGATCACCGGCCCCTCGGCCAGCACCACCGCCCGCTCCAGCGCGTGCTCCAGCTCGCGGACGTTCCCGGGCCAGCGGTGGGCGAGGAGGGCCTCCCGCGCCTCGGGCGAGAGGGAGAGGGAGGGCAGCTCGGGGCGGAGCGCGGCGTACCGCGCCAGGAAGTGCTCCGCCAGGGCGAGGACGTCCTCGCGCCGCTCGCGCAGCGGAGGGAGGCGGACGTGGACCACGTTGAGCCGCCAGTAGAGGTCCTCGCGGAACTCCCCGGCCGCCACCGCCCGGGAGAGGTCGCGGGCGGTCGCCGCCACCACCCGCACGTCCACCTGGCGGGCGTGGACGTCCCCCACCGGCCGCACCTCCTCCTCCTGGAGGAAGCGGAGCAGCTTCACCTGGAGCCCGAGCGGCAGCTCCCCGATCTCGTCGAGGAAGAGCGTCCCCCCGTCGGCCTCGGCCGCCAGCCCCTTCTTGTCGCGGCGCGCGTCGGTGAAGGCGCCCCGCACGTGGCCGAAGAGCTCGGACTCGATCAGCTCGGCCGGGATCGCCCCGCAGTTCACGGCCACGAACGGGAAGGGGGCCCGCGGCGAGAGCTCGTGGATCGCCCGGGCCACCAGCTCCTTCCCGGTCCCGGACTCGCCCTCGAGGAGGACGGTGGTCTTCTGGGGCGCCACCTTCCGCACCTGGCGCAGCACCGCCTCCAGCGCCGGGGAGGCGCCCACCAGGGCGCCCGGCGGGTAGGCGTCCGCCAGCTCCCGGCGGAGCCGCCGGTTCTCCCGGGCCAGCCGCTCGCGCTCCTCCGCCTTGCGGAGCACGAGCACCACCTCGTCCGGCTTGAACGGCTTTGGGAGGTAGTCGTAGGCCCCCGCCTTCATCGCCTCCAGGGCGCTGTCGTGCGTCCCGTAGGCGCTCATCACGATCACCAGCAGCTCGGGGGCGACCTTCTGGATCTCCCGGAGGAGCCCGAGCCCGCCCATCCCCGGCATCCGCACGTCGGTGAGGACAAGGTCGTAGTCGCGGGCCGCGAGCTCCTTCAGCGCCTCCTCGGCGGACCCCACCGCGCGCGGCTCGTACCCGCGATCCGCCAGGATCACGGTGAGCAGGTGGCGCATGGACGCCTCGTCGTCCACCACCAGGATCGACCGCAGGCTCACGCCGGCGACTCTAGCACGCCGGCTCCGGCCGCCCGGAGCCGGAGGGTGAGGACCGCGCCGCCGTCCGGGGCGTTCCCCGCCGTGATCCCGCCCCCGAAGGACTCCAGGATCCCGTGGCAGACGGAGAGCCCGAGCCCCGTCCCCTCGCCGGGCGGCTTGGTGGTGAAGAAGGGATCGAACACCCGCCCCAGGTGCTCGGCCGGGATCCCCGGACCGGCGTCGGCCACCCGGACCACCACCTCGTCCCCCTCGCCGCGCGCGGTGATCCACACCGTCCCCTGCCCGCCCATGGCGTCGGCGGCGTTGAGGAGGAGGTTCAGGAACACCTGCTCGAGGCGGTGGGCGTCGGCCCAGACCGGCGGCAGCCCGCTCGCCAGCTCGGCCTGAACCTCGAGGCCGCGGGCGCGCGCCTGGACCCGGGCCAGCCGGGCGGCGACGTCCAGGGCGGAGGCCACCGCCACCGGCCCGAGGGCGGGGGCGGCGGGGCGCGCGAAGTCGAGGAGGTCGCGGAGGATCCGATCGATCCGCTGCCCCTCGGCGGAGATGCGGGCGAGGAGGTCGGCGAGCTCCGCCGCCGGGGCGCCGGCCAGCGCCCGCCCCCGGGCCAGCTCGGCGTAGCCGCAGATCGCGCCCAGGGGGTTCCCCACCTCGTGGGCGATCCCGGCCGCCAGCCGGCCGACGGTGGCGAGCTTCTCCGAGCGCACCAGCGACTCCTGGGCGCCGGCCAGCTCGCGGTTGGCCCGCTCCAGGGCGGCGAGCTGCTCGGCCACCCGGAGCCGCTCTCCCTCCAGCGCCGCCACCGTCCGCTCGAAGGCGACCGCCGCCCGGTGCAGCGCCGGCCCGGAGGCCTCCCCCGGGGGACCGAGCGCCGGCAGGTCGCCGGCCGGGACCGAGAGGCGCGCCGCCGCGTCGAGCAGCCGCTCCACAGGGCGGGCCACGCCGCCGATCAGGACCGCGAGGCCGACCGCCACCACCGCGGCGGCTGCGGCGAGCGCGAGCGCCGCCACGATCCAGACCGGCCCCGTCCGGCGAGCGAGGAGGGGGAGCCCGGCCGCCACCAGCACGCCCGCCACGCCCGTCGCGACCGCGGCGAGCTGGAGCGCGAGACCGAGCCGGACGCGCGTGCGCACGCGGGGGAGAGCCTACCGGAAAACCGAGAGGGCGGGCACGATCCGGACGATGCCGTCGCCGGCGTAGAGCCACTCCAGGGCGGCGGCGGCGAGGAACGGGCCGAAGGGGATGGAGTGGCGCGGCGGGACCCACTCCTCCTCCTCGGGGACGGGGGCGGCCTCGGGAGCGGGGCCCTGCCCGCCCGGGCCGGAGGCGGCGGCCTCACCCGAGGCGGGGGCGCCGGGCGCGGCCCCGGCGGTGGCCGCCGCCCCCTGGAGCAGCGCGGGCGGCTCCGCGCCGGCGGGAGCGGGCGGCTCCACCCCGGCCGGCGGCTCGGCGGCCGGTCCCGGCTCCCCCTTCCCGAGCGAGAGCAGCACCAGGCCGACCACCGTCCCCTGCACCGAGGCGAGGAGGACCAGGGGCACGAGCGACCTCGCCCCGAGCCAGGCGCCGAGCCCTGCCAGGAGGATCACGTCGCCGAACCCCATCGCCTCGCGCTTGAGCAGGCGGGCGCCGACCAGCGAGACCGCCAGGAAGGCGGCGAAGCCGGCCGCCGCCCCGAGCGCGGAGGAGGCGAGCGACGGCGCCGCCGAGAGGCCGAGCGCGCTCGCGAGCAGCCCGAGCGCGAGCAGCGGCAGGGTGAGGGCGTGGGGGAGGAGCCAGGTGTCGAGGTCGATGAAGGCGAGCGCCACGAGCAGCAGGGCGAAGGCCAGCTCGGCCGCGGCCGCGACCGAGATCCCGTGGCGGTGGAAGGCGAGCCAGGCCGCCCCGGCCCCGAGCAGCTCGACCGCCGGGTAGCGCGGGGAGATGGGCGCGCGGCAGGCGCGGCAGCGCCCCCGGAGCAGGAGCCAGGAGAGGACCGGGAGGTTGTCGCGCCAGCCGATGGGGGCGCTGCAGCGCGGGCAGCGCGAGCCGGGGCGGACGATCGACTGGCCCGCCGGCACCCGGGCGATCACCACGTTGAGGAAGCTCCCCAGGGCGGCGCCGACCAGGATCACCCAGGCGGTGGTAAGGCCGAGGAGGGCGGGAGAGAGCTCGAGCGGATCCAAGGGTGGGCCGGGCCTCCGGAAGGGGAGGGCGCGCGGCATCATCATGTGGGTGATCGGCGCTGTCAAAGGAGCGGGGGCCGGCGGCCGCGGGGAGGGGTGACGAAAAACGTCAGGCCGCGGAACCCTGCTGACCTTCCCCGTCCACGTCATGGCCCCGGTCGCGACCACAGGATCCGGGGACTTATCCCCCGGCTCGGGTGGCATCGGGCGTGCTAACAGCGAGTCTCGACAAACGAGCCGGCCCGCAGGGGTCGGCGCCGCGACGGGCCCCCCGCCGCGCACACACCGGAGGCAACATGAAGAAGCTGGCCAAGGGCTTCACCCTCATCGAGCTCATGATCGTCGTGGCGATCATCGGCATCCTCGCCGCGATCGCGATCCCGAACTTCGTCAAGTACCAGCTCCGCTCGAAGTTCAGCGAGGGCGCGACCAACGTCGAAGGGCTCCGGAAGGCCGAGGAGGCCCTGCAGCAGGGCGAGCGGCAGCTCACCGGCATCGCCACCACCGACTACGTCGCCGGCCAGTACTGGAGCCTGGGCGGCACCTCGATGCCCGCGGCCGCCGCCGGCAAGCCGGGCACCGCCAAGGTCGCCTGGACCACCACCGAGATCTCCAACGCGCAGCTCGCCGACTGGGCGATCGAGGGCGCGACCTACTTCGTCTACCAGCTCGCCACCGGCACCAACTGCAAGGGCAACCCGACCGGCGCGCAGTCCGGCACCTGCTACTCGATCGGCGCCATCGCCAACATCGACGGCGACGCGACCAACGGCGACGTGGCCCTGGTGAAGCTCGCCCTCGACGGCAAGACCTCCGAGACCGTCCCGCTCGTGGCCGCCTTCCCCGGCACCGCCGGCACCAGCAGCTGCCTCGACCGCAACGGCGTCACCATCTACGGCGCCCCCTGCGTCGCGACCGGCCCGGACGTCTTCTAGCCGACAGCGATCCTGCCGAACCCGGCGGGCGCCGTGCTCACGCGCGGCGCCCGTCTCGTCTTTCCCGGCGCCGGCTTGACGGGCCGCCGGCCCTCCCGCATCCTCTCGCGGTCGCTCGACGCATGTCCCGCCTCTCCGCCATCGTCGTCGCCGGCCTCCTCTGCGCCGCGGTCGCCGCCACCGCGCGGAGCTCGCTCGAGCCAGAGGCCATGGCGATGGGGCGGGTGCGGGATCCGACCTGGCTCCCCTCGGGTCGGACCCTCCGGATCACCTCCCTCGGCCAGCGGCTCCTCCTCTCCGACGTCTACTGGCTCCGGCTGGTCCAGTACATGGGGGAGACGCTGCTCGCCCACGTGGACCGCTGGGGCGCCACCCTGCCTCTGGCCGAGATCGTGACCGATCTCGATCCGCGCCACGGGTACGCCTACCAGGTGGTGGGCTCGGACCTGGGCTTCGTCCCCGGGCGCGCCGCGGACGCCGAGAAGATTCTGAAGAAGGGGATGCGGAACCTGCCCGACCGCTGGACGCTCTACTGGGTCTACGCGGTCAACAAGTTCCTCTACCAGGGGGACTTCGCCGAGGCGGCCGAGTACGCGCGGCGCGCGGCGGTGGCCGGCAAGCGGCCGCACCTCGCCCTCCTGGCGGCCAACCTCGCACTGGCCGCAGACGCCGAGTACCGCACCACCGAGGCCTTCCTGGAGGAGGCGATCCGCACGGCCGACACCCCCGAGCTCCGCGTGCAGCTCGAGCGGCGGCTGGTGAAGGTCCGGACCTACCAGGTGCTCTCGCAGGTGGAGAAGGCGGTGGCGGAGTACCGGCGCCGCTACGTCGTCTGGCCCATGGGGCTCGAGGTGCTGATCTCCGAGGGGCTGCTCCGGGCGATCCCCGAGGATCCCTCCGGCGGCCAGGTGATCCTCGACCTCTCCACCGGCGCGGTCCGCTCCACCGTCCTCGGGGAGCGCAAGCCCCTGCGGAACACCATGGCAGGAGAGGCGCAATGAAGGCCCTGGCCGTCGCCGCCAACACCGTCCGGGAGACGCTCCGCGAGCGCCTCATGTACAACCTGGCGATCTTCGGCCTGATCCTGATCGGCGGATCGCTCACCATCTCCCAGCTCACCCTGGGCGAGCAGTTCCGGATCATCGCCGACATCGGGACGGGCAGCACCCAGCTCTTCGCCACCCTCATCGCCGTGTTCCTCGGGGTGGCGATCGTGGCCCGGGAGCTCGACCGCCGGACCTGCTACGCCGCGCTCGCCCGCCCGGTCTCGCGCGGCGAGTTCCTCGTCGGCAAGTACCTGGGGCTCGTCGCGGTGCTCGCCCTCAACGTCGCCGCCATGGCGGCGGCGACCGCGCTCATGCTCCTCGTCTACCGAGGGAGCGGCGACGCCTTCGGCCTCCACTTCGTGGCCGCCTTCCTCCTGATCCTGGTCCAGGTGGCGCTCTGCGCCGCGTTCGCGGTCCTCTTCTCCTCCTTCTCCACCCCCACCCTGGCGGTGATCCTCACCCTGGCGGTGATCGGGATCGGCCACGTCTTCGGCGAGGTCCGCGGCTTCTGGCTCACCAGCCCCGAGGTGGGGCTCAAGTCGGTCGTGCGCGTCCTCGACTTCGTGGTCCCCAACCTCGGGCTCCTCGACATGAAGGAGGCCCTCACCTACGGCGACGCCGTCGCTCCCCTCTCCCTCCTCGCCCGGGTCGGCTACGGCCTCGGCTGGGCGGGCGCGGTGGTGGCGCTGGCGGCGGTGGTGTTCTCGAGAAAGGACGTCCGGTGAGCGGCGCGACCCAGCCCGCCCTTCAAGTCTCCGGGCTCACCAAGACCTACCGGGTCGGCGTCCGCCGCCGCCTGGTTGCGGCGCTCGACGGCCTCGCCCTCGAGGTGGCCCAGGGCTCCATCTACGGGTTCGTCGGGCCGAACGGCGCGGGCAAGACCACCTCGATCAAGATGCTGGTGGGGCTCATCGCCCCCACCCGCGGCGAGGCCCGCATCTTCGGCCGCTCGATCCGGGACCCGGAGAGCCGGCGCGCGGTGGGCTACCTGCCCGAGAACCCATCCTTCCACGACTTCCTCCGGCCGCAGGAGGTGCTCCGCTACCTGGGCCGCCTCTCGGGGATGTCCGGCCGGGCGCTCGACCAGCGCGCCGACGAGCTGCTCGAGCTGGTGGGGCTCGGCCAGGCGCGCGAGCTCACGGTCCGCAAGTTCTCCAAGGGCATGGTGCAGCGGCTCGGCCTCGCCCAGGCCCTGATCCACGACCCCCCCCTCCTCATCCTCGACGAGCCCATGAGCGGCCTCGACCCGCTCGGGCGCAAGGACGTGCGGGACCTGGTGGTGGAGCTCCGCCGGCGGGGGAAGACGGTCTTCTTCTCCACCCACATCCTCTCCGACGTCGAGAGCATCTGCGACCGGGTCGGGATGGTGCTCCGCGGGAGGCTCGTGGCCGAGGGGCCGCTCTCCTCCCTCCTCGACGGCTCGATCCGCGCCGTGGAGCTGCGCTGCGCCGGGCTCCCCGAGGCGGCCTTCGACCGGCTCCGGGCGCAGGCGCGGGAGGGAGCGCGAGGCCCGGCCGACTGGACGTTCTCCTTCGCGGACACCGACGCCGCGAACGCCGCCGCCAGGGAGATCCTGGCCCTGGGCGGCCGGGTGCTCGCCGTCCAGCCGGTGCGCGAGAGCCTCGAGCAGACCTTCGTCCGGCTCGCCTCGGCTGCCGGCTCCCCCTCCGCCGATCGGGACGTGGCATGACCCCGGCCGAAGCGGTCGCCGCGCCGCCGGCGCCGGCTGGGCCGGCCCCGGCGCCCGCCCCCGCGGCGCCGGCCGGCCTGCTCCGCGCCACGGCCCTGCTCCTCCCCGTCCTGGCGCTCTTCTTCGCCCCCGCCCTGCTCACCGACCAGCAGTTCCTCTTCCGGGACAGCGGCCGGATGCACTACCCGATCAAGCGGTTCCTGGCCGAGGAGCTCCGCCACGGCCGGCTCACCGAGTGGAACCCGTACATGGGGCTCGGGGTGCCGGTGGTCGGCGCGGCGGTGGACGCCCCGCTCCACCCCTTCAACCTGCTGTTCGTCGTGCTCCCCTTCGACTGGGCCTTCAAGGCCTGGGTGCTCCTCTGCTACCTGCTCGGCGGGCTCGGGGCGTTCGCCTGGGCTCGCCGGCTCGGGCTCCGCTTCGCCCCCGCCCTCCTCGCCGGGTACGCCTTCGCGCTCTCGGGCTTCCTCGTCAGCTCCTCGGACAACGTCACCTACCTCACCACCGCCGCCAGCGTCCCCTGGGTGCTGGCCGCGGGCGAGGCCTTCCTCCTGCGCGGCGGACCGGGCAGGCTGCTCGGGCTCGGCGCGGCGTCCTTCCTCTGCGCCGCGGCCGGCGACCCCCAGGGCTGGGGGATCGCCGTGGGGATCCTCGCCCTGCGCGGCCTCTGGCTGGCGCGCTCCGGCGGCCGGGCGGCGCTCGGGCGCACGCTCCTCGCCGGCGCCGGCTGCACGGTGGCGGCGCTCCCCGTGCTCCTGCCCGTGGTGCTCTGGCTCCCCCAGACCGTCCGGGCCTCGGAGACGGTGGCGCGCCAGGCGGCGCGCTGGAACCTGCACCCGCTCCGGGTCCTCGAGCTGGGGCTGCCGAGCCTGTTCGAGACCACCCGCGGCATGCTCCACGGCGGGGCGTTCCAGTGGGCGGCGGGGAACGAGACCACGGTCCTCCCCTGGGTGGCCTCGGTCTACGTCGGCGTGTCGGCGCTGGCGCTGGCGGCGCTCTCCGCCTCGGGCTCCCGCCGGGCGCGGATCCTCCTCGCCGCGGGAGCGGCGCTCACCTGGGCGGCGATGGGCCACTACGCCGGGTTCGTCCAGCTGGTGCGCCACCTCCCGGTCCTCGGCGCCTTCCGGTACTGGGAGAAGCTGGTGGTCTGGCCCACCCTCTTCCTCGCGATCGCGGCCGGGATGGGGCTCGAGGAGCTCCTCTCGCGGACCGACCGGGCGAGGCGGCTCGCGCTCGGGGCGGCCATCGGCGCGGCGGTGCTCCTCTCGGCCCGGGCCGCGCTCGCCCTCCTCGAGGCGCCGCTCGCCGCGGCGGCGGCGCGCGCCAGCGACCCGACCGCGGCGGCGAGCCTGCTCGAGAACGTCGGGCGCGCCCTGGGGAACACCGGCCTCGTGCTCGCGCTCCTGGCGGCGGCCGCCTTCGCCTTCTCCCGCGGGATCCTGGCGCGGGCCGCGCCCGTCACCTTCGCCGCGATCGTCGCCTTCGACCTCGCGGCCGCGAACGTGCGCGCCTACCTCCTCTCCCCCCCGGAGAACTGCCTCCCCCGCCCCGCGCTCGGCGCCTTCCTGGCGAGCCGGCCCGAGCTGCCGCGCCTGGTGACCCTCTTCGACCTCACCGACAAGCGCTGGAAGGAGCTCTCCAGCTACGAGGGCGGGTTCCGCTGGGGGGCGGCCAACTACTACCCGGCCTGGAACGTCGGCGCGCGGGTGGGGAACCTCGAGGTCTACACCGGCCTCGATCCCCGGCGGCTGCTCCGCTTCCGGACCGCGGCGGGCACGGAGCGGACGACGCCGCAGGTCGGGCTCTGGGGCTTCGCCTACGTGCCGGTGCCGAAGACCCCCGCGCTGGCGGCCAAGATCGGGCTGGCGTCGCCGGTCGAGGTGGTCGCCGCCGACCCGGAGCTGCCCACCTTCCTGGTGCGCTACCCGCACCGGCCGCGCGCCTACCTGGCGGAGGCGGTCGAGCCGGCCAGCGAGGACGAGGCGCTCGCCTTCGCCCTCGACGCCGCCTCGGCCCGCTCGCCGCGGACCCTCCTCGAGGCGCCGGTGCCGCCGCAGGCGCCCGGGGCGCCCGGAGAGGCGCGCATCGTCCGCGACCTCACCGGCGAGGTGGTGATCGCGGCCGACGCGCGCCGGGACGCCCTGCTCGTGCTGAACGACCTCTTCGCGCCGGGGTGGAGCGCCGCCCTGGACGGCCGCCCCGTCCCCATCCTCCAGGCCAACTACCTGGCGCGCGGGGTCTGGGTCCCGGCCGGGCGGCACGAGATCGCCTTCCGCTACCGGACCCCGGGGCTCGCCGCGGGCCTGCTCGCCGCCCTCGCCGGCGTGGGGGCGGTCGCCCTCTGGGCGGCCTGGAGGAGGCGGGAGCGCACTTTTTGAAGGATCATGAACTCGTTGCATGTGGTCGGGCGGGCGCCGGGGTGCGCAAGCCGCGGAGATCCACGGGATTTTCCGTGCAGAGCGCGCCCGGCGCTTGCAACGCCAGGAGACGGGAGGCGCTCGTGAGCACGAGGCGCAGGAGCTCGGTCCATGGCCGGGGAGGCGGCACCGCCGGTTTCACCCTCATCGAGATGATGGTGGTGGTCGCCGTGCTGGCGATCGTCGCCACCGTCGCCTGGAGGACCTCGAGCGCGACGAAGCCGCGGGCGCGGCTCGCCAGCGCCGCGGTGGAGCTCCAGGCGGTCATCCAGGCCGCCCGGCAGCAGGCGCTCGCCACCGGCCACGACGCGGCGGTCCTCTTCTACCCGAACCAGGTCACGGGGAGCGGGACCGGGCGCGTGATCGTCTACCTGGACGTGGACGGCGGCTTCATGGCGGGGACCCAGCCGGTCGGGGATCCCTCGTTCTGCACGCTCGACCCGGCCAACGTCGCGCTCCCGGCCGGCTCGAACAACCAGATCCTCTACACCGTCGACATCCAGGACCTGGTGACCTTCGCCAAGCCGCCCAGCCTGGTCACGATCCCCTACCCGTACAACCAAGTCCCCATGCCGGCGACGGGCTGCCTCTTCTGCGACGGCACCCGGGGCGCGATCCGCTTCGACGCCAAGGGGCGGGCGACCTTCTACACCACCTGCGGGCTCAACGCGGCGCTCACCGGGGACCCGTGGACGACCTGGGGCGGCTCGATCTCGCTCGCCAACAACGACGTCCGCGCCTCGCGCGTCGTGATCGTCACTCCCTACGGGAGCGTGAGGGGCTTCAATGACCAGTGACAGAAGGCGAGCCCGGCGCACCTGGCCGACCGGCCGGGGCTCCACGCTGCTCGAGGCCCTGATCGCCATGGGGGTGCTCATGACCGGGGCGGTCGGCCTGGTCGGCCTCAACAACATGGCGCTGCGGCTGGACAGCGACGGACGGCGGCTCACCCGGGCGTCGGCCATCGCCCAGGACCTCGCCTCGCAGATCGCGCTCTGGCCCTACACCGACGCGCGCCTCTCCAACGCCGTCACCACCAACGACGACAACATCGGGGACACCACCTTCGCCCTCCAGAAGCCCGGCACGGCCAACGGGCTCGTGGACCACGGCGGCTTCGACGCGACGGGCCGGGTCGAGCCCGATCTCACCCTGGGCGGCACCACCTGGTACGGGATCCCCTCCGACGAGCTGGTCAACGCCGGGTTCGAGCGGTACTGGAACGTCTCCTTCAACGACCCCGCCAAGGCGGGCGCCCTGCTCGACTACAACGGGAACGGCGTGGCGGACGCGATGCGCGTGGCGGTGATCGTCCGCTGGCAGGCGGGCGGCGGCTGGCGGCGCATCGTGGTGCTGGTCACCAAGCCCAACCCGGCGGAGGGGCTGTGAGCCCGCGCCGCCCGGCCTCCCGCCCCGTCGGCTTCACCCTGCTCGAGCTGGTGGTCGGCATGGTGGTGAGCGCGATCGTGATCGCCGGCGCGGTGGCGCTCTTCATCGGACAGCAGCGGCGCTTCAACGCCAGCTCCTCCGAGCGCGGCCTGCAGGAGACCGCCCGGACGGCCATCGGCGAGATCGCCTCGAGCCTGCGCATGGCCGGCTTCGGCGTCGATCCCGGCCTCGCCTTCGACTTCGGGTTCGCCGACAACATCATGATGTCGCAGGCCCCGGCGATCGGCGTGTCGGTCCGCGTCCCCGGGTACGCCTGCGCCGGCGGGGCGGTCGCCTGCCGGGACAGCACCACCGGCCCGGACGAGATCGTCTTCTACGCCCGCGACCCCGCCTTCGGGCACGTCGTCCAGTCGGTCACCGGCACGTCGTCGATCACCCTCGTCGGCCCGCTCGACACCCCGCTCTACAAGGGCCAGGTCCTCCAGGTGATGTGCATGTCCGGCACCGAGCTGAACCTGGGGGGGCAGCAGGGGATGCTCTGGGCCTACGTCACGGTGGGCCAGTACGTCGCCCCGAACACCGCGGCCGCCACCGTGACCGTCCCGCTCCTCGCCCCGACCGGAAACGCCCTCGACTTCCCCACCCAGAACGCCACCCTCGCCAACGCGTGCTTCAGCTCCATCGTCGCGGGCGCGGTGGTGGCAACCAAGGTGGATCGCTACCACTACTACGTCCAGGCGTTCGACGCGAAGGGCAACGCGCTGGCCCGGGGGCTGCCCGAGACCGCCGGCACGAGCACCTTCCTCATGCTCGACCAGGGGACGGTGGACCAGGGCGGGAACCCGCTCCTCACCTTCGTGGCCCCGGACGTCGAGGACCTCCAGTTCTGGTACATCGTCCCCGCCGGGCCGGTGCCGGTGATCGGGAACACGTCGGGCACCGCCATCGCCGCCGGGCCGACCGGGATCGACCTCGCGCCGGCGACCAACGTCCCCGGCTACATGACGCCGCTCACCGATCCCTCCCGGCAGAACCAGCACCCGGCCAACATCCGCGGGGTCCAGGTGGGCCTGGTGGTCCGCCAGGCCAACGCCGACGTCACGGTCTCCGACACCAGCGTCCCGGCGAACGGCAACCGGCCCGCCATCAACGGGCTCCCCGGCTACCACCGGCTGCGGATCGAGACCACCGTCCCCGTTCCCAACATGGACGCCAGGTATCCGTACTTCCCCCTCTACTCCACGACGACCGGCGACGGCCTCAACGTCGGCGGAGGGTAGGAAACGACATGCGTACACCGGACCGGAAGCCCCGCGGCAGCGCCCTCGTCATCTCCGTGGTGGTGGTCCTGATCCTGAGCGTCCTCGCGGTCGCCCTCATCCGCTACGCCTCGGCGGAGGTGTCCGGGGCGCAAGGCGGCGCCCGCCGCGCGGCGGTGGTGCAGTGCGCCGAGGCGGCCCGCCAGCTGCTGCTCTCCAAGTTCCACGCCATCGGCGTGGATCCGACGCAGATCCTGGCCCTCAACATGCCCCTCGACGGCCCGGGCGGCCAGACGCTGGCGCTCGGCGGGCACATCGACTCGACCCCGCCGAACGGCGCGATCGGGGCCACCGTGGGACAGGTGGCGGTCCTGCCCCCGACGGCCGTCGGCCCCACCATGCTCCCGAGCTCGATCGGCCAGGGGGGGAGCCCCAGCGGCTCGGGGCCCAAGACCTACAAGGTGGTCGTCCACTGCCAGGACGGGACCATCGGCGGCGGCCGCCAGCTCGAGGTCGAGTTCGCCGTCCACCTCAACTCTCCCTAGGAGGCCGACATGCGCGCACGCACCCTCTCCCGGACCCTCCTGGTCCTCACCGCCCTCGCCGCCCTGCCGCTCGTGAGCGACGGCGGCCAGGCCGAGTGCTGCAACGCGACCATGTCGCTCACCACGACCGCCGTCGGCCCGGTCAACGGCGACGAGACCTTCTTCAAGCTCCCCACCGGCCCGGCGAACGTCATGTTCCTGCTCGACGTCTCCGGGTCGATGAACAACTTCCCGGCCTGCGGCGACAACGCCTGGGACGGCGGGACCACCGCCTGCACCACGCCCACGATCGCCGCGCCCTCGAACCCGAGCTCGAGCGGCACGGGGACGCCCAAGATCTACTACACGGTGAACGGGAGCTGCGCCCCGTCCACGCTGACGTCGCCCAGCGGGACCTCCTCGCCGCTCTACTGGATGGAGCAGATCACCCCCACCACCAGCCTCCCCGACCCCGGCCGGAGCAACGCGCTCGTCACGGACAAGCCGTCCTGGGGCACGGGGTGCACGGGGAACGCCTGTCTCTTCGAGAAGGATTCCTATTACTTCTACGGCGACTGGACCACGACTGCGACCGGGGCGAGCGCCACGCGGCGGGAGTCCGACACCGACGCGACCCTGCCGGTCGGCTGCACCTACATCAACAGCTCCGGCACCGCAGTCACCGACAAGGGCGGCAACAAGATCGACCTGGGGAGCGCCTGCCGCACCTGCATGACGAACCGCGGGTTCTACTTCTACAGCGTCAAGTACTACAACGCGTCGAGCCAGCTGAAGAGCGACTCGGGGCTGCTCTTCAAGGGCACGTTCCTCAACGCCTACCCGCCCAAGTTCGTGGCGGCGAAGAAGGTGATCAAGGACATCGCCTTCATGGACCCGGCCAACCCGAGCAAGATGGACCAGGTCCGGCTCGGCCTCACGGTCCTCAACTCGAACGACACCTCGCCCCAGAAGGCCGACCTGATCGTGCCGCTCGGACCGGACAAGGTGAGCGCCTTCCCCCCCACGCAGCAGGGGTTCGCCCAGGCCCGGCAGTACATCCTCTCCGTCCTCAACTACGACAAGTCCGTCTACAAGGACTCGAGCGGCAACGTGATCGTGGACGGGACCACCATCACCGGCGGCTTCTTCGACCCGGCCAACACCAGCACGCCGCTCGGCTCGGCCCTCTTCAACATCGGCCAGTACTTCAGCTCGCTCAACCGGTTCAACACCCTCCTCGGCACCGGCTACCAGACGAGCGCCTTCAACGAGTCCTCCCCCGGGCTCACCAACGCCGCCTGGGCCCGCTCCAACCCCAACCAGTGCTCGGTCTGCTGGGCCTGCCAGAACAACGCGGTGGTGATCGTCACCGACGGCGCGCCCAACAGCGAGATCACCTTCCCCACCGCGATCAGCGGGTACGACACCAGCGGCTACAACGGAGCGGCCAACTGCGGCGCCGCCGGCGGGTGCGCGAGCGCGGTGGTGCCACGGGTCGCCGACTGGCTCCACAACATCGACCTGCGGGACGACGCGGTGATGAGCGGCAAGCAGGCCCTGGCGATCCACACCATCGGCCTCAGCATCCCCAAGTGCCTCCCCGGGCAGACCTGCCCGCCCAGCAACAACAACCCCTCCTGGAACGTCCTCAACGCCACCGCCAACCTGGGCGGCGGGATCTTCCAGACCGCCTCCGACCCGACCTCGCTCTCCAACGCGGTGGTGAACGCGATCAACCAGGTGATCCCGAAGGAGAACTCCTTCAGCGCCGCCTCCGCCACGTCCCTCATGACGGTGGAGACCGCCGCCGCGCAGGCCTTCGTCACCCGGTTCAAGCCCAACCAGACGCCCACCTGGGAGGGGCACGTCTTCGAGATGTTCCTCTTCGACGAGGCCCTGAACGGCTGCGTGCCCGGGGCGGCCACCCAGCCGACCGTGCAGTGCTTCGGCAAGACCGTCTCCGCCGACTTCAACGGCGACGGCCTGTGCAACGGGCTCTTCCAGATCGACCTCGACTGCGACCAGGTGGCCGAGGATCCCAACACCGGGGACTTCGTGAAGAAGGGGCAGGCGACCCCGTCCAACCTCCCCTGGGACGCCGGCGCGGTGCTCTCCGACTCGACCAAGACCGGCTACAAGTCCGCCGACGAGACCGCCGCCAACGCCCGGAACATCTTCACCTACGTGAACGGGGCGAAGACCGCGTTCACGGCCGCCAACGCCTCGACCCTCCTCCCGCTCATGAACATCAGCTCGGCCTGGTGCTCGAGCTTCCTCACCCAGATCGGCGTCACCGCCGGCTCGAACCCCACCCTGCAGTGCGCCCAGAACCTCATCTACTTCGTGCGCGGCTGGGACGTCCTCGACCAGGACACCGACGGCTGCAAGGGCCCGGGCCAGACCAACCCGAGCACCTGCCCCTCCGGGATCAAGGGCGAGGAGCGGAACCGGGCCAACGACAACAACACCACCCCCTTCTTCTGGAAGCTGGGCGACATCTTCCACTCCTCGCCCGGGGTGGTGCTGGTCCCGAGCGACGAGATCCGGTGCCTCACCACCTACGACAAGCAGTGCAACGCCACCCTCTTCAGCCCCCCCGGCTATCCCTCGGGAACCCAGACGGCGATCGTCGGCTACACGGACAGCAACGGCAACCCGGTCGACGCCTACGCCAAGTACCGGCTCAACAACATCCACCGCCAGCGGGTGCTGCTGGTCGGCGCCAACGACGGCATGCTCCACGCCTTCGACGCCGGCGCCCCGGACACCACCCAGCCCGCCGACATCACCGGCGAGTATCCCTACACGATCGGCACGGGCTCGGAGCTCTGGGCCTTCCTCCCGCCGGACATGCTCCCCCGGCTCAAGGACCTGATCGGCGCCCACCAGTACATGGTGGACGGCTCGGTGATGCTCCGCGACGTCTGGGTGGACGGGAGCGGCAGCCAGGTGAGCAGCAAGGACTTCAAGAAGCAGAGCGACGAGTACCACACCGTCGCCATCTTCGGCCGGCGCGCCGGCGGCGCCGCCTACAGCGCCCTCGACGTGACCAACCCCACGAGCCCCGTCCTCCTCTGGAGCTTCCCGCAGGGCTGCTCGGACGACGCCCGCTACATGGGCGAGTCGTGGGCGGAGTTCGCCCCCCGCCCCCCGCCCATCTTCCCCGTGCGGCTCAACAACCCGTCCTCCCCGCTCAAGGACTCGCCCTCCGGGACGTTCTACGAGGAGCGCTGGGTGGTGATGCTCAACGGCGGCTACGACCCCATGCTCGCCAAGGGGCGGGCGGTCTTCATGCTCGACGCCTGGACCGGCACCACGCTCTGGCGCTTCACCGACGCCGACTTCAAGCAGCAGCTCGGCTACGGCAGCGGCACCAGCATGTTCCCGGTCACCAGCGCGATCGAGGGGGTGGACATCGGCGACCCGACCAAGCAGTCGATCGACGGGGACGGCTTCATCGACACCGCCACCTGGGCCGACCTGGGCGGCCAGCTCTGGCTGGCCCGCTTCTACACGCCCGGCGTGATCGACAAGGCCACCGGCCGGGTCAACAACTGGTTCGCCGCCCGCGCCTTCGAGCAGCAGCGCCGCACCGACGACCTCCAGTACGTCGCCGGGCGCAACGAGTTCTTCTTCATGCCCGACAACATCTACGACGCGGCCAGCCACACCCTCCACACGTACCTGGGGAGCGGGAACCGCGAGCAGATCATGGGGCAGGCGGCCTCCTGCGGGACCGACAACATGCTCGCCTGCTGCCAGGGCGGATGCACGAACGTCACCGCCACCACCACCGACAACTACGGCGCCTGCAACCTCACCACCACCTTCTCCTGCGTGAACGGCGCCTACTCCTACGCCACGAGCACCACCGCGAGCTGCGGCACGACCAGCACCCCCTCGACCACCAGCGAGACCTGCGCCGCGGCGCCCGGGAACGCCTACACCTCGAGCCTGAACGCCCACTGGGTCTGCCCGGGGGCGGGGACGGTCGCCGACCAGCCGGGCAGCGCCTCGTGCGACGGCAGCGGCCTCTGCACCATCACCCCGATGGCGCAGCGGAACATCAGCGGCACCTACAACGCGCCGTCCCACAACCGCTTCTACGGGATCTGGTCCTTTGGCGGCGATCCGAAGAAGATGTTCGACACGCCGAGCGTGCCCGGCTCCGACACCGCGGCTGCCGCGTTGATCTTCGATCAGAACCGCTTCACCGACGTCTCGTACCCCGCCGCCTGCGGCGGGCCCGCCGGCAAGAGCTGCACGCTGGTCAACACGACGACCGCGAAGGTGACGGCCAGCGCGTCCAACTCGATGCTCCTCACCACCTCCTGCGGGACGGGCGTGACCAAGTGCTCCGCCACCTCCACCGACCCGGGCTGGTTCTACGAGTACGGCGACGTCTGCCCGCTCTCGGGGTGCACGACCTCTCCCCCCTGGACCGACGAGAAGACCGGCTCGGAGGCGACCACCCTGGTCGGCTGCGTGATGTGGGGCAGCTTCCGGCCGGTGGGGGCCACCACCAGCACGAGCCCCTGCTCCGGCACCCTGGGCGTGCCGGCCGCCTACAGCTACGGCGCCCACTACATGGCCGGCACGATGAACCCGAACGTCTGCGGGCTCTCCACCCTGGCGGTGGCGAGCGCCATCACCTCGCCGCCCAACGCGGCCATCCCCATGATCGACGTGGGCGGCGGCGGGGGCCAGTCCGGCGGCTCCCCCCCGTCCGGACCTCCGAAGCCCTTCGGGACGACGCAGACGGGCTGCAGCGGCGGGAGCATCTCCTACGGGGCGGCCAGCTTCAACCCCGGGTCCGGCTCCTCGAAGACCATCGTCCACCAGAGCTCCTGCGCCAACGAGCCGGTCTACTGGCTGGAGGTGCCGCGCGACCTGCACAGCTGCCGGCACGTCGCGCCAGCGGCGGGCTCGTCGAACTGCGAGTGACGATCGGCGTCCTGCCGTCCGCCGCCCCGCTCCGGCCGCGCGCCGGGGCGGGGCGGCGCCGTCTCCGGCGCCCGGCGGGCCTGCGCCTGGCGGATCGGGACGCGATCAGTCCCCCCCGATCCCGTACTTCGCCAGCCGGTAGCGGAGCGAGCGGAAGGTGAGGCTGAGGAGCCGGGCGGCCTCGGTCTTCACCCCGCCCGTGCGCGCCAGGGCCTGCTCCAGGATGGCGCGCTCGATGGCGTCGAGGTGGGCCTGGAGGTCGAGGCCCGCCTCGGGGAGGGCGAGCGTCCCGGCCGGCTCGGCCGAGCGGCCCCGGAGGTTGGGCGGGAGGACCGGGACGTCGATCACCTCCCCGGAGGCGAGGGTCACGGCCCGCTCCACCACGTTGGCGAGCTCGCGGACGTTCCCCGGCCAGTCGTGGGCGAGCAGGATCCGCTCGGCCTCCGGCGAGACCCGGGGACGGGGCTTGCCCAGCTCGGCCGCGAACCGGGCGAGGAGGTGGTCGAGGAAGGCGGGGAGGTCCTCGCGCCGCTCCCGGAGGGCCGGCATGCGCAGCTGGATCACGTTGAGCCGGTAGTAGAGGTCCTCGCGGAACCGGCCCGCCTGGACCTCGACCGCCAGGTCCCGGTTGGTGGCGGCCACGATCCGCGCCGCCACCGGCAGGTCCCGGCTCCCCCCCACCCGCCGGATGCGCCGCTCCTGGAGGGCCCGGAGGAGCTTCACCTGGACCGGGGGCGGCAGGTCGCCCACCTCGTCGAGGAAGAGGGTCCCCGAGCCGGCCACCTCGAAGAGCCCGGCCCGGGCCTCGGAGGCGCCGGTGAAGCTCCCCTTCTCGTGGCCGAAGAGCTCGGACTCGATCAGCCCCTCGGGGATGGCGCCGCAGTTGATGGCGACGAACGGCTGGTCCTGGCGGCCGCCGCGCCGGTGGATGGCCCGGGCGACGACCTCCTTGCCCGTCCCGCTCTCCCCGGTCACCAGCACGGTGGTGCGCGCAGGCGCGACCTTCTCCACCATCTGGCGCACCTCCTCGATCGCCGGGGAGCGCCCGATCAGCTCCTCCTGGCGCGGCACCCCGGCCTTGAGCCGGAGGACGCGGTTCTCGGCGACCAGGGCGCGGTGCTCGAGCGCCTTCTGCACCACCAGCCGGAGCTCCTCCACCTTGAAGGGCTTGAGGACGTAGTCGTAGGCCCCGAGCTTCATCGCCTGGATGGCGTTCTCGGTGGTGGCGAAGGCGGTGACGATCACCACCTCGGTGGCGGGCGACTGCTCCTTCACCGCCTTGAGCACGTCGATCCCCGACTCGCGGCCGAGCCGGAGATCGGTGATCACCAGGTCGAGGTCGCCCTGGGCGATCCGCGCCAGGGCCGCGCCGGCGTCGGCGGCGGCCGAGACCTCGTGCCCCTCCTTGCGCAGGAGGATGTCGAGGAACTCGCGCATCGAGGGCTCGTCGTCGACGACGAGGAGCGAGGCCATGGCTCGATCCTACCCCGCCCCGGCCCCGGCGGGCGCCCCGGCGGCGACCGGCGCGGAGGCCGGGAGGTGGACGACGAACCGCGCCCCGCCGCCGGACGGCTGCTCCAGCGCGATCGCCCCGCCCTGGACGTCCACGATCCGGTGGACGGTGGCGAGCCCCAGGCCGGTCCCGTCGTGCTTGGTGGTGAAGAAGGGGAGGAAGATCCGGGCCCGGTCGTCGGCGGGGATCCCCGGGCCGTCGTCCTCCACCGCCAGGAACGGCCCCCGGGCGTCCACCCCGCACGACGCCCGGATCGTCCCGCTCCCGCCCGGCCGGTCGCGAACCGCCTGGCCGGCGTTCCGCAGGAGGTTCCAGAGCACCTGCCGGACCTGGGCCGGATCGCAGAAGGCCGGGGCGGGGGCGAGCGCGCGCTCCAGCGCCACCCGGGCCGCCCCAGGGTCGTTGGCGAACACGTCGAGGGTCTCGGCCACCAGGGGGGCGAGGTCGCAGGCCACCGCCCGGGGCGGGGCGGGGCGGGCGAAGGCGAGGAACTGCGTGACGAGCTGCTCGAGCCGGCCCGACTCCCGGAGCGCGATCTCCATCAGGCGGCGGTCCTCGCCCGCCAGGCCGGGCGCCTGGTGGAGCAGCTCCAGCGCCCCCATCATCGAGGCGAGGGGGTTGCGGAGCTCGTGGGCCAGGCCGGCCGCCACCCGGCCCAGGTCCGCGAGCCGCTCGCTCCTGGCCACCCGCTCCTCCATGCTCCGGAGCTCGGTCAGGTCCTGGAAGATGAGCACCGTCCCGGTGGCCTCGCCTCCCTTCCCGATCAGCCGGAAGCTCGAGTAGCCGAGGCGCAGCTTCTCTCCGGCCCCGGTGACGAAGTCGGTCTCCCCGCGCGCCTCGTCGTGGCTGAAGGCGGCGAAGAGCCGGTCGGCCGGTCGGCCCAGGGCCTCGACGGCCCGCAGGCCGAGCATCGCCTCGGCGGCCCGGTTGAGGAAGGTGATCCGGCCCCCCAGGTCGAGGGTGAGGAGCCCGCTGGCCACCGACTGCACGATCGACTCGTGCAGGGCGGTGATGACGGCCAGGTCGCTCTCCCGGGCCGCCAGCCGCTCGCCGGTGGAGCGGAGCTGCTCGGCCAGGTAGGAGGCGAGGACGGCGGTGACGGTGAAGGCGCCCCCCTGCACGAAGAGCGCTCCCCAGGGGATCGCCGGCCGGACCGGGCCGGCCAGGAGCTCCAGCCCGAGGTGGGCGGTGACGGCCAGCACCAGGGCGGTGAGGGCGCCCCGGCGGGCGAGCAGGATCGCGCCGTTCACGATCCCCAGGGAGAACATGAAGACGAAGACGCTCTCCACGTAGCCGGTGATCGCCACCAGCGCCGCGGCGATGCCGACGTCGAGGAGGATCTGGCCGTAGGCGACCGGGACCAGCGCCCGGTCGCGGCCGAGCCCCAGGGCGAAGGCGATCGAGCAGAGGTACGTGGCGATGATCAGGGGGTAGAGCGGGGCGGTGGCCCGCAGCCCCGAGTCCGAGCCCCAGCTGACGAACGCCGCCCCGCCCAGGAGGACGGTGATGGAGAGGACCCGGAAGAACGTCAGCCAGACGAGCTTGCGCCGCAGCGAGACCGCCGCCGCGGGGTCGATCCCCTGGCCACTCCCGGGCATCGACCTACTTGATCGTCCCGGCCATCGTGAAGATGGGCAGGTACATGGCGATCATGAAGTAGCCGACCGTGCTGCCCAGGAAGACCATCAGGAGGGGCTCGATCATGGAGGTGAGGGAGGCCACCGCCACGTCCACCTCGTCGTCGTAGAAGTCGGCGATCTTCCCCAGCATCGCGTCCATCGCGCCGGTGGCCTCGCCCACGCCGATCATCTGCACCACCATGGGCGGGAAGACCTTGGTCTCGGCGAGCGGGGAGGCGATGTTCTTGCCCTCGGAGATCTTGGCGCGGACGTAGAGGATGCCCTTCTCCACCGTCCGGTTGCCCGCCGCCTTGGCGACGATCTCGAGCGCGTCGAGGATGGGGACGCCCGAGGAGAGCATCGTCCCGAGCGTCCGGGTGAAGCGGGCCACCGCCACCTTGCGCACCAGCGGCCCGAACATGGGGAGCTTGAGGACCGTGTCGTGCCAGATCTCCTGGCCCCGCCCCTTCTTGGTGGCCGCCTTGAAGGCCACGATCACCGCCACCGGCACGCCCAGGTAGAGGTACCAGCGCTCGCGGAAGCCGTGGGAGAGGTCGATGAGCGCCTGGGTCGGCCCGGGGAGCGTGCCCCCCATGTCCTTGAACATCTTCTCGAAGGTGGGCACGACGAAGGCGATGAGGACGAGTACCACCGCCACGGCGATGACGAGGACGATGATGGGGTAGACCATCGCCCCCTTCACCCGGCGCTTGAGCTTCTCGTTCTTCTCGATGTAGGCGCCGAGCCGCTGGAGGATGGTGTCGAGGATGCCGCCGATCTCGCCGGCCCGGACCAGCTGGACGAAGAGCTCGTCGAAGGCCTGGGGGTGCTCGGAGAGGGCGTCGGCGAAGGTGGATCCGGCCTCCACCCTCGACTTGATGGTGAGGAGCACCTTGCGGAAGGCGGGGTTGTCGGCCTGCGTGCCGATGATGTCGAGGGCCTGCACCAGCGGGAGGCCGGCGTCGATCATCACCGAGAACTGGCGGGTGAAGACCAGGATGTCCTTGGTGGTGACCCCGCCGCCCAGGCTGGGGAGCTTGAGCTCGCGCCCCTTCTTGCGCACCCGGGTGGGCTCGATGCCCATCTGGCCGAGCCGGGCGCGGACGGCGTCGGCGTCCTGCGCCTCCATCTCGCCGGAGCGCACCTCTCCCTGCTTGGTCTTCCCCGACCACCGCCAGACGGGCGCCTGCCGGAAAGTCTGCGCCGGGGCGCTCTTCGCCTTCACGTTCGCGGCTGCGGCCTGGGCCATTGGGTTCCTCGCTCGCTTGCCTGACCGACGATCCTAGTCGAGGCGCTCCCCGGGGTCGAATCCGCGCCGGCTACCGCGGGGCGGCGGGCCGGGGCACGGCCGCGCCGCTGGAGAGCAGGTTCTTGAGCTCGTCCGGATCGGAGGAGCGACCCAGCGCCTCCTCCACGGTGATGAGCCGCTTGGCGAAGGCCTGGGCCAGGCTCTGGTTGAAGGTCTGCATCCCGAACTTCGACTGACCCACCTGCATCTGCGAGTAGATCTGGTGGACCTTGTCCTCGCGGATCAGGTTCCGGATGGCGGGGTTCGGGACCATCACCTCGATCACCAGCACGCGCCCGGGGGCGCCCGCCTTGGGGAGCAGGTTCTGGGTGAGCACCCCCTCGAGCACGAAGGAGAGCTGGGCGCGCACCTGGGGCTGCTGGTACGGCGGGAACACGTCCAGGATCCGGTTGATGGTCTGGACGGCGCTGTTGGTGTGGAGGGTGGCGAAGGCGAGGTGGCCGGTCTCCGAGATCACCAGCGCCGCCTCGACCGTCTCCAGGTCGCGCATCTCGCCGATCAGGACCACGTCCGGGTCCTGTCGGAGGATGTACTTGAGCGCCTTCTTGAAGGACTGGGTGTCCGCCCCCACCTCGCGCTGGTTCACCAGGCAGTTCTTGTGGGGGTGGAGGTACTCGATGGGATCCTCGACCGTGAGGATGTGCTCGTGCCGGTCGGTGTTGATCTTGTCGATCACCGAGGCGAGCGTGGTGGACTTGCCCGAGCCGGTCGGGCCGGTGACCAGCACCAGCCCCCGGGGCTTCTTGGCCAGCTCCGTCACCACCGGGGGGAGCCCCAGCTCGGCGAAGGTCAGGATCTTGAAGGGGATGGTGCGGAACGCGCCCGCCACCGCCCCGCGCTGCATGAAGACGTTGGCGCGGAAGCGCGAGAGCCCCTTCACGCCGAAGGAGAGGTCGAGCTCGTTCTCCTCCTCGAACTTGTGCTTCTGGGCGTCGGTGAGGATCGAGTAGCAGAGCTGCTTGGTGTCCACCGGCGAGAGCGGGGGGGTCTTGAGCGGCACCAGCTTGCCGTCGATCCGCAGCTGCGGCGGGGAGCCGGTGGTGACGTGGAGGTCCGAGGCCCCCTTCTCGACCATCGCCTTGAGCAGCTGGTGCAGGTTCGCCACGGGGCCTCCGGCTCAGAACTTGTCGGGGGCGGTGTTCCCCACCGCCTCGGCCAGGCTGGTCATGCCGCCCTTCACCTTGCCGAGCGCGCTCATGCGCAGGGTCTTGAAGCCGAGCCGGATCGCCTCCTGCTTCAGCTCGGCCGCCGAGCAGCCCTGGATCACGAGCTCCTTGAGCCCGTCCCAGAGCGGCATCACCTCGTACACCGCCACGCGCCCCTTGTAGCCCCGGTCGTTGCAGGTCTTGCACCCGCCCGGCTCGAAGACCTGGAAGCTCCCGATCTCCTCGGCGGCAAAGCCGGCGTCGAGGAGCGCCTGGTCCTCCACCTGCGCCGGCTTCTTGCACTCCTGGCAGAGCCGGCGGCAGAGCCGCTGCGCCACGATGGCGTTGAGGGAGGCGGTCACCAGGAACGGCTCGATCCCCATGTTGAGGAGGCGGGAGACGGTGCCCGGGGCGTCGTTGGTGTGGAGGGTGGAGAGCACCAGGTGGCCGGTGAGGGCGGCCTTGACCCCGATCTCGGCGGTCTCGAAGTCCCGGATCTCGCCCACCATGATGATGTCCGGGTCCTGCCGGAGGAAGGAGCGGAGGGCGGCGGCGAAGTTGAGGCCGATGTCCTCGTGCATCTGCACCTGGTTGATGCCGAAGAAGTTGAACTCGACCGGGTCCTCGGCGGTGGAGATGTTCCAGCTCACCTCGTTGAGCTTGGAGAGGGCGGAGTAGAGGGTGGTGGTCTTGCCCGAGCCGGTCGGGCCGGTGACGAGGACCATCCCGTAGGGGCGGTCGATCGCCTCCATGAAGTCCTTGAGCTGCCCCTCCTCGAACCCCAGCTTGGTCATGTCGAGCTGGAGGTTCGACTTGTCGAGGAGCCGCATCACGACCTTCTCGCCGAAGAGGGTCGGGCAGATGGAGACGCGGAAGTCCATCTCCTTGCCCTTGCCCAGCTTCAGCTTGATGCGGCCGTCCTGCGGGAGCCGGCGCTCCGAGATGTCCAGCTCCGACATGATCTTGAGCCGGGAGATGATGGCGTTCCGCAGCTTCATCGGCGGCTTCATCACCTCGTAGAGCACGCCGTCGATCCGGAAGCGGACCCGGAAGTCCTTCTCGTAGGGCTCGACGTGGATGTCGGAGGCCCCCTTCTTGATGGCGTCGAGGAGGATCAGGTTCACCAGCTTGACGACCGGCGCCTCCTCGGCGCTCTTCTCCAGGTCGACGACGTTGGTCTCGTCGCCCTCGTCGGCGACCAGCGTCACCTCGGAGTCGTCGAACCCCTGCATCACCTCGTCGAGGTCCGGCCCCTTCTCAGCGTAGTACCGCTCGATCGCCTCCTTGATGGCCTGCTCGGAGGCGACCACCACCTCGACGTTGTAGCCGGTGAGGAACTTGACGTCGTCGATGGCGAAGATGTTCGAGGGGTCGCTCATCGCCACGATCAGCGAGGAGCCGGCCCGGTTCACCGGGACCACCTGGTGCTTCTCGGCGGTGGCCTTGGGGATGAGCTTCAGGACCTCCTCGTCGATGTCGAAGTCCTTGAGCGAGATCGCCGGGACGCCGTACTGCTTGGAGAGGAAGCCGGTGAGATCGGACTCGGCGATGGCGCCCTGCTTCACGAGCAGGGAGCCGATGCGCCCTCCGCTCTTGCGCTGCTCCTCCTGGGCCTTCTGGAGCTGCTGCAGGGAGATGAGGTTCTCCCGTACCAGGAGCTCGCCGAGACGTCCGGACATGGGTGGTTTCCTCGCCGGTGGAGCGCGGAGGAAACCAGGCGGCCCCCCCGCTCGAAGACGCCTCGACCTTAGCAGCCGCCTCCGCGGAGGGTCAAGGAAGCCGCCTCCGAACCGCTGGAATTCGCAGGGGGAAACCGCGGGGCCTGCCTACATCGGGGACAGCCGCCCCCTACCGGGCGCGGCGCCCGTCCCCCCGCTCCCCGTGCGCCGCCAGGATCGCCCTGGCCGCCTCCGCGTCCCGCCCGATCTGGGCGCGGAGGGCCTCGACCGAGGGAAAGCGTCGCTCCTCGCGCAACCGGGCGAGGAAGGCCAGGCGGATGGGGGCGCCGTAGAGATCGCGGCCGTCGAAGCCGAAGAGGTGGGCCTCCGGGATCGGCCCGGCGGCCGCCTCCACGGTGGGCTTCACGCCCACGTTGCACACCCCGCCGTGGAGGGAGCCGCCGGCGAGGCCGCCCTCGCCCCCCACCAGGGCCCGGACCACGTAGACGCCGTTCGCGGGGAGGAGCGCCTGCGTCTCCACGTTGGCGGTGGCGAAGCCGAAGCCGCGGCCGCGCCCCGCCCCGCGGGCCACCCGCCCGTCCAGGTCGTAGGGCCGGGTGAGGAGCAGGGCGGCCGCCTCGACGTTCCCCTCGAGCAGGAACTCCCGGATCTTGGTGGAGGAGACCACCAGGCCGTCGGCGGTCACCGGCTCCACCACCTGGAGCGCGATCCCGTGGGCGGCGAGGAGCGGGCGGAGCGCGTCCACCCGGGCCCGCTCGTGGCCGGCGGTGAAGTCGTACCCGACCACCACCTCCGCGCACCCGAGCCGGCCGGCCAGGTCGCGGGAGACGAAGGCGGCGGCCGGGGTGGCGGCGTAGGCGAGGTCGAAGGGCTGGATCACCACCGCGTCCAGGCCGGCCTCGGCGAGCAGCTCGAGCTTGCGAGGGAGCGGGGTGACCAGCGGCGGGGCGAGCTGCGGGCGGAGGACCCGGACCGGGTGCGGCTCGAAGGTGAGCACGCCCGCGCGGCCGCCCCGGGCCCGGGCCCGCTCCCGCGCCACCGCGATCAGCCGCTGGTGGCCGAGGTGCACGCCGTCGAGGTTGCCGATCGCCAGGGCGCCGCCCCGGAGGGCGCCCGCGCTCGCCGCCTCGTCGAGGGTCCGGAGCACCTGCATGCGCCGCCGTTCATAGGGCGACCCGGCGGCGCCGTCAAACAACCTCGCGGCCGGCCCGGCGGGAGCGCGGTGAGAACCACTCGGGACGCATCCGGGCGTAGCTGTCCTCGCCCTCCCGGCAGCGACAGGCTCCGCGCCATCTAGAGGAACTTCCGGCCGAAGGCGCGGGGGAGGAGCTCGCCGAGCGTGGTCTCGACCCGGCCGCCGCGCGCCCCGAGGAGCACCACCGGCAGGCCGGGGCCGGCGAGCTCGGCCAGGGTCTGCAGGCACATGCCGCAGGGAGGCGTGGGGGGCGAGGTGCCGCTCGCCACCGCCACCGCCTCGATCCGTCGCGCCCCCGCCGCCACCGCCGCCGCCGCCGCGCTCCGCTCGGCGCAGAGGGTGAGACCGTAGCTGGCGTTCTCCACGTTGCACCCGAAGTGGATCCGGCCGCCGGCCGCCACCGCCGCCCCCACCCGGAAGCGCGAGTAGGGGGCGTAGGCGCGCCGGCGGACGGCCCGGGCGGCCGCCTCCAGCGCGCGACCGCGGACGGCCCGCCCGCTCACCTAGCGCTCCTGCAGGTGACGGGCGATGGCCAGCTCCGCCTCGAGGGGGATCTCGAGGAAGCGCAGGTGCGCGCCGAAGCGGTCGCCCTCGCGCGAGACCCGGAGGACCTCGCCGATGGCCCGGATCTCCTCCCGCTCGCCGGGGAGGAGGAAGCGCAGCTCGAACCGGCTGCCGACCGGTGGGTGGAGGCCGTCGAACCAGACCCCGCCCAGGGAGAGGTTGCCCGGGCGCTCCTCGAACGACCCCCCCAGGGCGGCGTCGCGCACCAGCAGCCGCACCGCCACCCGGCCGCTGTCGCGGCGGTCGGAGGCTTGCTCCAGCCCCACCGCCCGCTCCGCCCCGGGATCGCTCCGCTCTCCCATGCCGCCTCCTCCCGAGGAGGCTACCTCCGCCCGGGCCGGGCTTTCAACGGGCGGCGCGCGGCAGGAAGGCCGCCACCAGCGCCCCGAGCCGCTCCCGCACCTGCTCCGCGGTCCGGGCCACCTCCTCGTGGGAGAGCCGCTGGCGCGACAGGCCGGCGGCGTGGTTGGTCACCACCGACAGCCCCGCCACCTTGACCCCCATGTGCCGGGCCACGATCACCTCGGGGACGGTCGACATGCCCACCAGGTCGGCGCCCATGGCGCGGAGCATCCGGATCTCGGCCGGGGTCTCGTAGGAGGGGCCGAGGAGGCAGGCGTAGACCCCGGCCGCCAGCGGGATCCCGAGCTCGCGGGCCGCCTGGTCGAGGAGGGCGGCCAGCCCGGGATCGTAGGCGTCGGAGAGGTCGGGGAAGCGGGGCCCGAGCCGGTCGTCGTTCTCGCCCGCGAGCGGGTTCTGGCCGGAGAGGTTGAGGTGGTCGGCGATCCGGACCAGGTCGCCCGGGTTCAGGGCCGGGTGCACGCCCCCCGCCGCGTTGGTGACCAGGAGGGCGCGGATCCCGAGGCCGCACAGGAGCCGGGCCCCGAAGGCCACGTCCTCCGCCGACCAGCCCTCGTAGGCGTGGACCCGCCCCTGCATGGCGACGATCGCCACCGGTCCGTCCGGGCCGGCCAGCTCGCCCAGCACCAGCCGCCCCGGGTGGCCGGCCACGCGGGAGACGGGAAAGCCCGGGATCTGCTCGTAGGGGACCGAGACGGCGCGCTCCAGCCGGTCGGCGAGACCGGACAGCCCCGAGCCGAGGATCACGCCCGCCGCCGGCGCCACGTCGGCCTGGCCCCGCACCCAGGCGAGCGCGTACTGGAGCCGGGTGTACGGGTCTGCGCGCTTGGTCATGCGAGCCTCTCGATCACGAGCGGACGGGGGGCGGGGATGGACGGGCCGATCCGGTAGGCGCGCGCCACCCGGGCGGAGATCGCCTCGCGCGGCTCGCTCCGTGGCCCGTGGTGGACCAGGCAGAGGGGCTCGCCCCGCTCGACCGGGTCGCCGAGCTTCTTCCCCACCACCAGGCCGACGGCGGGGTCGACCGCGTCCTCGACCCGGGCCCGGCCGGCGCCGAGGGCCACCGCCGCCAGGCCGATCGCCTCGCCGTCGATCGCCTCGACGCGGCCGGCGGCCGGGGAGGGGACCTCGTAGGTGCCGGCGGCGCGGGGGAGGCGGGCGGGATCGCGGATCGCGGCCGGATCGCCGCCCTGCGCACGGACGATCTCCTCGAGCTTGGCGAGCCCGCGCCCGTCGGCGATGGCCGCCTCCACCGCGGCCCGGGCGGCGGGGAGGTCCACCGCCACGCCCCCGGCGACCAGCATCTCGGCGGTGAGGGCGACCGTCACCTCCCGGAGATCGGCCGGCCCGCCGCCCCGCAGGAGCTCCACGGTCTCGGCCACCTCGAGGGCGTTGCCCACCGCGCGGCCGAGCGGCTGGTCCATGGCGGTGAGGAGGGCGCTCACCCGCTTGCCCATGCCGCGCCCGATCCCGGCCAGGGTGCGGGCCAGCTCCCGGGCCTCGCCGAGCCCCTTCATGAACGCCCCCGAGCCCACCTTGACGTCGAGGACCAGGGCGTCGATCCCCTCCGCCAGCTTCTTCGACATGATCGAGGCGGCGATGAGGGGGATGGACTCGACCGTGGCGGTGACGTCCCGCAGCGCGTAGAGCTTGCGGTCGGCGGGGGCGAGGCGCGCCGTCTGCCCGATCAGGCAGGCCCCCACCTCCCGCACCAGGGCCCGGAACCGCTCCACCGGGAGGTCCACCCGGAAGCCGGGGATGGCCTCGAGCTTGTCCAGGGTCCCGCCGGTGTGGCCGAGGCCGCGCCCCGAGATCATCGGGACCCGCACGCCGCAGGCGGCCGCCAGCGGCGCCAGCGCCAGCGAGACCTTGTCGCCCACCCCGCCGGTGGAGTGCTTGTCCACCTTGGCGCCCGGCACGTCGGAGAGGTCGAGCACGTCCCCGGAGCGGAGCATCGCCC
>Ga0335076_10000328_pt1 | contig 42722 bp, 34 predicted proteins | sample Lox_Sample_25_FD_206717 | JGI IMG/M metagenome (GOLD analysis project Ga0335076, IMG submission 206717) | Soil microbial communities from Loxahatchee National Wildlife Refuge, Florida, United States - Lox_Sample_2.5 | ecosystem: Environmental > Terrestrial > Soil > Wetlands | place: USA... | reverse complement strand
AGTTACAGCGCCTCGGACGATAAAGATCCTGCCTACATGCAGCACGTGCTGGAGAAACAGAGCCATCGCGATCTGCAATGGTTCTTCGATGACTGGGTCTACCACGATCCCGGCCTGCCGGAGCTGCGAGTTGAATCCGTATACCCCAGACAATTGCCGGGCAGCGGTTACATAGTCACCATCACGATCGAAAATGTTGGCAAGGCCGGGGCCGAGGTACCGTTGATCCTGCGCATCCAAGGAGGAGAAGTAACCAGCCGGCTTATGGTGCCGGCGAATTCCAAGAAATCGATCCGCATTGAGGCTGCCGCAGCGCCCACGGAAGTCGTGGTGAACGACGGCAGCGTTCCGGAAAGTAACACGCACAACAACGTCTATAAAATTGAGGCATTGAATCATTGAAGTATTGAATCATTGATTCAATGACCAGATGAGTCAATGATTCAATTCGGAGGAATCTCTTGTCCTACATCCAGTTTCTCGGCGCGGCTGGAACGGTGACCGGCTCGAAACATCTGATCAATACAGGATCGGATTCAAAGGGAACCTCCGGATTCCAGGTCCTGGTCGATTGCGGCATGTTTCAGGGCCAAAAAGAATGGCGGGAGCGCAACTGGCAGGACTTGCCCGTGCCGGCGCGGAACATCGATGCTGTAATTCTCACTCATGCGCATCTCGATCATTGTGGCTGGATTCCTCGGCTGGTGAAAGGAGGCTTTCGCGGGCCGATTTATGCGACGCCCGCGACCATCGACCTGTGCGGCATCATCCTGCCGGATTCCGGCCATTTGCAGGAAGAAGACGCGGCCTATTACAACAAAACGAAAACTTCAAAGCATGATCCCGCGTTACCGCTCTACACCCTGGAAGAGGCCGAAGCCTGCCTGCGATATTTTCGACCGGTGCAGATGGAGCAGGCGGTACAAGTCTCCCCGGAAATTTCCTTCCGATTTGTCCGGGCGGCGCACATTTTGGGCTCAGCCATGGCGGAAATCTCGTTGCGCATGAATGGACTGGCGCGGCGGCTGCTCTTTACCGGAGATATTGGGCGGGTCCGCGACCAAAATATCGCGCCGGGAAAAGTCGTCCACTCCGGGCCAACTGAAGGCGAAACCGCTGACGTGCTTGTGATGGAGTCCACTTACGGCAACCGGGAACACCCGACCGATGATCCGCGGCCGGAGCTGGCCGAGCTTGTCAATAAGACAGTCCAGCGTGGCGGCGTCATCGTCGTGCCGGCTTTTGCCGTAGAGCGAACACAGAAATTTCTGTATATGCTCAAGCAATCGATGGACGCCGGACAAATTCCCAAACTCCCCGTGTTCTGTGACAGCCCCATGGGGATCAAGGCCGTCGAGATTTTCCTAAAACATTCCGAGGAATACAACGATGAAACCCGGCGGCTGGTAAGCCAACTCGGCTCGCCGCTCACCTGGCCTAATTTCACCTTTGCTTCGACCAGGCAGGAGTCAAAGAAAATTAATAACGTTCAGTCCCCATGCATTATTGTTTCCTCGAGCGGCATGGTGGCGGGCGGGCGCATTTTGCACCACCTCGCATTGCGCCTCCCTGATGCGAAGAACACAGTAATTTTTATTGGATTTCAGGCGCCCGGCACACGCGGTTTCACGATCAAAAGCGGGGCGCCCGAGGTGAAGATTTTTGGACAGATGGTTCCCATTCATGCCCAGATTGCGGCCCTTGAGCAATTCAGCGATCACGCCGATCCGCACGAGCTGCTGGAATGGCTGCACACTTTTCCGCAGAAGCCGGCAGTGACATACCTTGTGCACGGCGAGCCGGCTGCGGCTGCGCAACTGCGCGACACAATGATGCATCAGCTGGGCTGGAATGTGCAGATCGCGCAATGGATGCAGAAAGTGCCGATTTCATAGTTGAACTTTATGTTTACGCCGCTAGCCATCGGTTACGTGCGAAGCCCGCACAGAGAAGCTCGCGAGATTCCCAAAGGATTGGGAGCGAAGCACGATGCAGAGGGCGTACTCGAAGTTTTGCCACAATTTGAGCGCGGGCTCAGCGACATCGAGGGCTTCTCGCACCTTTTCGTGATCTGGGTGTTTGATCGCGCTGAAGGGTTCGATCTGCTCGGCACGCCGCCCTCTGATGACCGGCCGCATGGCGTTTTCGCGACGCGCTCTCCGAGACGGCCGAATCCGATTGGCCTCACGGTCGTCGAACTTCTGCGTCGAGATGGGCTGAAGCTGCATGTTCGCGGCGTTGATATGCTGGATGGAACACCGATCCTGGATATTAAACCGTATTTGTCCAGCGTCCCGCCGGAAACCTTGCGGCGCGGCTGGTTGGAAGAAGCCGAAAAACGGGCAGGGAAGTAGACCTTATTTCTTGGGGGGAGGCGCGGCGGGCTTCAGGGCGTCTGCTGCCTTCTGGATTTCATCTACCGCGCTTGAGTCCAGCTGGTAGAGTGACGGTTCATTCTCGCGCCTGGCGACGTAGCCGTTGCCGGACTTCGCGAGCGCAACTTTCTCCACTCGCTTGCCATCATCGGAAGTGACAGTGATTTCGATCTCCGGCGTGGTGAAGCCGGTCTCGGGAAATGTGCTGGCAGTAAGATTGCGCAGGCTCGAAAGCAGCGATTGCACGCTCACGGCATCCATTTTCTTTCCGTTCGACCACCAATCATCGCCATTTCGGGTCAGGAAATAAGCTTTTGGACCGACGTGTAATTCGACTTTATTGGGATCGGGATAATTGAAGTCAAAGAGTTTCTTATTGCGGAAATCATCGAGATTTTTATCGAGCGCCTGGCCGAAATCGGAGGAAACCTTATAGATTCCGCCAACCGCGCTCGATTTGGCATAGTAGATGTCCTTATTTTTGCGAACCTGAATTTCCTGCGTGCCAGCTTGGTCTGTAACCTTTGCTGTCGCGATTGGCGTTGCCTGCGCAAAGGCTGAATCAGTTTTCGTGGCTTCATCAGTCCCGCTCAGGTCCATGCGGGCGTCGCTCAAATTGCGGATCAGTTCATCGACGGCAAAATTATCCGCACGCAGAGGCTTGGGCTTTACAATTTGCCATTCACTTTTGTCACGGCCAAACTCAATGTCTTCGTTTTTTCGAAGCAGCTCGACCCGGCTGATCTTATCGGCGTTCGCCGTAAGCAGCCGTTTATCGCGCAGATCGTTCAAGCTCTTATCCAGGCTGGCCTTGTCGTAGCTGGGCAGCGTGAAGAGTCGCGGATCGCCCGCCAGCATGGCGTAAACAGCATTGCCGGCGGGTGTGTCGTCGCCAACCAGGAGCCGTTGCGTTTTGTTGTCCTTTTCGGTAATGTCCACTTCCACCCCGGGCTGATCGAGGCCATAGCGCTTCAGGTCGCTGGCTTTGTCTTCGACTAATCGCTCAGAATTCAAAGAAGAAAGAGTCGACAAAAGGCTGGTAACAGCGCTTTGATCAGCGCCGAACGGTTGCGGTTCGGTAATCTGCCAGTCGCCAGAGGCCGCTTTGGCCAGCAGCACCGGCGGTTGATCTTTTCGCTTGATCTCAAGTTTGGCAATCGCGGTGGCGTCGAGCTTCAAAATGGCAGGGGCCGCGTCGGCAGAAGCTTTGCTGGTTGCCTCAGCGGGCTTGTGATGCTCCGACCAATAGAGAATGCCGGCAAGAATGCAGAAGACAACGGTTGCTATGAGAAGGCCACGAATTCTCATGATGTTCCGGCAGCGCCGTCTGCTAGATCTTTTATCTCCTCTTCCACCAAACCGAAATTCCAGTGAGGAAAACCGCGAGTGGCAGCACGAACAGGCACGTCGCGCCGACGAAGCTCAACTGCGCCCGCGTCATGGTTACGCTGCGATTTTCCTCAGCTTTCGGACGGATCGAGATCAGATCCTCATCGGAGGAGAGCCAGTTGATCGTGTTCAAGGCCAAGTCGCTATTGCCGATCAAGTTGATATACCCGTTGGCCAGCCAGGACGCGCTGCCCACGACTACGAATCTTCCCTGCAAGTTGTCCTTCCCGGTGTTGTAGGTTCCTGCGGCCGCGATGGTTAATGGCCCCTTTTTGTTCTTGGGGTCGTCCACGCTAATGCGGTCAGAACTTAAATTGCTCGTCGCCAGGCTGGCGCTCGACGAACCGAAGAGCTTCTCGATATTGGTTTTGTCCGTGCTCTTGATTTCGATCGATCGCGAAAGCGGGAAGCCGGTGGCGGTTCCTTTCATATCGCTCACAATCGGCTGCGAACTGTAACTGCTGACCAATGCCACTTGCGGCCCAAGACCAAAAAGCTGTCCAACCGGATTCAAATCAAGGATGAGGTCCTTGTTCATGGTCACGCCCCAGCTTTCGAGCAGGCTGGTGAGAACGTCGTTGTCGGCGATTTCCGAATGGCTCAGCTTCAGTGGTGGGTCGAGCAAAAATAACGCGCGCCCGCCGGCTTCGACATATTTCTTGATCGCATCCACTTCCGGCTGCTCATAGTTTCTGGTTGGGCCGGCAATCACCAGAGTCGTACAGTCGCTTGGGACCTCGGCTTTCTGGATCAGATCGATTGTTCGGGTTTCGTAGCTGTCTTTCGTCAAAAGATTCTTGAAACGCGAAAGTCCGTCGCGTTCGCTATCGTCGAGCTGGTGTTCGCCGCTTCCCGTCACAACGCACACGGTGCGGACGCTGGTTTTCAAATCGCGAATCAAGGCGCCGGTAATGCCCTCTTCGGTCACGCTCTGGGCTTGCTCTTGCCGGTCGCCGATGCGGACCACGGCAGTTCCCAGGCTCCGGATTCCGGCCTCCCGCGCCAACTGAGGGTCTTTATCGGGATCGACGTACTGGACCTTTATTCTGGGAGACAGATTGGCGTATTGGTCGAGCAAATCCTTGCCTTCGCGGAACCGCATACTCTGATTGAAATACGTAATCGTCGCATCCTGCTTCAGGCCTTTGACCAGCTTGATGGTCTGGTCCGACAAGCTGTAACGCTTGTTCGAGGTTGCGTCGAAACTCTTGTTGTAACGATCCGCGAGAATGTTTGCCACGGCCACGCCGGCTAGGACGACGAGAATGTATACGGTCACGTAGGCCGCGTATTTCGTCTGTCTCGCCTTCAGCCACTTACTTGCCATCTATGATCTCCAGCGCAGGGATTCCATGGAGCGGGCGGTAAAAAACAATCCAAGGAAAATCACCGAGATATAAAAGATCGCGTCCTTCGAGTCGAGTACGCCTTTACGGAACGAATCGAAATGCGTGAACACCGAGAGGTAAGAGAGCACACGCGCCAGGGTCGAAAAATCGTATTCCGTCAGCCAGTCCATCAGGCCGAGCAGTAAGCAAACGGCGAATGTCACAGCGCCTGCGACAATCTGATTCTTCGTTAGCGTGGAAATGAAAGTTCCTATAGCCAGTAGCGCGCCCGCCTGCAGGAGCAATCCGAGATAGCCGACAGCCAGCGGTTTCCAGTCGGGATTGCCATAGCGGAACAGGAAGGAAAAATCCGCGGCAGTGAACAGCAGCAGGCAGCAATAGAGCCCCATCGCGGCCAGCCATTTTCCCAGGATGATTTCGATGTCCCGCACCGGTGACGTGGCCAGCAATTCGATAGTCCCATTGCGCTTTTCTTCGGCGAACAAGCGCATGGTGATGAGCGGGATCAGGAACAGTCCGATCGTGCTGACATTCGCCAACAGAGGCGGAATCAGCTGTTCATTCAGGTTCATGGGAAACATCTGCCCGCGAATCTGCATTTCCATGCTCTGCAGCAGAAAGATCTGCAGGATGCCCCAGAACATATACCCGAAGACGACGCCGAATATGATCAGGAGGATGTAGGCGATGGGCGACACGAAGTAAGTGCCCAGCTCTTTCCGGCAGATGATCCAGACGTTCCTCATGCGGGCGACTCCTGTGCCACGATTTTCGGCGCCTCAGCATCAACAGTGGCTTCATCGCCGGTGAGTTGAAGAAAGACTTCCTCGAGGCTCATAGCCGCGGGACGCAGCTCATTGAGGTCCCAGCCCGATTCCACGATAGCGCGCGCCAGATCGCCGCGAACGAAACCGCCTTTCTGGCTCTCCACTTCAAAGACCGCGCGGCTATCGAGCTGTTCTTTGCAGAGAACACGACTGACTCCGGTGACCTGCTCCAGCCTGTGCTGGACCACCGGGACTTCGAGAGCGCCACTTCTTCCGGCAACTTCAACCAGCACTGATTCGACGCCGCGAGCGCGAGCCTGCAGGTTGCGCACCGAATCCGTCGCCACGAGTTTCCCCTTGTTGATGATGATGACTTGCTCGCAAGTCTGCTCAACTTCGGGAAGAATGTGCGTGCTGAGGATAATGGTGTGATCGCCGGAGAGGCCTTTAATCAAGTCGCGGGTTTCGTTGATTTGTTTGGGATCGAGGCCGGCGGTAGGCTCGTCGAGAATCAGTACATCCGGATTGTGAATAATGGCCTGCGCCAATCCCACCCGCTGCCGGTAACCTTTGGAGAGCTTGCCCAGGAGCTTCGTTTTGACGTCGTTGATGGCGCAGCGTTCGCAAACATAGTCAATCCGTTTTTGCAGGTCCGCGCCGGAAAGTCCCTTCAGACTGCCTACGAATTTAAGGTACTCAACTGTCTCCATCTCCGGGTAAATCGGCGGAGTTTCCGGCAGGTAGCCGACGCGCTTTTTGACCTCAAGCGGCTGTTCCAGAACGTCGAATCCGGCAACGCTGGCCGTCCCCGAAGAAGGCGGCAGGAAACACGTGAGGATGCGCATGGTCGTAGTTTTTCCCGCGCCGTTGGGGCCAAGAAATCCGACGATTTGGCCCTTGCTTACTTCAAATGAAATCCGGTCAACGGCCGTGGTGCGCGCGTAGCGCTTGCTAAGGTCTTTTACCTTGATCATAGAAACTTGCTGGCGACTGCAACGAGCAGAAACGCCGGAACTGCCAAGACTCGAACCGAGCGGAGACAGGTTACATGTTAAGAATTGTGGGCTTGAGATGTCAATTTGCGCCGGCCACGGTAGGGAAAACCCGGACTACTTATTTCCGCTGCAAAGTTTCCGGCGCGCTATAATCTTGCCCTCATTGGCGTAGCCTATGCCGGTCATTTCTCAATTGAAGTCTTTCTCGTTAGCCGCGATTTGCTTCGTGGTGATTGCAATTCTTGCGGTCGGAATTTCGGACTTTTCTGTCGCCGAAGCGGCACAGTCCAACGAGCAGGCGCCTGAGGCAAAGGCGTCGAAAGCCGAGTCCAACACATCCGAAAATTCCGACGAAGAAACGGCGGAAGACGAGCTCGCGCCCGCTGCTTTGCAACTAGATGTTTCGAATCTTTCTCCCCTGCTTCAGGAGCTTTACCAGGCCACGCGCGCCACGAAAGAGCAGGAGATTCTCGGCCACCTAACCAAAGCGAAGGAACTTGTGGATGGCGGCGCCGACCTGAAAGCGCTCGATCCTCGGGGGCGAACCGCGCTGCATTGGGCGATTTTCGGTTCGAGTTACAGCACCAAGCCCAAGGTTGTGGTCGCATATGAAGAAGTCGCTGACGCACTGATCGGCAAGGGCGTCGAAATCAATCGGGAGGATGTTTATCAGGACACCGCGCTCGACTATCTGTTGTATTCGCCGAGTTTCGAAATGCAGACTTTGCTGATCGAGCATGGCGCCAGCAGCGGATTTCTTGCCGCCTTCTACCACTTTTTCGATCAGCTATCGACGAATATACCCGCGACCCACGCGGCTGCAGTGGCGCAGTCACGCAAAGCCGATCTGGCTCCAGGATTGACACTTTCGATTCGCCTCGGCGGCCCGGTTTATAGCGACCGCTCGCGCACCGGCGATCCGGTCGACGCGACTGTTACGTATCCGCTCTGTAAGAACGGTGAGCAAGTGGCTTGCAACAAGGGTGAGTTGCTGGTTTCGCCCGGAACCAAGGTCAACGGGACGATTCTGTTCGCCTCGAAGGCGCCAGACAAATATTCGCGGCCACGGCTGGTTCTCGACTTCTCAAACATTGTTTACACGAACGGAGAGCGTTCGCCGCTCTATGCCCGCGTGCTCGATGTCGATAACGCCCGCGAGACCGTGCGCAACAATGAGATTCTCGGCATTGTCCAGCCGCACGCTTCGACAAAAGTCTCACTTGCCATGGCGGCTCTGGGAGCCTCCAATCCGATCGCGGGCTACACGCTCAAGGGCGTACAGACGATCTACGGATTATCGATACGCCGCGAGATTCTGTTTCCTGCAGGAACGGATATCCAGATCCAAATCGTCCGCCCTTCCATGCTGAAACAAAAAGACACCTGGCCGGGATGGCCGCAGCTGCCAGTTGACCCGCAACTGCGCGCGGTTGTGGCGGCCGCGCCCATGCGCACGGAGACTGCTGGCAAAAAACCTTCCGATCTGACCAATATCATGTTTCTGGGCACACGCCAGCAGATCGTCTCGGGTTTCGGCGAAGCCGGTTGGTATGAGGCAGACGATCTTGGCGTGAAGTCCGCCCTGAAAGCAGTTCAAGCCACGGCGCGGCAGACCGGTTATTCGAGTGCGCCAGTCTCAGCGTTACTGATCGGGAATCGGCCGCCCGATCTTGTTTTCCAAAAATCGCTCGACACCTTTGCCAAGCGTCATCACTTGCGTATTTGGAAACTGGCCAGCACTTACGGTGGGCGCGAAGTTTGGGTGGGAGCAGCGACTCATGACATCGCAACCACCAGCAGCCGTGGCGCTACGAAATGGTCGCATCGCATTGATCCACACATCGACCGCGAGCGTGACTGGATTGAAAGCGACCTGCTCTTCATTGGAAGCGCGAGGGCCTATGCCGATGTGGATCGCCCGTCTGCGCCTCGAAAAGCCGAAAATGCCACAGGCGATGACATCGTTACGGATGGAAAAATGTCCGTAGTCGATTTGGGGTCAGCCAAGACGCCGTCGGCCGGAAGCCCGACGCTCACTCCGCGCAAGTAAATGAATCTCTGATTGCTTTAACCCCCGCCGCCGCGGTAACGCGCGAGCACATCCTGCTCGGTAATTACCCCCTCCAGCTTCTGAAAATCCGCTCGGCTCACGACGGGAACGACTGGATACTCACTGGCACAACGCAATGCTTCCTCGAGAGGCAGATCAGGGTGCAGATAGGGAATTGCTTTTGTCCGAAGTAAAGAGCGAAGGCTTAATTCCCCTTTGCCTTCCCGGGACATGACACCAAGTTCCTGCTTGCTGATGACGCTCCAACTGGCCGGGCTGACACGCACGAGTAAATGGTCGCCGGAGGATTTTTGGGCCTGCTGCCAGGCATGGCTCAACGGCTCATCCGCGTCTAGAACCTCATCGTTGGCTGGTTGCATCGCGTCTTCCACGCTCAGCACATCGGCCTCGCGTTCTTCTTCCATCGAGGGGAGATCCAAGCCATCCTGACGCGTCAACACGTCAAAGATCGGTGTCGGTTGCAGAGCGCGCGAGATTACATAAGCGAAGGTATTGGCCACGATCACCGGCACGATAATGGAATAGTTGCCGCTTACTTCCAGCGCCATGAAGACCGAGGTCATGGGCGCGCGCAGGAAGGCCGCGAAAAGCACTCCCATTCCCACCAGAGCATAAGTCGCGGTCGACCCGCTCAAATGGGGAAAGAAAATATGTTCTACGCCGCCCACCGCGGCGCCCAGCATAGCCCCGATGAACAGAGTGGGAGCGAACATTCCGCCGGGAGTGCCGCTGACAAAAGAACACAAAGTGGCCACAATTTTCAGCCCGGCCAAAATGGCCATCATCTGCCAGGTGAATTCGCTGTGAATGGCCTGATCAATAAATTCGTAACCGGCTCCCATCACTTGCGGGAAGCCCAGAACGCCGATCAGGCCAATGATCAGTCCGGCAACTGCCGGTTGCAGGTATTGCGTCCAACGCGGAAGCGCTTTCAATCGAGGCCGAAGAATCACGATGCCGCGAGCGAATACAACCGCCGCCAGCCCGCCCGCGATTCCCAACGCGGAATAGGCGATGAGCTCGGCAGGCCGCACCAAGCCTACCGGGGGAATGCGAAATAACGGCTCTGAACCGAGGAACCAGCGCATCACAACTACGCTCGAGACTGCGGAAAGCACGATGGAACCGAGAATTGCGGCGCTCCACCGCCCGATCACCTCCTCAATAACAAAGAGAACCGCAGAAATCGGGGCGTTAAAAGCCGCCGCCAATCCTGCCGCGGCGCCCACCGGCGCAATCAGGCGCATGCGCGCACGTGACAGGTGCAATCGTCGTCCCAAAAGCGAGGCCAGACCCGCGCCAATCTGGAGCGAAGGATCCTCGGGGCCGAGCGAGTGTCCTGAGCCGATGGCCAGGGAAGAAGTAATGAACTTTCCGACTGCGGTGCGGAACGGAACGTAACCGTTGTAGATATACAGCGCGGCTTTAGTCTGATTGACGCCACTACCGCGGCTCCCCGGGAAAAAATGAATCACCAGAAAGGCGATCACCAGCCCCGCCAGCGTAGGCGCCAAAATAAGGCGAAGGGGCGGAGTGATGGTTTGCGGCCCCAACAAATAAAGGCGGCTCCATTCGATCGCGAAGCGGAAGCAGACGACGGCGAGGCCGGAAAAAATTCCAATGAAAACCGAAAGCAGAAGAAAAAACCGTTCTTCGGAGAATACGGTGCGCAACAGTGCTCGCGAGGCCGACGCAAGCGGGCCAATCGTGGCGGCGCGCGGGTTCGGCGTTACCGTCGCTGGGGCTTGAAGTCCCGGCTGAGTTGTCAACGTTCGCTCCCTTCATGCATTTTCGCGATCAGGAGGATTGCCCGGTCTTTCTGGTTGGGAGCGCATTTATCAGCGGTTTGTTTTTCAATGGCGAAAACCAGGTTCATCACTTCATCGACCATAACAGGATTTTTTTGCAGTCGCCGCTCATTCACCTGGGGCTTCATCTCTCTCCAGCGCGTGTCCAGCGTTGCATACGGCTTCTCTGTTGAATCGCATGTTCTCAGCCGATCGCCTGCGATCTCGAATGCCTCGACTGCGATCTGGCTCCGCCGAAGCGGCGTGAGGCTGCGCGGATAAGGGTCCAATTCAATAACGAGAGAAGTCAGCTTGAGCAAGTCGGCGCTGGAGGAATCGCCCCGATTTGCGGCCACGGCTGCTTCGAGGTACCTTCTCGCCGAAGAATAATTCGCCAGTTCAAATGCCGCGCGCCCAGCCCCAGCCAATGCGGCAGCATCATGGGGGTCCAACTTCAACGCCACCCGGAATTCGGCGAGCGCATGTTCGTAATCCGGGACTTGCAAAAAAAGCTCTCCGGCGCGCCCATGCAGGGGTGAATTCGCCGGCATGTTTGCGGACATGGCGATGAGCTCGGCTTGGGCCTGAGTCGGGTCGTTCTGACGCAATAAAAACTCAACCAGTTCCAGGCGGGCGGCTCGCCGGTGCGTATCGGCATCGCTCGGCCAGACTGCATAGATCGCATTGTGGTAGTAACGAAGCGCCTGATTCTCATCGCCCTGTTTGGCATAGATCCGTGCCACTTCCAGATTTACCTGGGCGTTGTCGGGCTGTTGTTCACGCAAATTAACAAGGTAGGAGAGCGCTTCGTCGGTCCGGTTCAGGGCTGCGAATGTTTTGGCTAATCCAAACTCGTAATTAAAATTGCCAACCGAGTAAAGCTCGGCCGTCTGAAAATCTTCGACCGCCTGCTCGAGGCGCCCTTGCTGCGCATTCTGGGTCGCCCGCCGGAACCATTTTTCGCCAAGAGCTTTCTGTTGTGCGAAATAAATCCGCGACAGACCCGAAACCGCAAGGAAAGAGACCACAGCCAGAGTCGAAAGCACCAGCAGAATCAGAGGTTCACGGCTGGCGTACCATCGCAGGCTTTGGTCGCTCCCGTCAACGGCAATCGTTGTGTTGCTAGCGTTCGGTAGGGGTTCCAATTCGTGAATCCTTCAGTGCCAAGAAGTATTCTTTCACAATTCATGGCCCGGGGACTTCCACATTGCAGACGAATTCTCAGTGCAGTTTGCGCTAAGGATGCGTCCTTTCGCGGGCCAACGCGAATTGGGCGCCCAGATCCTTCGCTATGTAAAACGCCTTGCTCAGAACGACAACGCAAACTGCTCCACCACTGATTTTCTCCGCAGCCGGAAGCAACTGAGCTATAATTCCGCAAGTCGCGCACAACAAACGGCCGAAACACCCGGTCACCTGACTGATGAATCGCGCAATCGCCAGGCTCCTATTGATTTTCCTGCTGGTGAGCATCTTTGCTCCCGTGGCCCTGGCTATTTCCGCCGGGCCGGTCCACGCCTGTTGCAGGAACGGCGCCCACCATTGCGGGGCAATGGCCACCGGGGACTACGGATTCATCGCCCAGCCTACTTGTTGCGATCATAACTGCTGCCGGCCGCTGGTGCGTTCTCTTTACGCGCAAGTCACACTTCTGTCTTCCACGCGCGAGGAACCGACCGCGGCTGACCTGCGTTTTATTTTTGCTGCTGAAAAAGCTAATTCCGGTGTCGATAGCTCGCACTCCGGCCGCGCGCCCCCTTCCTGCTGATCTCTCCAACTAGAACTCGGTAAAGCTCACGGATTTCCTGCAGCTGCGCGTGGTACTGCGAACAAGTCTGCACCACACGCCTGGGCTCAATAGCTACCGGTCCTACGTGGCCGGCTGGGAGAGAACATGTTCAAGAGAAGCGATATTTTGCTGGTCATTGTTGTCATCAGTGTCGCGGCTTTCGCAAATATTTTCGGTTCCATTCGCGGCGTCGTTCATGATCCCCAGCATCGTCCAATCCAAAGTGCTCACATCACGTTGAAGGCGAAACACTCCGATTGGACTCAGTCGCAGGATTCAAGCGACAACGGGGAGTTTAGCTTCGGATCAGTCCCTGTTGGCGACTACACCGTCAGTGTGTCTTCAAAGGGCTTCCGTGAGATGCAACAGGATGTGATTGTTCAGTCCGACACCAGCCCAGTGCTTCATTTCAGTTTGGTTATCGCAGCAGCACCGGAGAGCGTCGAAGTGTCGGAAATTCCCGTTGAAGCAACCACACAGACAGTTACACCGACAACCCTGCTAAACCGGATCGATATTCAGCGCACCCCCGGCGCCGATCGCACCAACGGGATGGAGATGATCACTGACTACGTGCCGGCCGCATATGTAACGCACGATATGCTTCATATGCGAGGTGGGCATCAGGTTTCGTGGTTAATTGACGGCGTTCCCATTCCTAACACCAATATCGCGAACAATCTCGGACCGCAAATCGATCCCAAGGACATTGACTACCTGGAAATTCAACGAGGCAGTTACGACGCTGACTATGGCGACCGTACATATGGAATCTTCAACGTCGTTCCGCGAACTGGCTTTGAGCGCGATCGCGAGTGCGACCTGGTCATTTCGGCCGGCAATTTCTATCAGACCGACAATCAGCTAAGTTGCGGAGGACACAGTGCGCGCGCAGCCTACTATGTCAGCCTCAACGGCAACCGCAGCAATTACGGATTGCAGACTCCGGTCCCGCAGGTCGTCAACGATGCCGCCAACGGCTATGGGGGATTCGCCTCGTTCATCTTCAATCCCGACCCCAAGAATCAATATCGTTTGGTCGGATCCCTGCGCCGCGATTATTACCAGATCCCAATCGACCCCGACCCGAACTCAATTGGAAACAGCGTGTATCCCAGCTTCGGCCTGCACGACGCCGAAGTCGAGCCCGATGGCTATGCCACCTTCTCGTGGGTTCACACATTTGATCCAAATACACTACTCACCGTTTCTCCGTTCTACCACTACAACGGCGCCGACTATAACGGCGGCCCTAACGACTTTCCAGTCATCTCCACCGTTACCCAGACTGCGCAGTACGGAGGAGCGCAGATCGCGCTGAACACGAACTTCAAACGAAATGATCTCCAGGCCGGCGTCTACGGATTTGGCCAGCATCAGTACAACTACTTTTTCAACCAATTCACCGATGGTACCCCGAATGTCCTTCCATCCTCCATCGGCGTGAACGGCGGTGTTGCCGCGTTCTTCGTCAACGACAAGTTCAAAGTCACGCCCTGGCTGACCTTGATCGCGGGCCTGCGCGAGACCGCATTCAGCGCAACCATCTCCGAGCACGCAACGGATCCGCGCCTCGGCGCCGCGATCAGAATTCCTCGCCTCAATTGGGTGTTTCGCGGCTTCTACGGCTATTTTTATCAGGCTCCGCCACTCTCGACGGCCACAAGTGAGTTGCAGAATCTGGCCAACGGTCAGGGTTACGTATTTTCCCCGCTGCGCGGCGAGCGTGACATCGAGTGGCAGGTTGGCGTGACCATCCCTTATCACGGATGGACCCTCAGCGCCGACAACTATGAAACCCGGGCCGAGAATTGGCTCGATCACAACAACATCGGCGAATCGAATATCTTCTGGCCCATCACATGGGCCTACGCCCAAATTCAGGGCTGGGAACTCACGCTGCACTCACCGAACCTGTGGCACGGCGGGCAGCTGCATCTCGCTTATGCAAATCAGATCGCCCAGGCAACATCGCCGATCACTGGAGGCTTGATCTGTCCTCCCGGTTCTACGCCGGACACCTGCGACCTTGATATTCCACCGGGACTTTCGCCGGTCGATCATGATCAGCGAAACACCTTGAATGTGGGCTACAACGCGAGCCTGCCCTGGCACGCTTATGCTTCCACTAATGTCTACTACGGCTCGGGGTTCACGAACGGTTTGTTCGGGACGCCACAGGCGCAATATCCCGGGCCTTATCTGCCTGGCCACACTACGTTTGATCTTGCTCTCGGGAAAACTTTCGCCGAGAAATACACTGTTTCAGTGACCGGGCTGAATCTGGCAAACCGCAGGGTCCAACTCGACAACAGTCTGACTTTCGGCGGTTTTCACTGGAATGATCCGAGGCAGATTTACGTCCAGTTTCGTTACCGGTTCCGGTATTAAGCAAATTCGGAGCGACGGTCAGCAATGAAAAGAAGCAATGCAACTGCTTTTGTTCTCTTGGTAGGTTTGGCAGGGACGAGCTGTCAGCGACTGAAAACAGCGCGCATCAGCATGGAATCCTCAGTCCGACCCATTCCAGCAGGCGCATCCAGCAGTTCTGGCCCACGTCTAGGGCTTTGGGTGCCGAACACGATTCTTGCTCTCACCGTGGCAGGCGATGAATCGCAATCGCGCCTGCAGCTTCAATTTTCTCGCGACGGCGGGGACACATTCGGCGAGCCGATCATTCTCACCGACCCCAATGCGAAGGTTAGAGGAGGAGGCGAAAACAGTCCGGTGCTGGCCACGAACGTGCAAGCGGACATTTACGCTGCCTGGTTCCAAAGCGTGGCGGGCAACACCCAATTGATGGTCAAAGCGGTTGACCCGAACCCGGGAAAGCCCGTCAGTATTCTAGATGCGGATCGCAACTCACAGGCATACGCCGGCTTTCCGACCCTAGCCGCGACCCATGCCGGCGACGTATACGTGGCATGGCTGGATGAACGTGATAAGGCCGAAGGTTCTTCCTCGGTCTACTTCTCGAGGTCAACGGATCACGGCGTGACGTTTAGCCGGAACATGCGAATCGCCGGATCGGCGTGTGATTGCTGCCGTCCGCAAATCTACGTTGCGCCGAGTGGCGACATCTACCTGGCCTGGCGTCAGGTCTTCGCGGGTGATGTTCGGGACATGGTATTGGCGCACTCCAATGATGGCGGAAAAACATTTTCGCAGCCAGTTCGCGTAGCAGTGGACAACTGGGTACTGCACGCATGTCCCGATGTTGGCCCTGCCATTGGCGCCAGCAACGGACGTCTGTACGTAGCCTGGTATTCCGAAGGTCAGGAAAGGCCGGGCATCCGCTTGGCCATATCCAAGAACGGCGGGGCTAGTTTCGCACGTCCTCAGATTGTCTCCGCCGACGTTCTCGATGCCACTCACCCACGATTGTCGGTTTCGGAAGATGGTCGCGTTCTCCTAACATTTCAGGGCCGGCCAGCACACGAAGATACGAAATGGAGATCAAATCAAGCATTTATCGTTGGGATCAACGGCGAAAAGTTCACCCATCCGATACAGGCGACGAATTCGGAACATTCCGTTCATGATCCTGATGTGCTGGCGGGAACCGCCGGGCGTCTGTTCCTGGCATGGACGGAGTCAGTAAATGACCGAAACCAGGCTGTGCTCTCGCGTGGATGGATGCGATGAACTGCATAGCGCAAAGTAATCATTTCGTCGTGGTTGATCTAACGTACTGCACGCGCTTGAAGTCGAAATTGGTCTGAGGAGGATCGTATGCGAAGAACAGGTAAAGTACTCTGGATAGCGGCTGTAATCGTGGGAATTCTGGACTTGATGGTTCCCACGAGTCATGGGCAAGCGTCCAACCAGCCACCATCTGCCACGCAACCCGCCGGCTCGCTAAAGCCGCCTGCTTCGGGCAAGATCAACGTAGCATTCCTGATTTCAGAGGGCGCCGACGTCATGGACATCGCCGGTCCGTGGGAGACCCTCCACGGCGCGATGCTTACAACCAAGGGCAAGCCATGGCATGAATCAGACTGGGACGATATGGTAATGCCGATCAACGTGTATATCGTCTCCGATTCGCTGAAGCCGGTGGATGCAAATGGATTGACCATCGTTCCCAACTACACTTTTGACAATGCGCCCAAGCCACAGATTATCGTAATTCCCGCGCAGACCGGACGCAGCGCTGCCCAGAAGGCGTGGCTGCTGGCCAATTCAGCCACCGCCGATGAAACCATGTCGGTATGCACCGGCGCTTCGGTGTTGGCGGACTATGGAATGCTGGACGGCCAAACTGCGACAACGCATCATTACTTTCTTCAGCGCCTGCAGAAGCAATATCCGGCTGTGCATTTCGTCAGCGGAACCCGCTACGTAGAGAATGGCAAAATCGCAACCGCGGCAGGCCTGACCTCAGGTATTGATCTGGCACTACACATCGTTGCGAGGTACTACGGGGATGATGTAGCGCAAGGCACCGCCGATCTGCTGGAGTATAAAAGCACGCTATGGAAGAACCCGGAATACGAGCAAGTGAAGCCGATTGTCCCGCCGAAGTGATCCTGTCTGTTGCGTGAGGTAGATCGAGTTGGCTTCAGCTTTCTGTCTCGATTGTCGGCAATTCTGAAAGCTGGGATTTTCAGTTTGGTTTGCAGGTCGCAACGGACCGTTCGATTGTAATCTGGCAAGGACCTTATCGCACGGCCTGGGCTGGAACGCTCCGCGCTAGGTCTACATTGAATTTCGCTGCCGATTCCGCTATTTAGGTCCGGCTACCTTGCGCGGTGGGATCTAGATACAGTCTGATGATGGGAAATTGCAACCTGAACGCGAGTTCAGTCATCTTTCTGTGGGTGGTTCTGTGAGGTTGGCATTTCTCCATCAGGAGTGGTCTATGCTCGCCCGCTCTGACGAAGTGGAAGTTTCGACCCAACTTCTTGAGCGCCTTACTGCAGCCCGCGCTCGCACGGACCAGCTTTTCGACGTCGTCAAGCCCGATTCGCTCTACGAGCGACCAATTCCCGAGCGGCATCGCATCATTTTCTACTTGGGGCATCTTGAGGCGTTCGACTGGAACCTGCTACGGGGTTGGATGCTCGACCTTAAGTCGTTCCATCCAGAATTCGACCGGCTGTTTGCTTTCGGAATTGATCCCGTCGGCGGAGGATTGCCTTCAGACCAGCCCGGAGATTGGCCGTCCATCGGAGAGGTGCGGAACTTTGCCGGCCGCATTCGTGAAACTCTCGACAGAGAACTGCGCTCTCTCTCCCGAAGTGCAAACACAAATGGCAAATTTGCGCCCAGCTTGCTTTTGAACGTGGCCATCGAACATCGCCTGATGCATGCGGAAACTCTCACCTACATGCTCCATCAACTGGCGTTTGAACGGAAGGTTGCGCAGCCGCGCGTACCCGAACTGGTGCTTGCTCCGGTTAAACCGGGAATGATCGACATCCCCACAGGCCGGGCGACGCTGGGACTTTCGCGCAGCGATGCCAGCTTTGGCTGGGACAACGAATACGAAGCGAACGTTGTCGACGTACCTGCATTCGCCATCGACCAATACAAGGTAACGAACCGTCAATTCCTTGATTTCATCGATGCCGGCGGTTACGACAACCCAGCATGTTGGAAAGAATCAGATTGGGCGTGGAGGACGGAGCACAACATCAACCACCCCGTTTTCTGGCAGCGAACTCGAGATCGCTGGTTCTACCGCACGATGTTTCAACAAATTCCTCTGCCCCTCGATTGGCCGGTTTACGTCAGTCACGCGGAAGCGGATGCGTTTGCTCGTTGGGCAGGCAAAGAACTGCCTACGGAGGCGCAGTGGCATCGGGCCGCATATGGAAGCCCGGAAGGTGTGGATCGGTCCTATCCTTGGGGCGATCAAAGGCCGGGCCCGAAGCTGGGCAATTTCGATTTTCAGCGCTGGGATCCAGCGCCTGTGAATGCGCACCCGATCGGTGAAAGCGCCTTCGGCGTGGCGGATTTACTGGGCAACGGGTGGGAGTGGACGTCCAGCGTCTTTGCTCCGTTTGCCGGATTCAAGCCATTTCCTTTTTACCCTGGCTACTCCGCCGATTTTTTCGACGGCAAGCATTACGTGCTTAAAGGCGGCTCGCCGCGAACCGCAGCCTGCATGTTGCGGCGCTCGTTTCGCAACTGGTTTCAACCCCACTATCAATACGTGTACGCGGGCATTCGCTGCGTCCAGACTTAAACCTGGAGGTTTCTGTGTTATCTAATCCAGCCATCGCTGGTCCTATCATCGCTGGTCCTATCTACGAATTCGCGGCAGATGTTCGCGCCGGGCTGACCAAACGCCCGCAGAAAGAATTGCCCTCAAAGTATCTCTACGACGCCGTAGGATCGGCCCTGTTCGAGGTGATCAGTCTGCTTCCGGAATACGGCCTGACCCGTGCGGATGAGCGTCTGCTGCGCCGTTACTCCCGTGAGATCGTCGAGCGCGTGCCGGGACCGGTGATCGTCGCCGAGCTCGGCAGCGGTAGTGGCAAAAAGACGCGATGGCTTCTCGAATCGCTCTCCCGCCACCAGTGCACTTCCTATTGCCCGATTGAAATCTCGGCCAGCGCGCTGGCGATGTGCGAGCGCGAACTGCGCGACATCGAGTCGCTAAGCATTGTCGGCTTTGAGCGCGAATATCTGGACGGCCTCGCGGAAGTCGCCGCGCAACGGAAGGAAACCGAACAGCTCCTGGTTTTGTTCCTGGGAAGTACGATTGGAAATTTCGACCGCCCGGCGGACGCGCAGTTCTTGCGAAGAGTACGGAAGACCATGCGAACGGGTGATTCGCTGCTTCTGGGAACAGATCTGGAAAAGCCTGTTCCGCAATTACTGCAGGCCTATGATGATCCTCTTGGCGTGACCGCCGCATTTAATAAGAATCTGCTCGTCCGTATCAATCGCGAACTCGAGGCCGATTTCGACATCAACCAGTTCGAACATGTGGTCAGAATCAATCCCGTGTCGCGCAGTATTGAAATGCACCTGCGTTCCAAGTGCCGCCAGATGGTCGCCATTCCTCCCGCGGGCATTTCTGTTTTATTTGAGGAAGACGAAACCATCTGGACTGAGAGCAGCCGCAAGTATTCCCGGCCCGACGTGCTCCAGCTTGCCATGGCTTCCGGTTTCCGCTGCGAAGGCCAATGGGTGGACGAAGAATGGCCATTCGCAGAAAGCTTGTTGATTGCCACTGCCAGCCCCGGGTTCGCCGGGTAACTAGTCCAATTTGCCCGTTTATCCCGAGCCAACTTTCGTACGGCAGGTGAAATTCTCCCTCGTCCCTGCGTAAAATGCGGGGATTATGAAACCGGCAACGCTGGCTCTGCTCCTCGTTATCTCAGCAGTTTCGTCATTCGCCCAGGAAAAACCCATCGCGATTCAAGCGAAGACAGTCTTGGATGGAAAAGGGAACGTCTTGCGCAACGTCCAGATTGTTGTACAGGACGGAAAGATTCTTCGCGTTGAACCAATCGGCAACAGGGGCGCTGCGAGCGCGCGTGAGAGTCAGATTTACAACCTCGGCGACTTGACCGTCCTGCCCGGCTGGATCGATGTCCACGTGCACATCACGTGGCACTTCGGACCAAACGGCAAACTGCAAGAGGACAATAAGAATGAGACTCCGGCGCAGGCTGTCCTGGCTGAAGCAGGAAACACATGGGCGACGCTGCTGGCCGGTTTTACCACGATCCAGAGCGTGGGCTCGCCCGAGGATGCAGACCTGCGCTACGCGATTAACCACGGATCGATTCCGGGCCCGAGAATCTTGACTTCGCTGGAACCCATCGACGATTCAACGCTCACGCCTGCGCAATTGCGCGGCACAGTAAAGAAACTCAAGGCCGATGGCGCCGACCTGGTCAAGATTTTTGCTTCCAAAAGCATTCGTGACGGCGGCGGACAAACTTTCAGCGATGAGCAACTTCAAGCCCTGTGTAGCGAAGCCAGGGCACAGGGCTTGCGCACGCTAGTTCACGCCTACGGAAGCGCCATTCGCGCCGCGACCCTCGCCGGCTGCACGGAGGTTGAACACGGCACCTTCGCCACCGATGACGATCTGCGCCTCATGGCAGAGCACGGCACTTTCTTCGATCCTCAGGTTGGGTTGGTAATCTACAACTACCTCGATAACAAAGAAAAGTTCCTGGGAATCGGCAACTATACGGAAGAAGGTTTTGCCAAAATGAAAGAAGCCCTGCCGCTCGACGAATCATTATTCAAGCAATCCCTGGCTACGAAAGGTTTGAAAATCGTGTTCGGCACTGACGCCGTGGCCGGGGCCCACGGCCGCAACGCGGAAGAGTTTATTTACCGGGTACAGGCGGGCGAGTCTTCAATGGATGCGATGGTCTCCGCGAATTCACGCGCGGCTGAGTCACTGAATCTTCAGAATGAAATCGGCGAAATCGCTCCCGGATTGCAGGCAGACATCATCGCGCTCGATGGAGATCCTTTGAAAGACATTACCGCAGTCCGCCGCGTCGTTTTTGTGATGAAGGATGGCAGGGTCTACAAGAACGTTGCGCCTGTAGGCCGATGAGTTATTCAGGGAAGATACTTGGATTGACTTCTTTGTCAGGGCAAGCTTAACATTCCCCCCTTCCGATTGGTTTACACCGTGAGCGAACAGCCACAAGACTGGGTCACCGAATTACTGAATCCGTTGCCGCCCGTCCAATCGGCAAAAACGGCGCTTCGCAAGGCGCCTTGGGCTGAAGAATTTTCTTGCCTGCTCGACTCGCAGCCATCTCCTCTGGTACCGCAGCATTTCCTCGAGGAAGCCCGCAGACATAAGTTCGGTCGCCTCATCGTCAATCCTCATTGTCTGTTTTCGCGCGACCGCTCGATCGAAATGCCTTTCCTTGAAACTTCGACGGACGAAATGGTTTGGGTATTACATCCCATCACAAATGCTGCAATGCCTTTCTGGCTTGGGCCGCGCTTCGAGGAGCTGGGCTCCCATCTGCGTTCGGGCGAACCTGCGCCTCCCGGATTAACTCGCGATGAACAGTTGGTTCTCGCGATGGCAGGAGTGCTTGTCGAACCGGATTACATCGAGGAATGCCGGCGTAACTACGCGGCGATGGTAAAGCGAAGCGCTGCGCAATTTCGCAGGCGCGGCTACGTTGCTTTGAAGAGTCTGATCCATCCTTTCCATCTAGCTGCGCTGCGAAGGTATTACCGGCAACTCATCCGCGATGGAAAGATCCAGCTTGGGGATGACCAAAGCCCGCGGCGCTACGGAGCTCACAACGAAAGAGTCGCGCGATTTTTTCACCATCAGCTCGCCGCGGTCGTAAGCGATGTCCTCGGCGAATTCACCAAGCCTTCTTATGTTTACTTTGCCTCATATCAGCCGGGCTCTCGCTTGGGCAAACACACCGACCGCGAACAGTGCGAATACAGCATTTCGCTCTGCCTTGATTTCACTCCTGAGCCGAAAAAACAAACGCCCTGGCCGCTCTTTCTTGAGACCAGGCAAGGGACGGTGAAAATCTATCAGTCGCTGGGCGACGGACTGCTATACCGGGGAAGAGAACTGCCCCATTACCGCACGCATCTTCCCCGGAACTACACTTCGACCTCGCTTTTCTTTCATTACGTGCGCCGGGACTTCAACGGCCCGTTGAACTAGCATGGCCCGGCACCGCATCGTCGTATCGGTCGAGAATAGTCCTTACTTTGCTTGGCAAAGCCAACTCTTCTATTACTCGTGCGTGACGCGGATGCACGTTCAACCTCTTTTTCTCGTTCACGATACCAAAAGACCTTGGGAGCCGGAGTTCTACGAACTGGCGCGCTTCGGCGCGACGGTCAAAATGGTGCCGAACTACATAATTGGCGATTGTCTGTGCCGAAACGTCGCAGGTGCGCTGCTCGAAGCGGCCGACTTTTGCGGCGATGACGAATTCATCGTGCTCTGCGACCCGGACATGCTCTTTGTGGGTGCGGTAAACTTTCCCGCTGTTCTTGCCGGCAACTTCTACAGCTACGTGAATTTTCACCAACCGTTTGTGGAGGCGGCCGCCGCCAGGCTCGGCCTGCAGCGCCAACTGCGCCGCCGAAAAGATCCGGAATTATGCTGTGGCCCTCCTTACGTTATTCCCACCCGCATTGCGCGCCGTCTCGCCGAAGGCTGGCTTCGCGCTGTGGACGCTTTTCCGCAGCGCAGCTTCCATGAAACGTGGACGGACATCATGTACGCGTTCGGGCTGGCCGCGCTTGAATTGCGATTCAAGGTGCAGCTCATTCACCGCGTTGATACCAACACGTTCCCGGGCGCACGCCTGCGCCACGCCATCGTCCACTATTGCGACACGAATGATGGCTGGAACAAGCGCGACTTTCTTCAACGCCATCAGGTCGCTGAGGTCTGGCAGCCCGCGTTTCAGGCCGAAAAAGGCACCGTGCTCGAGGAAATCTTCCGCCAGATCAGGCAGGCTAAGGCGTTCTATCAGGATCCTGTTTTTCTTCCCAGAACGGGCTGAGGTCAGATCCAGCGAACCGGCGCCGGGCCACATAGCCAGGTCAAAGCGACAAATTTTTGCCCATGCACGACCGGCTCGGCGCAATGCAGATAGGAAGACGGAAAAACGATGACCTTCCCCGCCTGGGGCGTGGCCGAATAACCCAGCGAAGGAAAGCCGGTTCTTCCGCCTCTGAAATCTTCATTCAGATAGCACAACACGGTGAAAAGTCTTCTGGCTAAGTCTCCCGTGCCGACATCGGAGTGGGGAACGTAGTGTCCGCCTTTGCGATAGCGAATGAGTTGCGTTCCATGGCACTGTCGGAGATTCGCGCCCCAGGTCCCGCGAATCAACGGCGTAATCTCCCGGCGGATTCTGCTCTCAAAATCACGGCGCACTTTGTCCGCGATCGGCCCGTGAAGAATGCGTGCCCAGCGCGAGGTAGGGTTCGCCCCCGAGTTGCCCGATTCGTCGATCGCAACCTCGGCCTCACACCATTGCCGGGATCGCTTCGCCTGCTCAACCCAGGCAACGCAACGGAGAGGCGAGTAAAGTCGCGTGGCGAAAACGCCCTGCGCCTCCCAACTGTGGTGAACTGTTGCCATACGTGCCGTTACTTCGATCGCCGCGGCCGTCGCGCGGAAGACTTCCGCCGTGCAGATGCAGGGCGCGCCGGTCGCCTTACGGCTGCCTTCTTCGCTGTCGGTTTCTTCCGAGTTGGGCGTGGCCCGGCGGGAGGGTTCTTGGGAGTCGGGTTAGGCTGGGCGGGAGGATCTTTTGGCGTCGGATTGGGCCAAGCGGGAGGGTTCTTGGGAGTCGGGTTAGGCCAAGCCGGAGGGTCCTTTGGAGTCGGATTAGGCCCAGCCGGAGGATCCTTCGGGGTCGGATTAGGTCCGGCTGGAGGGTCCTTTGGAGTAGGGTTAGGCTGGGCGGGAGGATCCTTCGGAGTCGGCATCGTCCGACGTAGTTGGCCACCTTCAACCGCGTAGCGCATTTCAGGATCGGCAGGCCCCAACAATTCCTCGGGCACGGCAAACACCATCGCACCCAATAGTTCTTCGCGAATTGGTTCGCCGAATTCGCGAAAGACTCGGGAAAGCGCAGCCAGAGATTCCAGCCGCAAGCGGCTGTTCATCTGGAAGCGGAGCCGAAGTTTTGCAGCCTCCATAACTCGTTCTTGTAAAGTCATAGGGATGTCCTCTCTTAGTTGTGGGCCCTAACCAGGACAAGAGGAAGCGCCAGCGTTCGGAAGCAGGACGCAGTTTAGCTGCGGTGGCCTTTTCAGGCAAGTGCAATCGAAGAGAAAAGCTTAGTTGGGAGTCCTCTATTGAAGCAGACCTTTCACTAGGTAAAGCTGCGACAGATAGCGCTCGAAACTATACAAGCACCACTTCCCGTCCGCCGAGACTAATACTTTAGGGCCTCCCAGGATACCTGCGGGATCGGACGGCAGAAAGTCTCTAACCAGCTGGCGACGACCTGTGGTCGGATCGAGGAGGTAAATCCGGGTGTGCTCTTCGGGGTGGTAAATAAAGAGCGAGCGGCCATCTTGTGCCCAGCGAATCACCGCGTCGTCGGGATTGAGCCCTTGAATCGGCTGCCGTTCTCCTCCCGCCAATGGGTAGAGTACGCGTTTGCCGCTGGCATCGAGGGCAACGAATAAGCGCCCGTCAGGAGAAACCAGAGCCGGCAACCCGGCGCCGGTTATACCCTCGGGCGTGACCGCACGCGCTTTGCCTCCTTCGATGTCCTGTATATAACTGCGCGCCGGTCTGCCGGCTTCGCGTCCGGTAAATAGCACCTGCCGGCTATCTGGCAGCCAGCCTCCATCGCCCATATCTTCAACGGAAGGATGTTCGAGATAACGAATCTGCCCAGGTCCGGTGGGCAATAAGATGGTCTGACGATGTGGAAAGTTAAGGGCCGCTAAGACCCATTTCCCGTCCGGAGAGAGCGCAATCGCCGCTCCATCGCCGAGGCGTACTGGAGAAGACCCGTCCACTTTACCTAAATATGAGCTGTAGTTTGTCCCACTTCCTTCACCGTAATACTGCATGACGAAGGTTTGGCCGTCGGCCGACAAGTCGAAGATATGGACGCCATCCAGCGCCGTTAAGTCGCGCTCGCGAGCTTGCCCGGGCGGCAACGCAATTACCGGAGTAGAGTAGCCATAACTCGCCAGCAGGATCGAGCCGTCCCGCGCAATATCGTGAATCATCAGGTTAATGGGAACTCGGGCCGCCACTCGTTCCTTGCCGCTCAGCGTGACCACATGCAGTGCATGCGCCTCACCCGCTTTGCTGGCCGTAAACCAGATTTCCTTGCCGTCGGGCGACCAGGCCAACCCTTGTTCGTCTTCCCATTCCTCGGAAAGACGTCTCTTTTTTCCCGCCAGATCAATAATCGTGACCCAACCACGGGAGTCATCTGCCACGTCGTGCTCCATGAAGGCGATCCGTTCACCATCCGGCGAAATCCGGGGGTAAGTAATCGATCCTCGTGTTTGGTAAAGGACCGTGCCGATGGGGAATTCCAGTTGCTGCCGCTCTCCAACCTGATGAACCACCGCCAGATTCGAGCCGTCGGGCGACCAGTCCGCCTGCACTACGTCATTCAGAACTTCGCGCGGCGAACCTCCGCCCAGCGGCACTCGTGCCAGTGTGCCGCTATTTATGAAATGGATGAGATTGACGGCATGCAGCAGTACGGCCATTTCCCCGGTTGAGGAAACGCCCAGCAAGTCGGCGCCATCCAGTCCCAGGGAACGCGATTCGATCCCTTGCGGCAGCGTGGAAAAAATGCCCAGGCTATTGCCGTTCCAGGTGGCGCTGTAAACGATGGTGTGGCCATCGGAAGCAAATCTCGCCGACCAGACTGTGCCTCGCCGGAATGTGAGCTGATGGTAGGTAGGCAGGGGCCGGTTCTGTCCCCGCTGCGCCATATACACGCCCAGGCCGATCAGGACCACGGCCGCAATCGCTCCCACAATCCACCGACCGAGGCCACCGCCAGTGGGCACCTTGATCTTGGAAGTCGGCGACGAGGGAAGGGCCGAAGTAGTCGCACCGCTGGCTACTGCCTCCAACGCAAATGCCAAATCGTGGGCCGATTGGAAACGCGCATCTGGGTCTTTTTCCAGACAGTGGCGGGCAATCTGTTCCATCGCTGCCGGCAACTGCGGTGTCGTCCCCGGCAGGTTCAGCGGGTCTTCCTTCAAGATCGAAATGATCGTGTCGGCGTTGGTCTCTCCGCTGAAGGCGTGCCTTCCACTCAACATTTCGTAGAACACTGCGCCAAAGCTGAAGATGTCAGTGCGATGATCGACTCCCTTGCCCCGCAATTGCTCGGGCGACATGTATCCCACTGTGCCCAGAATTACGCCCGTCGTGCTGGCCATGGTGACGGCGTCGGACTCGGTTCGGGGCTGGTTGGTCTCGGTCAGCTTGGCCAGCCCGAAATCGAGAATCTTGACCCGCCCGTCGCGCGTGATGAACAGATTTTCCGGTTTGAGATCGCGATGGATGATGCCCTTTTCGTGCGCCGCGGCCAGTCCGCGCACAATCTGCAGCGCAGATTCGACGGCTTGGCGAGGCGAAAGCGGACCTCCCGCCAGCCGGTTCCGCAGGCTTACGCCTTCCAGTAATTCGGAAACGATGTAGGGAGAGCCATCCTGTACGCCGATATCGAAGATGGCAACGATGTTGGGATGATTGAGCGCCGCCGCTGCCCGCGCCTCTAAGCCGAAGCGCCGCAGCCGTTCTTCGTCCTGACAGAAAGCGGGTGGTAGGATCTTGAGAGCAACATCGCGGTCCAGCCGTGCGTCCCGCGCCCGGTAAACTTCACCCATACCCCCGGCGCCGATCAGCTCTACGACGCGATAATGCCCCAGCGTCTTTCCCAAGATAGACGAGGGCGGCATAAGGTGGTGCTCGATGTTAGGCCCCCGCCATAGACCAAGTCAATTCGCAGGCAGCGCTTTTATAGCAGGGCAAAATGCGCCCTCCCCGCTGTTCCACTTTCTCCACGCGCCCTCAAATGGCTGTGAATATTTTCCCGAAGATTTGTGACATTCGTCACATCTCTGCCTTGGTGACTTGTAACAAACTAAAACACATGAATAGCCGGCTGGCGTTTCAACACTTAGAGAATTTTTTCCGTCTAAAGCAGGAGATTCGAAAACTAGCGCGAGCGAAGCGGGGCTTGGGGTCGCTCTATCTGGCCCATAACCGCAAGCCGGTCGACGCGCACGCCGCAATCATGGAGAACGCCTACCTGATGCAGTTGCGCCTGCACTTGGAATCGCTGGTCAGATCGACGGTCGCCCGCGATGCACCTTGATAGAAGTGTTGCAACCGCTTCGCAGCGCGAAACCATCCCTTCGCTCGGGATGACAAAAGCGCCCCTACGTCGCCCTTTTCCCCGTCACATCTTCGATATACAGCAAAATCATCCTTTGCCCAGGCCGCGGCTCGATACGCCGGGCATTGAGCATCATGGTTCGCTGGCCAATATTGGGGAAATTGTGCGGCACTTCGAAATCCTCGACCAGGCCGTTGTTGGGCAGCACGTGTTCCAGCAAGTCGCGCAATTTAGGGATATTCCACTGTCCGTTCCCCAGTTCATAGATCAGGACGTTCTCGGTTTGCTCGCGAGTCACTCCAAAGTTGCGATAGAACATCCGGTTCGCGCTGTACACGCGTAGATTGCCGTCCAGCAGCACAATCGGCTCGCGCGCACTTTCGATGAGGCTGTCCGCATAGGACCGTGACTCGTCGAGCCTGCGCTTCATAGCGTCGATGTCCTGAAAACTGAACACCGCGCCGTCAATCTTGTTGTCCCACGTCTTGTACGGGCGCACCCGCATCAGATGCCACGCCCCGCTCTCACTCTCGCGCACCTCGAGTTCGCTGGTGGTGACGCTATCGATGGCTTCGTGGGCAATTTGCCCGAGGTCGGCCACGTCCAGGTTGGGACGGATTTCCGACAAGCGCCGGCCCACATCGCTGGGCAACAGGTTGAGCAGTTTTTGCGCCGGCGGGGTGAAGCGCCGGATGTGGAGATCGCTGCCCACGATCACCACCGGGACGGTCACGTTGGCCAGGAGGTTGAGCAGGTCGTTGTTGGCCAAGGTCAATTCAGCGTTGCGGTTTTGCAGTTCCTCATTGAGCGTGGTCAGCTCTTCGTTGCTGGATTGCAACTCTTCCTTGGCGGTTTCCAATTCTTCATTTGTGCTTTGCAGCTCTTCGTTGGCCGAAAGGACTTCTTCATTGGCCGACTTGAACTCTTCGTTGGTGGTTTCGTGCTCTTCGATCAATGCCTGGAACTGCTCGCGCAGTTGCTCGATCTCCCGCTTCAACCGCTCGTTTTCCCGGCCGGCGACTTCGCTGGACTTGGAGGCTTTTTTGCCGGCTTGCTTGGCCTCTCCCTGAGGTTTCACCGCATCCTGAAACACCACCAGGTAGTAGCGCTCCCTGGGCCCATGGCCACGCAGGGGAATCACTTCCAGGTCTATCTCCCTCGTGCCACCGTTGGATTGAATACGCACGCCTTGTTTCCGCACCGCAGTATCTTCTTTTCTGGCTTTGGCCACGGCGGCCCGCAACTCCACCAGCATGCCCTCGCGGGCCATGCGCGAAAGACTGAAGGTAGGACTTCCAGCCGCCGGCTCCAGATAAGGACCGGTCTTTCCGCGAAACTGGACAATTTCCATGTCTTCGTTCACTACAATGCTGGCAGGCACAAAGCGGTGGGCGAGCAGACGGTCTGCTTCTTTCTCGACGTTGAACACAGGCTGCTGTTCGCCGGCCACTCTTGCGTTGCCTTGTTCGCTGGCCCTGTAATCTACGCCGCCGAAGTAGTGCATCAGCCGGGCGGCAGATTGCTTCTTCTGATAAATCTTGTTTTTCTTGTCTACCGTGACGAAATACTCCGAAAACGCACCCAGGGTTTCGGCCCCGCCCAGCATCAAATAACCGTTCGGATTCAGCGCGTAATGGAAGGTCGGGATCACGCGCTTCTGCAACATCGGCCCTAGATAAATCAGCAAATTACGGCAGCTGATCAGATCGAGGTGCGAGAAAGGAGGGTCTTTCACTACGTTCTGCTTGGCAAAAATGCACATCTCCCGCACCGGCTTGACGATCTGATAGCCGCCATCCAAGTGCACAAAGAAACGCCGCAGGCGTTCGGGAGAGATGTCAGCGACTAATGCTTCAGAATAAAGCCCGGCCCGTGCACGGTCGAGCGAAGTGTCGCTGATATCGGTGGCAAAGATCTGGAAAGGGGTTGAGCCCAGGGTGGTTTTCGCGGTTTTCCTGGTTTCCAGCCAGAGAAATTCCAGCAACGTCATGGCCAGGGAATAAACCTCTTCGCCGGTGGAGCAACCCGGCACCCAAATGCGAATCGTGCCATCCTTCCGGTTCTGAAAGAGCTCGGGCAACACGTGCTTGCGCAAGGCCTCGAAAGCTTCGGGATCGCGAAAAAAACCAGTGACGTGAATGAGGATGTCCTGATAGAGCTCCTCGATCTCGCCGGGTTCATTGCGAATGTACCGGACGTAGTCCTTGAGTTTGTCGAGCTTGTGCAGAATCATGCGGCGCGTAATGCGGCGCTGCAGGGTGGTGTGTTTGTAATAGGTAAAGTCCACGCCGGTGGCATCACGCAGCATCGCCAGCAGCGTCTCCATCTGATCGCTCGAAGCAATCGCGGCTTCCTTCTCCGGGGAAGCGGGTACCAGATAAGGATGCTTTCCGATGCGGGTCAACTCGTTGGCGATTCCCGCGGGCGGCAGCACAAAGTCCACGCACCCTGCCGCCGCGGCGCTACGTGGCATGGCGGCATATTTCGCGGTTTTTTCGTCCTGGGCGAAAGTGATTCCGCCGCCCGCTTTGATGGCGCGCGAACCTTCCGTTCCGTCTGACGCGGTGCCCGAAAGTATTACGCTGATTGCCTGGTTGCCGCGGTCTTCCGCCAGCGAACGCAGGAAATGATCGATGGGCAAATGCTGCCCGTGGGTCATCACGCGTGGCGCCAGCCGTAGCGCGCCATTCTTGATCGCCATGTTGGTGTTGGGCGGGATTACGTAGATGTGATTCGGTCCGACCTCGGTGCCATCGCTCACTTCCGTGACCGGAAGGCGGGTAGTGCGCGCCAGAATTTCCCGCAAGTTGCTGGAGTGTTTTGGATCCAGATGCTGCACCAGAACAAACGCCATTCCGGTCTTCTCGGGCAAGCTGCGCAGCAACTCGGAATAGGCTTCCAGGCCGCCCGCAGAGGCGCCGATTCCAACAACAGGAAACGCTTTGGTTTGGACGGCACGCGCTGGCGGGGATGCGGGGTTGCGGTCTTTTAATTTCATGACAGAGCCCTTCATGGGAACCGCCTGCGCGGATGGTTTAGAGGGCTGAAGGCAAGGTTCCAGCTAAACAGGTGAGACTGCTAGCGGACCCTGGGCTCGGCCGCAATTGTCCGCGCGAGTGATTCTAGCACGGACACAGCGTCTTTCCGGGTGATCCGCAGATCGGTGCTACCGCATTTTTCGGCAGTGGATCCGGCCCAAATCGAGACGCAGAATCCCGTCGCTGGCGCTTTCCTGGCTTGAGCGCCGCGCCCGGCCGGCCCAGCGGTCTATGCGATCATCGGGTCATTTTAGTCGCACCGATTTGCAGACCGAGAGAATCGCTGATAGCAGGAATTCGAAAGGGTAGCTGATTGGAAGGCCGAGCATCGTTTGCCTGATCGAGCAAAATTTCAATAAAGAGCCTCAGGCACGGGCTCAACGCGAAATCGTAGGAATGAGTGCTTTCCATGGACGACTCCTTCCACGCAACTTGTTTCGGGTCCTGGACTTCTAGAGTGTCCCCGATTCACGCGACCAGCACATCGCAGGATGTAGGGTTTTCCTGCTAACCCGGAGGTGGGAGCCCGCAATCACACTTTTGAGGGAGATGCCGTTCGGCGAGTATGCCAGCCCTGCCCAAACCTCGGCACTCCACTCTGCCAAGAACTGATTCACTGCCGACGATTTCTCTGAGCTATACGTCCTAACTCTCTGTACGACCATCACTTCGGCTGTTTTTCGCAAGTGTTCCACGTGGAACATTTCTTGGTTGTCACGGCTCCTCAGGAGCGGCAGCAGCCGCTGCCCCACGTTGACTTTGTCCTGATGTCTTGTAAGACTTGCACCATTACCCTTGTCACCTTGATTTGGTTCTGCCAAAGGCAGAGGGTTTAGTGTAGATGGAACTGATCCTCAATCTCCTGTGGCTTCTGCTTGCCATCCCGGCCGTGTGGCTGTGGCGGCGAGGTCCCGTGCACGCTCCCGACGCGCGCTGGCTCCCTTGGTTTCGCCCGTTACTGCTTTTGGCCTGCGTACTGGTGCTTTTGTTCCCAGTGGTTTCCGCGACCGATGACATCCATGCCATGCGCTCCGAGGCGGAAGAACCGGGCCTCTCCAAACGCTCGGTACGGATAAGTGCCGGCGACAGGTCCCCGTTGCGGTTCACCGGCTTTGGCGCTCCGGTCTCGGAACCATTCGCCGCCGTCTTGTCCTCCCTGGCAACCGAATCCTGCGGGCGGATTTTGGAGCTTTACGCGACGTTTCCCGACCAGCTCGAACAGGCCGCATCCGGCTGCCGCGCCCCTCCGATACTTCTGTAGAATTCAGCGCAAATCCTTCGTCGCTTCTGCGGCGAAACTTCCATTGAAAAGACGATGCCTTTTCCAGCCACTTGCTGGATCCGAATTACGCATTTTCTTGACTGAATTATTTTTGCCGCCACCTTGGCGGTTTATGCGGAGTAGCGGAGTAGCTGATGCGGAAGAAGTCCTGGCAAGCTGTCGCGTTGCCCTTGCTGCTGGCCTTGTGCGTTCGCGCCCAAGCGCAAGAGCCCTGGACCTGGCAAAAAATCCGCGACCGCTTCGAGGCCAACAATCCCACGCTGCTGGCGGATCAGCTCAATATCGAGGAATCCAGGGCGCAGGAAATTACTGCGTTTTTCCGGCCCAACCCTACCCTCAATCTGACGGTCGATGGAACCCAGATCGCGCCGAACAACGGCGTCTGGAGGCCATTCGCCGGAACATTCGAGTCGCCGGGCCTCAGCTACCTGCACGAACGCCGGCATAAACGCGAGCTGCGCCTGGAGAGCGCGAAAAAGGCAACCCTCATAGCGGAGTCGAGCCACGCCGACCTGGAAAGAACCTTGCTTTTCAACCTGCGCAGCGCCTTCGTTTCCACCTTGCAGGCCAAAGCCGTGCTGCAACTGGCAAAAGACAATCTGGCTTACTGGGATCACGTGCTCCAGATCAGCCGTGACCGCTTCCACGCTGGCGACATCGCGCAAATTGACCTCGACCGGTTGGAATTGCAGCGCGTGCAGTACGAGTCGGACCTGCAAACCGCTGATGTGAATCTGCGAACGGCAAAGATCCAGTTGCTCACGCTTCTGAACGACCGCACGCCGATTGAACAGTTCGATGTGGCCGGCCAGTTCGATTTCAGCGACCAGCTCATGACACGAGATGAATTCAGAAAGATTGCGTTCGATACCCGGCCTGACCTCAAGGCCGCCCTGGAAGCCGTCCAGAAAGCCCAGACAGACCACAAACTCGCAGTGGCGGATGGTTCGACGGATCCAACGCTCAGCGCGTGGTACACGCACAATGCCTCAACCAACAATCCTTTCGCCACAGACACGTTGGGGGTAGGTGTCAGCATTCCGCTTCGCATCTTCGACCGCAACCAGGGAGAAAAGAAACGCACTGAGCTGGACATCACGCGCGATGAAAGACTGCGCGACGCGGCGGAAGCCGCTGTACTCAGCGATGTCGATTCCGGCTACGCTACGGTGAACAGCACGCTGATTCTGCTGCGCCCGTACAAAGCCAAGTACCTTGAGCAATCAGTGCACGTGCGCGACACGGTTTACTTTTCTTATCAGCAAGGCGGAGCTTCGCTGTTGGATTTTGTCAACGCGGAGAGCGATTACCGCAACGTGCAGCTCAACTACGTGAATCTGGTAGGCGCGTACCTGACGGCGGCCGCCCAGCTGAATATGGCTGTGGGCCGGGAGGTGATCCCATGAAAGAAAATGGCATGAAGCCGGGAGCGATCCGCCGGCGTGTTACGATTTCCGCGCTCCTGATAGCGGGACTGCTGAGCGTCTCCTGTTCCGATTCCGCGAAACCTGAGGCGACGAAAGCCGAAATTACGGTGGATCCCAACGTCTACAACGTTGACCACCCCGAGCTCTTCAAACTGGCCAAGGCAGAGACTCGTGACCTGCCCACCGTGCTCACTGCCAATGGTGTAGTCACTCCCGACGTCAATTCGACGATTCACGTTACGTCGCTGGGTTCTGGACGCATTGTCGATCTCAAAGTTCGCCTGGGAGACTACGTCCGCAAAGGCCAATCTCTGCTCGTAATCTCCAGCCCCGATCTTGCCGCGGCAATGGCCGACTATCAAAAAGCGCGGGCGGATGAAGAACTCTCGCGCAAGGCCCTGGAACGCGCGCAGTTGCTCTATTCGCGCGGGGCACTGGCGCAAAAGGATTTGGAAGTCGCGCAAGATACCGAAGACAAAGCCAAAGTCGACCTGCAAGCGGCGGAACAGCATGTTCGCGTCTTAGGCGGCGATCCAGCCCATCCCGGTCCTCTGATCGATTTGCGCGCGCCGGTCTCGGGCACGATTGTCGAACAAAACGTCGCCGGATTTGAGGGAGTCAAGAGCCTCGACAACACGCCAAATCTTTTTACCATCGCCAACCTGGCGCAGGTCTGGGTGGTGTGCGATGTCTTTGAGAACGACCTGGGCAAGGTGCATCTTGGCGATTCGGCCGAAATTCACTTGAACGCGTATCCCGGCCGAACCTTCAACGGGACCGTGGGCAATATCTCCAGCGTGCTGGATCCCAACACGCGATCGGCAAAAGTTCGCGTTGTGTTGGCGAATCCGGATGGAGCGTTGCGTCCGGGAATGTTTGCCGTGGCGACATTCCGCTCGCGAAAGCTCGAACCGCGAACTGTGGTGCCCGCGACCGCCGTGCTGCGACTCCAGGATAAGGATTGGGTGTTCCTCAAAGAAGGGCCGCGGCAATTCCGCCGCGTGGAGATTCACGTCCTGCCTGGAGCTCCGGACGGGATGCAACAGATTCAGGACGGTCTTAGAACCGGCGACGGAATTATCGCCAACGCCCTTGAATTCTCTAGCGCGGTCGCGGAGAGAAAAGAATGATCCGCGGCCTGATCGATTTCGCCCTGCGCAACCGGATCTTCGTGCTGAGCGTGACCCTGATGCTGTTCGTATGGGGCATTATTTCCTTCCATAATCTGCCGATTGAGGCGTATCCCGACGTTGCCGATACCTACACGCAGATCATTACCCAGTGGCCCGGGCACGCCGCGGAAGAAGTGGAACAGCAAATCACCGTGCCACTTGAGGTAACGCTCAACGGCGTGGCGCACATGACCCATCTGCGGTCGGTTTCGCTGGCCGGACTCTCGGTCATCACCATCATCTACGACGACGAGATTTCAACCTTCAACGCGCGCACAGAAGTCGTCAATCGGCTTCAGCAGGTGAATCTCCCCAATGGAGTAACGCCCACCCTCGGCCCGGACTACAGTCCAACCGGGCAGATCATGTTTTATACGTTGCAGAGCACCAACCCGAAGTACGACGCGATGGAATTGAAAACGCTGAACGACTGGTTTGTGAGGAACCAGCTCAAGTCGGTGCCCAACGTTGTGGACGTGAATCCTTTTGGCGGACCCACGCGCGAGTATCAGGTGCAGCTTGATCCCGGCAAGCTGGTTTCTTATGGGCTTCCGCTGAGCCAGGTGGAACAGGCGCTGGTCAACAACAACATCAATGCTGGCGGAGGATTCATCGAGCGCGGCGAGCAAGCGCTGAATGTTCGCACCGTCGGCTTAATGACCAACACGGACGATATTGGCGCAACCGTCGTGAAAGTCGTGAATGGAACTCCGGTCCGGGTGCGCGACCTGGGCATCGTCACGCAGGGACCCAAGGTGCGCCTGGGGCAGCTGGGGAAGACGATTCGATCGAGAGATGGGACCGTCATCAACGAGGACGACGTGGTTGAAGGGATTGTTCTGCTGCGCAAGGGAGCGGAGGCCGATGCGACGCTGGATGCCCTTCATCAAAAGATCGCACAACTAAACAACGGGCTATTGCCCAAGGGCGTGAAATTTGTGCCGCACCTGGATCGCAGCGATCTCGTCCACTACACGACGCATACGGTGCTGCGAAACCTGACCGACGGCGTGCTGCTGGTTACTCTGATCTTGTTTCTTTTTCTGGGCAATGTACGAAGCGCGCTGATTGTGACCTTTACCATCCCGTTTTCATTGTTGTTTGCCGCGATTTTATTGGACTTGAGCCACATTCCGGCGAACCTGCTTTCCCTGGGCGCGCTCGACTTCGGCATGGTGGTGGATGGTTCCGTGGTGATGGTGGAGAACATCCTGCGGCACTCCGAATTCGGCCGCGGCCACAGGACCTTTCTGGAAATGATTGCGACGGCAGCCCATGAAGTGCAAAAGCCGGTTTTTTTCGCGCGCATCATCATCATCGTTGCGTATCTTCCGATTTTTACTCTGCAACGCGTGGAAGGGCGCCTGTTTCGTCCCATGGCGTGGACGGTGGCGTTTGCGCTTCTCGGCGCACTGCTATTCGCGCTTCTGATCGCGCCCGTGCTCTGCAGCTTCCTGTTCAAGGGCGAGATCAAGGAATGGCGCAACCCGGTTTTGAAGTTTCTCCAGGAGCGCTACAGCCGGACGCTGGACTGGTGCTTCGACCATTTGAAAATCACGCTGGGTCTGGGACTGGGCGCATTTGCGCTCATGCTGTTTCTAGCCTTCAGCGGCGTCATCGGGTCGGAATTTCTGCCCCACCTTGACGAAGGCGCGATCTGGGTGCGGGGCACGCTCGCTCCCAGCACCGGGCCCTCCTCCAGCATTGCGCTGGCGAAGCAGGTGCGGCTCGCACTGGCCAATTTTCCCGAAGTGACGCAAGTCGTGAGTCAGGTTGGACGGCCCGACGACGGCAGCGATGCCAGCGGCTTTTATAACACCGAGTTTTTTGTCGATCTGCTGCCGCGGTCCGAGTGGCGCTCGCAATTCAAAACCAAAGACGAACTGATCGCGGCCATGGATTCGGAGCTGAGTAAATTTCCCGGCGTGGATTGGAACTTTTCCCAGCCAATTTCCGACAACGTGGAAGAAGCCGTGAGCGGCGTGAAGGGCGAGCTGGCGGTCAAGCTCTTTGGCCCAGACTTGAAAGTCCTGGAACAGAAAGCAGATGAAATTCAGGCGGTCATGAGCAAGATTCCCGGCGTCGCTGATCTGGGAACTTTCCAGGTGCGAGGACAGCCCAACGTCAACCTGGTAATAGATCGCGCGGCCGCCGATCGCTTCGGGATCAACGTCAGCGACATACAAGATGCGGTGCAAACCGCCGTAGGCGGGAACGCGGTGAGCCAGATTCTGGTAGGTGAGCAGCGCTACGATCTGACGGTCCGTTACCAGCAACCTTTTCGGAAAACGATTGAAGATATTGCCAACATCCGGATTCTTGCGCCCTCCGGCGAGCGCGTGTCGCTGGGCCAGCTTTGCAAGATCGAGTTGGATGACGGCGCCTCGACCATTTATCGTGAGGGCAACTCGCGCTATATCGCAATCAAATACAGCGTTCGAGGGCGCGATCTGGGAAGCACCGTGCGGCAGGCGATTGAAGAGGTGAAGCAGAAGGTGCCGCTGGCGGAAGGCTATCATCTCGACTGGACAGGAGAATATGAAAGCCAGCAGCGGGCCAACCGGCGGCTGGCAGTCATCGTGCCGATCACGTTACTGATGATGTCTTTCATTCTCTATTCTGCATTCGATTCCTGGAAATGGGTTGGCTTGATCCTTGCCGTAGTCGCGCTTTCCCCGCTGGGCGGTTTTCTCAGCCTTCTACTAACGGGCACGCACTTCTCCGTTTCCTCTGGTCTGGGTTTCCTGGCATTGGTCGGAGTTTCCGTGGAAATTGGCGTGATCATGGTGGAGTACATCAACCAGCTTCGCACGCGAGGCATGATGGTGCGCGAGGCGGCCAAGGAAGGCGCGGCGCTCCGCTTGCGCCCGATCATGATGACGATGCTGGTGGCCACGCTGGGTCTGTTGCCGGCGGCGATGTCGCATGACATCGGGTCGGATTCGCAGCGCCCGTTTGCCATCGTGATTGTCGGCGGACTGATCGTGGAGTTGTTCATCAGCGTAGTTTTGCTGCCGTCGCTGTACGTCTTCTGGGCGCGGCCTACGGACAAACTGCCACCACCAGAGATCGGGTTTGTGGAGGAAGGCGAGCACGTAGATTAAAGCCGCGAAACGGGCTACAGACAATGGTTCCCTTCTGGTATCCTTCTAGCGCTCCACCTTGAGGGGGAATCCATGACAAGGGTAAGAGGAATTAGTTCCGTCGTCTCGCAACTTAGGAAAGAAAGAAGCAGTCTGGAAGGTGAGTTAAAGCAAGTCGATGCGGCTCTTTCCATTCTAGGAAGATTGAATGGGAAGGCTTCCCCACCAAAACGCGTCTTATCCGCCGCCGCCCGCCGGAAGATCGCAGCCGCCCAGCGCGCCCGCTGGGCCAAAGTGAAAGCGGCCAAAAAAGCAGCATAAACTGCGCGTGATTTCCGCCCCTGTCCAGGAGCAGGGGCGGGACGGCGCTTGATCCATGAACTCCCACCCCCTACGCTCCCGCCGGTCGCTTTACCAAACCCTGATAGTCTTCAGTTTATCGGTTTGTGCTCTAGCCCAAAATGTTGATCCTAAGAAAGGGCGGGTTACCGGCAATCCCATGTCGGGAAACCGCTATACGATTCAGCAGGAGATACAAATCGGCCGCGAGGGCGCAGCCGATGTAGAGAAGAAACTGCCGATTCTGCCGGCAAACCATCCCATGTCGAAGTATATAAACTCGCTTGGGCAACAATTAGCGGCCAAAGCTCCGGGATATAAGTTCCCCTATACGTTCAAAGTGGTGCGCGAGAAGTCGATCAATGCCTTCGCGCTGCCCGGCGGCCCGATCTATGTTCATACCGGGTTAATTGAAGCGGCAAACGAATCGGAACTTGCTGGAGTGATAGGGCATGAAATTTCTCACGTGGTAATGCGGCACTCAACCCGCCAGGCCAGCCGGGCGATGAAGGCGCAGATTCCGTTGGCGATTTTAGGGGGAATTCTGGGGGCGGGAGTCGGCGGATGGGCCGGTGCTTTGGGGCAGATGGGAATTTCGCTCACCGCCGGTACGGTGATGATGAAGTATTCCCGCGACGCGGAAACCGAAGCCGACATGGTCGGGGCACAAATCATGTACGACGCGAACTATGATCCCAACGCCATGATCACGTTCTTCAACCAGCTCAAGAAGCAACAGGGCAAGAGCGGATCCTTGCCGTTTCTGGCGTCGCATCCCGATCCCGGTGATCGCGCCAAAAACGTTGCCAGCATTCTTTCACGCTTTCCACCCAAGACATTTAATGACGCGAACAGCCCGGAGTTTCTGGCCGCAAAACAGGCTCTGTCGAATCCGAAGGCCGTTGCCGAAGGCACGGTAGAGGAAAAGCCGGCTAATTTTCCGCGGCTTTCGCTGGAAAATATTGCCAGTCCAAGTTTCAAGACGTTTCAGCACGCTGCTTATTCGGTCAGCTATCCGCAGAACTGGGAACTCACCGGCGATCCGAACTCCAGCTTGACGATCTTTCCCAGCGGCGGCGCGGCCAACGGCGCGGTTGCCTACGGCGTGATGATCAGCGGCTTCCGGCCGAAGAATCAAAGCAAAGACCTCGACTCCGGGCTGCGCGAGTTGATGACGGATGTGGAAATGGCCAATCCGAGCCTGCGCGTCGCCAATAGTCCGCAGGCACTCACCCTGCAAGGGCGGGCTGCGAGAAGGTTGGATTGGTTTGGCACCTCCGCCGTGCAGGAAGATGGCAAACCATTCACCGAGCGAGTGAGACTGGTTGCGGTGCAGGCAAAGTCGGGAGAGATTCTTTATCTGATCTTCGTCGCGCCGGAACCGGATTTCCAACCCTTATGGCCGACCTATGAAAAAATCATGAACAGCTTTACGCCGCGCTAAGGTTTCATTTTTGTCCTGAGCCACGATCCCAGCACAACCAATTCACCGACAAGGAATATCGTGCCGAAGACGGTTTTGTTGTGCGTGGCCAGCGAATCAGGCAAATAAATATCGAAATTGCTGGAGCGATCGGCCGTGTAATGTGCTGCCAAATCGGAGAGCGGGCATCGGCCGCCGTTGATAGCGAGCACGACGCACTCCAGCAGAATGATCACGCTCAGTATCGCAGCCCAGCGAAAGCGGCGGAGGACGCCAAGAACGGGCAAGGCGATGATGCTTGCCGCTAGAAATGCCCAGATGATCGTGTGGAAGATTTTGATCGCGACCAGCATTGGTGCGGCACCGTTCGGCCGTTACCGCAGGATCTCGCCGATGCGGCGCATTTGCGCGCCTACGCCACGCAACTTTTCTTCAATTTTTTCGTAGCCGCGATCGATGTGGTAGACGCGGTCGATGATGGACTCTCCATCGGCCACGAGCGCCGCAAGCAAGAGAGACGCCGAAGCCCGGAGATCAGAAGCCAGAACTGCGGCTGCGCTCAGCGGAGTCTTGCCCCGCACAACTGCACGGCTTCCTTCGATCTTGATGTTGGCGCCCATGCGCACCATCTCCAGCGCGTGCATGAAGCGGTTCTCAAAAATATTTTCAGTGATGATCGACGTTCCGTCAGCCTGCGTAGCCAGCGCCATATATTGCGCCTGCATGTCGGTCGGGAATCCGGGATATTCTTCGGTCACCACATCGGCGGCTTTGAAGGGGATGTCGCCCATGACGCGAACGGAGTGAGGCGTATGTGTGGTTTTGACGCCCACGTCGTTCAGCTTTTGTAGCAACGCGCCCAAATGACCAGTGTGGCAATCGGTCACGTTCAAATCTCCGCCGGTCAAAGCGCCCGCGATAATGAAAGTCGCTGCTTCGATCCGGTCAGGAATAATGCGGTGTTTCGCGCCGCGCAGCTTGCTCACGCCTTTTACGCGAATGGTCGGGGTGCCCGCGCCTTCGATCTTGGCGCCCATCTTGTTGAGCATGTCGGCCAGATCGGCCACTTCCGGTTCCCGCGCGCAGTTCTGCATGATCGTCTCGCCTTCGGCGAGGGTTGCGGCCATCAGCAAATCCTCCGTGCCAGTCACCGTGATTTTGTCAAAAACAATTTCCGCGCCTTTCAGCCGTTCGGCGCTGGCCTCGACGTAGCCATGGTCCTGCGTGATCTTCACGCCCAGCTTTTCCAGTCCTTTGATATGCAGGTCAATCGGCCGCGCGCCAATCGCACAACCGCCGGGCAGGGAAACTCGCGCCCGTCCGCAACGCGCCACCAGCGGCCCGAGCACCAAAGTAGAGGCACGCATGGTTTTCACCAATTCGTAGGAAGCCTCGGGCGAAACGAGATTGCGGCAGCTTATGGTCGTGCGATGGTGTGCCCGCCCGTAGCCGAGTTCCACTTCCGCGCCCATCGCCGCCAGCAGTTTGCGGGTGGTCTCGATGTCCCGCACCTGCGGGACGTTCTCGAGAATCACCGGCTCTTCGGTCAGCAACGCAGCCGCCATGCAAGGCAAAGCCGCATTCTTCGCCCCGCTGATGCGAACCGTCCCCAGCAGCGGGCTCCCGCCGCGTATCACGAATTTATCCATTGCGATTTTGCTCTTTGCCAGAGCGCGAGCGACGGCCGTTCCCACGATCGTGTCCAATCTCCTGCGCTCCCATTCTATAGACGACCAGTGCAGTCCACGGGACCCGAGCAGCCAATCGGAAGGACATCGTCCCTCGGAATTTTCGTGCTGCGGGCTTGTCCGTTACCTACGCGCCGCCGCAATCGCCCGTCGTACACTTCCGCCGGAAATCTTCAAGGCTCGCTCCGCCTTTTGCCGGTCTGCGCCCGCCTCTAGCATCACCAGGGCCATCGGAACGCTATTGCCTGCAGCTCGCAAGGCCCGCCGCGCTGCCATCGAGCTTATTCCAGCCGCTTGTTGCAGCATGCCGATTCCCCTAGCCGCCAGTTTTTGGTTCCTGACGTGGACCTTGACCATCAAGTTACCGTAGACATAACCAAGCCTCGTCATCGCGCCCGTAGAAAGCATATTGAGCACCATTTTCTGTGCAGTGCCGGCCTTCATGCGAGTCGAACCGGAAATTACCTCTGGGCCAACTTCGGTCACAATCGCCAGATCGGATGCTCGCTCCAGTGGCGAGCGGCGATTGCACGTCACGGCGATGGTTTTCGCCCCGCGCTTCCTTGCGTATTTCACCGCGGCGATCGTAAACGGTGTCTGCCCGCTCGCCGCAATACCCACCACAACATCATTCTTGCCAGGTTTTCTCTTCGCGATCTCGCGTTCGCCCAATTCACGCGAGTCTTCGCTGGCTTCGATCGGAGTGCCCAAGGCTTTCGCTCCGCCCGCCATCACGAACTGCACGGTCTTCGGATCAGCGTTATAAGTCGGGGGGCATTCCGCAGCATCGAGCGCGGCAATTCGTCCGCTGGTTCCAGCGCCGACGTAAATCAGCCGCCCGCCTCGCTGCAACGCAGCCGCGGTCATATCAATCGCTTTCGCGATCTGCGGCAGCACCCGCTTCACCGCCGCCGCCACTTTCGCATCTTCGGCGTTGATGATGCGAACAATTTCCAGCGACGATTTCAAATCCAGATCGGCCGAGGCGCGGTTGGTCTGCTCGGTAGAGAGCTTTGCCAGGTCGGGTTTTCCGCGTCTCAAGCCTTGGCCTCCAGCGCTTCGACCACCGCATCATGAAACGTCGGGCGTACTTCCTTGATTGCCTGGTTCTGGCAATCGGGCCAGGTGCGGTTCGTCAGCAAGATTACCGAAAGCTGCCTTTCTGGATCGATCCACAGCGACGTCCCGGTGTAGCCGAGATGGCCAAACGATTTTGGCGAGAAATATTTTCCCGACTGCGAAGGTGCAGAAGGCGTGTCCCATCCCAGGGCGCGCGAAGAGTCCGGAACGGAAACCTCGCGGCTGGTGAACACCTCCAAAGTTTCCGGACGGAGCCACGGCCGCCCGCCTTGCAGCATAACGTGGGCAAAAATCGCCAGGTCGCCGGCGGTCGAAAAAACTCCCGCGTGTCCCGCTACACCGCCCATCACGCTCGCATTCTCATCCTGCACTTCGCCCTGAATGATTCGTTCGCGAAACGTGCGGTCGTCCTGGGTTGGCAAAGTCGCAGCGCGCCAGGCCGGCGGCGGATTGAAAACCGTGCGCGTCATCCCCAGCGGCCCGAAAACCTCCCGCTGGCAGAAACGGTCAAGCGATTCATCGGCGACTCGCTCCAGCGCCACACCCAGCACGATGAAGCCGACGTCACTGTACTCTGCGTGCGTGCCGGGATCGGCCGCCAGCGGAACCGCGTACGCGGCGGCCAGAAGCTCGTCTTTATTTTTTGCGCGCAAAAACAGCTTCTCGTAAGCGGGCAACCCAGACGAATGCGCGAGCAGCATGCGCAAAGTGATCTCGCGCCGCCGCGGATCTTCCGCCGCCGAGCCAAATCCGGCAAACTCGGGCACGATCGAGACCACGGGTATGTCCAGATCCATTAGGCCACGCTGGTAAAGAATCATGGCAGTGCAGGTGGTCGCGACAACTTTC
>Ga0335076_10000327_pt1 | contig 42792 bp, 39 predicted proteins | sample Lox_Sample_25_FD_206717 | JGI IMG/M metagenome (GOLD analysis project Ga0335076, IMG submission 206717) | Soil microbial communities from Loxahatchee National Wildlife Refuge, Florida, United States - Lox_Sample_2.5 | ecosystem: Environmental > Terrestrial > Soil > Wetlands | place: USA... | reverse complement strand
GGCGGCCAGCCGCGCTCCGAGGTAGCCGAGGTCGGCGGCCGGGTCGCCGAGCACGGCCAGCTCCCAGTCCAGCACGGCCTGGATCCCCCCGCCGGGGCCGGCGATCACGTTGCCGAGCCGGTAGTCCTGGTGCACCAGGGCACGCGGCGATGGTGCAGGCCGGGCCGAGTGCAGCAGCTGGAGGGCTTCGGCCAGCGCGGGCAGCTCCCGCGTCTGGTATGCCTCCCATTGCCGCGACCAGCGGCGTAGCTGCCGGTCGGTGTAGCTGCCCGGCGGTGACAGGTCCGCGAGGCCACGCTCGGCCGGGATGATGGCGTGCAAGCTGGCCAGGGTGGTCATCAGCTCCATGCCGAGCCGCCGTCGCTGTCCCGGTGAGTAGGCCTCCACGCGCTGGCTGCCGTCGATGACCTGGCCGTCGACGTACTCCATCAGGTAGAACGGCGCGCCGATCACGTCGGGGGCGGGGCAGGCGGCCAGCGGCAGCGGGACCGGGACGGCGGTGCCGTACAGCGCGGCCAGGATCCGGTGCTCGCGCAGCACGTCGTGGGCGCCGCCGTGCCTGCTGCCGTGCGGCGGTCGGCGCAGCACGATCCTGGTTTGTGCTCCGCATTCGATGATGTAGGTCAGGTTTGACCGCCCCCCGGTGACCAGGGTCGCCTGGCTGGGCGGGGGCAGCTGCGGTTCATGCTGGGCAAGCCACTGGCCGAGCTGCCCCAGGGGCAGCCCGGCCAGTGGCTCACTGGGGGCAGATGGGATCACGGAGAGGTGAGGCTGAGCGACCCAGCCGGGATGGTGCCGGGAACCAGGGCCACGGTGTGGGTGGCAGGGTCCCAGCGGTAGGCGGTGAAGGTTTTGAAACCCATGTGGAGATTGGGGCTGTAGGAGAAGTCCTGGGCGAGGCCGGGGAAGCTGTAGGTGGTCTTTTCCAGCTGCTTGGCCAGGTCCTGGCCGGTGCAGCCGTGGCAGTCGCGCATCGCCTGGAATAGGTCGAGGAAAGATACCAGCGGGTCGGTGCCGGATGCGCCGTTGATAGTGGCCGGGGTCTTCGCGCCGGCCTCGGCAAGCGCGGCGATGAGCTGCTTGAGCTGCGGTGAATTGCCTGCGGCGCCAGGTATGATGAAATTGCCGCCGCCGATCTCGTAAACCTGGGCCTTATTAGCGGACTGCATCTCGCTGTAGGTCATGACGCCGTTCATGGCGATGAACGGGACGTTGAGCCCGGCCCCGGTGAGCTGGCGGATCATGGGGACCACGAACGGCTGGAAGATCTCGGCGAGCACAGCGTCGGGGTGGCTGGCGATGACACCGGCACCCAGCGGGGTCAGGTCGGTGGCGGTCTGGGATTCGGTGCCCACGTAGACCACCTTCGCGCCAAGCTGGGGCGCGATGGACTTAAGTTTCTGAGCCCATTGGGTGGCGCCCTGGGTGAAGTTGGTCAGCACGGCGATCCTGGGATGAGCTTTGCCGGTGGCCTTCTTGACCAGGTTAATCATGGGCGCGGCGAAGGCGAGTTCGGTGACGTCTGCTTGGAAGATGTAGGGCTGGACCGGGACCAGGGAAGCATGGTCGAGGTAGCCGCAGAAGGTGGGGATCTTATTCTCGGTGACGATTGGCTGCGCCTCGTCGCAGTCATTGGAGACATTGGGGCCCAGCATCGCGGCCACCTGGGACTGGGCGAGCTGGGTTGCGTTGGTCCCGGCTGCGCCTGAGCCGACCTGGCCAGAGTCCAGGGATGTCAGCTTGAGGTGTTTGCCATCAATGCCGCCGTGGGCGTTGATGTACCCGATGGCAGCCTTCGCCAGCGTCAGGTTGGCCGTGCCGGATGGGGCGTCACCGCCGGTGAGGCTGTCGTTAAAGCCGATCGTGATAGTGCCGCCGCTCCCTCCTCCGCTGGCGGTGCTACCGCCAGCGGAGGAGCATCCGGCGGCAGCTCCAGACAACAGCAAGGCCAGCGCGACGGTGGCCGGTTTCCATGGTCGGTGCATCGTCGGACCTTCTCTCATCCCTGCCCCGGAGGGCTGCGGGTAGTGCTGGCCGGCGGGGGCACGCGCGTGCGGCCGGCGTAAAGTGACTATATGATAGAACTAATTCAACCATACGCAAGGCCTGTGTCCCGCTTATCCGATGGCCCCTGCCGCCCGCAGCCGGCTGATCTCCCCGGCTGGGAAGCCCCACGCCGCCAGCACCTCGCCGGTGTGCTCACCTGGCGCGGGAGGCCGCCGGGAGTTGTGGGCGGGAGTGCGGCTGAACCGCGGCCCGGCGGCCGGCTGGACGATCCCGTCGCGCTCGACAAAGGTGCCGCGCGCCTGGTGGTATGGGTGCGACGGTGCCTCGGTCAGTGACAGCACGGGGCTAACGCAGGCGTCGCTGCCTGCGAAGACCTGCTCCCACTCCTGCCGGGTGCGCTGGGCGAACGCCCGTGCCAGGCGCTCTTTTATGGCTGGCCAGTTCGCCGGATCCTCCCGGTCGCCCAGTTCGGCTTCGTCGATCCCCAGGCGTCCGACCAGTTCCTGCCAGAACGGGTCCTCAATCGCGCCGACCGCGACGTACTTGCCGTCACTGGCCGCATAGACGTCGTAGTAGGGCGAACCTGTGTCACTGAAGTTGGTGCCGGGCTGGTCGCGCCACCGGCCCTGGGCCAGCATGCTGCGCAACAGGACGGTCAGCGTGGCCGCTCCGTCGGTCATCGCAGCGTCCACAACCTGTCCGCGTCCAGAACCGCGCGCCTCGAGCAGCGCGCAGACGATGCCGAAGGCGAGGAACAGCCCGCCACCGCCCATGTCGCCCACCAGGTTGACCGGCGGCACCGGCGGCTGGCCGGCCCGGGCGAAGTTGTTCAGAGCGCCGGCCAGTGCGATGTAGTTGATATCGTGCCCCGCGGTCCGGGACAGTGGACCGTCCTGGCCCCAGCCGGTCATCCGCCCGTACACCAGCCGGGGATTGCGGTCATGGCAGTCCCGCGGGCCCAGGCCTAGCCGCTCCATCACCCCGGGCCGGAAGCCTTCGATCAGCGCGTCGGCCTGCCCAGTTAGCCGCAGCACCGTCTCCCGGCCAGCGGGATGCTTGAGATCTATGGATACAGAGCGGCGTCCCCGGTGCATCACGTACCGCTCCGGGGCCTGCGCCAGGACCCGGGAGGTAGCGCCGCTGCGTTCCCCGGCCAGCGACCGGCGGTCGACCCGCACCACGTCGGCGCCGAGGTCAGCCAGCAGCATCGCGCAGAATGGTGTGGGCCCAATGGCGGACATCTCGAGCACCCGGACCCCTGCCAGCGGTCCGGTCAGGGTATCTCTGCCGTCGTCCGGGGCCGCCGCGGCCTCCGCCTCCGGCCCGGACGTGGAGTAGCCGCTGTCCTCAGAAATCATTAAACTATTATGCTTATAAGCCTGGGTAACTCAAGGTGCAGTGTCACTTACTGCCCGAGTCTTGCGCTAGATCGGCTATATCGTCTATAACAGGTAGATGATTCTTGTGCCCCCGGCCAGGCCGGTGGGCAAGTGAGCCGGCCAGCGGCCAGAGGCCGGCGCGGCGTAGCGGGCCAGCCGTGAGCATGAGGCAGCCGAGGGAGTCTGCGGCAGGTGATCCAGTTCTCTACCCTGATCGTCGGGACCATCATCGACGGATGCCTGTTCGCATTGATCGCGATCGGCTTCGTGGTGGTGTACCGGGCCACCAAAGTCGTCAGCTTCGCTCAGGGCGCGTTCATGGTCCTCGGGAGCTTCATCTTCTTCTCGCTCACCTCGTCCGCAGGGCTCTCGGCGGTGCCCGCCTTCGTCGCCGCCACCATCGCGGTGGGCCTCATCGCCGGTCTCACTTACCGGGTGACGTTCGCCCGCATGGTGGGTGCCCCGCCGTTCGTAACCGCCATAGCCACCATTGGAGTGGCCACGACTATCGAGGCCATCGCCATCATGATCTGGGGCGACCAGGCGGTCGTCCTGCCCGCCCACGTAGTCAGCCAGCGCACACTGCGCATCACCGGGGACTTCACCACCAATGCTTCCGGGTTCATCACCGTCGCGCTGGCTCTGGCCACCATCCTCGCGCTGGTCCTAGCGCTGCAGCGGACCAAGACCGGGCTCCGGATGCGGGTGGTCGCCGATGACTCCCGGCTGGCTGCTTACACCGGCGTGAACGTGTCCCGGGTATCCACCTTCGCCTGGGTGGTTGGAGGGGTCACGGCCGCGCTGGCAGGCATCGCGTTCACCCTGCCCAACCAGCCGCCGCCAGACAGCACGTATTCGCTGGGCCTGCTGGCCTTCCCAGCGATTCTGCTGGGGGGATTCGACTCCATCGTCGGCGCGCTCGTCGGCGGCCTGCTGATCGCGCTCGTCGAGAACGCGGTCGTCACCTACGTCGGCGGCCAGTGGCAGGAGGTCGTCTCCTACGGCGTCCTGCTGGTCGTTCTGTTCATCCGGCCCCAGGGCTTGTTCGGGAAAGCGGAGGTCAACCGCCTGTGACGGACCCCACGAGTGCGGCGGGCGTGATCCCCGGCCGGACCGCGCCCACCACCGCGGCAGATCATGCGCCGGGCGGGCGGCCGCCGGTGGCCAGTTACGCCTCGCGCCTCGCCGTCCCGGCCGCGATCCTGCTAGTCGTGGTCCTCATTCTCGTGGGCGGCAGCCAGCTTGTGGTCTACGAGGCCACACTCATCGCGGTGTACGCCATCGCCACCATCGGCCAGGACTGGCTCATCGGGCGGACCGGCCAGGTATCCATCGGTGCCGCGGCGTTCCTGGCCATCGGGGCGTTCAGCGGCGCGAAGGCAGCCGAGCAGGGCTGGGGTGTCTTCCCGGTGCCCCTGCTCGTGGCGGCGGTGCTGGGCGGTGCGATCGGGCTGGTGGTCGGGCTCACCGGACTGCGGTTCCGCGGCCTGTACCTGCTGCTTAGCACGCTGGCCCTGCAATTCATCGTGTCCTTCCTCTGCGAGGAGTATCAGGGCAGTGCAGGCTCGTTCTTCGTGCCCTACCCGCACCTCGGCGGCCTGACGTTCGGGGTCGGCAAGTCCTTCTTCGTCCTCGAGGTCGCGGTCCTGTTGATCATCGTCGTGCTGCTGGAAGGCATGTACCGCCGGGCCCCCGGACGGGCATGGCGGGCAATCGCACAGAACGAAGTGGCAGCCGCGGTCACCGGCATCAATGTTGTCCGCTGGAAGCTCACCGCTTTCGTTGGCAGCTCAGCCGTCACCGCAGTGGCAGGGGCGCTGCTGGCCTACCAGACACAGAACGTCAGCTACCAGGCCTTCTCCCTGGACATGGCGATCAGCGTGCTGGTCATGGTGTTCGTCGGCGGCCAGGGCTCGATGATCGGCTCGGTGCTCGGCGCCACCCTGGTCATGCTGCTGCCTTTGGGGCTGCAGAACCTGAGCACGTCGCTCAGCAACGTCGGCTCGGCTTCACAGTGGCTGACGACGAACGCGTCGCTGATCGACAACGCCGTCTACGGCGTGGCACTGGTCCTCGTGCTGATCTTTGAAAGACGCGGCCTGGTTGGCCTTGCCCAGCGTGCCGGGCGTGCGCTGGGCCGGTGGTGGCCGCGGGCCGGCGGGCCAGGCGCGCCGCAGCCCGCCGACGCGGCTGGGGGAGGTCACCGCTGATGGACCAGCTGGATGCCGCCGTAGCCGGCCCCGAGGCGGCCAACGGCAGGAAAGCGCCGGGTGTCCGCCAGAGCGTGGCTGGGGCCAGCCCTGCGGGCGGGCCTGACGGGCTGCTGCTGCGCACCGAGGGGATGACTGTCACATACGACAACGGCGCTGCGGGCGTGGCCGGGGTGTCCATTGAGGTGCCGCTCGGCGCGGTGGTGGCCGTACTCGGGCGCAATGGCGCGGGTAAGACCTCGTTCCTGCGCGGCGTCGCCGGATTCCTGAAATCCGAGCGGGTCCGGGTGACCGGGCGGGTCGAGCTGAATGGGACGGACATCGCGGGAGCCACACCCATGGCTACCAACAAGCTCGGGATCACGTTCGTGCCTGAGCGCGCTAAGGTCTTCCCGAACGTCACCGTGGCCGACCATTTCCGCCTGGTCGGCGTCAAGAGCGTTAGTGAGGTCTCCAGCCTGGGCTTCGAGCCCCTGGGCAGCCGCTGGACTACCCGGGCGGGCCTGCTGTCCGGTGGCGAGCGGCAGATGCTGGCCCTGGCCGTCGCGTGGGCGCAGCGGCCGAAGCTGCTGCTCGTCGATGAGCTTTCGCTGGGCCTCGCACCGATCATCACCAAGCAGTTGCTCGCGGCGGTGCGCCGGATGGTCGTCGAAGGCTCGGTGTCTGCGATCGTGGTGGAACAGGACGCGGTGGCCGCGCTCGCCGTCGCCGACCACGTGTACGTCATCGACCACGGCGAGGCCGTGTGGTCGGGGCAGAGCTCGGCCACCTCGGCTGACGCGCTGACCGAGACTTACCTGGGGGGTGGCCGGTGAGCACCAACGCGCTGACCATCAGCGATCTCAGCCAGAGCTTCGGCGGCCTCAAGGCAGTGGCGGACCTGAGCTTCTCGGTCACCGCGGGGGAATTGTTCGGCGTGATCGGCCCGAACGGTGCCGGGAAGACCACGCTGCTGAACTGCGTCAGCGGGCTGCACCGGTACCGGCAGGGTGACATCAGGCTGGGCGCGACCAGGCTGACTGGGCGGACCCCCTCCCAGATCGCGCACCTCGGCGTGGCCAGGACGTTCCAGGCCGCAGACTTCTTCCCGGAATTTTCTGTGCTTGACTACCTGCTCCTGGGCCGTTACCGCTTCTGCTGCACCAGCCTGCTGCGCAACGCGCTTTGGACGCGTGGGGCCCGGCGGGCCGAGGGGGCCGAACGGGACCGGGCCGCTGCCCTGCTACGGGATTTCGGGCTGGCCGAGTACCGTGATCTTCACGCCGGGGTTCTTCCCTACGGGACGCGGAAGCTTCTGGACGTGCTGCGCGCCGTCCTGATGGAGCCGAAGCTCCTCCTGCTCGACGAGCCGACGTCGGGGACGACCGTCGCTGACCGCGAGAGCCTGCGGACCGCGGTGGCGCGTATCCGTGACCTTGGCGTCACGACCGTCATCGTGGACCACGATGTCCGGTTCATCTCCGACACCTGCGATCGTGCACTGGCCATGAACTTCGGCCGCGAGCTTGGCACCGGCAAGCCAGCCGAGCTGCTGGCCCGGGCCGATGTCCGTGAGTCCTACGTTGGCCTCGAATGACGTGACCGGCCTCAGCGGCAAGGTGGTGGTCGTCTCCGGGGCGGCGCGGGGGCAGGGCCGTTCGCACGCGCTCAGGTTCGCCGCGCTGGGCGCACGAGTGATCGCATTTGATGTGTGCGCGCAGATCGAGGGCGTGCCGTTTCCCATGTCCACGCCGGAGGATCTTGATCAGACCGTGGCACTGGGCCGTGCGGCCGGCGGGATCATCGAAGGCTGGCAGGCCGATGTGCGTCACACCGATCAGGTCGAAGGCGTGATCCGGCGGGCGGTAGCCGGCTTCGGGGGCGTGCACGTCCTGGTGGCCAGTGCCGCGATCTTGTCCGAGCGGGCCCCGTTCTGGGAGACGAGCGAGGACGATTTCCGCAGGGTTCTCGATGTCAACCTGCTCGGGACGTGGCGGATGGTCAAGGCCGCGGCGCCCGAACTCATCAAGACGCGCGGATCAGTGGTGGTCACTGGGTCGGGCGCGTCAGTGAAAGGGCTGCCGAATATCGGCGCCTATGTCACCTCCAAGCACGCGCTGGTCGGCATGGTCCGGGTGCTGGCCCGAGAGTTCGCTCCGCTAGGCGTGCGGGTCAACGCGGTGCTGCCGGGCAACGTGAACACCCCCATGTTCAACAACGAAGCGATGCGCCGGCTGCATGTGCCCGCCGAGCCGGATCCGACCCAGGAGCAGTTCCTCGCCGTGGCCAGGAAGAACGTGCCGATGGGAATCCCCTACGTGGAGCCGTCCGACGTAACTGAGGCGGTGGTATGGCTGGCCTCTGTCGCGGCCAGGCACGTCACCGGCGTGCTGCTCCCCGTGGACGCAGGAAGCGCTATTCCCTGACCGCGCCGGCCCGGGCCCCTGGCGGGATCCTGCCCTGCGCCCGCAGCCAGGCAACGGTCCTCGCGATGCCCTCGGAACGCGGTATCGGCTGGTACCCGAGGGCAGCAGTGGTCACGGCGGGATCCGCTAGCGGCGTGGCGTACGCTCGCTTGGCGAACTGCCCCATAGAGCCGACGTCCGGCGCGTCTGGTGCCGCAGGGTCTATGTCACGCACCCGGTGTGCGACCCCCGCGATCTGGGCTGCTTCGTTGCAGAACGCGGCCAGGCTAGACACGTCCTCCGGCCTGCCCATGGCCAGGTAGCGGTGGGCTGGCTCGCCCCGGTCCAGGGCCCGCAGGGTGATCTCGGCCAGATCAGGAACGAACGTCCAGGTCATCGGATACGTGATAAAGGCGTCGAGTTCGCCGAGCACGGCCCGCTGCACCAGCCGGGTGAACGAGGTCGGATCCAGGGCGCGGTCGGTGAAGGCGCCCGGGCCATAGATCGCGCCTGGGGTCACGAACACGATGTCCTGCCCGCGGGTGGCGCGGTGCAGTGCCCCGGCGAACGCGGCCCGCTTGGCGCTGACGTACGCCGAGTCGTGCCTGGTGATGGGAGCCAGCGCGGACCGCTCGGTGAGCGTGACGCTCGCGTCCCAGATGGCGTTGGAATCCAGGTGGACGCACCGCTCAACCCCGGCCCGGGAGGCGGCGTCCAGCACATTGAGCGCGCCGTCGTGGTTGACCGCCCACATCTGGTCGGGGGTGGCGGTAGCCCAGGTCCCGCCGAGTACGGCTGCAGTGTTAATGACGTCGGTGACTCCCGCCATGGCGGCGTGGAGGGAGCCGGGGTCGGTTACGTCGCCCCGGACGGTTTCCACTCCGGCGGCGGTCAGCGGGTCTGCCGACCCGGCACGGACCAGGGCGCGCACCGTACGGCCCTGCTGTGCGGCCAGCAGTGCGATTGTCGACCCGGTCAGGCCGGTGCCCCCGGTGACCAGCAGGCGATCAGCCATCGCTAGTAGCTGCGCAGGCCCATGCTGCGGGCGATCGTGTTGAGCTGGATCTGGCTGGTGCCACCGGAGATGGTGGCCACGATCGACTCCCTCCAGCGAAAGCTCATGATGGACTCCGTGGCGAAGCCATGACCCGCCATGACCTGCATGCCGAGCCGCGCGGCGGCGATGTAGGTCTCCGAGCCCTGCAGTTTGGCCATGGCTCCTTCCCGGGCGCAGGGTTCACCGCGGGCCAGAAGCCAGGCGGCCCGGTGGGTGAGCAGGCGGGCCGCGTCGATGTCGGTCTGAAGTTGGGCCATGGCGTGGGCGAGAGACTGGAAGGTGCCGATGGCCCGGCCGAACTGATGCCGCTGCTTGGAATAGTCCAGGGCGGCGTCCAGAGTGGCCTGAGCCACCCCGGCGTAAGCCCCGCTCATCAGCACCCGTTCCAGTTCCAGGTTGGACAGCAGGACCTGCCAGCCCTTGTTGAGCGGGCCGATGAGGTTACCCGCCGGGACTGCGACATCGGTGAGGAAGATCTCATTGGTGCCGAGGATCTGCCGGGCCAGGGTGGGGGTGCGCCGGATTTCGACACCTGGACTGGCCGGGTCGATGAGCAGCAGGCTGAGCCCGGCATGCTTGGGCTGGCTGGGGCTGGTCCGTACATAGGTGGCAATGGTGGTGCCCGGCAGCCCGGCGCCGGTGCACCACATCTTCTGCCCGTTCACGGTGAAGTGATCGCCGTCCAGGGTGGCGACGGTACGCAGCGCGGCGGCGTCGGATCCCGACTCCGGCTCGCTGATCGCGACGGCGAACCGTGAGGTCCCGTCCATGGACGAGCCCAGGAACCGGGCCCGCTGCCCAGCATCAGCCCACTTGTAGACCGTGAGGGCCGGGATGAGGGAGCCGATGTAGCACATCGCTATGTCGAGGCTGGCGCGCCCTAGTTCGTCGGCCAGCACGGCCAGCTCCACCGGGCCGCCGCCGCCACCGCCATCCTCTTCCGGGAACGGCAGCCCGAACCAGCCCAGTTCGGCCATGCCCTTGAACAGTTCGGCCGGGAACTCCCCCGCCTCATCCAGCTTCTTGGCCTGCGCGGGTGGGCAGGTCCGGTCCACGAAATCGCGTGCCGTCTGCCGCAGCAGTTCCTGCTCCGGGGTGAGGCCGAAGTCCACGTTGCGCCTCCCGATGGTCGGCCCGGTGACCGTGTCGCCATCTGCACGATACCGATAACTAATCTAGCTTATTGCTCTCACTTGGCAAGCGCGCTGGCCGAGCAGGGGGAATGCCCGCCAATAAGGCTTCCGTGGGCACTGATGTGCCTTGCCGCTGGCCTGGTTCCATGACATAGTGTTCTATCATCTAACTAATTTGTCTATAACTTCGGGGTAGGGAAAGCGCATGCCTGACCGGTTGCTGAGCCCGGCCGACGACTACATCCATGCGGTCGGCGACCAGCAGACCTGGAATGAGAGCCGTTACATCGACTTTCACGACGCCCGGACAGGCGCCGGCGGGTGGTTCCGGATCGGGATGCGACCCAACGAGCAGCATGCGGAGATGTCGGCCTGCGTGAACCTGCCCGACGGCCGGACCGCGTTCTACTTCCGGCGCGCCCCCATTGACGCTAACCGGCTGGTGGCCGGTGGCCAGGAGTGGATGATCGGCGAACCGTATCGAGCCTGCGCGGTCTCCTACCGGGGGCCGATGCTGATCCTTGAGGACCCGTGGCTGCTCACCAACCCCAAACAGGCGTTCACCACCGCACCGCGGCTGGAGGCCACCATCGATCTGCGGGTCGAAACCAAGGGCCTGGACGCCGTGATGGGTTCCGACCAGGACCACATTGACCGCATCTTCCTGCCCGGCCAGGCAGACTGGCACTATCAGCACCTGTGCTGGGCGACTGGCACGGTCCGGATCGGTGACCAGGCCATCGAGGTCAGCGGCCGGGGCGGCAAGGACCACTCCTGGGGCCCGCGCAACTGGCTGGCCAAGATTTACCTGCGCTGGCTGATCGCGATCAGCGACGACGGCGAGTCCGGTTTCATGCTCGTGCGCGCGGTCGGCCCCACCAAGCAGACCCGCAGCGGCCATGTCTGGGAGAAGGGCTCGTTCTACCTGGTTGATGACTTCGAGATGAACAACACGTACGCGGGGCCGCCGCACTACGAGATGCTGTCCACCCAAGTCAGCGTTCACTCTGGCGCCAGGCAATGGACCGCATCGGGAGAACCACAGCGATGGGTCCCGCTGCGCCACCTCGCCCGCGACGAGAACGGTGACCCGGCCCTCCTGCGTATCGTGAAGTCACCCACCCGGTGGACGTTCGGCGACGGCAGGCTGGGCGCGGGCATGAGCGAGATCCACGACCGGCTGGACGCCGAGGGCGTTCCCGCGGGCCTGCAGGACTGAGCCGTGCGCGCTGACTCCGCACCCGCCAGCCTGGCCCGAGCCGCCGGGACGCTCGCCGAAGCTGGGCTGCCGGAGGTGCTGACCGCCGTCCTGAGCGGTGAGTTCGCCCCCCGCGGCACTGGCGCCCTGCGTGACGTGGAGGATCCCGCCACCGAGGACATCATCGCCCGCTGCGAGACCACCCCGGCCGAGGGGGTGGCGGAGGCTGTCGCCGACGCCCACCGGGCCTGGCAGGACTGGTCCCGGCTGGACCCGGCCGAGCGGGGCCGGCGCCTCATGCAGGTGGCGGCCTCGCTGCGCGAGCACGCCAGCCTGCTGGCCCGCCTCGAGGCCATCGACTCGGGGAAACCGCTCTCCCAGGCCCGGGCCGACATCGCCGTGAGCGCCCGGTATTTCGAGTACTACGCTGGCGCCGCCGACAAGATCCACGGTGCGGTGATCCCCCAGCCCAGCGGCACCTTCACCTACACCGTGCGCGAGCCCCTCGGCGTGGTGGCCCACATCACGCCCTGGAATGCACCGCTGAGCCAGCTCACCCGGGGGGTGGCCCCCTGCCTGGCTGCCGGGAACACCGTGGTGGTCAAGCCGTCCGAGCTCACCCCGCTGACCTCCCTGTACGCCGCCCGCCTGATGGTTGGGGCGGGGCTGCCGCCTGGGGCCTGTAACGTCGTGCTCGGCGCTGGTACCGACACCGGCGAAAGCCTCACCGCCAGCCCTCTCGTACGGCACATCACGTTCACCGGCTCGGTAGCCGCCGGCCGCCGGGTCGGGACCGTCGCCGCCCAGCGGGTCATCGGCGTGCACCTGGAACTGGGCGGCAAGTCGCCCAGCATCATCTGCGCAGACGCCGACCTGGCGGTCGCGGCCAAGGCAGGGGCGCTGGCGGTCATCCGGAACTCCGGGCAATCGTGCTTCGCCACTACCCGTCTGCTGGTCGACCGGCGGGTGCTCGGCGAGTTCACTGAGCGGCTGGCCGCGAATGTCGCGGGGCTGTCGGTCGGGCACGGGCTCGATGACCCGGATCTCGGCCCGCTGATTTCGGCCCGGCAGTACGACCGGGTCCGGGGCTACATCGCGCGCGCGGCCCAGGACGGAGCACAGGTCGTGGTGGGCGGCGGGACCGTTGAGGGCATCGAGCGCGGCCACTTCGTGGCGCCCACGCTGCTCTCCGGCGTGACCAACGACATGGCGGTCGCCCGGGAGGAGATCTTCGGCCCGGTCCAGTCGGTGATCGGCTTCGACACCCCGGACGAGGCGGTAGCCCTGGCCAACGACACCGAATACGGGCTATCGGCCGGTGTTTTCACCCGCGACGGCGCGACCGCGTACCGGCTGGCCGCGGCGCTCCAGGCGGGACAGGTCCAGGTGAACCGGTACACCGGCGCCGGCGTCGAGGTCCCGTTTGGCGGATACAAGAACAGCGGGCTGGGACGGGAGAAGGGCACCGAGGCACTTACTCACTACACCCAGCTCAAGAGCGTGATCGTCGCCACGGGTTGACCCGTTCCGCTCTGCTCTCGAGGAGGAGACACATGGCTGACCAGACCGTGCTCGGATTCATCGGCCTGGGCGTCATGGGGTCGCGGATGTGCGCGAACCTCATCCGCCGCTCAGGTGCCACGGTCGTCGTCCACGACCCAGTGCGCCACGCCGTCGACGCGGCGGCCGCACTGGGGGCCGAGCCTGCCGGGAGCACCGCCGGTGTTGCCCAGCGGGCCAGCGTGGTCTTCCTGTCCCTGCCCGGCATCGCCGAGGTGGAGTCGGTCTGCGCCGAGCTGGCGGCCGCACAGCACCGGCCGGACATGATCGTCGACATGAGTACCAGCGGCGTCGCCCGCACCCGGGCGCTGGCTGCCCGGATGGCGGAAGCGGGCATGACCCTCCTCGACGCTCCGGTCGCCCGGCTGCGCCAGGCTGCCCAGGACGGCACGCTGCTCATCACGGTCGGCGCCGCTGAGCCGGACTTCGCCGCGGTCAAGCCGTACCTGTCCTGCATGGGCAGCGACATCGTGCTGGCCGGCCCGGCTGGCTGTGGCCAAGTGCTGAAGATCCTCAACAACATGGTGCTGATGATCAACATGAACGCGCTGGCCGAGGCCCTGGCCATTGGCCGGGCCGCGGGCGTGGACGGCGCCCGGCTGTTCGAGACGCTGGCGCTCGGCTCGGCCGACAGCTTCGCGCTGCGCCGTACCGCCACCGCCACCATGCTCCCGGACGAGTTCCCCGAGGGCGCGTTCCCGGTGAACTACGCGATCAAGGACCTGGGGCTGGCCCTGCGCCTGGCCGAGGAGAACGGAGTGGCGGCGGCCGCCGCCAGCCAGACGATGGGGCTGCTCCAGCGCACCCGCGACGCCGGCTACGGCGCGAACTACTACCCGGTCATGATCAAGCTGGTCGACGGCCGTGACTGAGCGGCCACCGGACGAGTCTTGCTGGCAGGTGTGGGCAGTTCGGGTCGGCTCGGCTGACCGGCAGGCCCGGGACAATTTCCTGGCGCCAGGGGACCGGGCCGGGACGATGCGGCTGGACTTCACTATCTGGGTCGCTCGCCGGGACAGCCAGGTCGTCGTCATCGACACCGGCTTCAGCGAGTACTCCGGGTACAAGCGCGGCCGCGCCCTCGACCTCCGCCCTGCCGACGCCGTCGGCTTGCTTGGCATCGCCCGGCAGGACGTGGCCCACGTGGTCCTCACCCACCTGCACTACGACCACGCGGGCAACATCGGTGATTTCCCGCAGGCTGAACTGGTGATCCAGGCCGACGAACTCGCCTACGCCACCGGCCGGCCCATGACGCGCCCGTCGCTCAGCCACTTCTATGAGGTGGAGGACGTGATCGAGGTTGTCCGCCGGGTGCACGCGGGCGCGGTGCGCGTGCTCGACGGCGATGCCGAACTGCTGCCCGGGCTCGAGCTGTACCTCATCGGCGGTCATACAAAGGGCCTGCAGGTGGTCCGGGTGCGCACCGCGCGTGGCTGGGTCCTGCTGGCCTCCGACGCACTGCACTACTTCACGAACTTCGCCGAACGCAATCCGTTCCCGGCCATCCTCGACCTGGGCCAAATGCTGGACGGCTATGACCGGCTGGCCGCCCTGGCCGCCTGGCCCAGCCACATCGTGCCGGGTCACGACCCCGAGGTGTTCACCCGCTACGCCGGTGCCCAGGCCGGCCTGCCCGGGGGAGTGGTGGCCCTGCACTGTCGTCCGCGCGCTGACCCGAGCTGAGGATCCAATGGACTTCCGCCTCCCCGCCGAGCTGGCGGACTTCCGCCGCTCGGTCGAGTCGTTCTCCGCCCAGCGGCTGGCTCCCGGCGCGCATGAGCGCGCTCACTCGGCCGCCTATCCCTGGGACGTGGCCCAGATGATGGCCGGCCAGGGGCTGCTCGGCCTGACCATCCCGGATGATAAGGGCGGCATGGGTGGCAGCCTGCTGGCTGCGATCATCGCGATCCAGGCGGTAGCCAAGAGCTGCCCGCGCAGTGCGGACGTGGTGCAAGCCGGTAACTTCGGCGCAATCCGCACCTTCGCTGAGTTCGCCAGCCCGCAGCAGCGGGAGCGCTACCTGCCCGGCCTGCTGGCCGGCCAGACCCTGATCGGGCTGGGCATGAGCGAGCCCGAAGCAGGTTCCGCCGTCACCGACCTGACCACAACGGCGGCCCCCAAGGGCGACGGCTTCGTGCTGAATGGCACCAAGGTGTTCTCCACCCACAGTGCGGAGGCCACGGTGTTCCTGGTGTACGTGCGGTTCGGGCCGGGCACCGGCGGCATCGGATCGGTGCTGGTCGACCGGGACTCAGGCGGCCTCACCGTAGGCAAGCCGTCCCGGTTCATGAACGGTGAGCACTGGTGCCAGCTCTACTTCGACGACTGTTACGTGGCCGCCGGGCAGGTGCTGCTGGGCGCCGGCGGGTTCAAGAAGCAGATCGGCGGGTTCAATGTCGAACGGCTCGGTAACGCGGCCCGTTCCATCGCGGTCGGCCGCTACGCCTTCGACACCGCGACCGCCCACCTGAACGAGCGCCGCCAGTTCGGCCGGCCGCTGGCCGAGTTCCAGGGCCTGCAGTGGATGTTCGCCGAGGCCGCGGTACGGCTTGAATCGGCTCAGCTTCTGCTCGAACGCGCCGCGCTGGGCGGCGGCCCCGACGGCTTGCCCGGGGCGTTCGAGACCGCGGTGGCCAAGTACGCGGCTAATGAGGCCGGGTTCGGCGCGGCCAACGTTGCCATGCAGGGCATGGGCGCGACCGGCTTCAGCGAAGAGTCGCTGGTCGAGTACTGTTTCCGGCGTACCAGGGGCTGGATGATCGCCGGCGGCTCGACCGAGATACTCAAGAACCGCATCGCCGAGCACGTCTTCGGCCGCCCCTTCAACCAGCGGCCGCCGCGCCCATGACGGACCTGCACGAGGCGTTGCTGCGGCCCGCCAGCGTGGCGGTCGTCGGCGCGTCCGGCACTCCGGGCAAGGCCGCGGCCCGTCCACTGGAGTTCCTGCGCCGCCACGGCTGGGCCGGGCGGGTCTTCCCGGTCAATCCCGCTCGCGCGACCGTGCTCGGAGAGCGATCCTGGCCGTCGCTCGCCGCCCTGCCGGAGGTGCCCGACCACGCCTACGTGCTAGTTCCCGCCGACGCGGCCCTCGACAGCCTGCGCGAATGCGCCCGCCTCGGGGTGCGCGTAGCCACCGTGCTGGCCGACGACTTCACCGACAGCCATCCCGGCGGCGCGCGGCGCCGGGCGGATCTGGCCGCCATCGTGGCCGGATCCGCCCTGCGGGTCCTCGGCCCGGGCAGCCTCGGCGTGGCCATGCCCGCCAGCGGATTCGCGCTGACCGCCAACGCCGCGTTCGCCGACGCCGACCTGCCCGCGGGGGACATCTTCGTCGCGTCGCAATCAGGCAGTGCGATTGGCGCGCTGCTGTCCCGGGGCAAGGACATGGGCCTGGGCTTCCGCGGCCTGGTGGCCACCGGCAGCGAACTCGACCTCACCCTGGGCGAGATATGCCTGGCCGCGGTGGACGATCCCGGGGCCGCCAGCTTCGCCCTGTTCCTGGAGAACATCGCCGGAGCACGCAGCCTGCGGGACTTCGCCCTGGCCGCGGCGGCAGCAGGCAAGCCCGTGCTGGCCTACAAGCTGGGCCGCTCGGCAGTGGCGGCGGATCTCGCCCGGTCCCACACCGGCGCGCTGGCCGGCGACGACGAGGCGGCCGACGCCCTGCTACGCGACCTGGGCATCGCGCGGGTGCGCACGTTCGAGGCCCTGCTTGAAGGCCAGCATCTGGCCCGGGGCGTGCCGGTCCGTCCCCGCGGGGCACCAGGACCGACCGCCCCGCGTGTCTGCGTGCTGTCCACCACCGGCGGCGGCGGGGCCATGGCGGTCGACTGCCTCGCTGTTCGGGGTGCCGATCTGCCAGGCGCGTCGGCGCGGACGCTGGCCCGGCTGCGCGGCATCGGCATCGGCGCCGGCCATGGCGCCCTGATCGACCTCACCCTGGCCGGCACTAGGTACGAGGTGATGAAGGGCGCACTGGACATCGTGCTGTCCGCGCCCGAATTCGACGCCGTGGTGGCCGTGCCGGGCAGCTCCGCGCGATTCCATCCGGAACTGGCGGTCAAGCCGATCGCCGATTGCGCCGCCGCAGCGGCCAAGCCACTGGCCGCGTTTGTCGTGCCGTCGGCCCCCGAGGCCCTGCACACGCTGCGTGCCAGCGGGGTAGCGGCCTTCCGCACCCCGGAGTCCTGCGCCGACGCGATCGTCGCCACGTTCGCCCGCCGCCAGCCACACCGCCCCGCCGCGGACCGCCCGGCGCGCCCCGCTCCACCGCCCCTGCCGGGCGCGCCGGGTGTGCTGCTCGACGAGGCGGATTCCTACACCGCGCTGGCCGCCCTCGGCATCACGCACGCTCCCTATGCGGTCGTGCACGCCGGCGACCTGCCTGCCCGATTGCCGGTGCCGGGCCCGGCTGCGGTCAAGGCCCTGGCCCAGGGGCTGGCCCACAAGTCCGACGCCGGTGGCGTGGTCCTCGGCGTCACCGACGGCGCGGCGCTACGTGCGGCGGCCAGCCAGATCGCCGATGCGGTGCACCGGGCCACCGGCGTGGTCACGGTCAGCCGGCTGCTGGTGCAGACCATGGTGCACGGCGCCGGGGAAGCGCTCGTTGGGTTCAGGCGCAACCCGCACGCCGGGCCGCTCGTGCTGCTCGCGGCCGGCGGCCTGGCCGCCGAGCTTTACGCCGACCATAGCATCCGGCTGGCCCCCGTGGACCTCGCCACCGCACAGGAGATGATCGCCGAGATCACCGCGTTCCGGCTGCTCGCCGGGTACCGGGGCGCTCCGACAGGCGACCTCAAGGCCCTCGCCCGGGCCGTCGTGGGGATGTCGAGGCTCGCCCTGGTGTACGGCGACCAGGTGGCCGAGGCCGAGATCAACCCGCTCATCGTGCTGCCCGGCACCGGCGGCGTTGTCGCCGTGGACGCCGTGGTCCGCCGCGCACCAGACCTTGCCGGGCCCCGGTGAGAGCCGGAGAGGATCACCTCATGACCCAGCCCACGGTCGTCCAGATCCTGGCCGAAATCGCGATAACCGGGCGGGCCACGCCGCTGACCGGCGAGGTCGCGGCCGCGGCAGAGCGTGCCGTCATCGACTGGCTCGGGGCTGCGCTCGGCGGCAGTCTCGAAACCCCGGCCCGCGCGCTGATCCAGGGGCTGACACCGCTGTCGGGCCCGTCCCGCCTGCTGGGCGACCACCAGACAGCGCCGGCTCCGATCGCGGCTTTGGTGAACGGAACTGCCGCGCACACACTCGAACTGGACGACATCTACGCTGCGGGCCTATTCCACCCGGGCGCGCCGGTGATAGCGGCGGCCCTGGCCGTCGCCGACCTGGCTGGGGCCAACGGAGAGGCTTTCTTGCGCGCGGTGGTGACCGGGTACGAGGTGGGCTGCCGGGTCGCCGAGGATCTTGGCCCGAAGCACTACGCCCACTGGCATACCACAGGGACGGCGGGCAGCCTGGCTGCGGCAGCCGCGGCCGCCGAGCTGCTGGGGTCCGGGCCGGAGGCGTTCGCCAGCGCGCTGGCCTTGGCCGCAACCATGGCCGGAGGCGTGCAGCAGACTTTCCGCTGCGGCGCCATGGGCAAACCGCTGCACGCCGGCCACGCCGCCCTCGCAGGCGTGATCGCCGCCGTGGCCGCGCACGACGGTGTCACGGGAGCGCCGGACGTGCTTGAGGCAGAGGCGGGGCTCGGCTGGGCCACGGGCGCGCCCTCGGAGTGGGCGCACAGCCGCGCGACCGCCGGCCCCCGGCCTGCGATCACGATGGTCACCGTGAAGCCTTATCCCTGCTGCGGCCACGCGTTCGCGGTGATCGACGGCGTATTCCAGCTGCGCGACAGAGGACTGAACGCCGCCGACGTGCGGCGCATCGACGTGCACACCTACCGCACCGCACTGGAGGTCGCCGGGATCGCCGATCCCCGCACCAGCCCGGAGCGGAAGTTCAGCATCCCCTACCTCGCCGCCGCCGCGTTGCTGGCCGGCGGGGTAGGGGACACCAACGCAGACATCGATATGGCAGAGCTGCGCCGGCTGATGGCCACGGTGCAGTTGCATCCCGACCCTGGCTACGAAGCCGCCTTCCCCGCCCGCCGAGGTGCCCGGGTCACGGTCACGACCCAGGCCGGCCCCACCCTGACCGCCGAAGTCCCCGACCGGTCGGGGAGCCCGGAGAACCCACTGTCCGACGGCCAGGTCGAGCAGAAGTTCCTCACTGTGTCTGCGCCCGCTGTGGACGAGCGCGGTCCGGAGATACTCCGCCAGGTCAGACAGCTCCGGGACGGCGGCACCGTGGCTGGGCTGCCGATCAGCCCAGGCGCTCGATGATCGTGGCGTTGGCCGTGCCGCCGCCCTCGCACATGGTCACCAGCCCGTACCGGCCGCCGGTCCGCTCGAGCTGGCCGAGCAGCGTAGCGGTGAGCTTCGTGCCGGTCGCCCCGAGCGGGTGACCGAGCGCGATCGCACCACCGTTGGGGTTGAGCCGGGCCGGGTCGGGGTGCAGTTCGGCGTCGAAGGCCAGCACTACCGACGCGAACGCCTCGTTGACCTCGATTGCGTCCATGTCCTCGATGGCCAGCCCGGCACGCCGCAGCACCTTCTGGGTGGCGGGAATGGGGCCGGTCAGCATGAGCAGCGGATCGGCGCCCACCACCGAGAAAGCGTGAAACCTCGCCCGCGGGCGAAGACCCAGGGAGTTAGCCCGCTGCGCGCTCATGATCAGCATGGCCGAGGCGGCGTCGGTGATCTGTGACGAGTTGCCTGCGGTGACCTGGCCGTCTTCGGAGAAGGCGGGCTTGAGCCCACCGAGAACTTCTATTGTGGAGCCGGGGCGGATTCCCTCGTCACGGTCGAAGCTGACCTCCCCCTCGCCGGTTGCCACTGGCACCGGCACGATCTCGCGGCGGAAGTGCCCCGCTTCAGTCGCCGCCGCGGCGCGCTGGTGGCTGCGCACGGCGAAGCTGTCCATGTCCTCGCGCGTCAGCTTCCACTGGCGCGCGATGGACTCGGCGGCGATGCCCTGTGACACCAGCCCGCCCGCCGCCTCGTACCGCGCCCGGAGCATCGGGCCGATCTGATGGCCAGGTCCGTTTGCGCTGGAGGAACCCATCGGGACGCGGGTCATGGACTCCACGCCGCCTGCGATCACCATGTCGTAGGCACCGGCGATGACGCCTTGGGCGGCGAAGTGCATCGCCTGCTGTGAGGACCCGCACTGGCGCTGGATCGTGGTGCCCGGCACGTCCTCGGGAAAGCCCGCGGACAGGGCCGCGTACCGGCCGATGTTGCCGCTCTGCTCGCCGACCTGGGATACGCAGCCCCAGACCACGTCCTCGACCAGCCCGGGGTCCAGGTCATTGCGGCTGACCAGTTGCCGCAGGGCGTGCGCGGACAGGTCGGCGGGATGCCAGCCGGCCAGCCTGCCGCCCCGCTTCCCGCCTGGCGTACGGATGGCATCGACGATCACCGCGTCAGTCATGATCTTCACCTCCAGCTCAGAGCAGGCCCGACGACTGGACCAGGGACGCATCGAGCGGGGCGAAGTCCGGCGGGCGGCGTTCCACGAAGCTGCCGACCCCCTCCTTGAAGTCAGGGTGGGACTTGAGCAGTTCACCCCACAGCCGCAGGGCCTCGCGCCGGGTGGTCTCCAGGTCCTGGGTCATCGCCTTCTGCAGCTGGAGCTTGGTGACGGCCACGGCGAGCGGGGAGCAGTTCTGCGCGATGTCGCGCGCGTAGCCGATGGCGGCGCTGAGCACCTGGGCCGGGTCCGTCACCCGGTTGACCAGCCCCATCTCCAGCGCTTCCTCGGCCCGGACAACCCGGGCAGAGAGCATCATGTCCATGGCATTGCCCAGGCCCACCAGATGCGGCAGCAGCCAGGCCGAGCCATGCTCGGCCATGATCCCGCGCCGGGTGAAGGCGGTGGTGAACTTCGCTCCGGCGGCGGCGAACCTGACGTCGCACAGCATGGCCTGGATCAGGCCGATGCCCGCGCAGGCACCGTTAATCGCCGCGATGATCGGCTTCGGCACGCTGGCCGGGACTGTCTGCGGCCTGCGCAGTTCCGGGTTGGTCTGCATGCTGCCCGCGGCGACACCGGACAGCGTCTGGGAGTCCAGGCCAGGGCAGAACGTGTCGCCCGACCCAGTCAGCACGATGGCCCGTACCTGGCTGTCGGAGGACGCCGCTTCCAGCGCGTCGAAGTAGCGCCCTTCCATCTCACTGGTCCAGGCGTTGTGCCGCTCCGGGCGGTTCAGGGTCAGGACGAGCACGCCGTCGCTCAGTTCGCTCAGCAGTGAAGGTTCGGCCATCGGGACGCTACTCCTTGCCCGCCGGAAATTTTTTCTCTCTTAATAATATAACCGATTATGGTCCGCATCGGGAGGGCCGTCATGCTGAGCGGGGATCGCTGGCGCGGGAAAGGCTGACGAGCGCGGGGGTGCGCTGACGGCAGCCGGCGGCGCGAGCCGCCGCGGGTCGAACGTCAGGTTGGGCGGGGCGAGCAACTCCTCGCCGATCCGGGGTCGTTCCCCCGGCCGGTAGTGCTTGCCATCCACCGGCCAGTCGTATCCCTCAAGCTCGTCGGTGCCCTTGCCGAGAATCCGCCCGGTGGCCCGGTACTCGGTGAGCACGGCGTCCAGCCCGAACCGCTGCACCGGGCACACCTTCATGCAGATGGCGCACCCGGCCACCTGGGTGACGATGGGGAAGCAGCGCTTGGTATTCAGCTTGGCTTTGGTGACGCCGCGGTACTCGCGCCGTACGGCCGGGATGGCGCCGACCGGGCAGCGCCGTACGCACACCTGGCAGTGGTCGCAGATGCCCTCGATGCCGTAGTCCTGCGGCGCGTCGAAGACCAGCGGCGCATCGGTCGTGATCCCGGCCAGCCTGCACCGCGAGCCGGCCTGCGGGGTGAGCAGCTGCCCGTTGAGCCCGAGCTGGCCGAGCCCGGCCGCCACCGCGTAGTGGATGTAAATTGACTCACCCTCGTAGTCTTCGGCCCGCGCCTGGAACCCCTGGCCCTGCAGCCAGCCGGTCAGCCGTGTCATCCGCTCCAGCAGCGCGGCGTAAGTGCCCAGGGCGGCCTTTTCAGTGCTGGCACAGGGCAGTTCCTGGGTGGCACCCCAGGGTTGCTCCAGCACGCAGACGATCATCCGGTCCCCGGCGTTGCGCCCGGCGTACTCGGCGAAGGTGAACCGGGGATCGTAGCGCGCGACTCCGACCGCGCTGATCCCCAGCCGCCGGGCCTCCTCCCGCAGCAGCTCAGTTAGCCGGACTGGCTCGACGGCAGCCGGTCCCGATCCCAGCGGCGGGTTCTGCCGCCCGGTGTAGTGGATGGCGCGCCGCGCGCGCAGCAAACGGCGGGACACCGGCAGGAACGACCGCCAGTAGTGCGGCGCCATCCAGCGCACCGCCTCGTGGTGGGTCCTGAACCAGTCGTGCAGGGGCTGCCTGGCGAAGGCGGCATCCTCGGCGGCGTCGTCCCGCCGGATGCCGGCCACGGTCGCCAGGTCACCGGGCGGACGGGCTTGCACCCGGGCCCACGGGGCGGGCACGGCGAGCGGCCAGGACAGCATGGGCCCGGGCAGGTCCCGGATCCGGCGCAGCCTTCGCGGCGTCATGACCCGGCTCATCACGGGGATGAGCCGGTGTTCCAGGTGGTGAGCGGCCCGCAGGCCTGCCCGGCGGACAGGGCCGCGGCGCCGTGCTTGTTGTGCCGCCACTGTTTCTCCCTTTCCCGTATGGTGCAGCCTGGACTGCGGCTTCCATCCGGCCGCCGAGCCGGTCAACCGCGGAGCATGAACTTGCGGACCTTGCCGCTGGCGTTGCGGGGGAGGCTATCCACCACTTCCCAGTGCCGGGGCACCTTGTAATTCGCCAGCCGGTCCCGCGCGAAAGCCTTCAGGTCGTCCAGGCCGGAGGCCGCCGGCCCCCGGCACACGACGAAGGCCTTTCCCACGTGGCCCAGGCGCTGGTCGGGCACGCCGATCACCGCCACCTCGGCCACTGACCGGTGCAGCCCGAGCACGCGCTCGATCTCGGCCGGGTAGGCGTTGAACCCGCCGACGAGGAACATGTCCTTCTTGCGGTCGGTGATCAGCAGCCGGCCCAGCGGGTCGAACATGCCGATGTCACCGGTGCGCAGCCAGCCGTCGGCGGTGATCGTCTCGGCGCTGGCGCCGGGGTCCTCGAAGTAGCCCGCCATCACGGTGTAGCCCCGGATCAGGAGTTCGCCCTGGCTGCCCGGCGGCAGCTCACGGCCGCCGTCGTCAACAACTCGCATCTCGGTGCCGGGCACCGGCCGGCCTGATGTCGTGGCCGCGGTCTCGAAGTCGTCGAACCAGTAGCAGCGGGAGCCGACGGCGGTGGACTCGGTGAGGCCGTAACCGGGTGAGAACTGCCCGATGCCGAACTCGTCGCGGACCCGGGCGAAACCCTCTGCGGAGAACCCCATTGAGCCGGGAGCAGCCACCCGCACCGATCGCAGCATGGCCCGGCTTACGCCAGGATGCTCCAGCAGCCCCAGGAAGATCGTGGGCGATCCCTGCAGCACCGTGGCCTGCTCACGCTCGATCAGCTCGCCGAGCGCCAGTACGTCGAAGGTGCGGACGGGGAGAATGGCCGCTCCGTGCAGCAACGCGGTGAGCACGATGCCCTTGAGCCCGAAGCAGTGGAAGAACGGCGCGATCGCGATCATCCGGTCGCCCGGGCGCAAGCCCATAGTCCGGCCGTACTCGGTGTAGCCCCGGGTGCTCGCGCCGTGGCGCAGCATCGCGCCCTTCGGCTGTCCCGTCGTCCCCGAGGTGAACAAGATGTCCGACAGGTCGGCGGCGGTGAGCGCGGCGGCGCGAACCAGGGCCTCCTGCCCGCCCACCCGGCCGCCGGAGGCCATGAGATCACCCAGTGTCACCGCCCCGGCCCCGCCCGGCCCCTCCAGGCTCACCACCAGGCCGACCTTGGCCAGCGCGCCGGATTCCGCCAGCGAGCCCAGGTAGTCACGGCCGACGAAGGCCCCGACGGTGAACACCGCCCGGGCCCTGGCCCGGCCGATGAGCTCGGCTGTCTCGGTCACGGTGAGCCTGGTGTTCAGCGGGACGACGACCGCGCCCGTACAGTAGGCACCCAGCGCGGCGATGGCGAACTCGGCCGAGTTGGGCGCCCAGATCACCACCCGGTCGCCCGGATCGATCCCGGCCGCGATGAGGCCACGCGCGCAGGCCATGACGTCCCGTTCATACTCGGCGAACGTCCAGCGGCGGCCGCCGTCCACGATCGCCTCGGCATCCGGCCACAGCCCGGTGGCCCGCCGCAGCGCGGCCGGGATCGCATCGGGATAGTCGGTGCGCTCCGCCCGCCGGGCCGCTTCCGCCCCGCCGCTCAGCCGCAGGAACTCCGTCGCGTCCGCAGTGCCACTCACGTGCTGAGCCTCAGCCGCCCCCGTCTTGACGCTCACCGAACGAGCCTTCGCTGTTTCTGACGGTCCGCTCATGCAGCGGCCTCCGCTCCTTTCGCTGAACTCTCAATACAGCTAGATTATTTTATGAAATGAACTGATATCAAGGACGGAGCGGACTGTGCCAGGCAGCAGCGGGACAGCGCAGGCCGGGCGGGCGAGCGGGCGGCGGTGGCGTCAGCGCGGTTACGCGCGGCGGCAGGTGCTTCGGTACTCACACGCCCTGGAGCGCGCGCTGACCCCGTTGCTGGGCCGTGGCATGTCCGCGCCCGTGCTCAGGCGGCTGCGGGAATTCCCTTCGCTGCCCGGCGTCTTCCGGCGGCCCTACCGTGCGCCGCGTGGCGCCTGGGCGGCGTTCGATCAGGCCGCGGTGCCCGAACTGCTCCGTACGGGGCCCGGGATTTCCCGCAATCCGGGAGCAGAAAGAGCGGCGCACGAATCAGCGCCGCTGCGCAGCTTCTTCCACATCCACGCCGACACCATGGCCTGGGTAGCCCCGCGGCTGTGGCGGGCCTGGCTGCCGGTCGCACCCCGGCTTCTCAAGGCCCGCCGGTCGGTCCGGCTGACCGGCCGGCAGCCACCGGCCCGGCCCGCCAGCCAGTTTCCGCCAGCCGTGCTGACCGCGGAACTCAAGCGGGAGGCGGCCCGGCTCGGCCTCAGCGCGGTGGGCATCGCGCCCTACAACCCCAAGTACACCTTCGCCGAATACGCGGGCAAGCATCCGGGGGACCGGGTGATCGTCTGCATCCTGGAGCAGAACTACGCCGCGACCCAGGCGCTGCCCGCACCGTGGTCCGAGCAAGCCGCGCTGTCCACCTATGCAGAGCTGATGGACATGATCACGCCGCTGTGTGGCTGGCTGAACCGGCACGGTTACCGGGCCCAGGGCGACGATCAGGAAGGCGAATCGATCTTTATCCACTATGGCGTGGCCGCGGGGCTCGGCCAGCTCGGGCTCAACGGCCAACTGCTCACCCCGCAGGCCGGCTCGAGGTGCCGGCTCGGCGTCATCTACACCGACGCGCCGCTGGACGTCGACGCCCCCGCGGACTACGGGCTGGAAGGGATCTGCGACCGCTGCCAGATCTGCGTGCGGCGCTGCCCGGTCGGGGCGATCCCGGCCGCCCGGCGTGAGCACCGCGGTGTGACCAAGGCAAAGCTGAACACCAAGCGCTGCTTTCCTATCGTGGCTCAGGCGGCGGGCTGCGCGATCTGCATGAAGGTGTGCCCGGTGCAGGCCTACGGGCTCGCCGCGGTGGTCGCCGCCTTCGAGCGGACCGGGAAGATCCTGGGCAAGGACACTGACGACCTCGAGGGTTATGACTGGATGTTCGACGGGTGCCACTACCCGGCGGGCCAGACCCCGCGGGTGCCCGCCGCCATCACCCAGCCGCCGGACATGCCGTTCGTGCAGCTACCACGCTGACCAGGTCATGCGCCCATGCTGAGGCCGCCGTCCACGGTCAGCACCGAGCCCGTGATGTATCCGGCCTCGTCGGCGAGCAGGAACCGCACCGCATGGGCCAGTTCCGCCGGATCGCCGCGCCGGCCCACCGGGATCATCTTGCGGATCGCCTCCTGGGCCTCGGGACGCATGGACTGGGTCATCTCGGTCTCGAACACGCCCGGCACCACCAGGTTGACCGTGATGCCCTTGCGGGCAACGGCCCGGGCCAGGGACCGGGTCAGCCCGAGCAACCCCGCCTTGGCTGCGCCATATCCGGCTTCCACGGCGTTGCCCATGGCCGCGGTGACCGACCCGACGTTGACGATGCGGCCGAATCCCTGCTCGGTCATTGGCTCGATGACCGCCCGGGCGAGCTGGAACGGCCCGGACAGGTTCACCCGCAAGGCCGCGTCCCATTGCTCGTCGGTCATCTGTGTGACCCTGTTCTCCACCAGCAGGCCGGCGTTGTTGACCAGGTAGTCCACCCGTCCCCGCTGCCCGGCCAGCCCAGCCACCAGCGACCGGCAGAACGCCGGGTCACCGACGTCGCCGTGGTGCAGGCTGACCGAGCCGCCGCGTTGGGCAAGCCGGGCGGCCAGGTCACGGGCGGCGTCGTGGTTACCCGCGTAGACCGCAGCCACGTGCGTTCCGCCGTCGGCCAGCACCTCGCTGATCGCGGCCCCGATGCCACGGGTCCCACCGGTCACGATGGCCACGTGTTCCGTCATCAGCCCTCCTCGCGCAGCACAGTGCGCACGGCATCCGCCCCCGCGATGGTCTCCTCGAGACTGCCCGCCAGCGGGATCAGGTTGAACGACCGGCAGCCTGCGGCCATATAGGCCCGCAGGGCCCCGGCGATCTCCTCCGGTGTCCCGCATGGGCAGTAGCGCTCGAACTTGCTGAACGGGGTCTGGTAGAAGTCCTCCAGGTACGGGGCGAGCCGGGCCCGGGCCGCCGCTGCGCTGGCGCCGAACGCGCACCACACATGCATCGCGTGCTGCCATCGCTCCACCGCACGCCCGGTACTGGCGGCGTACTTGCTGATCCGCCCGACCGCGTCGGCGTATCGCGCGGGAGAGACCCACAGGCCCAGCCAGCCGTCGCCGTATCGCCCCGCCCGGCGCAGCGCCGCCTCGGACCGGCCGCCGACGATGACCGGCACCGGGTAGGCGGGCGGCGGCGAGACACGCACGCTGTCGAGATGGAAGAACTCGCCCGACATGCTCACGGCCGCGCCGCTCAGCAGCGGGCGCAGCACGGTGAGGGCCTCGTCCATCCGGCGCCCGCGGGTCGCCGGATCCACGCCGCACGCCCGCGCCTCGGCGGGGTCCTCCCCGCCCACCCCCACCCCGAACGACAGGCGTCCCGGCGCCAGCGCGGCGAGCGTGGACACCTGGCGCGCGACCATGACCGGGTGGCGCAGCGGCAGCAGATACACGGCGGTCTGCACGACGATCCGGTGGGTGGCCATGGCCAGCGCAGTCGCGTTCACCAGGCCATCGAAGCCCCGGCCGCCCTTGAAGGTCACGTGGTCGCCCACGCACAGCCGGTCGAGGCCGGCCGCCTCGGCCCGGGCCGCGAACCGGGCCAGGGCGGCGCCGCCGCCGGGCGCGTCGTATGGCGCCCGCAGCCCCACGGTGATGTCGGGCATCTTGCGGTCAGGACTCGTGGCCGGCGGGCTGGCCCACCGATTCCCAGTACGGCGCCCAGGTCGGGAAGGCCTCAGGCAGCTGGCCGGCGGCCAGCGGATCGCTGCCGTCGTTCACCCCAGCCCCATGCGCGGGCCGTGACAGTGCGTCGGTCAGGTACCAGCGGTGGAACTTGCGGCGCCGGAAGCACCACTCGCCGTCCACCCGCTCGTAACTGTCCCAGTACTGCAGATCCCCGATCTCCCACCGGCCACTGGACGGGCGCTCCAGCTGGTCGCGGCAGTAGACCACACCGCGGGCGTGGTGGGCGTCGTCGAAGTCCACAATGTGATTGGCCACCAGGTGGATGGTCGTCCTCGACGCCTGCAAGATCTGGGTGAACCAGCGGCGCAGCGCATCCCGCCCCACCTCGCTTCCGGCCTGCACATCCGGCACGAACAGCGCGGCCATGGCGTCCATGTCCCGGGAGTCCAGCGCGAGCGCGTACCGGCAGGGAAGCTGGCGGATCGCCGCCAGCGACTCCATCCGGTCCACGCGCTCTTCCATCGTGGCTGGTTCCCACGGCCCCAGTCGTGACACGTCCTGCCTCTCCTTCCCGGCCGGTGCGGCCCGGCCGTCCTCATGGTCAGCCGGCTTCGGCCACCAGGGTGGCCAGCGCGGCCTGCTGGTCGATCAGGTGCTGGGCGCTCTCGTGCACGAGCCGGGGCACGAAGGTCGCGACGCCGAGACTGCGCAGGTCCCCCAGCAGCCGCCGGGTGCCTTCCCGGTCGCCGATCACATCCAGCGGCTCGCGCTCGGGCAGGTAGGCAACCTCAGTACTGCTGGGCTGGCCGGCCGCGTCGAGCATCGCACTCACCGCGGCCAGTGACAGCGCGAACGGCGCCCACACGTCGCCGAGCTCAGCAGCCCGGCGTAGCGAGCGCCGCGTCCGGCCGCCGATCCACAGCCGCGTCCCGGGCCGCAGGCCGGGCTCCACGATGAACGGCTCGTAACGGTAGTACTCGCCCGAGAAGCTCGCCACCCGCTGGCCCATGGCGGCCCGGATGGCGAGGATCGCCTCGTCGGCGCGTTCCCCCCGGTCCGCGAAGTCCGCCCCCAGCAGCGCGAACTCCTCGGCCAGGCTGCCCACACCCAGGCCAAGCTCCAGCCGCCCCCCGCTCAGGTGATCCAGGGTGCCACACCGTTTCACTATGGACAGCGGGTGGTGGTACCCCAGCACGATGACCAGGGGCACCAGCTTGATCACCGACGTCCGGGCGGCGACGAAGCCCAGCGAGGCCATCGGGTCGAAGTAGCGGCTGCCCCGGCTGGCCTCACGCGACAGCGGGATGCCGGTGTGCTCGGCCGCGAAGCAGTAGGCGAAGCCGGCCTGCTCGGCGGCGGCTACCACCGCGGCGATCTCCTCAGGATCTGCCCGCCGCTCGAGGTCGTGCACCGGCAGTCCCACCGGCAGCGAGGCGGCCGGCAACCAGAGCCCCAGCTTCATGGGCCCGCGTCCAGCGGTGAGCCGAAGCCATGTTCGGCGGCGTAGCGTCGCCATGTGGGCCAGTACTGGGGCATGCTCCCGCGCCCGCGCCCGAATTCGGGATGGCCCGCAGGCGGCAGGCCGTTTGGGCGCTCCAGCATGTCGGCCCCGTAGAAAAGCAGGTGCCTGCGGCGGCGGAACAGCCAGTCCCCGTCGCGGCGCTCGTAATCGTCGTGGTAGGCGATCGCCTGGACCACCCACTCCTCCCCCCATTCCAGCTCGCCCCGGCAGTACACCACCCCGCGGGCCGTGTCCCGGGTGAGCAGATCGATGACGTGGGTGCCGACGCTCAGGATCGTCCGCGGGTGCTCGGCCAGCAGCTTGTCGTACACCGCGCGCAGGGCCTCACGGCCGGTGCGCCCCTGACCGGCATGCACGTCCGGCACGAACAGGCGCGCGATCGTCTCGCTATCCTTGGCGTCCACCGCGACCGCGTACCTCGCGGTGAGCTGGCGGATGGATTCGTAGGCCAGCAGGCGGCCGATCGCATCCGCGTCGCGCAGTCTGCCCGGCATGGTCAGGCCGCCAGCAGCGGCGCGAGCCGGGTGGTGAGCAGGCGGGCGTGCGCGGCGACAAGCTCATCGGGCATCCCGCCCAGTGTGGCCCAGACGAAGACGGTCTCGACCGGCGTGCCGTCGAGGTACCGCTTCAGCTCGGCCGCGGCGTCCTGCGGCGTCGCGATCAGGAAGCTACCTGGCCGGGGGCCGAGGCCACGCTCACGCCACCGGTCCGGCGAGATCGGCCGGGGAGGTGGCTGCCCGGTGCCCTCGGCCGCGTGCCGCAGGTAGCTGTTCCATTGCGCGGCCAGGTACTCGCGCACCACCGGCCAGTCCCGCTCCGGATCCTCGCTCACCCACAGGTTGAGGGCACCCGCCATCCGCGCCCGGGACACGTCGTGGCCGCCGTCGCGCAGCCCTTCCAGGTAGGGGGTGGCCTGGGCCGGGTCGGCCGACAGCAGGCTTTCACCGAGCAGTCCGGCCCGGCGCGCGCCCTTGGGACCCTGGTAGCCAAGCCAGATGGCCGGGTCGGGGTTGGCGGGCCGCGGGGTGATCCCGCCTGTCTGCCACAGCCGGCGGACCTCCGCCACGATGACGTCGGTGCGCAATATCCGCCCGCTGAGCGGAGCACCGTACAGCCCGAACTCGGGGGCCCGGTAACCAGCCCCCACGCCGAGTTCCAACCTGCCGTCGCTGAGCAGGTCCACAACGGCGGCTTCCTCGGCCAGCAGGGCGGCCGGCCGGATCGGCGCGATGGTCACCGCGGTCCCGACCCTGACCCGCGCGGTCCGGGCCGCGATCGCGGCCGCGAACACCAGCGGCTGCGGCAGGTACCCGTCGTCGAACAGGTGGTGCTCGCTCACCCAGACCGAATGCGCCCCGAGGCGGTCGGCTTCCTCGGCCATCTCCAGGGTGAACCCGTACCGGCGTGCCGTCGGCCCAGTCCCGCCGGGCGCGCCGCGCAGGTCGAACCACAACCCCAGGTTCACCACGATGTCCTCCCTGACTTCGCGTGATCCAGGCGGTCCAGCATCGCGCTGACCACCTGCGCGCCCCGGCCCAGCGCGGACCCGGCGCCCTCCTCATCGACCCGCGGCCCGAGCAGCTCGACGTCGACCAGGCCGCGGTAACCCGCCGCGTGGATGCCGCGCAGCAGCGCCTCCAGCGGCACCACCCCGTCGCCGGGGACGATCCGGAGGGGCATCGACGTCGTGCCCAGCTCGTAGTCACTGACCTGGAGCAGCCGCAGCCGCTCCCCGGCCGCAGCCACCGACTCCAGCAGCCCCGGTTCGCGCCAGCACCAGTACAGGTCCAGGCAGATGTTCAGGCCGGTCGCCTCGGCCACGGCCACCTGATCGCGCAGCGTGTACACGAAGCCGAGATCCTGGCGGAGCTGGCAGGTCGTCTCGAAAGCCAGCGCGACACCCGACCGCTCGGCCTGGCGCAAGCACGGCTCGACCGCCCCAGCCAGCGCGCCGGCCGCCTGTTCCCAGGTCAGCCGCCCCGCCGGGCCGGTCGTGGTGTACACAACCCCCGCGCCGCATTCCGCCGCGGCCCGGATGGTGCGGTTCACCCGCGCCCGCTCCTGCGGCCAGAGTTCGGGGGTGTCCAGCGTGAACATCGTGCGGTGGATCAGGTAGCCCACCGGCACCGGCGAGCGGCGCAGGGTGGCCACGCTGTCGTCCCAGCCGGCCTCGGCCATGCGCCAGGCCGCCACGCCGATGTGCGGGATGCCCAGCGTGGCGAACAGGTCAATGTCCTTGGCCACCGGCTGCTGCTGCGGCGTCGCGAGCGAGGTGACGCTCAGCCGGGGGTGCACGCGTCCTCCGCGGCCGCGCCGGCCTCTTCGGTCCACCCGGCCGCCCGGGCCTGGCCGCGGACCGCATCCCCGTGCTCATCGACGCCGGGCGTCCGCCAGGGCAGGTCGGCTTCCCCCCCGGCAATCCGGGGGGCGGGCGCGGGCCCGGCGACGGGCCCGTGCTCCGCCGTGTGCACGTAGCGCACGCTGGCCCGGGCCCGCAGATGCTCGTCGTCCAGCACGTCCTGCGCCGTGGCTGCGGGCGCGATCGGCAGCCTCCGGGCCGTGAACGCAGCGATGACCACGGCCCGGTCGCGCTGACCGACCCAGGCAGACACATGCGGCACCAGGTCGCCGACGGGCAGGCCGGCGGCGTCGAACTCGCGATGGCCACACATCTCGGCGGTCTCCCGCAGGTGCCGGGGGGTGGAGGCGCTGATCACCATCCAGCCGCCGTCGCGGGTACTGAACACCCCACGCAGCACCGATCCGGCCAGCCCGCTGCCCAGGCGTCCCGGTGGCGGTGTGCCGTCGGCATGCTGGGCCAGCACCGGCCCGGTGACCTGCAGCATCGCGTCCACCGGATTGACGTCGATCACCTGTCCGGTCGCGCCGTGCGCTATCCGGTGGAAGCACGCTGCGAGCACGCCAAACGCACCCACGTAGCCGGTGACGGCGTCACCCAGCGGCACCGAGGCCAGCATGGGCGGGCCGTCGGCGGCCCCGGTCATGTGGGTCAGCCCGCTCAGAGCCTCGCCGAGCGTGCCGTTGCCGGGGCGCAGGCCGTACGGCCCATCCATCCCGTACCCGGTGACGTGCACGTAGATGAGGCCGGGGCTGATCGCGTGCAGCGTGCCGTGATCCAGCCCGGCCTCGGCAAGCAGCCGCCCGGGCATGTTGACGATCACGACGTCGAGGTCAGGCACCAGCGTGCGGAGCAGGTCAGCACCGTCCCGGCTGCGCAGATCCGCCACGACCGACCGCTTGTTACGGGCCAGCAGCGGCCACATCCGGGTCGGTACGTGGCGGTAGCTGTCGCCGCCCGGCGGCTCGATCTTGATCACGTCCGCGCCGTGGTCAGCCAGCAGCGTCGAGATGAACGGGCCGGCGTACAAGGTGGCGGTGTCGGCCACCCGCAGTCCGGCCAGCGCCCCGCCGTTCCCGCCGACGGTCACTGAAACCCGGCCGTGACCGACTTGGTGTCGCCCCAGCTGGGCATGGACAGCGCGTGCAGATTGCCCATGCCCCCGCAGACGGCAACAAGCACGTCGCCGGGGGACTGGGCGATGTACATCCGGTCGCCGATCCGGCGGTCGCCCACCAGGCTCTCGTCATAGCCGGCCGGGAACGAGCTGACCGGCAGCGACGCTGCCTCCCACAGTACCTGCTGGACGTCTTCCATGCGGGGGTACTCGGCCGCGATCATCTTCGCCCACACCGGATTGAACGCGACAAACGCCTCGCAGAACGCCGACGACGGCAACGTCCCGTTCGCGCCGTGATAGGCCAGCCCTTTGCCCACGTACTCCAGCAGTGACCGCCCGTTGTCGGCGATCATGTCGCAGATGTTGGTGGTGCCCATCGCACCGTAGACCGTGACCGCGTTGCCGGTCACCCCGCGCCTCTGCGCCAGCGGGGCCCAGGGCGAGACCTCTTCCCACTCGCCGAACACGATGCCCGCCAACCGGCCGGGCGTGCCGAACACCGACTGGGACGTGACTCCGGCCAGCTGGCCCGCCAAGTTGCGCATGACCAGGCGGATCGCCCGGCCGATCGCGGGGGCGCCACCGCCCGCGCCGCCCAGGCAGCCCACCTCGTAGGCGATGTCCAGGTCGTCGCGGGCCGGCCCATTGACGATGACGGCCGGCACCACCGAGCCAGTCGTCGCGTTGAGCGCTGCCAGGTTGAACTCCGGCCGGGCCATGGCCTCGATGGCCGCGATGATCAGCGGCATGGCGGCGGGCGTGGTTCCGGCCATGACCGCGTTGACAGCGATCTTCTCGACCGTGCACTCACCCTGCAGCGGCGGCAGCGCGGCCACGACTTCATCGGGGAAGCGCCCGCAGTTCGCCAGGAAGGCGCGTACGCGGCCCTCGGTCGGCGGGACCAGCGGAAGCCCGTCACCCCAGCCGCGTTCAGCGGCCCATGCAGTGAACGATGCGACGTCGTCCGCGACCTGGTGCCGTTCGCTGGTCAGCCAGTCGACCTCACAGCCCGAGGGTCCGCAGGAACGATCGATAGTGGGCACAGGCGATGTCACGGACCTCAGCCTCCGGGAGAGTGTCGAGCGGGTAGGGAAGGATGTGCCGGCGCAGGGCCGAGCGGCCGCCCCGGCGGGCCAGCGTGCTGGCCAGGTCTTTGAAGTGATCGGTGCAGACCGCGGCGGTCGGGATGCCCGTGCTCGCCGCGCGCAGTGCGTCGTGGATCGTCCACGACGTGCAGGAGCCGCAGTTCGCCAGCCCGACGACCGCAATGTCGATGCCCGCCACGAACTCATCGAGTTCCTTGAGCATGGCGTCGCCTTCATCGCCGGTCCGCCCCTTGGCCCGCCAGAACCTGACCTCGGCCCCATCGGTCTGCGCGAGCCTGGCCCATTCGTCACTGACCCAGTCCCAGGAACGCCACAAGATGTCCCGGCGGAATCCGACCCGCTTGCCCTGGAGGGTGTCGACGTCTGGTCCTGGGTCCCCGATATCGGCTACCGGGGCCAGCGTCGGGTCAAGAACAAAAGTCATGGGTGCCTGCCTCCTCTCTCGTCCACCTGAAAGGCAGCCTCCACAGGAGCACCGCAGCGATGCCCGCTAGATTTACATGTAACATGTAACATTCCTGGCCGCAAGTGCCGATATCATGCGCAGGTGATCGATCTGAGCCACGGGCCGCGGGCTGGCCCGGCCCGCGGTGCGCCAGGCCAGGGCAGCTCCCGGCCACCCGGGACCGGCGGGCTCGGCGAGGTCGACCGCCCCGACCTGCTGGTTGAACGGGTGGAGACGACACTGCGGGAGGCGATCCTGTCCGGACAGCTGGCCCCAGGGGCACACCTGTCCGTGCCGGACATCGCCCGCCGTCTCGGAGTGAGCCGTACCCCGGCCCGGGAGGCCCTGTTCGCACTGCACCGCCTCGGCCTGGTCGAAGTGCGGCCGCACCGAGGCGCGGTGGTGGTGGCCGGCGGCCATAAAGATCTGCACGAGCTGTTCGAGCTGCGCGAGGCACTGGAGGGCATGGCCGCCCGGCTCGCCGCGGTGCACCTGGCGGACCTGACCGAGGTGAACGCGGCGCTGGACGCGCACCGGGAAGCCGTCGAGGCCCACGACATCGAGGGGCACGTCCGATGGGACCTCCGGTTCCATGAGCTGATCGCCATGGGCTCGGCGAACCGGCGGCTGGTCAGCTCGATCGGCCAGCTTGGCGACCAGATTTCCGTGCTGATGAGGGTCAACTCGGGGCGTCCCGGCGCCATGGACGAGTCGGTGCTGCATGCCCACGGGCGGATCGCCCGGTCCATCGGCCGTCACGACAGCGACCAGGCCGAGCTCCGCATGCGCGAGCACATCCGCGCCGTCTTCCTGTTCATGTCGGGTGCCGACTGATCCGTGCCGGGCACGGGCTGGTCTATGCCCGGCCTCAGCTGATTCGCGCCAGGCGCCGGCTGAGCTTTCCCGTGCCCGTGCCGCCGGGCCAGGCGGCTGGTGCGGGACGCGGGACGGCCTGCCGCGCGGGTGCGCCACCCGGCTTGGGCAGCCCCGCCCGCCTGCGTCCCGCCACCCGCGCGTCATCCGCATAACTCAGCACCCTGTTTTCATAGCATTCAGTTAGATAAGCTACACGAAAGAGTCCGAAAGATGACACCGGACGGCTGGTCCGAGATCGCATGGGAGGTGCGGCCCCGGTGGACCTCGAGTTGACGCCAGAAGAGCGGGCGTTCCGTGACGAGGTGCGGGAGTGGCTGGCCGAGCACCTAGCCGGCGAGTTCGCCGAGCACCTTGGCATCGGCGCCCCCGGCAGCGACGAAGGCTGGGACATACGCCTGCGCTGGGACAAGGAGCTCTCCGGCGGCGGCTGGCTCGGCCTGACCTGGCCACGCGAGCTCGGTGGCCGCGGCCTGACGCCCAGGGAAGAAGCGATTTTCGTCATCGAGCACTCCCGTGCCCGCGCCCCCTACATCGCCACCGAGCAGGGCCTGACCCTGCTCGGGCCGACCCTGCTGGCGTTCGGGACCGAAGAGCAGAAGCGGCGGTTCATCCCGCCGATCCTCGCGATCGAGGAGCTGTGGGGCCAGGGTTTCTCCGAGCCAGGCGCAGGCTCGGACCTGGCCAGCGTCAGCACCCGGGCCGAACGGGACGGCGACGGCTGGGTCATCAACGGGCAGAAGATCTGGACCTCGCTAGGAGACCAGGCGCAGTGGCTGTACGTGCTGTGCCGGACGGCGCCCGATCCCGCGCTGCGTCACCGCGGGCTGACCATGTTCATCATCGACGCCCGGCAACCCGGCATCGAGATCCGGCCGATCAGGAACATGGTCGGGCGGTCGGAGTTCTGCGAGGTGTTCTTCACCGGCGCCCGCACTACCGACAACCTGATGCTGGGCGAGCTGAACGGCGGCTGGCGGGTGGCCATGGGCGCGCTGTCGTTCGAGCGCGGGCTTACCCTGCTCGGCCACCAGATCAGCTACGAGCGCGAGATCCAGGCGGCCATCGAGCTGGCCCGCGAACGGGGCAAGGTGTCCGACCCGGTTGTCCGCAGCCGCCTGGCCGATGCCTGGGCCGCCATCCAGGTCATGCGTTTCATGAACCTGCGCTCACTGAGCAGCTTGTTCCGGTCGGCCGACCCCGGCTCGATCACGTCCGTCACCAAGGTCTTCGCCTCCCGCCACCATCAGCGCCTGACCGAACTGCACGCCGAGCTGGCCGGGCCCTGGCTTGACATCGTGGGCGCGGACTACGCGCTGCGGCCGGTGCAGTCGTCCTTTCTGACCAGCCGGTCCGAGACCATCTACGGCGGCACCGCCGAGATCCAGCACAACATCATCGCCGAACGTGTCCTCGGGCTGCCGAAGTGAAGCAGCAAGCCGCCAGCCAAGGCCGCCGTGGCGTGAGAAGGAGGCAGCCAAGTGGACTTCGCTTTCTCTGAAGAGCAGGAGATGCTCAGGTCGACCGTGCGCACCTTCGTCGACCGCAATTACCCGGAGAGCAAGGTGCGGGAGCTGATGGCGGGGGAGACCGGAAACGATCCCGCGCTGTGGCGGCAGATGGCCGGTCAGCTCGGGCTCCAGGGACTGGCCATCAGCGAGAAGCATGGCGGCTCCGGCTTCGGCTTCCAGGAAATCGCGATCGTCATGGAGGAACTCGGGCGGGCCCTGGTTCCCTCTCCGTTCCTGGCCAGCATCGTGCAGGCCGGCACGTACCTGATGCACTGCGGGGACGATGCGGCGCAGGCCGACTATCTGCCCGGGATCGCGGACGGCACCACGATCGCCACGCTGGCCATCGCCGAGGAGAGCGGCCAGTGGGACCTGGGGGAGATATCTCTCACCGCCGGGCACGGCCCCGGCGGCCCACGGCTTTCAGGCGCCAAGCTCTTCGTGGTGGATGGGGGGACGGCGGATCTGGTGCTGGTCGCCGCCCGGGAACCGGCCGGCGGGGGACTCAGCGTGTACGCGGTCGAACGCGGAATCCCCGGGCTGAGCATGCAGCCGCTGCAGACGATGGACCAGACGCGCAAGCTCGCCCACCTGCGCTTCGACGCGGCGCCGGCCCGGCTGGTCGGTCAGCGCGGGACTGCCGCGCAGGCCTTGGAGATGGCCATGTACAGCGGGGCAGTCGCACTGGCCATGGAAGCGGTCGGCGGGGCACAGCGGGCGCTGGAGATGGCGGTCGACTACGCCAAGATCCGCCACCAGTTCGGGCGGCCCATCGGCTCGTTCCAGGCCATCAAGCACAAGTGCGCCGACATGCTGGTGGAGGTCGAAGCGGCACGGTCCGCTGCCTATTACGGGGTCTGGTGCGCCTCGGAACGCAACGACGAGCTGCCCCTGCTGGCCTCGCTGGCCAAGTCCGTATGTGCCGACGCCTACTTCCAGGTGGCCGGGGAAAACATCCAGGTCCACGGCGGGATCGGCTACACCTGGGAGCACCCCGCCCACCTGTACTTCAAGCGCGCCAAGTCCACACAGATACTGCTGGGTGACTCCGCCTACCACCGTGACCGCCTAGCTACTATGGCCGGAATCGCCTAGCTGGCGACCCGCGCCCGGGATGGTGCTGAGTCAATCGGGCATGCCGGGGCGTTCGCCGTGGACGACCACGGTCAGCACGCCGTGAGCCACAGGCTTGCCGGTGCCGGCGCCGCGTACCTCCACCTCAGCGAAGTTCACCAGGCGGCCGCGCTTGGTGGTCCGGGCGACGGCGATCAGATCCTGGCGGCGTGCAATGGACAGGTAGTTGACTGTCATCGACACCGTCATGGTCCGGCTTCCATTGTCGTAGTCGTGGCCGGCGATGACCGCGCCGGTGCCGATCGTGTCGATCAGCGCCGCGACCACCCCGCCATGCAAAATGCCCTCATGCGCGGTGAGCCGATCGGCATAAGGCAGCACCGCTTCCACGCCGTCGGGGTCCCATCGGATGATGCGCAGCCCGCACAGCTGATTGAACGCCACCTCGTGCTGCCAGTGATGACGGAACCAGGCCCGTCGGCGTTCCGTGCGTTCGGCGCGAAGCCGGTCCTCGTCCTTCCCACGGGGGGAAGCCCCGTCGACGGCAGCACTGCCGCCCTGAGGAGCCTCGGTGCCTGGATCCATCGGTGTCCCTTCCGCTGCGCTGACCTTATCAGCATAATAATTTAATGAAATCTTCGCATCTGGACGGAGACGTACTGGCCGAGTCGCGGCACGGAGAGGTGCTTGTGCTGACGCTGAACCGGCCCGCTTCCCGTAACGCGCTCAACCGCGAGCTCATCGCCGCTCTCGGGGCCGCTGTTGAGCGGTATTCGATGGACTCCTCGGCGGCCGTGCTGGTCCTCACCGGGGCCGATCCCGCCTTCTGTGCCGGGCTGGACCTGCGTGAGTTCAGTGAACGCGGCGCCCCGTCCATGGGAGCATCTGAGGTTATCCACGCCATCGCGGAGCTGGCCAAGCCGGTGATCGGCGCGGTCAACGGCCCAGCCGTCACCGGCGGTCTGGAACTGGCTCTGGCCTGCGACTTTCTCATCGCCTCGGAGAAGGCCGCGTTCGCTGACACGCATGCCCAGGCCGGCGTGCTGCCCGGTGGCGGTCTGACGGCGCGCCTCCCTCAGGCGGTCGGCCAGCGGCTGGCCCGCCAGATGAGCTTCACCGGCGAGTATCTGGGCTCGGCCCGGGCGCTGGCGGCCGGTCTGGTCAACGAGGTCGTCGAGCATGACCGGCTGCTTGAACGCACGCTTGAGGTGGCGCGGGGGGTGGCCGGCTGCCGGAGTGATGTCGTATCGGCGCTGAAATCGGTCTACCTCCGCGGCGCCCTGGGCGGTGTCTCGGATGCCCTGGCCGTCGAGGCGGAGGCCGTGGCCGCGCGCCGGGCGGCGGGCCATCAGTATGCACACGACGCTGCCCATGTCATGGCCCGGGGCCGTGCGCAGCTCGGCACCGCCACTGACGCGGGCGGTGCTGGCTGATGACCGGTTCGACACCCGTCACGGCCGCCGGGTGGCGGCCCACCTTCATGGCGGGCTGCCTCGCGCGCACGCCGTTCCGGCAGCTGGTCCCGGCGGCCGCGTCGGCTGGGTTCGCATCGACGACCCTGTGGCCGAACATCTGGCGGCATGCCCAGCACCGGGATGCGCTGAGCCTGCGCGACATGCGGGCCATGCTCGACGACGCCGGCCTCACGCTCACCGACGTCGACGCGTGCTTCGACTGGGTGCCTCCTTCGTCCGGGCCGGGCCCCGGACCCATGCGGCACCGCGTGCCGCGCCAGGAGTTCTTTGACATATGCGTGGCCCTGGGCGGCACGACCCTGATAGCTGTGCATCAGACCGACGCCGGGCTGGACATCGGCCGGGACACGGCGTCGTTCGCCGGGCTCTGCGACGAGGCGGCAGCGCATGGTCTGCGGGTGGCGTTGGAGTTCGTCCCGTTCACTAACGTTCCTGACCTGGCCACGGCGTGGCGGATCGTCTCCGGCGCCGGCCGACCCAACGCAGGGCTGGTGCTCGATATCTGGCACTACGTCAGGAGCGGACGCGACGAGGCGCTGCTCGCACGGATCCCCGCAGACCGGATATCCACCGTGCAGCTCTGCGACGGGCTGACGACCACTCCCGCCGACCTGGCCCAGGAAGCCATGTACGGGCGGATGATGCCGGGCGCCGGCGAGTTCGGTGTCGCCGCCTTCGTTGCCCAGCTGCACATGATGGGTGTCCGGGCGCCCTGCGGCCCTGAGCTGTACCAGCGTTCGTTCGAAGATCATCCCCCTCGCCACGTGGCGGCCGGACTGTACCGCGCCCTGCACCACACCATCGAGGCGGCGCTTGTTCCTGGCGAAAGGAATCCGCGATGAATCCTGCCTCTTACCTTCTGCAGGGCGGCTCAGCCGTCGTGGTCGGCACCGGCCCGGCTATCGGGCGCGCGTGCGTCACAGGGCTCGCTGAGGCGGGCGCGAACGTGGCCTGCCTCGACGTGGACCCGGAGGCGGCACAGGCGTCGGCCGCGGCCGCGCGGGATCTGGGCGTCGGCGCGCTAGCCCATGCAGTGGACGCCACAGCGCGGGCCGGTGTCCGCTCGGCCCTGGCCGACGTGGCCGACGCGCTCGGCAGCATCGACGTGCTTATCAACATCGTGGGAGGTTCCCGCTGGTCGCTGGCTGGCGAAACCTCCGACGAGGAGTGGGATCTGGTCATGCAGATCAACCTGCGCCAGCAGTGGGTGGTCGCGCAGGAAGTACTGCCCCATATGATCCGTGCCGGGCAGGGCTCCATCGTGGCCGTCGCGTCGGTCAGCGGCCTGACCGGATCCACACGCCATGGTGCTTACGGCGCGGCGAAGGCGGGCTTGATCAGCCTGGTCCGCACGCTCGCGGTCGAGTACGCCCCGCAGGGCATCCGGGTGAACGCCATCGCCCCGGGAACCATCGTCACCCCGGCCCGGGCCGCCGACGAGGGACGGGAGACCAAGGTGCCGCTGGGCAGGCGGGGGCAGCCCGAGGATATCGGCCACGCGGCGACGTTTCTGTCGTCGGCCGCCGCCGGCTACATCACCGGTCACGTGCTGGTCGTGGACGGAGGCGTCACGGCCAAGCACAGCCTGGTCGATCTCTGACCCAGGACCGGGCGGCCTATCCTGCCGCCTGGGTCACGGTGTCGTGGTCCAGCGCGGCGAACCGCTCCCGCAGCACGTGCTTGAGCACCTTCCCGCTGGCGTTCAGCGGCAGTTCGGAGGTGACCAGGACGTAACGCGGCACCTTGAAGTTGGCCAGGCGCTCCCTGGCCCATTCGATCACCTCACCCGGCGTGACCGTCTCACCCGGCCGCAGGATGACAAAGGCGGCACCTACCTCACCGAGCCGGTGATCGGGCACCCCGATGACGGAGACCTGGGAGATGGCCGGAAATCCGAGCAGCGCGTTCTCCACTTCGGCCGGGGCTACGTTGAACCCGCCAGTGATGTAGATGTCCTTCGTCCGGCCGGTGATCTTCAGGTAGCCGTCGCTGTTACGGACCGCGATATCGCCGGTGTGCAGCCAGCCACCGGCATCCACCGCAGCCGACGTGGCGCCCGGGTCACCGAAGTAACCCCGCATGACGTTGAACCCGCGGACGAGAAGCTCGCCTTCCTGGCCATCCGCCAACTCGGTGCCATCCGCGTCTACGATCCGGACCGAGACCCCGGGGCACACTTTCCCCGCCCAGTTGGCCACGACCTCGGGAGGGTCGTCCGGTGCGGTGACCGTGACCATGGCGGTGGCCTCGGTGAGGCCGTAACCGGTGCACACCACCTTGAAGGGGAGTTCCCTCCTGATCCTCTGGACCAGCTCGACCGGGACGCTAGACGAGCCGACGAACCCCAGCCGCAGCGAGCCCAGATCGTAATCATCCCGCCGCGGCGAATCGAGAATCGATGTGAACAGGGTCGGCGGCCCAGGCAGTACCGAGATTCTCTCGGCCGCGACGAGTTCGAGCAGCCGGCCGGCGTCGAAGACCGCCATGGGTACCACGGTGGCGCCCACCATGAACGACAGCATCCACCCTGCCTTGTACCCGAAGCAGTGGAAAAACGGGTTGAGGACGAGCTGCCGGTCCCCCTCCCGGATCCCGAACCCCATGTTGAACGCCTCGAAGGCACGCAGGCTCGATCCGTGAGTGAGCATGACCCCCTTGGGCCTGCCGGTCGTGCCGGAGGTGAACATCACGTCGCACACGTCCTGCGGCCGCAGCCGGGCGATGCTCCGTTCCGCCTCAGCCTCACTGACGGCACGGCCGCCCACCAGGTAGTGCTTCCAGCTGGCCGTCCCAGCGGGGGCCTCGCCGGAGAGGATGACCATGCGGTCCAGCGCCGCAGGCCTCGGCGTGACCGCCTTCAGCATGCCGAGGTAGTCGAGACCGAGGAAATCCGTCACCGTCATCAGGGTGGTTGCCCCGGTCTTCTCCAGGACGTAGCCCGCCTCAGCGCCTTTCATCCGGGTGTTCATCGGCACGATCCAGGCGCCCGCCGACAGTACCCCGAGCACGGCGAAGACGTACTCGGCCGAGTTCGGCGCCCATATCGCGACCCGGTCGCCGGGACGGATCCCGGCGGCCATCGCCGCACGGGCCGACGCGATGAGGGCCGCATCCAGATCCGCGTACGTCATTCGCCGGCCGTTGTCCACGATCGCCTCGCGGGACCCGAACCGGCGGGCGCTCGCCCGGACCATGGCTGGGATCGACCGCAGCCGCACATCTGCGGTGGCGCCAGCGGGGCCCCCGGGAACCGCGGGCCTGGAGGTCACTTCTTCAGCCCGGCCGTGCCCCGCGGCAGCACGTGGTAGGCCCGCCGCATCCCGGCGTCGATCTCCTCGGCCCCCAGTTGCCCATCGTGCGGTGCGCTGAACACCGCATCCATGTCGATCTCCCACGGGCGTACCCGTTGAATCTCATTGCCTTCCACCCGCAGGATCGCACCCGACAGCCACCCGGCACCCTCCGACACCAGCCACGCGACCACCGGGGCAGAGTTGGCCGGGTCGAAGACATCCCAGCCGCCGGGTTCACCGGGGCCCGCCAGGAAAGCTTCGGTCATGCGGGTCCGCGCGAGCGGCGAGATGGCGTTCACCGTCACGTGGTATCGGTCCATCTCCATGGCCGTGATAACGGTGAACGACGCGATCGCGGCCTTGGCCGCGCCGTAATTCGCCTGGCCTATGTTGCCGAACAGCCCGGTCCCCGACGTGGTGTTGACCACCCGCCCGCTCACCGGCTGACCGGCCTTGGCGATAGCCCGCCAGTAGTCACACGCATGCTTGGTGACGGCGAAGGTGCCCTT
>Ga0335076_10000326_pt1 | contig 42801 bp, 38 predicted proteins | sample Lox_Sample_25_FD_206717 | JGI IMG/M metagenome (GOLD analysis project Ga0335076, IMG submission 206717) | Soil microbial communities from Loxahatchee National Wildlife Refuge, Florida, United States - Lox_Sample_2.5 | ecosystem: Environmental > Terrestrial > Soil > Wetlands | place: USA... | reverse complement strand
CTTTGAGTTGGCCGGCATCGAATTCATCGAAGAAAACGGCGGCGGTCCGGGGGTCCGGCTTCGTAAGCGCCCGCAGAAATAAATCGCGCGCCTTTGGGGCCTGTGCCGGGCCCAGTGCGACTGTCGATGCGGCCGTGTGGTTAGCCCACGATCGCTCGCGACTGCGTTCGCATCCGTGAAACTACGTGATTTTACGGGCAGGAAAGTCAGGAGGTATTAAAATACCTAGTCTGTTCCTTTACGGAGAGTTGCAATGAATAACATTACTACCTCTATTATAGAGTTGGTAGAACGAACCCAAACTGAAAAGCCCGCATGACGGACGAAAAACCCTGGTCGGGGAGACCAGGGCCGCAGTCCATATTGTTTCGGCAAGACTGCTCTCGCGCCAAAAGTCGGAGATGGAGGAGAGGGTTTTGGCGACGATGCCGGCAGGGTAATCGTGGGAGTTGCGCTCGGCAATGTTGATCGCGTTTTTACGTTACCCACTAAGCTTAAGTACAGGCCTTGAGCCGAGATGAGGCTAAGCACGCTGAATCTGCAGTGTGGGAAAAAGCGATTTTGGTGTCGAAAATCACATTCAGGCTGACCACGATAAAATAGTCTCGCGATACAAGGTTCACCAATTTGGGGAGTGAATCATGAGCAGAATCCTCACCAAGTTTCAGATCGCAAAGCACAATCCGTTTGCCCGATTGTGGATGGACCGTTTGGATCTACGCGGCGACACCATGAATATTAGCGACCGGACCTTGCGTGATATCGGTCTGTATCCTTCCTCGGTTGCACGTCCGAATCATCCGTTTTATTTCAACTGAGGCGAATAGCGGCCGAGAGAGGGTTTTTCGCGTGAGCCGCGCGTCCTTTCAGTTTGGTTGAACCAGGCAAGATCCTCCGACGGCACGCAGATCGGAGCACAGCCGCTCGGCCTCGCCGCGGTTCGCAGCGCCGACGCGTACGCGATACCAAGAGCTGCTTCTTCCAACGGCCGTATGGATGATCATTGGTGTGTGCGCGCCCAGTACTCTGCGATAAGTTTTTTGCATCTGATAGAATGAAGCGAGCGCCGCAACTTGCGACGGCCCGCCAATCAGCTGGACGCCCCATGGAGGCTGCGTTGCGTTCGTCGTAGATGTTCCCCGTAGTGCAGATGGTGGACTCGACAGTGCGGCGATTGCGCCGCGATGCTCAGCAAAGAGCTTGACGATTTCGGGACAGGGGACGGCCTTGGCCAGCTCCAGATTTCCTGCGGGTTTGATTGACGAGCTTGACCACTCCGAAGCGTCATGACCCGTCACAATGCGAACATAAGCAAGCGTCTCAAGCGGCAGATCGCGCTTGCGCGCAAGCCAATCGGAGACTCGTCTTGGTCCGGCGTTATAAGCGGCGGCAGCGAGGCCGAGATTGCCGAATTGCTCCCGCAGGTTTTGCAACAGCGCGGCAGATTTATTGATGGCGTTGGCGGCATCAAACGGATCGTTTAAGCCAACCCATTCCGCCGTTTTCGGCATGAATTGGGCGATTCCCTGGGCGCCGGCGCGGCTTATCGCGTGCGAATCGAAACGACTCTCCTGCCAGATTAATCGCGTCAAGAATTCGAGTGGCAATCCATTTTTTGATGCGGCAGTTTCAATGGAACGGCAAATCAGGCCGACGGTATTTTCTTGATCTTGGGTTGCCGAATTTGGCGCCGGGGCAGATGGGGAAATTGGTGCCGGTACAGAAACGTCAGGGGAGGACGGTCTCGCCTCATCCACCGCGCCCGCAACTGGTGGTGATGTCACCAAGGCGTCGGCCTGCGCGCTGGTGACGGTCAGCCCAAGAATTAAGGCATAAACAATCAGATAGCGCATTGGATCGCCGCAGGTAATTCCCAGATTGCTGAGAATGACGAGGCGTTCCGGCGAGAGTACGGCGAAATCGTAAAATTCTCTAACCTATCAAACATGATAGGGGTACCACTCCGGTAGGCTCTTGCGGCGGTCCGGTGGCCCGGATGGAACCCTACGCGTTGGAGCTTAAGCCCTTGGCGGCACTATCACGGACATGTTCGTTGTGGCATCGCTCGAGCAGCCGCTAGATCGCGACCGGCGGTGTTGGCCTGCTTTCAACGCCAGCGGCCAATTTTGAGAATCGCAGTGGCTATTTGCCCCGAAAGCTTTTTGCGATCTCGCTTAATACTTCCGCTCGCTCCGGACCGTCTTGCCACGTCAAACAATTACCACGGCCTTGATCTGTTATTTCACCCGTCCGATTGTCGAAAGTAAGCCGACGGCACACCGCATCGTTATTGGTTGGAATGACTATAGAGCCGGAATATCTATCGGGTGGCGGTGCTTTCTGTTCTGGAGGCGGGACAGTAAGCGAAAGTCGGACAATGGCGAAAGCAATACAGAGAAGAAAAATCGTACCGGCAGCAAATTCGCCAACGCGAATCTTCAGTTTAGATCGGCCTAAGTCGGCTTTTGGCGGTATTCTTATTCTTGTCATCGGCAATTTGGACTATCCGGCTGGTTGTTAGGCGCTCCATCTGGCAGACCAAGGCAAAACCTGGCCGAAATATCGCTTTGTGCCGTCGGCGGTGCGACGCGCACAATCCACCCGCTATGTTCAAGTCTTGGCGACCTGGTTGTCGGTTCCCGTCTTAGGCCGATCGTTGGCGCTGGCTGTGTCTTTTGTAATAATCGTCTCAGGACGGCTTATAAACTCGACGCCAATTTCGTTGTCGTCTCGCCATACCTCTCGGCACCAGCGATAGAGGCCAGGTTTTATCTCGATGATGAATGTCGCGGGCACCTCGGAAGGATTAGCAACGAGTAAGCGCGCACCGGTCACCGAAACATCGGCCAAGGTGCATTTTATCGGCACTTGGATGTAGATTTCGCGCCGGAGACTGCGACGTTGGCTTTTGCGTTTTTCGGTACGCATGCGAGACGATTTGTGTGTGTGGCGCCGAAGTTCCATATCCGCTACGCGAATACCATCCTAGCCCGTTAAGCGTTTGCAACTGGCCCGCTTTTTCTTCACGGCAGCGCTAATTGTTTCATAGGCGATGGAGAGCTGCGGAAATCCTTCGCGACGACAATAGTCCGACAGCCAATGCCGAATACGTTTGGCCATATCAAATGGTCGCACTTCGTCAGGGGGGCCGTTTGGCCACAGATTCTAGACGGCGTGCAAAACCGCATTTCGCTTCCGTGCGCGTCGGACAGACATTTGCGAGTCGGCCAATGTTGCGCGCGTTGGAAATGGAAGCTCCGCGGTCTCAGCGACGGAGCTTCCGCCAGTACGCAATACCAGTCTCCAGCGAATCAGAAACTACTCTTAGCGGGTAATTTGTTGGTTAACTTGGCCCGCCAGGTGTTTGGGAGCCGTGGAACTATCGCAAAGATCCTCAAGCGCCACATCCGCGTGATTGCCGGTGCTGCGTTCATGTCCGAACGACTTGCCGATTTCTACAAATCTGTCCCTACCCCTCGACCGGTCGCATCGATTTACAAAGACCGCCAGCCCGGCAATTTATGTTCAACATAGCGAGTTCCGCTGGGCACACCGTTGATCTACCTCAATGATAAGGCGAAGAGAGCGGCCTATCAGCCGCCAATGCTCAACGAACAGACATCACCACTCTGCCCGCAATGTGGAATCCCCATGGATTTCGTGCGGACTTTGATTGCCGCAGACCAAAGGGTGACGCGCACTTTTGCCTGTCCGCAGTGCGAGGTGAGCGTTACCGTGGATGCCGACGCCCATCGCCATCCCGAGTGACTGCACTGGGGGAAACTTGTGGCTGGTCGATTGAATGAGTTGATCGAGACCCTGCGTCCTTTAATTGCGCGCGATGATTGGGACATGCTCACCGCCGTCGAAATCTTGACTGATGCCTGCGTGCGTGCCGGGGCATCACGCGATGACATTGCCCGCGCATTGGTCGACAACTTTCGCGGCAGCATTCTGGCCGAACGCGCGGCCTATCGAGTCCTATTTCCCGATCTTCACTAGCTGCATCAACGGACTCCACGCCGAGAAAACGAGATATCCGTGGCGATGCAGTCGAAAGGTCGCCATTGTATCGTTGAATGTTTCGAAGAGTACCTTCGCACGCAGCCCGTTTGATTGGCGGGATGTTTTCAGTCAAAATCTTGTCGAATCAATTAACGCGCGTTATACGTTGCAAGATTGTGAAATTGCGCGGCCGCGACAAGCGGCTCCATAAGGTCCGTACATTGTGAAATTCCGTTCTGCCATGCTTCTCGGCTTGGCAGATGAGAGACGTCTTAACGACCCGCACGGTGCGTCGCCACCTTTGCGCAGTGTGGTCGTCATTGGAGGCGTGCACATGTCGACGGATAGCAACGAACATCAGCTCAGTGAGATTGACGATAGGAGAAAAAATCCTGACCGCAGGCGGTCGCCGCGAAAAAAGATTCTAAAAATTGGCCGGACATATTGGCCTAACAAGGATTCGTCGGAATGTGTCGTTTTCAACCTTTCAGACACAGGTGCTCAACTCGAACTCAACGGGCCGGTCCCCCAGGTGTTCGATCTTGTGATCGAAGGTGAGTCCTGGCGCCGTTCATGCGCTGTAGTGTGGCGCGGTAAAAATCGGGTTGGAGTTCGGTTTCAAGGATTGGGGACCGCGGAAAAGGCGGCAGGAAATTCGAAGCTCAGTCGCTACATTGACGCATGTAAGCGCATGGCTACGCGGGCTGAGCCGCCCGATCGCGAAATGCTCCTTGAAATGGCCGATGCCTGGGCAAGAGTTGCACGACAGCTGCGGAGGAGGGTCTCATCCGAAAGGGGTTGATGCGCACTGATTTCTTCGCGGCACATACTGGCCCTTTCCATCCCCCCGGGATCTCTGTGGTGCCCTCGGGCCGCTGTTGAACCGTAAGCAGAGCCTTGGAGACGCAGATTCAAAGAGGCCCGAGGGCTTTTCACCCTTCGCCGCGTTGGTGATCGGCGTCGAGGCTCTCACTTCCGGCGCTAAACGCCGCGCTTGGAAGGTTACCTGACTTCCGTTGACGGCACGTAACGGACTCTTGCGGCGGCAAGGGCGTCAGTGCATCGGATCGTGCTTTGGCGCCCGTGCGCGCACTTGGTCAGTGGCTTGCTGCGCCGCCTGCTTTGCCACCTCTCGTGGTCGTCCAGCTGCTAATTCCGCGTCAAAAACCGCGCGGCCGGCCGCCAGCGCGGCATCTTCCCATGCCTGCGGTGGGGGCGTACCTGCCGCAAGCTCCTTTTGCAGCGTCGCATTGCCGGCTTCCTCCGCAGCTCGCCCGGCTTTTGCGTCAGCATCAAGCGGGACCAGCCGCTTTTGGGCATCTTCGTCCCCTTGAGCCGCGGCCTTACGGTACCAGTTCGCCGCCTCAGCAAGATTGCTCGGCACTCCATCGCCATTCTCATACAAGAGGCCGAGCAAATACTGAGCGTTTGCATAACCCCGATCAGCGGCAAGCCGAACCCACTTCGCAGCTTCGGCGTAATCTTGCGGAACACCTTGTCCCAGCCCGTACATGCTCCCGAGGCTCGTTTGCGCGCGCACATCTCCCTGCCCGGCGGCTCTGCGATACAACGCGACGGCCCGCGCCTCGTCCTTCGCAACGCCCAATCCCTTCTCGTATAACGCGCCGAGATCATACTCCGAGGGCACATATTCCCGATCGGCAGCCTTTTGGTATTGCATAAAGGCTGATCCGAAATCGTTCGCTTTCGCGTAGGCCCTGCCCAGCTGATAGATCAGCCGGACGCTGTTGGGATATTTTCGCACGGCGCTTTCGCATGCCGGGATCGCGAGACCGGGATCGATCTTATCGAACGGGATACCGTTGGCCTTGCGTTGTGGGTCCAGGTCGCTCGCGGCATAGGCGTCGCAGTTGGTTTTGGGCGCTTCTTGTGGCGACGATGCAATTTGGGCCGGCGACAATTGAGGGGAGGCACTCGGTTGCGCTAAAGCCGATGCCATTGAGCCCGCGAGCAAGGCGCCCGCGGTCCACAGTATCAACTCCATTTCGGTTACGGCACGCATGAAGCTCCCCTTCCTGAAAGCCTCAAGATAAATGTGAAGGTGCATCATTACTCGTTGTGGTCGGATGGCCGAACTTGCAGTTTACATGGCAATGACGCCCAGCCAAAGCGTCGGCGATATTTGCTAACGGCCCCAATAGCCGCGCAGCGGCCCTCAAAGGCACTCCTGTTGGTTCGATGCCACGCTTGGCCAATTCCAAGCACCTGTTTCTTGAACAATCCGGTTCAAAGTCCTCCTTAAAGCTCCCGCGCAATGCCGAGGCTTTCCGCTTCGGCAAGCACTGCCCGCAAATTCTGATTCCCCGCGCCAAAACGGCGGCTCGTAGCATCGGTGAGCGCCGCCGTGTCTACGCCGTCGATCCGGTAATGCTAATCGTGGACCAGGCAGCGGTTGCGGATCAGCGGCCGCAGCATCACCCCGAGCATGCGCTGGTCGTGGCCATATTCAGCTGTGGGTCCGAACTTGAAATAGCGCCGCCTCGGCTGCGGATAGCCGCGCGGCGCAATCGCGCACCAGGAAACGGACGACATCGCGGTCGTCGCGCGCCGGCGGCGGGGTCGATCCAGGCTCGACAATTGGGAATTTCGGTGGGAGCTACTTGCCCCAACCGAAGTGATAATTCAGCCCAGCGCGCACGACGTTCTCGTGCATCGAGACATTGTCGGTCGGGCCGATGCCGCAATTGGCGCCGCAATTCAAGTGACCGAGATCGACATGCAGATATTCGGCCTTGGCCGTCCAATTGCCGGGCAGGGCAAATTCAAGCCCGCCGCCGACGGTCCAGCCGGCATTGGTCGTGCTGGCCCCAGCGAAGCCCGGGGTCGAGGCATGGATATCGCCGACGGCCAGACCGCCGGTGACATAGGGCATGACGCTGCCGAAAGCGTAGCCGGCGCGGCCGCGCACGGTCGACAGCCAATTATTCCGGGTGGTGCAGCCGTTCGGGCACAGCGCCGAGTTTGAAGTCCCTTTCAGGCCCGACCAGTCGATATCGCCCTCGAGGCCAAGCACGGCATTGCCGTATTGCCAGTTATAGCCGGCCGTGCCGCCAACCTGACCGCCGGAAAGGCCAACGCCGGTGGCGTTGCCGCTCCAATAGGAATGGCCCCAGCCGCCGCCGCCATTCACGCCGGCATAGAAACCACTCCAATCGTACATCGGGTTTGCCTGTACCGGCGGTGGCGCCTTGTACAGCGGTGCAACCGACAAGTCGGCGGCATAGGCGCATGGCGCGGCAATAAGCGCGGCCAAGGCAAAAAACCCGGCGATCAATTTCTTAATCATTACGTCACCGGCCTCCATGCGCGCCGGCACCTTTGGCGGCCGTTCGCAAATAGGACACTGCACAGAATTTCGTTACCCCTGGCTTACCGTTGTGGTTAAGACTGCCGGAGGCGCCGCCCTGGTTGCTACTGTATTGACCAGAAAGGCAGAATTACGCCCACCAGGCGGCCTGACTTGGGCCGCGCCAGGGGCAGACAAATCGCCGCAAACGGGGGTATTTTCCCCGCCCGTCGAAAGACTAATTCCTGAACCGTGGGCAAGTTCCAGCCCAAGTTCCAAGTCGAAGTTCCAAGTCGAAGTTCCAAGTCGAAGTTCCACATCCGGTTCCACGGCGGAGTTCCGCCGCTCCACGGAGGCCAAGTGTCCTGGGTCGTCTTCGCCTTTTCCGGTCCGGTGCTGTGGGCCATTTCCGTCCATCTGGACAAGTATCTGGTCGAGCGGTTCTTCAAGGAGAGCAATGTCGCGGTGATGCTGTTGTTCACCGCTTTTGTCGGCCTTCTGGTGCTGCCGGTCATCTGGCTCTACGAGCCGTCGGTGACGACGCCGGGCGCCCGCAGCATCGCGCTCATTATTGTCTCCGGCCTTCTCTATATGGGCGCCATGCTGCTCTATCTGCAGGCGCTGCAGACCGAAGAGGCCTCTGTGGTTGCGCCCTATTTTCAGGCCAGTCCGCTGTTCGGCTTCGTGCTCGCTTATCTCGTGCTCGGTGAGACCCTGTCGTGGCGGCAGTTCGCCGGCGGCGCCATGATCGTGCTTGGCGCCCTGATCGTGTCGGTCCGTTTCAAATACGGCGCGCGCATCTTCAAGACCCGATTGGCCGTCTTGATGCTGAGTTGCGGTTTTGCCGCAGCGCTTGCCGGCTTGATCTTCAAGGTCTTTGCGATCGACGTCGAATTCTGGACCACAACCTTCTGGATGTATGTGGGGGAGGCGCTGTTCGGCTGCGCGTTGTTTCTCGTTCCGGCCTACCGCCGGCAGCTTGCGGCGACGCTGCGCGTCAATACCGCCGCACTGTTGTCGATCAACGGTTCCAACGAGCTGATCAATCTGGGCGGCGGCTTGGGCAATCGTTATGCCTTGATGTTTGCACCGCTCAGCCTTGTCCAGGCCATCGGTTCGACAACGACTCTCTTTGTGTTTGCATTCGGCGTCGTGTTGAGCGTGTTCTGGCCGGGACTTACCCGCGAAGATTTGTCGGGCCGCGAACTTACGAAAAAGGGGCTGGCGGCGCTTCTTGTGGCCGCCGGCGTGGCGCTGGTGACGCACTGAACCCGCCGCCGTAAATGAAACCGCCATGCGCAGGGGCATCAGATGACGGAACAGAACAACGAACGCGTTGAAATCGTGGATACGCACGAGGTCCACGGCGGCTGGAGCAAGATGCTGGTGGCAACAATCCGGTTGCCTGGCGGCCACATCATCAAGCGTGAGGTCGAGGATCACGGCGAGGCCGTGTGCGTCTTGCCGTATCATCCCGTCCGCAAGACCGCCGTGCTGGTGCGGCAATCGCGCGTGCCGGTGCTCTACGCCTCAGGACAGCAGCAATTGCTCGAAGCCGTCGCCGGCGTCATCGAGGACGTCGATGCCGCGACCTGCGCGCATCGCGAGGTCATGGAGGAGGCCTTGCTGAAACTCGATTCGCTCGAGCCGGTGTTCACCGCCTTCACCATGCCGGGCCTCTCGACCGAATACATGCACTTCTTTTTTGGCGTCTATTCCGGCGCGCCGCGACCGGACATGCGCGGCGGCGTCGACGAAGATGAGTATACGGTCGCTGTCGAAATCGGCCTGGCTGAACTGGCGCGCATGGCGGACGAGAACCGGCTGCCTGACACCAAGACGCTTCTGCTGTTGCAGACGTTGCGCCTGCGCCGTCCGGACTTATTTGTATGACACGATGCGCCCGGGAACGGCCTCATGGACGCCGGTCGTTAACACGCTGGATTCCTCCGCCTCGAGGCGTGCTATAGTGGCGATCGGAAAGCGGCGAGCGGAAAAAGCTTGGGTTTTCCCGTCGAACAACGTGCAGGAATGGGTTGCGTGTAGATGAATTGGATATCCAACGTCGTGCGGCCGAAGATTCGCAGCTTTTTGTCAAAGCGCGAAACGCCGGAGAATTTGTGGATCAAGTGTCCGGAATCCGGCCAGCTCGTCTTCTACAAGGACGTCGAGGCGAATCAGTTCGTCATTCCCGGATCGAACTATCACATGCGCATGAGTTCGACGGCGCGGCTCAAGACGATGTTCGACAACGCCACCTGGTTCGACATCGCGGTGCCGGAGGTTCCTGTCGATCCGCTGAAATTCCGCGACGAGCGCCGTTATATCGATCGCCTGAAGGACGCGCGCACCAAGACCGGCATGAACGATGCCGTGAAACTCGGCTACGGCAAGCTTGACGGATTCGGCGTCGTCATCGGCGTGCAGGATTTCGAGTTCATGGGCGGCTCGCTCGGCATGGCGGCCGGCGAGGCGGTCATCAAGGGCCTCGACACGGCGGTGGAGAAGGGCTGTCCGTTCATTTTGTTCGCGGCGTCCGGCGGCGCCCGCATGCAGGAAGGCATATTGTCGCTGATGCAGATGCCGCGTACGACGATCGCCGTGCAGAACCTGCGCGCGGCGCGCAAACCCTATATTGTCGTGCTTACCAATCCGACGACCGGCGGCGTCACGGCGTCCTACGCCATGCTCGGTGATGTGCATCTCGCCGAGCCGGGCGCATTGATCGGGTTCGCCGGTCCACGCGTCATCGAACAGACCATCCGCGAAAAATTGCCGGACGGATTCCAGAAGGCGGAATATCTGCGCGACCATGGCATGGTCGATATGGTGGTGCATCGCCATGAGATGCGTGCGACGATCGCCAGATTGTGCCGGCTCCTTACCAAGGCGCCGCCTGCTGTTGAGCCGCGCGCGGATCTGCGCGCCTTGGCGGCGCCTGAACCCGCGATTACGTGAGCGCGCACGGGGCCAACGGAGCGCCGATCGACGCCATCCTGGCGCGGCTTCTGGCGCTGCATCCCAAGCGGATCGATCTTTCGCTCGACCGCATGGAGCGTATTTGCGCCGCACTCGATCATCCGCAGCGGCGCTTGCCGCCGGTGATCCACGTCGCCGGCACCAACGGCAAGGGCTCGACCGTCGCTTTCATGCGCGCGATCCTCGAAGCCGCCGGCAAGCGCGTTCATGTTTACACCTCGCCGAATCTCGTGCGCATCAACGAGCGCTTCCGCCTCGGCCATGAGCATGGAGGCCGGCTCGTGGACGACGGCGCGCTTGCCGATGCGCTCACCGAATGCGAAGTGAAGAACGGCAATGCGCCGATCACGGTCTTCGAGATCGAGACCGCGGCGGGACTGCTCTTGTTCTCGCGTCATCCGGCCGACGTGCTGCTGCTCGAAGTCGGGCTTGGTGGCCGGCTCGATGCGACCAATGTGGTCGAGCGCCCGATCGCGAGCGTCATCACCAAATTGTCGCTCGATCACCGCGATTTTCTCGGCGACACGATTGCCGATATCGCGGCCGAAAAGGCCGGCATCCTCAAGCGCGACGTTCCCGCCGTTACGGTGAGCCAGAGCAGAGAAGCGCTGGCCGTCATCGAGCGGCAGGCGGCGCGCGTGCACGCGCCGCTGTCGATTGCGGGCGAGGACTGGACCGCGACCGAAGAACGCGGCCGGCTGGTCTATCAGGACAATATGGGCTTGCTCGATCTGCCGGCGCCGAAGCTCTATGGGCGGCATCAATACGAGAATGCCGGCGCGGCAATTGCGGCCCTGCGGGTGAGCGGCCTCAAATTGCCGGCCGCGGCCTTCGAAGCCGGCATGACCCGCGTCGAATGGCCGGCGCGCATGCAGCGTCTCGCCCACGGCAACCTCGCCGCGCTCGCGCCGCCGGAGAGCGAGTTGTGGCTCGACGGCGGCCACAATGCCGATGGCGGCCAAGCCATTGCCGCAGCGTTGGCCGATCTTGAGGAGCGTGTGCCGCGGCCGCTCGTGCTCATCGTCGGCATGTTGTCGACCAAGGACAGCGAGGGATTTCTGAAGAATTTCTCCGGCCTTGCCAGAAAGGTCATCGCAGTGCCGATCCATCAGGACAAGACGCTTCCTGCGGCGAGGCTTGCGGATGTTGCCGCCGGCGTCGGCATCCCTTCGCTGGCCCGCGATTCGCTCGAGAGCGCGATTACGGCCGCCGGCAAGCTCGATCTTGAGCCCGCGCCGCGCATCCTGATTACCGGGTCGCTTTATCTCGCCGGCGAAGTGCTGGCCGCCAACGGCACCCTGCCGCAATAGCTATTCAATCTTGATATTTGCCTCGCGAATGACTTTCGACCATTTGTCGCGTTCGGCTTTGATGTAGGCGACGAATTCGCCTGGCGGTCCCGCCATGGATTCGAACAATTGCGGGTCGAGAAATCGGGCGCGAAATGCCGGATTGTTGAAGATCTTGATCACATCGGCATCGATCTTCATCACGACGTCATTTGGCATGCCGGCGGGGCCGAACAGGCCGAACCAGGCCGTGGCCTGAAAGCCCGGCAGCCCGCTTTCGTCGACGGTCGGAATATCGGGAAGCTGCGGTAGCCGCTTCGGACTGCCGATGCCGAGCATCCTGATCTGTCCCGCCTGATAGGGGGGCAGTCCGGTTGCCACGCTGACCGTCATGACATTGATCTGGCCGCCGATCAGATCGTTCATCGCCGGCGTCGCGCCGCGGTAATGCACCGGCGTGATCTTCACCCCGGCCATGCTGTCGAACAGTTCCATATTCATGTGCAGCGCCGAACCGACGCCGGCGGTGCCATAGGTCAGCTGGCCGGGCTTCTGTTTGGCGAGCGCGATCAGTTCGGCGGCATTCTTCACCGGCAGCGTGCGGTCGGCCAGCAGCGCCTGATAGATGCGTACGAGGCCGGTGATCGGCGTGAAATCCTTATCGGCGTCATAGGGCAACTTGCCTTTGGGGTAGAGCGTCGGGTTCACGGTGAACGTGCCGGACTCCCCGACCATCAGCGTATAGCCGTCGGGCGCGGCGGAGGTAACCGCCTCGGCGCCGATGATATGCGCGGCGCCGCCTTTGTTCTCGACGATCACCGGCTGGCCCCAGGCCTTGCTGAGTTCCTGCGCCAGCGCGCGTCCGGTGACGTCGGTCACGCCGCCCGGCACGGAGGTGATGACCATGGTGACTTGATGCGTCGGATAGGACGCCGTCTGCGCGCCGCTCGGGCCGCAGAGCAACGCCAGCGTCAGCGACGCGCCGAGTAATCGCAGCATCGGCGGCTTTCCTTGGACGGTTTCCCGATCGGGTGGTTTCTATCAGTTCGGTTCGATGCCGGCAGCTTGCACTGCTTTTTGCGCTCCGTCGACCTGGGCGCGGAAGAATTCCGCGACCTGCGCCGGCGAGCGATTGTCGGGGATATAGCCGGATTTCTGCACTACATTGACGACGGCCGGCACCGTCAGCGCGTGGCGGATTGCCGCATTGAGCTTGTCGATCAGGGCGGGAGGCGTTTTCGCCGGCGCGAAAAAGATACCCCAGCCTTTGACCGGAGGATAATCCGGCACGGCGTCTTTCATCAGCGGCACATCGGGCAATGCGGGGAACGGCTTTGCGCCGGTGAAGGCAATCGCGCGCAACTGGCCGCTTTTGACAAGGCCGATGACCGAAGGCGGCGTCACGAACATGACGTTGATGTCGCCGCCAAGGAGCGCCGCCGAGACCTCGGATGCACCTTTGAACGGCACGTGCTCCATGTGCAGCCCGGTCGCTTTGTTGAAGAGCGCCGCGGCGAGATGCAGTCCGTTGCCGATGCCGGGCGAGCCGTAGAACACGGCGTTCTTCTTGGCGTAGTCGATGAATTCTTTGACATTGTGCGCGGGCGACGACGGGTTGACCAGCATCAGCAAGCCGTCGAGCACGCCCACGGTCGCGATCGGGCTCAGATCCTTGAAGACGTCATAGGGCAGGTGCTTATAGATGAACGGCGTCGGGGCGATGGAGTCGCTGGTATAGAGCAGCGTGTAGCCGTCGGGTGCCGCTTGTGCGACCACCGCGGTCGCGATAGTGCCGTTGGCGCCGGGATGATTCTCGACAATGAAATTCTGCCCTAGATCGGCGCCGAGTTGTGCCGCGACAGCGCGGGCCAGCACGTCGGGACCGCTGCCGGCAGCAAAACCGACCAGGATATGGACCGGGCGGTCCGGATAGGTTTGCGCTTTTGCCGCGGCCGCCAGCGTAAGACTGATGGCAATGGATACGAAAGCGCGGCGGGAAAACCGGGCGCCGGGCGCACGACCTTCAAACATCATGGATTCCACTTTGCTGATTTGGCTGGTTTACAGTCTGATTTCGCCGAGATTGATGCTCGAACCGAGGCTCGTCTCCACCACCTTGGAGCGGCCGCCGGCATAGATCTGCAGCGTATAGGCGCCGGAATTCTCGTCGAGCTTGTCGAATTTGAAGTCGCCGTAATTGTCGGTCGTGGTCACCGCAACAGACGCGCCGTCCTTGACCAGCTGCACGCTTGCACCCTCGACACAATCGATGACGCCATCTTTCTCCTCGGCCACCGAGCCGCCGATGAAGCATTTCGAATAGCGCCACAGATTGCGATAATAGACCCGCGGCCTGGTGTTGAGGTCCGGCTGCATGACCTCGAGGCCTTCCTTGCGCGCCAGCTGCGCCATCTCTGCGTCCTCGACCTTGATCGCGCGCATCGCGCCGGTCGGGCAGGATTGCTGGCCGCGCGTCTGCTGCCAGCCCTGGTCGATCAGATGTGCGTCGAAAGTCCAGGCCTGCGGCAGCTGCAGCTCTTCGTTCCACCAAATATGGCCGTAAGGACAGGCGTCCACGATCTGCTTCTGGCCTTTCGCCCGCTTCGGGTCGATCAGCACGATTCCGTCCAGGCGCTTGCTGATCGTTCCCTTGGGCGCAGCCTTGATGCAGGGCGCGTCGTCGCAATGATTGCACATGGTCGGAACATAGGCGACGTCGATCATCGGCGTCTGTCCGCGCTCCTTCTGCAGGATATTGATCCACTTATGGCCGTGCTTGGGCATCGGCGCGGAATAATCTCGCCATGCATTGCCGACATATTCGTCCATGGTCGCGAGTGTGCACAGATTGCAATTGGTGCACTCGGCGACGTCGATGATCATGTTCCACTTTTTCATTTGGCCGGCACCAATTGCGCTTCGCTGATCGCGCCTTTGACCTTCCTGTCCCTTTCGACTGCGGCGAAGGCCGCAGACATATGTTCAATACGCTTGTCCCAGAGCTCGATCTGCACCAGCGAATTGGCGCCCGCCAGCGAATGCGTCGACTTGGTCTGCGTGCGCTCGGGCGTCAGCAGATTGAGGCACCCGCCGCGATCGACCGATTTGCCGGGCTCGCCCATCGGATCGTAGACAGCCGAGGACTCGTAGCCGTGGGCGACGCCGCGCGGCAGGCGTTGCGTCGGCAGGGCGGCGCAGATTACCGCGCCGCGGTCGTTGAAGACTTTGACAAGGTCGTGTTTGCCGATGCCGCGCGCTTTGGCATCCTCGGCATTCATGCGCACGATCCAGTAGTAATAGCCTTCGATGTTGACGCGATGGTCCTCGATATTGAGGAGGAAGGAGTCCTTGCCGTCGCCCTGAGTGTGGAACGAATATTTCGAATGCGGGGTGAGAAGCTGCAGCGGGTAGCGTGCGAACAGTTTGCCGGAGTGTGCGCCTTCCCATGACGGCTCGTATTTGACGATCGGCGGCCGTTCCGGGTCGTTGAAGCGCTTGAGCGAACTGCACTCGAATTCAAGCTTGCCGGATTGGGTCTGCAGGCCGCGCAGATATTCCTCGGTGTAGTCGGATGGCAGAGGCTGCGCCTCCGGCACGTCCTTCTTGCGGTTCTCGAAGAACCAGCGGAACGAGACCGGCGCGCGCAGTTTTTCCTTCTCCGCCGGCACGACGAAGTAGCCGCGCTTCAAGAACTTTTTCCAGGAAATGTGCTGGGGCAGGTCGGAAGCGAGGAAGGCGCGCTTGACCCAATCGATCTCGTTGCAGCCTTCGGAGAAATAGTTGGCGAGTCCGAGCGGCTTGCACAACTCGTTGAAGATCCAGAAGTCGGATTTCGATTCGCCGAGCGGCTTGATCGCCGGTGCCTGAAACACGATGACGCGGTGATTGAGCTGCTGCTGGCCATGATGGCCATAGCCGCCCAGTCCTGCCCATTCGCTGATATCGGTGCGCTCGAAATTGGTGCAGGCTGGCAGGATCACATCGGCGAATTTCGCCTCGCCCTCGAACCAGATCGATTGGTTGACGACGAATTCGAGATTCTCCGACTGATACATCCGCACCCAGCGGTTGGTATTGTTCATGGTCGAAAGGATCGAGCCGCCGTATTTGTAGAGCATATGCACCGGCGAATGGCCGGCTGCCGGATAGGCAAAGCGCGCGAACTGATGCTCGATCGATTTGCCGACCCAAGGATAGCCTTCGGCTTTGCCGTCGAGGATCGCCTCCGGCACGAAGATGCGCGGGATGCGCTGGCCGTTCGAATTCATGCTCGGCAATTGCGGCATGCGCTGATAGAGCTCGACCGGCATCGAGGTGTTTTCAAGGTCGCCTGACATGCCGCCGTCGGCATAGCCGGGGAAATAGAAATTGAAATCGATCGGCGTGCCCCATTGCAGATTGCCCATGTTGACGCCGGGCTTGCCGAGCCCCTGCATGGCGATGAGACACACCATCACCCGTGCCCAGGGAATGCCGGTCTGATTGCGGCAGGCGCCGCCATGGCCGTTGCCCCAGCCGCCGGGCGCGAGATAAACGCGCTTGCGCCCCCATTCGCGCGCCAATGCGCGCACGTCCTTGGCCGGGACGCCGGTTTCCTGCTCCTGCCATTCCGGCGTTTTCGCAATGCCGTCTTCTTCGCCGAGAAGATAAGCCTTCCACTTGTCGAAGCCGACGGTGTGACTCGCGACATAGTCCTTGTCGTAGAGACCTTCCTTGATCCAGACGTAAGCGATTGCCATCGCCATCGCCACCGAGGTGGTCGGTTTGGGCGCGAACCATTTACCGGGCAGGAATTGGGCGGAGGCGTTGTAATAGGGATCGACGTGGACGACCTTGATGCCGAGCTTGGGATCTTTGAGCCATTGCCGGCGCGTGGTGCCTTCCTGCGCGCCGTATGATCCTGAAGTCGATTCGGGATCGGCCGCCCAGAACACGATCATGTCGCAGTTCTGCAGGCAGTCCTCGACGGTGCCGTAGGTCTCCGACTGGCCGACGCGCAGCGTATAGCCCCAATGGTGCACCGCGCCCCAATACCAGCCTTCCCAGGAATCCGGATTGTGATGGATGCGCGTCATGCCGACCGCATTGGCGAAACGGAACAGCGCCGAGAGGTAATAGCCGATATTGCCCCACGTGTGATGCGAGCCGTGGGAGAAGGTGATCGCGCCGGGACCATGTTCGCGCTTCTGCCGTTTGATCTCGCCGGTGACGATCTTGATCGCTTCGTCCCAGGAGATGCGCTCGTAACCCGACTTGCCGCGGTTCTGCGGATTGCGTGCGCCGTTCGGATCGAAGTCGACGCGTTTCATCGGATGAAGCAGGCGATCCGGCGAATAGACGATGGATTTGGCATTCTGGCCGTGCGGCGCCAGCGTGGTCTTGCGTGGCGGCGTGAGCTTCAACCCCTTGGCCTCGATGGTCCACGACGCGCCGTCGCCGCTGCCAAGATCGATCGGCGTCATGCGCAGAATCTTGCCGTCTTTCACGTCGACAAAGACCGGTCCGCCATTGGTCATGTTGCAATAGCGCCGCACACCGCGGCGCAGCTTCTTGCCGTATTTCAACCCGGCCGACTGGCTCAGCATCAAGGTCTGCGCGAACCAGTTGGTGAGATATTCCGGCCCCTCGACGGTGAGCATGAAATCCTTCTGCGCATTGATTTGCTGCAGCCAGTCGATCGGCGGCGTGAGTAGCGTTGCGGCGACACTTGCGTTCTTGAACAGCAATTTGATGTCGGGCTGGCCATGCAGGCCCGTGCCGGAGGTGATCGTGCCGTCCTTGAACTCGATCCAGCGGCCGATACCTTCGTCGCGCGCCACGATCTGGGCAATGAAATCGTGCTCTTTGATGCGCTCCCTGAAATCGCGGTTCCGCCGTGCCGCGTGTTTGAGGAGTTGTACCGCGCCAAGCAGGATGATCGGCAGCTTGAACCTGGCGAGCGAGGTCATTCTGGGGCGTCCTCCACGTGGCTTGAGCGAAGCGCCGCGGGGCATGTCCCTTTTTTGCGGCGATCGGAGAATGGTAGATTTTGTAACAAATTCCGCGGCTGGGGAACAGCCGAGTATCGCGGGAGTACCGCTCGCAGCGCTTAGCGTGGCACGATATTTTGCATGTCGGTGAGCCGACCGGAGAGGAAAAGCCGCATATTGTCGAGAATCAACGGCGTGATGAAATCTTCGTATTCGAAGACGTAGCCGCCGATATGCGGCGTGATGAAGACGTTCGGCAATTGCCAGAACGGGCTCTCCGGCGGCAATGGCTCGGCGTGAAAGACGTCGAGGCCGGCGCCGGCGATGCGCCGCTCGCGCAGCACCTCAATAAGCGCGTCCTCGTCCACGGTCTGGCCGCGTCCGGCACTGATGTAATAGCCTGACGGCTTCATGGCGCCGAACACTTCGGCGCCGAACAGGCCGATGTGGTCGTCGCTCGCCGGCAGAATATTGATCAGATAATCGGCCTTCGCCGCGGCTTCAGGCAGCCGCGCCTGCGGCATCACTTCGTCAAAGCTCCTGATCTTGCGCGGCGTGCGGGTGACGCCGATCGTGTGCATGCCGAAGGCCCGGAGCAGTTCGCCGACGGCTTCGCCGATAATGCCGGTGCCGACGACGACCGCGGTCTTGCCGTGCAGCGTGCTCCACATTCGGCGCTGCCAGATATGGTGCTGGTGATCTTCCACCTGCCGCCGCGCGTCGCGGCTCGCGCCCATCATCAGATAGACGACTTCTTCGCGCATCGGCGCCCCGTGGATGCCGCGGCCGCTGGTGATCACAACGTCAGGCTTCAGCGACGGGCAGCGCAGGAAATGATCGACGCCGGTGGCCAGCGATTGGATCCATTTCAGCTTGGGGGCGCCGGCCAGCATTTCGTCGCGAACCTCGATGCCGAACATGATCATCACGTCGACCTCGGACAAGTCGCCGGTCACGGCAGACGCGTTCTCGAACAGCAAAAATTGCAGCGATGGAAAATCCGCCTGCAGCCGGTCCCGATACATTTCAGCGTGGATATCGACGACGAGAATTTTGGTGGTCATGGAAACGATTTCTTACTCCGTCATCCTGCGAGGGTCGCTTCGCCCGCACCTCAGGACGACGGTCAGAGGCCAAGATGCTTCGCGGCGTTGTTATAGGCAATATCTTCGCGGACGTTCTGCGCCAGCGCCACATGATCGAGAAACTCGCCGGCCTCTTGCGCCGCTTCGAAAGGATAGTCGGCGGCGAACATCACGTGCTCATGACCGAGCGCCGCGATCGAACAATTCAGCGGCTCGGCCGAACACATGCCCGACGTCGTCACCAGGAGATTCTCTTTGATATAGGCCGATGGCGGCTTGGCAAGCTGGACGCTGTAGAGCTTAGCGCGGCTGTCGAAGCGCCACAACAGATAGGGCAGAGTCTCGCCGAGATGGCCGAGCATGACTTTGGCGCGGGGGAAGCGGTCGAACAGGCCGCCGAAGACGAGACGCAACGCATGCGAGCCGGTCTCGAAACCCCATTCCCAGGTGGCGCGGCGCAGGCCGTTGTGGCCCTCGAGCGCCGGCGACGGCGTGATCGGGTCGGTCGGATGAATATAGATCGGCGAGCCGAGCGCCTCGGCCCGTTCCCAGAACGGCGCCAGCGAGGGGTGATCGAGATATTGACCATTGGTATGGCCGTTGATCATGGCGCCGCAGAACTTCAGCTCGCGCATGCAGCGCTCAAGCTCGTCGGCCGCCGCGTGCGCGTCCTGCATGGCGAGGTGGGCGAAGCCCGAATAACGGCCCGGCCGTTTGGCGACGTGTTCGGCGAGAAAATCATTGGCGGATTTGGCGTTGCGGATCGCCGTCGCGGTATCGCGCTCGGCCTGTACGCCCGGCCCGGCAAGGCCGAGGACGGATCTGGCGATGCCGGCCTCGTCCATCGACTTGAGCCGCGCCTCGCCAAAATCGGTCAGCGCCGCGAGCAATTTGGCGGCATGCCCGGGCGCGACTCCGGCGACGGTAGGGCGCCAATAGCCTTCGAAACTGGGCGGAAGAAAATGCTCTTCGAGCGCGATCTTCTTGACCATTCGTCCTCCCGTCTCGCCGCGCCGGTTCTGTCGTTGGCGTGATGCTCTGTACCGTATCGCGGTGATCCTGTATCAAAGTGCAAACCGGGCAGCAAGATTGGCAGCACATGGCGATACAACGGATGCGGGCCGCGCCCGCTTCGAACGACAAGAGCGGCGACAAAAGCGACAAAAGTCAGATTCAGGTGATCGCGCGGGCTGCTGCGATCCTGCGTGTGCTCGAAGACGAGATGGACGGCTTGAGCCTCGGTCAGATCGCGCAGCGCGTCAATCTCGCGCGCTCGACGGTACAGCGCATTGTCGGCGCGCTGGCCGCAGAGAAGTTTTTGATTGCGGCGTCGCCGAACGGACGCGTGCGGCTCGGGCCGACGATCCTGCGGCTTGCCGCTTCGGCGCGCACCGACTTCGTCGCGGCGGCGCGGCCGTTCCTGATGCAGCTTTCGAATGAGCTGAAAGAAACCGCCGACCTGGCCGTGGTCAAGAACGATCATCTGGTCTTCGTCGATCAGGTGATCGGCTCGCAGCGGTTGCGCACCGTGTCCGCGGTCGGCGAGACCTTTCCGCTCTCCTGCACCGCGAACGGCAAGGCCTATCTGGCCGAGATCGACGACGAGGCGATCGAGCGCCTGATCGGCACGACCTATCCGCGCCGCACGCCGAGCACGCTGACGCGGCTCGACCAGTTGTTGAAAGATCTCAAAACGGTGCGCAAGACCGGCGTCGCCATCGATCGCGAGGAGCACACCCACGGCATCTGCGCCGCTGGCATCGTGACGCGCGATCCGCTCGGCAATATTCTGGCGATCTCGGTGCCGGTTCCGGCGCAACGCTTTTATGCGCATCAGAAGCTGATCGTGGAGCGGCTGCGCGCCACCAAGGCGGCGCTGGAGCGGCATCTTTTGGCCGCTGCCGCCTGACACCGCGACGGTTCGGCGGTGGCTTGTTCGGGTAACCGGAATACGATACGAATGTACCGAATAGCAGTACAGGCCTAACACCGCGCCTGGCGGGCGCGGACGAGATCGGGAGGAGGTTGCCGTGGCGAAGAAAATCCGCGGAGTGGCGTTCGAAGAAAATCTCGACAACGCGATGGGGCTTGAGTTCTACAACCTCTCGCATCGCTTCGGTTATCAGTCGCCGAACTGGCCCTATTTCGAAGACGTCAAGATCGAGCGCATTCATTACATGGCGAAGTCGGGCGTGCTGTCGCAACGCATCACGACGTCCATGCACAACACCACCCATATCGACGCGCCGGCGCATGTGGTGCAGGGCACGCCGTTCATCGACGAAGTGCCGCTGCCGCATTTCTTCGGCTCGGGTATCGTGATCTCGATCCCGAAGAAAAAATGGGAACAGATCACCTATGACGACCTGGAAAAGGCGGCCGGCAAGATCGTGCGGCCGCGCGACGTCGTCATCGTCAATACCGGCTGGCACAAGCTCTACGAGGACAGCGAGGATTATTTCTGCCGTTCGCCGGGCTTCGTGCCGTCGGCGGGCGAATGGTTCGTCGAGAAGAAGGTCAAGGTCGTCGGCCACGATACGCAGGCCAACGATCATCCGCTCGCCACCGCGATCGGGCCGCAGCGCAACGGTCCGCTGCATCCGCACCTCGCCGCCGAATACAAGGAATGGTCCGGCGGCCGCGACTGGAAGGACGACTTTCCGGAATGGGAGCCGGTACACCGCATCCTGTTCAAGAACGGTATCCTCGGCATCGAGAATGTGGGCGGCGATATCGACAAGGTCACCGGCAAGCGCTGCACCTTCGCGTTCTTCCCGTGGAACTGGGATCGCGGCGACGGTTGCATCATCCGCCTCGTCGCCATCGTCGATCCGAAGGGCACCTATCGCATCGAGAAGGGGGAGAAGTTCTGATGATCGTCCGCAAATTCTCCGAGGCGAAGCCTTACGAAGCGCCGAACCATCGCGAGTATAAGTCGTTTCGGGTGTTCGGTGCCGAGATGGGCGGCTCGCAGACTCTCGTCTTTGGCATCTCGCACTTTTTGCCGGGCGGCGGCGCCGGGCCGGACGCTTCGCCGCCGGAGAAAATCTATTACGTGCTCGCTGGCGAACTCACCGTGATTGCCGGCGGCAAGGAGCAGATCATCAAGGCCGGCGATACTTGCTATATCGGTCCGAACGAGAGTCGCGAGATCGTCAATCGCGGTCATGATGTCTGCACCATCGCCGTTGCGGTCGCGCCGGTGAAATGACGCCGCGAACGTCATGTCCGGCCCTCGGCCCGGCATGATGGGTTCATTCATAACGATGTGAGGTGCGTCCCATGCCCGACGACGTCCTGAAAAAACCGCTGTCCTTGTTCGACGTGCGCGGCAAGAGCGCGATCGTGACCGGCGCCACCGGCGCGTTCGGCGCCGTTGCCGCGAAGACGCTCGCCGCGGCCGGCGCGAACGTCGTCATTGCCGCGAATAATGGCGAGGGGCTCAAGAAACTTGCCGCAGAATGCACGGCGTTGGGCGGCAAGGCGGAAGTCATTGCCAAGCGGCCGAGCTCGGAGGCCAATTGCGACGCCATTGTCGCTGTGGCGGTCGAGAAATTCGGCGGCCTCGACATTCTCGTCGTGGCCTCGGGCCAGAACAAGGTCGCGAAGATCGTCGATCAAAAGGCCGAAGACTTTCTCGACGTCATGGACGCCAACGTCACGCAATCCTGGCTGATGGCGCGCGCGGCGTCACGGCAGATGATCAAGCAGGGCCGCGGCGGCAAGATCGTCCTGATGTCCTCGGCGCGTGGACTCCTTGGCCACCCGGCAGGCTACACCGCCTATTGCGCCTCGAAATCGGCCGTCGACGGCATCACCAAGGCGCTGGGCTGCGAGCTCGGTGCGACCGGGATCACCGTCAATGCGCTCGGGCCGACGGTCTTCCGCTCGCCGCTGACCGAATGGATGTTCGCCGACGATGAGCGCGGCAAGACCGTGCGTGCCGGCTTTCTGACGCGCGTGCCGAAAGGCCGTCTCGGCGAGCCTGAAGATCTCGCCGGGCCGCTCCTGTTCCTCGCGTCGAAGGCATCCGACTTTTATACCGGCCATATTCTCTACGCCGACGGCGGCTACACGGCAGGCTGACGATGGCGGTCGATGCAGTCAAGGCGCGCATCGCGGTCGTCGGCGCCGGCCTCATGGGCCATGGCATCGCGCAAGTCTTCGCGCTCGCCGGACACGAGGTGACCATCACTGACTCCTTCGCCGCGAGCCTTGAGACGGTGAAATCGCGCATCGCCGCGAACCTGAAAGATCTCGGCGACGATCCCTCCGCTGTCGATCGGGTCACGCCGAAAGCCGACCTTGCCGAAGCCGTGCGCGAAGCCGATTACGTCGTCGAGGCCGTGCTGGAAGATTTGGCGCTGAAGCAAGGGCTGTTCGCCGAGATCGAGCGCCATGTCCGCGCCGATACGATCCTTGCCAGCAACACGTCGGTCATTCCGATCACAGCAATCATGCAGAATTTGAGCCGGCGCGAGCGCGCACTCGGCACGCATTGGTGGAACCCACCGTTCCTGGTGCCGCTGGTGGAAGTGATCGAGACGCAATGGACCGCGCCGCAGACCGTAGCGTGGACCATGGAGCTGCATCAGCGGGCCGGCAAAAAGCCGGCCCATGTCAAGAAGGACGTGCCAGGCTTCATCGGCAATCGCCTGCAGCATGCGCTGTGGCGCGAAGCGATTGCGCTGGTCGAGAACGGCATTTGCGATGCCGAGACCGTGGACGCCGTGATCAAGGCCTCATTCGGCAGGCGTATTGCAGTCCTCGGCCCGCTCGAAAATGCCGATCTGGTCGGCACCGATCTGACGCTTGCCATTCACGAGACCGTATTGCCGGCGATCGACAGCCGTCCTGCGCCGTCGCCTTATCTGAAAAAGCTTGTCGCCAGCGGCAAGCTTGGGTTCAAATCGGGCGAGGGCTTTCGCAAGTGGAGCGCGGGAGAGCAGGCGGACTTGCGTGCGAAGGTCGTGGCGCATTTGAAAGCGTCACGCGACAAATGACCGGCGACGAGCTGGTCCAACTGGCCGATCCGAGGGAGAGTTCAATGACCAGCGACAAGAAGTGGACGACTGTCGATCGCCGTCGTGTCATCGCCGGCGGTCTTGGCATGGTCGCGGCGCCGGCGGTGCTGCGCATCATTCCCGCCAACGCACAGTCGAGGAGCGTCAAGCTCGGCCTCGTCAGCCCGCATACCGGTCCGCTTGCAGGTTTCGGCGAGGCGGACGGATTCGTTCTCGATCAGGTCAAGACGACCCTCGCCAAGGGGCTGCAGGTCGGCGGCAAGACTTACCCCATCGAGATCGTCGCCAAGGACAGCCAATCCAGCGGAACGCGCGCCGCCGAAGTGGCCTCAGAGCTGATCCTGCATGACAAGGTCGATCTTCTTCTCGCGCAGGGCGCGCCCGACACGACCAATCCCGTCGCCGATCAGGCTGAGGTCAACGAGGTGCCCTGCGTCACCACCAATTGCCCCTGGCAGCCCTATTTCTTCGGCCGCAACGCCGATCCAAAAAGAGGTTTCACCTGGACCTATCATTTCTTCTGGGGCCTCGAAGACGTCATTGCCGCCTACCTGCCGATGTGGGATTCGGCGCCGACGAACAAGGTGATGGGCGGCCTGTTCCCGAATGACGCCGACGGCAATGCCTGGGGCGATCCGAAACTCGGTCTGCCGCCGGCGCTGATTAAAGCCGGCTACAAGTTGATCGACCCCGGCCGCTATCAGGTGATGAACAACGACTTCACGTCGCAGATCACGCAGTTCAAGGAGGCGGGCGCCGAGATCGTCGTCGGCAACATGATCCCGCCTGATTTTTCGACGTTCTGGTCACAAGCGGCGCAGCAGGGTTTCCACCCCAAGGTGGTCACCATCGGCAAGGCGCTGTTGTTCCCGTCGGTGGTCAATTCGCTCGGGCCGCGCGGCGACGGGCTGACCACGGAAATCTGGTGGACACCGACCTTCCCCTTCAAGTCCGGCCTGACCGGTCAGAGCGCGCGCGAGCTCACCGATGCCTATGTCGAGGCGACCAAACGGCCGTGGACGCAGCCGATCGGCTATCAGCATGCGCTGTTCGAGGTCGCCATCGACGTCATGAAGCGCTCCAAGAGCCTCGAGCCCAAGGCCATCCTCGATGCCATCATCGCAACCGATTATCACTCGATCGTCGGCCCGGTGAAATGGACCGGTCAGCCGGTCAAGAATGTGAGCAAGACGCCGCTTGTCGCCGGCCAATGGCAGCGCTCGGGCCCCAGCTTCGATCTGGTGATCACGGAGAACAAGTCGGCGCCGGAGATTCGGGTCGGCGGCAAGCTGCAATTGTTGACGTAACCGTTATTTTGCGGCCGCGCGTGACTTCACGCTGTCCCACCAGGGGCAGACGCCGGACATCACTTGGTAATTGCCGTCGAGCACCTGAACCGGGCGGCGAAAACCGTCCTCGGCATTTTTCAGCCGCAACTCGCGCGCCTTGGCCTGATCCTGAGGAGAGAGCCAGGAGCGGTCGTGACCCCACATGCTCGGGCCTTCCTTGCGTTCGGAGGCCTGCCAGGTGTCGACGTCGATCGAGCGCGCGCCCCAGCCGTATTCGACCATGAATTCGGACGGCGTCCAGCTATAAAACGAGGTAATGAAATCGCTGGTGTGGCGGCCGAGCGTCACAGCCACGCGGCCTTCTTCGCTGAGTGCAAGATCGTAGCCTTGTCCGACATCGTCGAAGCTGAACAGTTCCATCATGATGTGATGCACGGCGTTCTTGCCGGTCTGGATGAAGGCGAGGCTGTGGTGGCGCGGATTGAGATGCAGGAAACGCGCGACGAACGGATGCGAGTAATAGTCGGTCAGGCGGAAGCCGAGCGTGTCGCGATAGAACCCCATCAGCCGGTCGATCGTCTGCGGCGTGTCGGCATTGAGCACGGCGTGGCCAAGGCCAAGCGGCCCGGTGCGAAAACCCGAAATTGAACGGCCGGGCTTGAACGGCTCGGTTGCGGTTTCGGCGCCATGAAAGATTTCGAGCCGGTTGCCGACGGGATCTTCGAACACGATGAGGTCCTTGACGTGGCGTTCATCGGCAAGCGCGCGCGAGCCGCAGGCGACCTTGATGTCGCGTTGGTCGAGCCGCGCGGCAATCGCATCCAGCGCGGCTGCGTCGGCGGCCTCCCAGCCGAAAAAGCCGATACCCGCGCCGCCGTCCACATCGACGAGAAGCCGCTGCTTGCGGTCGTCCATGCGAAAGGCAAGCGTGCTGCGCGTCTTGTCGATGCGCTGCAGGCCGAGCAGGCGCGAGCCATAGTTGGCCCAGTCGCCGGGATCCTTGGCGCGAACGCCGATATAGCCCAGCGCCTGCGGCGCTGGCCTTGCCGGAGCGGGAGAATGCGAAACCTTGTTTTCCATGGGAACGAAGCCGTCTTCCTGCCCGTTATTTCCAGTCTATACCCGGTGGCGGCGCCGCCGTGGCTCAGTCCAGGCCGACGGCACATTTCGGGCCCGCCGCTTGGTTCCGGCTATTGCCTGACCGGGGTTTACTGATAGCATATCCTCCTTGGGGCGTACTCTGATCTGGAAAAATCGCTGGTCCGGGCTACCCAGCGTCGGCGATTGGCATGAGACTGCTCTTTGTTCATCCCGGGCCGCTGCTCTACACCAATGTCTTTCTGCGGCTCGAGCCTCTGGGCTTGGAACTGGTGGCGGCGGCGGCGCGTCGCGCCGGCCACATGGTTCGCCTGATCGATCTGCAGGTCGAGACCCACGCTGACTATCATCGCATGGTCGCCACGTGGCAGCCCGAATTCATTGGCTTTTCCTGCAACTACCTCGCCAACGTGCCGGAGATCATCGATCTGGCCAAGTTGACCAAGGCGAGCCTGCCGGACAGCTTCATCTGTGTCGGCGGCCATAGCGCTTCGTTCACGGCAAGTGCCATCGTCGAGCATGGCGAAGGCGCCATCGATTGCGTGCTCAAGGGTGAAGGCGAGGCCGGTATCGTCAAGCTTCTGGAGGCGGTTGAGGGTGATCGCGGCGCCGTCGGCAAGGTGCCCGGCACAGTGACGCCGGACGGGGAAGGACCACGGCCGGCCTTTGTCGACAGCCTCGACGATCTGCGGCCGGCGCGCGATTTGCTGCGCCATCGCCGCAGATATTTCATCGGGGTGATGGATCCTTGCGCCTCGATCGAATTTTCGCGCGGCTGCCCTTGGGATTGTTCGTTCTGCAGCGCCTGGACCTTCTACGGCCGCAGCTATCGGCAGATGAGTCCGGAGCGCGTGATCGAGGATCTGTCTTCGATCCGTGAGCCGGGTGCCTTCATCGTCGACGATGTCGCCTTCATCCAGGACAAGCCCGGTTTTGCCATCGGCGAGGCGATCGCCGCCAAAGGAATCCGCAAGCGCTACTATCTGGAAACACGCGGCGACGTTCTCTTGCGCAACAAGGACGTGTTCCGGTTCTGGAAGAAGCTCGGCCTGACCCAACTCTTCCTCGGCATCGAGGCCATCGACGAAGAGGGTCTTAAGAAATTTCGCAAGCGCGTTCCGCTGGGGCGCAATTTCGAAGCCTTGGAATTCGCCCGCTCGCTCGGCATCGGCGTCGCCATCAACATCATCGCGGACCCGGATTGGGACGAAGAGCGTTTCCGTATCGTGCGCGATTGGTGCATGGACGTGCCGGAGGTCGTCAATATCAGCATCAATACGCCTTATCCGGGCACCGAGACCTGGCTTGCCGGACAGCACCAATTGAATACGCGCGATTACCGCCTGTTTGACATTCAACACGCGGTGTTGCCGACGAAGATGCCGCTTGCGGAATTCTATCGTGAGCTATTGCATACCCAACGCGTGCTTTACGCCAAACACATGAATTGGTGGACGACGCCGGCGCTGGCTTATGAAATTGCGCGCAGCTTGGTCCGGGGGCAGACCAATTTCATGCGGGGGATCATGAATTACAACAAAGTCTATAACGCGGAAAAGATGTTGGCCGATCATGCCCGTCCGGTCCGCTACCAATTGCCCGTGTCGCCTTTGCCGGAAACGCACGCTCCGGGGCCGAAGGGTCCCGGACTCTACATCCACAAAAGCCGTGGGCGGGCCGGCCGCAGCATCGACGATTCCACCGAACGTTTTGTCGACGCGACGCGGATGGGCGTTGCCGGCTAAGCCTCGAGGTCCGCGTGACATCCGCCGTCGAAACGGTCCGATCCGCGCCGGAAAGTCCGGCGGCTCGCCCCGCGCGCGAGCCCGTGATCTGGTTCGAGGTCGAGGATTTTCTGCGCTATTTCGACCATTTCCGCAATCCAACCGGCCTGCAGCGCGTGCCGTTCGAGATCTATGTCGAGGCAGTACGGCTCTATGGCGGCACCGGGCGCGTGCGGTTTTGCCGTCTCAGTGTCTATAGCAAGCAGCTCCGCGCCATCAGTTTCGACACGGTCAGTTCGGCGTATTTGAATCCACTCGGAGCGCGCGCGCCGTGGCGGACGATTTGGGCGCCGGCAAAACTTCTCGGCAGCTTCCCGAGCATGCTGCCGGTCATCGTGCGCCATCCGCGATTTTTCCTCTCGCTGTTCAAGACCGCGCTTTGCGATCTGGCCGGCATGGGGGTGCGGCGCCAGCGTTTCGAACAATTCGCACGGCCCGGCGACATTGTGGTCTCGCTCGGCGCCGGCTGGGGTGTGCCGAATTACGTCAAGCATATCGCCGAAGCGAAGCGGCGCTACGGCATAAAATTCTCGACCCTGATCCACGATCTCATTCCGCTCGAATACGAATCCTTGGTCGAAGAACGCCACGTCGTTCAATTCCGCGATTGGCTGGAGCAGGTCTTGCCGGTCGCCGATGTCCTGCTCACCGCCTCCAAGCATTCGCGCAATGCCCTGATCAAGCTCGCGCAGGAGGCCGGCTGGCGGCTGCCGCGCGTCGAAGTGGTGGAGCCGGGCTCCGGCTTCAACAACCGGCTGATGGCGGGGGAGCAGACGACGGTCGATTTGCCGAAACACTATGTGCTGTTTGTTTCGACCATCGAGGTCCGCAAGAACCACCGCCTTTTGGTCAGGATCTGGCGCCGTCTCTTGGAGCGCCATGGCGCCGATGCGGTGCCGAGCTTGATTTTCGCGGGCCAGATCGGCTGGCTGGTCGACGATCTATTGGCCGATCTCGTGGCCTGCGATTATCTCGGCGGCAAGATCGTGCTGATGCCCGGCTTGTCGGACGCCGAGTTGCGCCAGGCCTATCGCTCGTCCCAGTTCACGGTATTTCCGAGCCTGTGTGAGGGCTGGGGGCTGCCGATTGCGGAGAGCCTGATGCACGGCAAGTTCTGCGTGGCGTCGAACCGGACCTCTATTCCCGAAGTCGGCGGCGACCTGGTCGATTATTTCGATCCAGCGAATGAGGACGACGTGCTTGCCAAGATCGAGCGGCTCTTGCTCGATCCCGCCTATCTGAAAGCGCGCGAGGCCCGGCTCGAGGCCGAATACCGGCCGCGAACCTGGACCGACTGCGTGCAGGCGCTGATCGGTTATCTCGAGCAGGCGCTTTCGGCGGAGGGCGCCTCGGCGCAGCCACTGCAAAGATGATGAAAGAAAATCGGACCCGCGTGATCGCGCCGGCCGCAAGGGCGCGTTAGGGCAAACGTCGTTGTGGTAAGAGCCTTACCGGCTCAGAGCTTGTGCGGCGCGCGCGGCAATGCCTCGTAGCCGTGGTCCTCTCCGGCGTCCATTTCGGCCTGGTTGAACAGACGTTCCCAGCTTTGCAACATCAGCCGCTGTTCGCTGGATTGAGAGCGCCGCGCCCAGCGCCGGCACCGGTCTGCCCACTCGCCGATTTCCTCCGCAGCGGACTTCAACATGGCGGACGCCCTTTAGGTCGTCGACGGGAGCGTAAATGCAGGACCGAGTAAATGTCTTCCACGTACCAGCGTTGCCCGCGCGGCGCGCGCATCCAGCGCCGTTTGGAAGAGAGCCGGCAATTCCTTGGGCCGCCGCAGCACCGAGCGCAGCATGGCTCCGATATTCGTCGTGCCGTTCGGCCGCATCGCCGCGACCGCGGAGGCCGGCAACGCGCGCTTGGCCGGATCGGTGATCACTCGGATCGCTGCCACCGGCAGTTCATGCGCCAAGCCGACCGCAGCGACGATGTGAGATTCCATATCGACGGCGATCGCGCCGGTCTTCAGATAGAGTTCGCGCTTTTCGCCGGGATGCGCGATCGGCGCCGGCACGCCGAGCAATACGCCAGGGATCGCATCGGGAATGGTCTGCAAAAGCTTCTGCGACCACACCGCGCTGATCGGCATCCGGTTTTCGCCGGAAACCACCGCCGAGCCGACAACGCAGGTGCCGGGCCGCAATTGCGGCGCCAGCCCTCCCGCGACGCCGAAGCTGATAATGCCTGGGCAACCTTGAACGTGCTGGCGGGCATCGGCAATCGCGGCCGTGAGCTTGGCCGCAAGGTTTCGTCCGTCGCCGCTGCAGATGACGCGCACCCCCGGGCCTGCGGCGATGCGGGCTTCAAATGCTAGTCCGACGACGATAATCACGTGGCCCCCACCTGAACTTCAATCACATTGCGATCTATCACGCCGTAATAAGCTCTACGGCGTGACGGTATCTTGAAAGATCGCCTGCGGGAGCGGCCAGACATCCCCGTCACATGCCGGCCGTTTCGCAGTTAGCCCTTAGTGACGACCGGCGGCGGCGCTTTGCCTTTGCCAACTTGAGCACAACCAGCGATGCTGAGAAGCGCGAGAATAACGGCCGTTCCGAATGCGAGCTTTTTCATTTTTGCCCCCTTCCTGAGACAACAGAAATGCAGGATAGAAGGGGCTTTCAGGGTCCACTAGTGCAGAAAAGACACACCTCACATCTGAATTGGCGTTCTCACACCTCAATGCCGGCGCGCCTTGGAGATATTTCCTATATGGCCGGGAAATGACGGCGGTTGAATGAGAATTTTTGCGCCAATTGCTGGGGTTTTCGGCCTTGCGCTGCTGACCGGCCTGGTCGCCTATTTCGGCTTCGCATCCGTCATGCAGGCGGCCCTGCGTTCCGAATGGGGCACGGTGCTTGTCGTTCTGGCGCGCGCCGTGGCGCTGGCCGGCTGCGGCGTCGGCTGGTGGTTTCTGCTGACGCCGAAAGGGCCTCGCCCCCACGTCTTTGTTGCGCTGCGGTTCATCCGTGAGGCAATCAACGCGCTGTTTCCGTTCGCCGTCGTCGGCGGCGACATTATCGGCGCGAGGCTCTTGACCCATTTCGGGACAGCGATGAGCCTGGCGATTGCCAGTGTGCTGATCGACATTTTCGTTCAGGTCGTGAGTCTCTTGGTCTATGTCGGCGCCGGTGTCGCGATCGTGCTCGATGTCCCCGGCCCACATCGGCTCTCCACGGTGACTTTTGTGATGCTGGCAATCGCGCTGCCGGCGGTGTTGGGCTTCTTTCTGGCCCTGAATTTCGGCGCCTTCGATCCCGTCGTGCGCTGGCTCGTAGCGTTTGGCGAAAAGCGGCGCTGGTCGATGTTCGCCCATGTGGTCGATCTCGGCGACAGGCTGCAACTGATCTGGCGCAATCATTTCGGCCTGTCGGGCTCGTTTTTTGTTCACTTGGTGACCGTCTTCTTCGGCGCGGTCGAAGTCTGGATCGCGTTCTATTTCATGGGCCATCCGGTCAGCGTTGGAGCTGCGATCGCGATCGAGAGCATCGGCCAGGGCGGCAAGGCGGCGGCTTTCATGCTGCCCGGCGGTATCGGCGTGCAGGACGGCACCATGATCGCCGCCGCGGCGATTTTCGGCGTTCCCGCAGAAGTCGCGCTCGCGATGGCGCTGATCAAGCGCGTGCCCGATCTTGCGCTTGGCATCCCGTCGCTGCTGCTGTGGCAGGCGCTTGAGGGGCGACGGCTGTTTGCGCGGCGAAAATCGCTCAGCGGCTCCCCTTAGAAACCGTAATCAAGAGGGGCAATTGCGGGTCAATCTCGGCGATTTGTTTTGCGTGCATGACCAGCGATAGGACCGTATAATTCGGGCCGTCTCGGTCCAAGGGATGCAGGGGGCATGGACGAGTTCTTCGCGGATTGCGCCTTCGCGGCGTCGCTTGTGTGTTATGCGGGCGCGGTCCTTGGCTGCGTCTACGCGCTGCTTGCGGCCTATGCCGCGCGCCGTTTTGTTGCATCGGCGCCTGCCGCACGGACAACGAGCTATCCGGCGGTCACGATCCTCAAGCCGCTCTACGGCGCCGAGCCCAATCTCTCCGCGAATTTGGCGCGGTTCTGCGTTCAGGATTATCCGGGGCCGGTCCAGATCGTGTTCGGCGTCAGCGATCGCGCCGACCCCGCGATTGCCGTTGTGCGCGAAATTGCCGCGGCTTTCCCCGATCGCGATTTGAAACTGGTGATCAATTCGCGCCGTCATGGCAGCAATCGCAAAATCTCGAACCTCATCAATATGGCGGCGGAAGCCAGTCACGATGTTCTGGTTATTTCCGACAGCGATATCGTAGTTGACGCCGATTATCTGAAAAACGTCGCCGAAAGCCTTCAACGGCCCGACGTCGGTATTGTCACCTGCCTCTATCGCGGCGTGGCGAGCCGGGGGATTTGGGCCAGGCTCGGGGCTGCGGCCATCGATTATCATTTTTTGCCGAGCGTTCTGGTCGGCGTCATGTTTGGGCTTGCGGCGCCTTGCTTCGGTTCGACCATTGCCATCCGCAAGCAGACGCTTGCGGCGATCGGCGGGCTCGAATCGGTCGCCGACCAGCTGGCGGACGATTATGCGCTCGGCGCAGCCGTCCGCCGCGCCGGGTGGGGTGTCGCCATTCCCGCCTATGTTGTCGGCCATGAATGTGCACAGCGGTCGGCGTCCGAATTGCTGCGTCACGAAGTGCGCTGGGCACGCACCATCCGCTCGGTGGATGCCGCTGGCTTTGCCGGAACCGTCATTACCCACGCCTGGCCGCTGGCCTTGCTCGGGTCGCTGCTCGGCGGTATGACGCCGCTCGCCCTGCTGGTGCCCGTAGCTTTGGTCTGCCGCGCGGCGCTGCAGGTGGAACTCGATCGCGTTTTTCATTTGCGCGACGGCTTCTACTGGGGGGGAGCGCCGCGCGACCTGGTGTCGTTTGCGGTGTTTGTCGCAAGCTTTTTCGGCCGCAATGTCGAGTGGCGCGGTCATCGCTACAGCGTGCAAGCCGATAATACGCTGGCATATTATGGTGAGGTCGAAACGTGATGCGTGCACTGTTCCTTCAAGCGCCTTCGTTTGATGGTTTCGACGGTGGGGCCGGCGCGCGCTACCAGATGAAGCGCGAGGTGAAGTCGTTCTGGTTTCCGACCTGGCTGGCGCAGGCCGCGGCCATGGTGCCAGGATCCAAGATCATCGACGCGCCGCCGCACGATCTGACCTTCAAGGACATCGAGGACGACGTGAAGTCGCATGACTTCATCGTCATCCATACGTCGACGCCGAGCTTCAAGTCCGACGTGAAGTCGGCCGCGATGATCCGCGCGCTCAATCCGACAGCGAAGATCGGCTTCATCGGCGCCAAGGTCGCGGTCGAGCCGCAGCAGAGCCTCGACGCCGCGCCGGCGATCGATTTCGTCTGCCGCAACGAATACGAGTACACCATCAAGGAACTTGCCGACGGCGCGGACTGGTCGACGATCAAAGGCCTGTCCTATCGCACGGCGGACGGCAAGATCGTGCACAATCCCGAGCGCGAGATCCTGACGGACATGGACCGGCTGCCGTCCGTGCTTCCGGTCTACAAGCAGCTCAATGTCGAGAAGTATTTCGGCGGCTATCTCAAGCACCCGTATATGAGCTGGTATACCGGCCGCGGCTGCAAGTCGCGCTGCACCTTCTGTCTGTGGCCGCAGACCATCGGCGGGCACAAATACCGCGCCCAATCGATCGATCGCGTGGTCGAAGACGTCAAATACGTCATGAAGGAATTTCCCCAGGTCAAGGAGGTCTTCTTCGACGACGACACGCTGACCGACGATCACCCGCGCGTCGAGGCGCTGGCGCGGGCGCTCGGCCCGCTTGGCGTCACCTGGTCGTGCAACGCCAAGGCCAATGTACCGCGCAAGACGCTCGAAGTGATGAAGGCGAACGGGCTGCGGCTTCTCCTCGTCGGCTACGAGTCAGGCAACCAGAAGATCCTGCACAACATCAAGAAGGGCCTCCTGGTCGACGTCGCGCGCCGCTTCGCCAAGGATTGCCACGAGCTTGGCATCATCGTGCATGGCACCTTCATTCTCGGCCTGCCGGGCGAGACGCGCGAGACCATCCAGGAGACGCTGCAGTTCGCCAAGGACGTCAATCCGCGCACCTTGCAGGTGTCGCTGGCCGCGCCGTATCCGGGCACGTTCCTCTACAAGCAGGCCAAGGAGAACGGCTGGTTCGCCTCCGATACCGACCTCCTCACCGACGGTGGCACGCAGATCGCGCCGCTTGATTATCCGCATCTCGGCCACACCGAGATCTTCAATTCGGTGGAGGAGTTCTACAAAAAGTTCTACTTCCGCCCCTCCAAGATCGCCGAGATCTTGCGCGAGATGCTGACCAGCCGCGACATGCTGGTGCGGCGGCTGCGCGAAGGCGTCGAGTTCTTCCACTTCCTGCGCGCGCGCAAAGAGACCGTGCACTGAGGCGTGGCTTAGCCCTTTAGATACCCGTTCTGCCGGAACCAGGTGATGGCGTCGGCGATGGCCTCGCGATAGGGCCGAGCGCGATAGCCTAATTCGCGCTCGGCTTTCGCCGAGGTGAAGAACATCCGGTCCTTGGCGAGCTTCAGGCCCGTAGTGGTGACGAACGGTTCCTTGCCGGTGAAATAGGCGATCGCTTCGGCGCCACAGGCGATCGGATAGATCAACCGGCGCGGCAGGCGCAGTTTCGGCGGCGCCCGGCCGATCTGATGGGCGATCTCCGCCAACATGTCGCCGAGCAGCACGTCCTGGCCGCCGAGAATGTAACGCTCGCCGGTGCGGCCCTTCTTCCAGGCGGCGATATGGCCGGCGGCGACGTCCTCGACATGGACGAGGTTGAGACCGGTATCGACGAAGGCCGGCATCCGCCCCGAGGCCGCTTCGACAATGATCCGCCCGGTCGGAGTTGGCCGCACATCGCTCGGCCCGATCGGAGTCGAAGGATTGACGATCACGGCCGGCAGGCTCCCCCGGGCCACCATCTCCTCAACCAGGCGTTCGGCGACGACTTTGCTGTACTTGTAGGCGCCGACCGCCGATTGCGGCTCGAGCCGCGAGGTCTCGTCACTTGGCGTGCCGTCGGGCTGCGCCTTCAGCGTCGCGACGCTTGATGTATAGACGATACGCTCGATGTCGGCGCGTTTGGCGGCCTCCATCAGCGCGCGCGTGCCCTCGACATTGGTGCGAATGATTTCATTGTCGTCGCGCGCCCATAGCCGGTAGTCGGCGGCGACGTGAAACAGCACGCGGACATTTTGCAGCGCGCGTTCGAGCGAAGCTGCATCACGCAGATCGCCCTGCACGACATCGAGCTTCGAATCGGTGAGATTGACCCGTGAACTGGTCGATCGCACCAGCACGCGGACTGCTTCGCCCATCGCCAGCAATTGGCGGGCGACCGCCGAGCCGACAAAGCCGCTGGCGCCGGTAACCAGGATCATGTCCATCCTCTTCTGGCACATTCTGGCATGTGAGGTGCCGTTATGGTTTGATCCGATAGCAGCAACCGCGCCAAATCCAAAACCGCAAAGGTCCCCATGAAACTGCCCAGCCGGATTGTCGATCTGTCGTCGCCGCTCGAAAACGAGACGGTCTATGACCCGCCCTTCATGCGGCCGAAGATCAAATATTTGAGTAACGCCGATACCGCGCCGCTCGTCGCCGAATTATTTCCGGGACTCCGCGTCGAGGATTTGCCCGAAGGCGAAGGCTGGGCCATCGAGGAAATCCAGCTCACCACGCATAACGGCACGCATATGGACGCGCCGATTCATTTCCAGTCGAAGACCATCGACGGCAAGCCGATGATGACCATCGATCAGGTGCCGCTGGATTGGTTCTTCCGTCCCGGCGTCCGGCTCGATTTCCGCAACATGCCGGACGGCCATGTCGTGACCGGCGCCGAGGTCGAGGCAGAGCTCAAGCGCATCGGCCATGAGCTCAAACCGTTCGACATCGTGCTGGTCCATACGCGCGCCTCGAGCTGCATCGGCACCGACGAATATCTCACCGCCGGCTGCGGCATGGGCCGCGAGGCGACGCTTTATCTCACCTCGCGCGGCGTGCGCGTCACCGGGATCGATGCCTGGGGCTGGGACGCGCCCTTCGTCCATATCCGTGCGCGCTGGCTGAAAACGCACGACCCGTCGATCATCTGGGAAGGCCACAAGGCCGGCCGTGAGATCCCGTACTGCCACATGGAGAAACTGCGCAATCTCGAACAGCTTCCCGACCACGGCTTCACCGTGGCCTGCTTTCCGCACAAAGTGAAAGCCGGTTCCGCAGGTTGGACAAGGGCGGTGGCGCTATTCGATTAAATCTTGTGACGCCATTGAACCCGGAACGGGGCGACCTAAATAGGGTGCGCCTGACGGTTCGCCCAGAAAGGTATGCGCCAAAGCTGACCCCAAAGGTGTCCAACAAGGTGCCCTATGACCTTCCTGTCCTTCGCGCTCAATATCCTTTGGATCATCTTCGGCGGCCTCTGGATGGCTGTCGGCTGGCTGATTGCGGCCGTGATCATGGCGATCACGATCATCGGGCTGCCGTGGGCCTGGGCCGCGTTCAACATCGCCTCCTATACGCTGTTACCGTTCGGCCGAAAGGCGGTGTCGCGCGCCGAATATTCCGGCCATGACCTCGGCACCGGTCCGCTCGGCCTTCTCGGCAACATCGTCTGGCTGGTTCTGGCTGGCTGGTGGCTTGCACTCGGCCATCTGATCACGGCGGTGCTGCTCGCCGTCACCATTGTCGGCATTCCATTCGCCTGGGCGCATCTGAAACTCGCCGGCATCGCGTTGTGGCCGATCGGCAAGGAGATCGTGCCGGCCGATGCCGTGCCGGCTCGCCTGCCTGGCCGCGCCAACTAAGCCGGATCCCGGTAAATTCGCTGATCGAGCACGCTGTTGAGGAAGAGATTGCCGCCTATGCCGTCTCTGACCAAGCGTGGCCCTTCCGCATCCACACCTTGTTGTCGTGAAACGCGGCGCCCCCGAACGGCGCGATCGCATCGGCGCCGGTGAGCGTGTTGATGCCGCGGCCGTCGGCATAGGCCGAATTGGGCCAGATCGATTCCGCGATCACCACGCCGCGCCGCACACCATCGAATAATCTCGCGTGAATGCGCACCTGGCCGCGCCGGTTGCCGAGCGTGATGAGATCGCCGGTTGCGATGCTGAGCGGCGCGGCGTCGTCGGGATGGATCATCACTTCCGGCCGTCCCTCTTTCGCAAGTGAAGTCGGCGTCTCGGTAAAGGTCGAATTGAGAAAGCCGCGTCCCGGCGAGGTCGCAAGGCGAAACGGATGTTCGGCATCGGCCTCTTCGATGACCTCCCAATGATCCGGCAAGCCCGGCATCGTGGTCTTGCTTTCGTATCTGGACCAGCGGCCGAACGGCACGCTGGGCCAATCCGGCTTGAAACGGAATTTGCCGTCCGGATAGGCAAAGCCTTGGAGATAATGCGCTGTCTCAAAATCCGGCTGGCAGTCGATCCAGCGATTGGTTTCGAGGTCTTGCAGCGTACCCCAGCCGGATTTTTGCAGCGTCGCGTCGATCAGTTCGCGCGATGTCATCTGGAACCCCGGATGCTCGGCGCCGAGCCGTTTGCCGAGCGCGCAGATCAACTCGTGATTGTTGCGGCATTCGCCGCGCGGCTCGATCAGTTTCGGGCCGAGCAAAAGGTACTGGCTGCCGCCGGCCGTGTAGATGTCGTCGTGCTCGACGAACATGGTCGCGGGCAGGACTATGTCCGCCATTTTCGCGGTGTCGGTCATCACCTGCTCGTGCACGCAGACGAACAGATCGTCGCGGGCGAAGCCGCGCTTGACGGCGTCCTGCTCGGGCGCAACGACAACCGGGTTGGTGTTCTGGATCAGCATCGCGGTTACCGGCGGACCGTCGAACAAAGACGGCCGGTCGCCGGTCAGAATCGGGCCGATGCGCGACTGGTCGAGCATGCGGATCGAGGGATCTCTGAGATCGCTGCCGTCGATTAGGCTGATATCGAGATGATAGATCGCGCCGTTGCTGAAAAAGGCGCCGCCGCCTTCGTAACGCCAGGCGCCGATCACCGCGGCGATACAGCTAGCGGCGTGCATATTGACCGAGCCGTTGCGCGAGCGCGAGAAGCCGAAGCCGAGGCGGAAGAAGCTGCGCGGCCGCTCGCCGATGAGCCCGGCAAAGGCTTCGATCGTCTCGACGGAACAGCCGGTGATCCGCGCCGCCCAGTCCGGGCCGCGCGTGCGCACGTGCGCGGCAAGTTCGTGCGGCACATCGGTATAGCGCCGGAGATAATCCCAATCCGCCTTGCCGTCGCGAAACAAGCAATGCATCACCGCACAGGCCAGCGCGCCGTCGGTGCCGGGACGGATCAGAACCGGCAGGTCGGCCTGTTTCATCGTCGCATTCATATAGACGTCGACGGCCGCGATCTTGGCCTGGCGCTCCTTGCGGGCACGCGTCGCATGCGTCATCACGTTGACCTGGGTGTTCACCACGTTGGTGCCCCAGATCACGATCAGATCCGATTTCGCCATTTCGCGCGGATCGGCGCCGGCGAGCTTGCCGGTGCCGGCAATAAATCCGGCGCGGGCCGGATTGTTGCAAATGGTGGAGAAGAAGCCGGAATAGTTCTTGGCATGGCGCAGGCGGTGAATGCCGTCGCGCATCACATAGCCCATCGTGCCGGCATAGAGATAAGGCCACACCGCCTCGGCACCGTGCTCCTGCTCGGCGCGGGTAAAATTCTCGGCGACGATGTCGAGCGCGTCGTCCCAGGATATTTGCTTGAATTGGCCCGAGCCCTTGGCGCCGACGCGACGCAATGGATGCAGCACGCGGTCGGGATGATCGACCCGCTCGGCATAGCGTGCGACCTTCGCGCAGATCACGCCCGCTGTATAACCGTTGTCGGCGGCGCCGCGGATACGGCCGATGGTCTGGCCGTCCAAAACCTCGACCTCGAGCGCACAGGTCGACGGACAGTCGTGCGGGCAGGCGGAGGCGGCGATACGCGGGCGGACGAGCTGGTTCATCGGCCTTGATCGGATCTCGATACCGGAAGTCTAGACGATATTGCCCGGCGGCGGTACCGCCTGCCGGCAGCGAATTTCCCGGAAAAAGTTAAAGTCTGGCGCGCAGCCGCCTGGCGGCCTCAGCCATGACGCGTAGCTTTTGCCGTGCCAGCGGCCGGCTGATGGTCATCAGCCCGCAGTCGGGCGCGAGCCATAGCTGTTTAGGATCAAGCACTTCGAGGGCCTCGGCGACGCGCCGCTCGATGGTCTCGACGGTGGGCGCGGGTGTATCGCCCGGATCGACACAGCCGAACATGACGACGCGGCTCCCGCACATTTTCAGCACGTGCGGATCGAAACTGCTACGGCCGAATTCGACAGTGAAGCCGCCGATGCGCGTTGCCATCAGATGCGGCAGCAGGTCCTTGTATTCGTATTGGTGCTGCCGGTAGCCGCCGCCCGGATAGCCGTAGCAAAGATGCACGACGGTCGGCACGGTGATGCCGTCGAGGCAGCGGTCGAGCGCCTTGGCGCCGTACGCGACGACCTTGTCGTGGTAACGCGTCATCGCCGGCTCGTCGATCTGCAGCACGTCGCAGCCGGCAGCTTGCAGATCGCGTAATTCGCCGTTGATCGCGACGGCCGCATCGAAGGCGAGCTCTTCTTCGCTGTCGTAAAATTCGTTGGCGGCGCTGTCGGCAACGGTCATCGGTCCCGGCACCGCCATCTTCAGCGGCTGCCGGGTGTGCGACTTGGCAATGCGCAGATCGTCCACAGATGCGGCGCCCGTCCGTACGATCTTCCCGGTGATGCGCGGCACCATGCGATTGGCGGCGCGGTTGCGGTAGATCGCCTTGTTGACGAGATTTTTGGTGTCGATGCCGTCCCATGCGCCGGCGATATGGAAGATGAAATGCGTTCGCCGCATCTCGCCATCGGTCAGAATGTCGAGGCCGAGTTCCTCTTGCTCGCGCAGCACGACGATGGTCGCGTCGTCCCAGGCCTCCTTCAGTGCTTCGCCGCTCATGCGGAACGCAGCTTCGCTACGCTGTGTGTCGGCAAGCCAAGCGGGTCGTGGAAAACTTCCGACGCTGGTCGTGGCAAGGGCTTCGAACGATGCTCGAACGGGCATTTCACCGGACATGACGATTCCACTGCTGGGGGGCTGTTGCACGGTTCACGATAACATGTCCGCCTGTGCGCGATAGACGGCACGGTGCGCCCGCCTATATTCTGCGCCGCCGTCCAAGAGGCGAGACAGACCGAGGGAGAGAATACGATGAAAGCCGCCGTTCTCGGCGAGGGCGGGGTCGAAATTCGCGACCTGTCCAAGCCCGAGCCCAAGCCGAACGAGGTTCTGATCCGGGTGCGGGCGTCGAGCCTCAACCGTGCCGATCTTCTGGTGGCATCTGGACACCAGCATGGCAGCGTCGGCGGCACAGGCGCCCGGATCGGGCTCGAATGTTCCGGCGAGGTCGAGGCAGTCGGCAGCGAGGTCAAGGACATCAAGCCGGGCGACCGCGTCATGGCCTCGGCGCCGGGCGGTTTTGCCGAATATGCCGTCACCGATGCCGGGCGCGTGCATCGTATCCCCGGCAACAACATGACTTACGAGCAGGCCGCCTGCTTGCCGGTGGCGCTGCAGACCATGCACAATGCGGTCGTCACCGCGGGTCGGCTCAAGCGCGGCGAGACCATGCTGATGCAAGGCGCGAGCGCCGGCGTCGGCCTGATGGGCATGCAGATCGCCAAACTGATGGGCGCCGCGCGGGTGATGGGAACATCGACCAATGCTGCGCGCCGGGCGCGGCTCGCCGAATACGGCTGCGATGTCGCAATCGACACCACCGACCCGGCCTGGCCCGAACAGGTCAAGAGGGCGACAGATGGCAAGGGTGTTGACCTTATCGTCGATCTGGTTTCAGCCGGCGTCGCCAACGGCAATCTTGCGGCGGCCGCGATCCTCGGCCGCATCGTCAATGTCGGCCGGCTCGGCGGCATGAAGGGCGAATTCGACTTCGATCAGCATGCGCTCAAGCGCATCGACTATATCGGCGTGACATTCCGCACCCGCAGTGCCGAGGAAGTCCGCGAGATCAATCGCCTGATGCGCGCGGACTTGTGGTCCGCGATCGAAGCCGGGAAGCTGGCGCTCCCGATCTACAAAACTTATAAGCTTGACGATATCGTCGAGGCGCTGGCCGTGATGCGCGCCAACCAGCATTTCGGTAAAATCGTCATTACTGTGTCATGAAAAAGAAGCAGCCGCAGCGCAAACACAGGCCAGCAAAGAAAAAAGCGTCCACAACGCGCGCGCCTAAGCGCGAATACCGACTTGCTCTCGGCGAATCAACTCGGCATAGATTTTATATGACTGATTCGGCGAAGGGCCCCACGCCGATCCTGGCTGCGGGGGGAATTGTCCTACGCGGTACATCACGACCACGCATCGCCGTCGTGCGGATGCGACGGGAAAAGGCCTGGGTGTTGCCCAAGGGCAAGCTCATGCCGCGCGAACACCCGCGGGACGCTGCAAAACGCGAAGTCGTGGAAGAGACCGGGCATGAAGTGTCGGTCCATGAATTCCTCGGCTCGATGTCCTATGCCGTCGAAGGTAAGGTGAAGATCGTCCAGTTCTGGCTGATGCGCGCCATGGGTCCGCCCACGCATGAGCTCATGGACGACGTTAAGGCGGTGAAATGGCTGCCGCTGAAGGAAGCGATCAAGACGCTGACCCGTCCGCATGAGAAGGTGTTCCTCACGCATGTCGGTCCGATCGCGCTCAGCCATGTGAGAAAAGTCGCGCACGAAAAGACGCGGGCGGCTTCGCGCAAGTCCTCGACGCGGCGGCGGCGCAACATGCCGGCTTCGCCCATGGCGCCGGCTGCGCCGGTCGAACACGTCATCGCCATGGACTATGAGAAGGCGCGGCCTTCGACCTTCGTCAAAGCGCTTGGTACCTGGATCGGCCGCGTCGCGCACGGCACAACGCGCCGGGTCGGCTAGACCGGCGGTCGAATAGCCATCTGCAGCTGATCAGGCAGCGCTTTTCAGTTTTTCGATCGCTTGCCGGACCGCGGGGTCAAGGCCCGCCCCGCCTTTGTCGAGATGGGCGAAGATCGCCGCGCGCATGCGCGGATCCCAGAATTTCTTGATGTGCTCGGCGGTGCCCGTGATCGCCGTCTCGCCACCCTGGCTGGCAAAGAACTTGCCGATCTGGTTTGCCATATAGACGAGTTTTTCGGATGTGTGCGAGATGCTGCCTGACATATTCATGCGACGCTTTCGGCAACAGCGGCAGCGGACGCGGCGACACGCTGCGGATGAGTGAAAATCTCGAAGCCGTCATCGCGGGCAACGGCGACGAGCGTGATACCGGCGGCTGCGGCGGTCCGCACGGCAAGCGCGGTCGGCGCCGACACCGCAACGATCAATGGCGCGCCGAGCGTCGCCGTCTTCTGCACCATTTCGACCGACACGCGGCTGGTCAGCAGCACCATGCCGTCATCCGCGGCGATGCGCTGGCGCGCCAGCGCGCCGCACAGCTTATCGAGCGCATTATGGCGGCCGACGTCTTCGCGCAACGCGGCAAGCCCGAGATTGCGGCGCCAGTATGCGGCGGCGTGGACGGCGCGGGTCTGGCGGTTCAAATCCTGACGCGGCGCGAGCGATGCCAGCGCCCGCATGATCTCGTTCGGCTGAAATGTCGTCGCGTTCGATCGATCGCCGAGGCGCGGCACCGGCCGCAAGGCTTCGGCAAGGCTTTCGATGCCGCACAGGCCGCATCCGGTCGGTCCCGCCATGTGCCGCCGTCGCTCGGCAAGCGCCGCGCTGCGCGGCGCGGCGAGCCACATGCGCAACTCAATGCCTGAGCCCCGCCCGCCGATATCCTGCGCGACAATGTCGAGTTGTTGAATATCGTCCGGCGCACTGACGATGCCTTCGGTGAGGCTGAAGCCGACGGCGAAATC
>Ga0335076_10000325_pt1 | contig 42842 bp, 36 predicted proteins | sample Lox_Sample_25_FD_206717 | JGI IMG/M metagenome (GOLD analysis project Ga0335076, IMG submission 206717) | Soil microbial communities from Loxahatchee National Wildlife Refuge, Florida, United States - Lox_Sample_2.5 | ecosystem: Environmental > Terrestrial > Soil > Wetlands | place: USA... | reverse complement strand
CGGCAGCTCACGCACGGGGGCCGGCGAATGGACCTGGTAGGACATGCTTCTCCTCAGCCTCGTCTCGATTCGGGATTCTGCCCCGTCGTCCCGGAGAGCGGCGGGTGATCATAATTGTATACACTTGTGTCAAATGCGTGCAGTAATCTCACGGCCATTGAAGCCTGGTCGAAAAAGCGTCCGACAGGTTCGCTTTCTCGACCAGCCTAGGGTGCGATGACCCCGGTGGCCGTGGTAACGGGTGGCGCCGGCGCGATCGGGGGCGCGATCGCTGCGGCGCTCGCCGCCACCGATCAGACGGTGGCGATCCTCGACCGCGCCGGCGACGTGCCGGTCGACCTCTCCCGCCACGACGACGTGAAGGCCGCGGCCGCCCGCGTGCTCGAGACGCACGGCCGGTGCGACGTGCTCGTCCACGCGGCGGCGACGTTCGACCGGGCGCCGCTGGCCGACCTCGGCCTCGACTCGTGGCGCCACGTTCAGGCGGTGAACGTCGAGTCGGCGCTGTGGCTGGCGCAGGCGTTCGCGCCCGGAATGGCCGAGCGCGGATTCGGCCGGATCGTGATCGTCGTCTCGGACACCGTGTGGGATCCGCCGGCGCCCGACCTGCTCGCGTACGTGGCCAGCAAGGCCGCGTTGATCGGAGTCGCACGCACGCTCGCCCGCGGGCTCGGGCGCGACGGGATCACGGTCAACTGCGTGGCGCCGGGCCTGACGCCCACGCCGGCCGCGGTCGCCGACACGCCCCCGCAAGCGTTCGCGCAGGTGCAGGCACGCCAGGCAATCGACCGACCGCTGAGCCCGCACGACGTCGCCGCCACCGTCGCGTTCCTAGCGACCGACGCCGCCGGCGCGATTACGGGGCAGACCCTGTGCGTCGACGGCGGTCTGGTTCTGCGTTGAGCTCGGCGCCGTCCGCGATCAGGTAGGAGCAGAACCGCCCCTCCGGATCGCGCCGCGCCCGGATCTCCTCCAGCCGGCGGAAGTTCTCGGGCGCGAGGAACCGGTCCGCCCGCCGCGTGAAATCGGTATCGCCGAGGTAGACGCCCTTCCCGAGCGCCGCCAGCCGAGCGGTGTGGTCGACGACCCAGCTGCGGTGGCGCTCGTCGTCGGCCGGATCGGTCCAGATCGCGTAGGTGGCGATATACGCGCGGCCCTCGACCGAGAACGCCATGTCCGGCAGCGGCCGGCTCGGCGCCCACCCGTACCAGATCGAGAACGAATGCTCGGTCGGAAGCTCGGACCACAGGGCTCGCAAGTGGGGAACCAACTCGTTAGCCCGGGCGTCGGTCCAGGTGCAATCGACCGCGTAGCGGTGGTTCTCGGGATTCTGGGCCGCCTGGGCCTCGTTCTCCTGCTCGACCGTCGTCAGCCCGGTCTCGTGGGCGACCGCGCGGTCGGCGATCGGGCACGCCCGGAGCGGCGCCAGCACGCGATCCGCCTCTTCGGTCGTGTCGCACATCGCGGTCGTGTGCAGCAGCAGAACCGGTGGACCCTCAGGCCGCGGAAGCCGCGTGGCCGCTATCACCGGCTCGACCACTCGGTCGAACGAGGGCAACAACTCGTCGATCCAGCGGAGCAGCAGTTCGAGCTCCGAGAGCTCGAACATCCACGTGTCGTGGGTCATCGCGCGCGGCAGCGGATACGTGCGCAGGTGAAAGCGAGTGACGACGCCGAAGAAGCCCGGTCCGGCGCCCCGCGCCGCCCACAGCAGGTCGGAGTTCTGCTCCTCGTCGGCCCGGAGCAGCTCGCCGTCGGCGGTCACGACGTCGATCGCGGCGACGTTCTCACACGCCCACCCGTACTTGCGGCCGTTCCACCCCTGCCCGCCCTGGAGCAGGAAGCCGCCGATGCCGACGCTCGGGCAGTGGCCGCCGGGGAACGCCCGGCCGTGGGAAGTAAGGAACGGGACGAGCTCGGCGCCTCCCTTGACCGCCGGGCTGGCGGTGGCGATCCCGCTCTCGGGGTCGTAGGTCGTCTCGCTCATCCCTCCGATGTCGATCAACAGCGCGTCGTCGCGCACGCTCCACGCGGCCCAGCTGTGCCCGCCGGCGCGGACGGTCACCTTGAGCCCGCGGTCCCGCGCCAGTCGCACGCCGGCGACGACGTCGTCCTCGCTCGCGGCGAGCAGGACCGCGGCCGGGTAGCGCTCGGGGCGGCGGGCGTTGAACACCCGGCCGACCCGCGCCTCCTCGTAGCCGGGCTCACCCCGCCAGACGATGTCGCCCGTAAAGCTCACGAGATCAGTGACTGGCCGCCGTCGACGACGATGTCGACAGCGTTCAGGTAGGCGGCGTCGGCGCTTGCCAGGAACAGCGCCACCCGCGCGACGTCCTCGGGCCAGCCGAGGCGACCGAGCGGGTGCGAGTGGAGCATCTCGTGGACGGGATGGCCGGGCTCCTCGAGGAACGGCTCGATCTGGGGCGTGACGATCAGCCCCGGGCTGATCGAGTTCGCCCGGATCCCATGCCGCGCTCCCGACGCCGCGAAATGCCGGGTGATCGCGAGCACGCCTCCCTTGGCGGCGCCGTGGGCGGCCTGCTCGATGAACGTCGCGCCGCGGTGCGCCGACACCGACGCGGTGTTGATGACGATCCCGCCGCCGCGCGCGATGAGGTGCGGCCATGCCGCCCGGGTGACGGTGAAGATCAGGTCGAGCTCGTTGTGGATCGTGAACCGCCAGTCCTCCCAGCTCAGCTCCTCAAACGGCCCCACGCGCGGCGCCGAGGCGTTGTTGTAAACGACGTCGATCCCGCCAGCGCGTTCGGCCGCGGCGTCGACCCATGCCGCGGCGGCGTCGGGATCGGCCAGGTCCACCGGCGCCGTGCAGTGAATCTCTCCCCCGTCCGCGCGGATCTCCACCGCGACGGCCTCGGCGCGCTCTGCGTCGAGATCGCACCCGAACAAGGTGGCGCCCTCGCCGGCGAACAGCCGCGCGGCGGCGGCGCCCTGGCCCCCGGCAGTCCCGGTGATCAACACGACCTTGCCGTCGAGCCTCCGCATCAGCCGACGAGCTCCACTAGGTTGCCCTCGGGATCGGCGAAGAAGGCGAACCGGACGCCGGGCTCGGGCGAGTCCCCCGGCGCCATGACCGCGGTCGCACCCGCCTCGAGCGCGCTCTCCCACAGCCCGTCGATGTCCGTAGTCCTCAGCGCGAAGTGGTTGTAGCCGCGGGTGGCGTGCGCCTCGATCGGCGTGGCCGCCTGGAGCCCGGGGACCGATGACGAGTGCTCGAACAGCTCGAGCCGGAACCCCTCGGCGTGATTCAGCATCACGCCGCGAATCGGATGCGGCGAGAGGTCGAAAGCGAGCTGCCTCGCAAATCCGAACGCGGTCGTGTAGAACGCTTCGGCGGCCTCGAGGTCGGCCACCGAGAGACCCACGTGGTCGAAAGCGACTCGCATCCCATCCGCAGTATTGCATACAGAATGACTAATAGTCTACAGTTACGTCCTGGCATGCTTCCGCCGATCCACCACTTCGGCTACGTGGTCGAGGATTTGCGACGTGACGTGCCGCGGTTCGCCGCCGCGACGGGTGCAGGGCCGTTCCTTGCGATCGAGCACATCCCGTTCGACGACGTGAGCTACCAAGGCCAGCCGGCGGTGTATGACCACTCATCCGCGTTCGGCGCGTGGGGACCGATGATCGTCGAGCTCACCCAGGTTCACGATGTCCAGCCCGTCGGCCTGCGCGACTCGCTGGTCGGCCCCGGCGGCGGTGTCGGCCACGTTGCCTGGCTGGCTGAGTCGCTCGAGGACGAGGTCGCGCGCCTCCGAGGCTTGGGATTCACTCCGTTCCACGTCGGTCGCACCGGGCCCGCGACCGCGGTCTGGTTCGACGGCGGCGAGCAGTTCGGGCATCCGATCGAGGTGCTCCAGCGCCACGACGAGCTGCTTCGCTTCTACGAGATGGTGCGCGAAGCGGCGGTCGGTTGGGATGGATCGGAACCGCTGCGGGTCGTGGCCGGGGCGCCGGCATGAACCCGCCCGATCAGGTGGACGTCCTTGTCGTCGGGTTCGGCGCCGCCGGCGCCAGTGCCGCTATCAGCGCGCGCGACGCCGGCGCCTCGGTGGCGATCATCGAGAAGACGGCATCGGGCGGGGGCAACTGCATCCACTCGGGCGGCTTCCTGTTTGAGGTCGACGGTCCCCGGGCGGTCGACCACCTCGACGCGCTGTGCTTCGGCAAGACCGACCGATCCGTGCTCGACGCGTACGCGCGGGGGCTGCTCGACGTTCCCGACTTCGTCGAGTCGCTCGGCGGCAGCGCCCCGGACGTCGATGCCGACGCGTTCGGCGGAATGCTCCCGTCGTGGCCGCACTTCCCCGGCGCCGGCCACGTCCGCTATCGCCAGTTCGCGCCGGCGCCGGGCGAGCGCCCGGGCCCCGGCCTGTGGCGGGCGCTGGAAGCGGCTGTCCATGAGCGCGACATCCCCGTGGCGTGCGGGTGCCGTGCGATCGATCTGGTGTTCGAAGACTGGGATCGCGTGACCGGCGTGGTCTGCGAGCAGGCAGGCGAGCGCCGACGGATCGTGGCGCGCGCCGGCGTCGTCCTGGCCAGCGGCGGCTTTGAGGCCGACCCCGAGTTGCGCGACACCTATCTTCCGCTGCCACTCGCATCCGTCGGGCACCAGGGCAACACGGGCGACACGCTCGGACTGGCCCGCGCCGCCGGCGCGTCGTTGTGGCACATGAGCGCGTTCTTCGGCTGGCTCTCATTCGTGCACCCGGACTTCCCTACGGCGTTCACGTTGGACGTCCACGCCCCGAGCTTCATCTACCTCGACGGCGACGGCCGGCGGTTCGCCGACGAGACCGGTTGGGAGGTGCACGATGCCGTCCGCGCGGTGACGACCTATCTCCCCCGCCACCCCAACCGTCCGAACATGCCCGGGTGGATCGTGTTCGACGAGGCCGCGCGCCTCGCCGGTCCGCTGCATGGGATCGTCGGCAGTCCAAACGGTTACGAGTGGAGCCCCGACAACGCCGCCGAAGTCGAGGCCGGGTGGATCGCCCGCGGAGAGGACACCGCGGGGCTCGCGGCCGCGACCGGCCTCGACCCCGCGATGCTCGCATCCACACTCAACCGGTACGCCGAAGCCGTGAGCGCGCATCGTGATGAGGACTTCGGCCGCGATCCCGCGACGCTCCTGCCGCTCCATCCGCCGCTGTACGCGATCCGGATGACGCCCGGAGTCGCGACCGCTTCCGGCGGTCCCCGCCGCGACGCCGATGCCCGGGTCCTGCGTCCGGGAGGCGCGCCGGTCCCCGGCCTGTTCGCCGCCGGCGCCGCCGGCTCGATCTGGGGCCATCTGACCGAGCACGGCGGCGGGCTGACCGATGCGATCGTGTTCGGGAGGATCGCGGGTACCCGGTGCGCGAACGCCGCCGCAGTCGCCGGCGTGGCCGCACCATCAAGCCAAGCGTGAACTCAAGGAGATGCGATGAGCCAGACGACGATCGACGTGACGACACCGCGCGGGACGATGCCGACTTACGTCCACCGGCCCGATGGCGACCGGCCGTCAGCCCGCGTCGTTTTGTTCATGGACGCCCCCGGGATCCGGCCGGCGCTGTTCGGGTACGCCGAGCGACTCGTCGACGCCGGCTACACCGCGATCCTGCCCGATCTGTACTACGCGCTCGACCCGGCCGACCGGCCGAACCCGGCGCGACTCGGGAGCGGCGATCCCGAGGAGTTCGAGCGGATGCACAAGGCCGTGGGGCAGGTCCAGGACGATGCGGTTCTCGAGGACACGCGCCTCATGCTCGAAGCGGTGCCTGCGGGCGGGGAGGAGGCGTGGGGCTGCATCGGCTTCTGCATGGGCGGCCGACTGGGCCTCCGCGCGGCCGAGGCGTTCGGAACCGATATCGCGGCGGCGTCGCTCCTGCACCCCGCGCGTCTGGTCACCGACCAGCCCGATTCGCCGCACCTCGAGGTCGAGCGGATCCATGCGTCGCTCTACTTCGGATTCGGAGAGAACGACAGCGTCACTCCGCTGACGACGATCCCGCCGCTCCGCGACCGGCTCGAGGAGGCCGGCGTCGCCCACCGGATCGACATCCTCGCCGGCGCCGAGCACGGTTTCATGATGCCGGGGAGGGACGCCTACAACGAGCCGGCCGCCGAGCAAGCGTGGGCCGGGACGCTCACGCTGTTGCGCGAGCAGCTGTGAAGCCGAGCGCGTTCGAGTACCTCACGCCCGAGACATGCGAGGAAGCGCTGGGGGCGCTCGCCGAGCACGGCGATGAGGCGGCGGTGCTGGCCGGCGGCCAGAGCCTGATCCCGATGATGAACCTGCGAATCGCGGCACCCGGGGTGCTGATCGACGTGATGCGCATCCCGGAGTTGCGCCGCATACGCGGCGAGGGCGACCGGACCGAGGTCGGCGCGGGCGTCCGCATGACCGAGGCCGAGCAGGACGCGAGCGTTCCGCTGCTGCAGCGCGCGCTCCGCCACGTCGGCCATCCGGCGATCCGCAACTGCGGCACAGTGTGCGGGTCGGTTGCTCACGCCGATCCGGCCGCCGAGGTCCCGGCGGTGGTGCTCGCGCTCGACGGCGAGATCGTGCTGAGGAGCGTGCGGGGCGAGCGGGTGCTCGCCGCCGACGAGTTCTTCCGCTCGTACTACACGACCGCGCGGGAGCCCGACGAGCTCGTGGTCGCGGTGCGGATCCCGGCGGACAGACCGCGCGTCGCGTTCCACGAGGTCACGCCGCGCCTCGGCGGCTCAACGGGTGAGTTCGCTACGGCCGGCGTCGCCGCCACCGCAGAGCTCGGCGACGGAAACCGCGTCAACCGCGTCCGGATCGCGCTCCTCGGCGTCGCCGACCGCCCGGTTCGCGCGCGCGATGCGGAGGCGCTCCTGACCGGAGCCGAGCCGACCGCCGACGCGATCGGCGCCGCCGCGGAGTCTGCGGCCGCTGCGATCGACCCGCCCTCGGACGTCCATGCCGGGCCCGACTATCGCCGCCGGCTCGTGGCCGTGCTCACGCGTCGAGCGCTCACGGAGCTCGCGACGTGACGAGGATCTCGCTCGAGGTCAACGAGACCGTGCACGAGCTCGACGTCGCGCCGCGGCTGCTGCTCGCCGATCTGCTCCGCGACCGGCTCGGCCTCACCGGCACGAAGATCGGATGCGCAATGGGCGCGTGCGGCGCGTGCACCGTCCTGCTCGACGGGGCGCCGGTGCGCGGCTGCCTGATGTTCGCCGTCCAGGCGAACGGTCGCAGCGTGCGGACGGTCGAGGACCTCGCGGAGGACGACGGCGCGCTACATCCGCTCCAACGCGCGCTGCACGAGCACCACGGCCTTCAGTGCGGGTACTGCACGCCGGGCATGCTGATGGCCGTTCTGCCGCTGGTCGAGTCCGGGCAGCCGCTCGAGCCGGACGCGGTCCGCGAGGCGATCTCCGGCAACCTGTGCCGCTGCACCGGCTACGACACGATCGTCGACGCGATCGTGGAGGCTAGCCGGCCGTGAACGATTGGCCGCTCTACGCCCAGCAGCGGTGGGCGGGCAAGCGCGTGCAACGACTCGAGGACCCCGGGATGCTGACCGGGGCGACGAGCTATGTGACCGACGTGCAGCTGCCGCGGATGCTCGAGCTGGCGTTCGTCCGCTCGCCCGTCCCGCACGCCCGCATCACCTCGATCGACGTCGAGGCGGCGCGCGCGGTGCCGGGTGTACGCGCTGTGCTCGGGCCGCAGGAGCTGTCGCACGTCCACCCGACCATGGACTTCGTCGACCTCCAGGGCGCTCTCAAGACTCCGCGGGTGACGCTGCCCGGTGACCGCGTCCGCTACGTCGGGGAGCCGGTGGCCGCGGTGCTCGCCGACGATCGCTACGCCGCCGAGGACGGCGCCGATGCGGTGATCGTCGCGCTCGAGCCCCTCGGCGAGCACGAGCCGATCCACGACGGGATTCCCGACGGCCGCTACTTCCGCCAGCGGGCGACCCACGGAGACGTCGACGCGGCCTTCAGCCGCGCGTCGCACGTCGCCCGGCGGCGGCTGGCGATTCAGCGAGTCGTCACCTCGGCGCTCGAGACGTGCGGGATCGTCGCCGACTACGACGCCGCGACCGGGGAGCTCACCTGCCACCTGTCGACTCAGATGCCGCATCTGGCCCGGGCCGCGCTCGCCGAGGCGCTTGGGCTGCCGACCAGCCACGTCCGTGTGATCTGCCCTGCCATGGGTGGCGCATTCGGTGGCAAGGAGGTGATGCTCCCGGAGTACCTGTGCGCCGCCGTCGCGGCGATGCGAATGCGCCGGCCGGTGCGCTGGGTCGAGGACCGCAGCGAGGCGCTCACGGCGGGTGCCCACGGCAAGGAGGCCGACGCCGAGCTCGAAGCGGCTTTCGACGGCGACGGGCGTCTACGAGCGATCCGTTCGCGGTTCGTGTCAGACACGGGCGCGTACTCGAGCGGCATCGGCGCCTACGTCGAGTTCATGGTCGCCGCGTACACGGTGCCCGGCCTCTACCGCCTTGACGCGTACGCGCTCGACACCGGCGGCGTCGTCAGCCACAAGGCCCCGCTGTCGCCGTTCCGGGGCGTCGGCATGACTACCAGCCAGACGCTCCGCGAGGTGCTCATGGACGATGCGGCGCGAGCGATCGGCATCGACCGCATGGAGCTCCGCCGGCGCAATCTCGTCTCCGACGGCCCGTGGCAGACCGTGCTGGGCGAGCAGTACGAGCCGGGGAGCTGGCGCACAGCGTTCGAGCGGGCGCTGGAGCTCATCGACTACGACGGCTTTCTCGAGCGGCAGGCCACAGCGCGGGCGCAAGGGCGACTAATCGGCGTCGGGGTCTCGCCGTTCGTGGAGGCGGCCGGACTCGGGTCGGCGGGCGGTGCGGGCGGGCTGCCCGGCAGCTCGCACGACAACGCGACGGTCAGCATCGACCTGTCGGGACACATCACGGTCGCACTCCCCACGTTCTCGCACGGCCAGGGCCACCGGACGACCGCGGCCCAGCTCGTCGCCGACATGTTTGCGGTCGCGCCCGAGGACGTTCGCGTGATCGACGGCGATACGGCCCGCACGCCGTTCGGGATGGGAACGTTCGGCAGCCGCAGTGGCGTGTTCATCGCCGGCACGGTCAGCCGAGCCGGGCTGACCGTGCGCGACAAGCTGTTACGGGCGGCCGAGGTTCTGCTCGAGGCCGCGCCCGAAGACCTCGAGTTGGTCGACGGCACGGTAGGGGTCCGCGGCGCGCCGTCGCGGCGCATTCCCCTTGCGGCGATCGCCGGCGCGGCCCATTTCGCCCCTAACGTCCGCGCCGAACTCGGCGACCCCTCGCTCACCGCGACCGCCTTCTTCGATCCACCTCGCCCGACCCACTCCAACGGGACGATCGCCGCCGCCGTCGAGGTCGACGCCGAGACCGGGGGCGTGACGATCGAGCGAATCGTGGTCGTCGAGGACTGCGGGACGATGGTCAACCCGATGATCGTCGAGGGCCAGGTCCGCGGCGGCGTCGCTCAGGGCGTGGGCCTCGCGCTGCTCGAGCGCTACGTGTACGACGAGACCGGGCAGCCGCAGACGACGACGCTCGCCGAGTACCTGCTCCCACGCGCCACCGATATGCCGCCGATCGAGATCGAGCATCTCGAGACGCCGTCGGAGAACGGGACGGGCGGGATCAAGGGAATGGCCGAAGGACCCGCGTCGGCCACGCCCGCGGCCGTCGTGTGCGCGGTCCTCGACGCGATCGCGCCGTTCGGCGACCGCATCGAGGCACTTCCGCTCCGACCCGAGACGGTCGCTGCCGCGCTGGCGGGTGCCTGAAGCATGGGATGGATCGACGTCCACCACCACATCCTTCCGCCGCCGTTCGTCGCCGCCCAGCGGGACGAGATCCTGTACTTCGCTCGCGACCCCGCGGTGCTCGCCTGGACCCCGGAGCGAGCGCTCGAGCAGCTCGACGGGTTTGGGATCGACACCGCATACACGTCGCTCGGCGTGCCCGGCGCGTCCGACCCCGGCCTGGCCCGCGCCTGCAACGAGTACGCCGCCGGCCTCGCCCGGGATCACCCCGGCCGGTTCGGCGTATTCGCGTCGCTGCCGCTCCCGAACGTCGACGCGAGCCTGGCCGAGCTCGCGTTCGCGCTCGACGAACTCGGCGCCGACGGGGTGGGGCTCCTGTCGAACTACGGCGGGCGCCACCTCGGCGACCCGCTGTTCGCCCCGCTATTCGAGGAGCTCGACCGCCGGCGCGCGGTCGTGCACGTCCATCCGATCGCGCCGCCCGCATGCCGAGGTCTGCTCCCGGATTACCCGGACCCGTTCATCGAGTTCCCGTTTGACACGACGCGGGCTGTGACGAGCTTGTTGTACGCGGGCTCGTTCGCGCGCTGGCCCGGAGTCTCATTCATCTTCTCGCACGGCGCCGGCGCGGTGCCGATGCTGTCCCAGCGGATCGTCGCGCTCGCGCAGATGACGGGCAGCGTCACCGATCCGCTGGGCCAGTTGTCGCATCTGTACGCCGACGCGGTCACGACCACGAGCCGCGCGGCGTTCGCCGCGGCGACGGAGTTCCTCGGCCACGAGCGGATCGTGTTCGGAAGCGACTACCCGTACGTCCCGATCGCCGCGACCGCCGATGGCCTCCGAGGCCTCGGGCTCGAAGCCGACGCGCTCGACGCGATCGGCCGTGGCAACGTCGACTGGTTGCTCGGCCGGCGCGCCGGCACGCAGTAGCATTCGCCCGGACGTCTAGGGACTGTCGAGGGGAGGCGGTCGATGAAGCGAGGCTTTCTGGCTGTCCGACGTTCAGTCGTGTTGGCGGTGGCGCTCGCGACCTGGGTCGCATCTCCGGCGCTCGCCGATCGCGCGTTCACGCCGCGGTTCAGCACGAACGCCAACGGCGACATCGCGATCGTCGGCAACACGCTCGAGACCTGTCAGACGACGGTGGCCGATTGCGCGAACGCGCGCGCCGGCGTCGGCAGCGTGCTGAACAACAACAACTTCTCGATGGTGCGGGTCAACACCGACTCCACCGCGCTCGATTCCTCCTCGGCACGCCTCACCTTGCCCGCCGGCGCCCGGGTGCTGTTCGCGGGCCTTTACTACGGGTCCCGCACGAACGCAGGCACCGGCGGGAAGGCCGCCCCAGACTCGACCGTGGCGGCCCTCGGCAAGGTCGACCTCAAGCCGCCGGGCGTGGCCGGCTTCGACCATCTCACCGCCGCGGTCGATCTGAGCTCCGATGTCACCGGCGCGTACGCCGCGTTCGTCGACGTCACCGGACAGGTGCAGCGTGCCGGACCCGGGGTGTACACGGTCGCGAACGTGCAGGCGGCGACGGGCGAGGACCGCTACGCCGGCTGGGCGCTCGTGGTCGCCTACGAGGCCGCCGGCGAGCCGCCCCGGAACCTCACCGTGTTCGACGGCCTGACATCCGTCACGCAGGGCAAGTCCGCCACCACGATCCCCGTCAGCGGATTTCAGACGCCCCTCACCGGACCCGTCCGAACCAAGCTCGGCTTCGTCGCCTACGAGGGCGACCGCGGGATCAGCGGGGACAGCGCGACCCTCGACGGCAAAGTGCTGAGCGACGCGCTGAACGCCGGCAACAACTTCTTCAACAGCGTGATCTCGAACGACGGGCGCTACTTCACCGATAAGACGCCCGATTACATCAACCAGCTCGGGTTCGACGCGAAGCGGATCGGGATCGACGGACTCCTCGCCAACGGCGCCACCAGCGCGACGATCGGCCTGAAGACCACCAGCGATCAGTACCTGCCGCAGGTGATCACGTTCGCCACCGATCTGTACGCCCCCGTCATACGCGCGACCAAGACCGTCGCGAACCTGACGGATCCGGACGGGCCCACGCAAGCGGGCGACAGGCTGCGCTACGCGGTGACGTTCAAGAACGACGGTCTCGAGGCGGCGACCAACTTCGTCGCCACCGACAAGATCCCGCCGAACACGACGTACATAGCCGGGACGCTGCGAATCCCGAGCGCACCGGCGAGCGCGTCCACTCCAACCGACCTCGTGGGCGACGACCAGGGCGAGTACGACGCCGGCCAGAAGAACGTCCGGTTCTTCCTCGGGAGCGGCGCCGCTGCGGGGAAGGGAGGCACGCTGGCGGTGTCCGGTGCGCCCGGTGATACCGCGCAGATCAGCTTCGAGGTTCGCGTCGACGACAACCTCACCGCCGAGCACGAGATCAGAAACACCGCTCAGGCAACGTTCATAGCGCCCACGCTCGGCAAGGAGCTGACCGCGCTGTCATCGGAGACGATCGTGACCGCGACACCGAGTCCGACACCACTCGAGCCGGCCGATCTGGCCCTCGCCCAGAGCGAGACGGTCGCGCCCGCCGCGTTCGGCAACGACGCGGTCGACGACCACGTCACGATCGACAACGCCGGGCCGGGCGACGCCACTGACGTTGTCTTGCACGATGCTGTGCCGGCCGGCGCCACCATCGAATCGGCCACGGTCGACCAGGGCACATGCTCGATCAGCGCGATCGAGGTGACCTGCGTCATCCCCCACCTGGACGCCGGCGGGTCGGCCGAGGCCGACGTCGTGCTGGTCGAGCCGGAGGCCGACGCGCTCGCCGGCTCGACAAGCGAGGCCAGCATTAGCGCGTCCCAGTTCGATCCGACCCCGGCGAACGACAGCGGCGACGCGACGGCTTCGATGCCGCCGCCGGGCGCCGCGACCGCGGATCTCGCCATCCAGGACCACGAGAGCTCGTCGCAGGACACCCTTGGCGGGACCCTGATCGACACGATCACCGTGGTCAACAACGGGCCCGGCACGGCGACCGGCGTCGACCTAACCGACGCGCTGGACGCCGCGGCTCAGGTGATTGCGATCGACCCCGGAGCGTTCACGTGCAGCTCCGGTCCCGCCGTCCAGTGCAGCCTGGCCGATCTGGGTCCGGGCGAGAGCCAGACCCTCGAGGTGCACGTACGACCGCTGCGGCCGGGGCGCCTGATCGACGACGTCACCGCCAGCGACGACCAGTTCGATCCGAGCTATGCCAACGACACGGCCAGGACTACGGCCACGGTAACTCCGCGCGGCACCAAGGCGAAGGTGCGGATCGTCCCGATCCAACCGGTGGCGGGCGCCGGGCACGTCGTCGGCTTCGTCGTCACGGCCGGCGTAATCAAGCCGGTGCCGGGAGTGAAGCCGACCGTATGCGTGACGCTTCCGAGGCAGCTGCGCGTCGTCCGAGCCCCGGGTGCGGTCGCGGGCGCCGGGCGCCTGTGCTGGGACGCCGACGCGCTCGTCAACGGATCGCCGCGAACGTTCCGCTTCTCGGCCCGTGTCGTGTCGTCGTCCGCGACCACGCTCTCTGTCCAGGCCCGGCTGACCGGCGCGAACTTCGCCGCCAGCCGCGCCACCACCGCCGTCGCGGTGCCACCACGGGCGGTCGTCGCGTGCCCGTCGAGCTCAGGCCCGGGTCCGCCCGCCGGCATCGCCTGCTGACCCTCTCAGCGTGTGACGACCGGCGGCCACGGTTTCCGCGGTTCCATCGGGTAGGGCGATCTCGGCGGTGGTTCCCGGCGGAACCGCGACGTCGAGCGCGAACGTGTTGCCTGCGACTCGCCAGGAAGACACGATCCGCCCGTATGGACTGTCGTGCTGCGCCTCCGCCGAGGTGATCCCCCCACCGGGGCACGGTTCGACGCGGAAGTGACGGTACGCGGGATCCCCGTCGTTAGGGAGCCTGATCCCGGCGATGTAGCGGTGAAGGAACGAGATCACCGCTCCCTTGGAGTAGTGGTTGAGCGACTCGTACGGCTTACCGTCGATGTCCATCCCGTTCCAGCGCTCCCACACCGTGGTCGCGCCGCGGTCGATCATGTACAGCCACGACGGCATCGTGTCCGAGAACAGCAGCTCGTGAGCGATGTCCACGTGACCGGTGTCGGCGAGCACCGGCAGCAGGTACGGCGTCGCGAGGAAGCCGGTGGCGAGGTGGGTGTCCGCCTCCCGGACCAGCTCGACGAGGCGCGCCGCCGCACCCGCACGTAGCTCGTCGGGGACGAGGCCGAAGGCGAGCGCGCGGACGTGGTTGGCCTGGGTGTCGGGCATGAGGCGGCCGTCCGGCCCGATGAACTCCGCCCGCCAGGCAGCCCGCACCTGCTCGGCGAGCTCGCCGTAGCGGATCGCATCGGCGTCGCGACCGATGACCTGCGCGATCTGGCTCATCAGCCGCGCCGAGTACGCGAAGTAGGCGGTGGCGACGTCCGCCTTATCCGCACGCCGGAACGCTTCAAACTCGTCTATCCCCTTCAGGTCCTCGCCGGGCACGAGCCACTCGCCCCAGTGATGGCCCGTGTCCCACAGGTAGCGCTCGTGCGGCAATGGCTCGGACCGGCGCGCCGCGCGGTCGGGGTGGCGCGCGCCCGCCGCCGTGCGCTCCACGAACCCGAGCCAGGCGACCATCGACGGCCACTGCTCCTCGAGCAGGCGCCGGTCGCCGTATGCGCGGTAGATCTCCCACGGGACGATCATCGCCGCGTCGCCCCAGCCGGCCGACCCGTTGAGCTCGGCGAGGAATCCGCCTTCGGACTCTGAGGGAGGGCTCGGCGCGAGGTTCGCGACCACGCCGCTCGACCACTGCTCGGCGGCGAGGTCGCGCAGCCACTTGGTGGAGAACCCGGCGACGTCGTAGAGGAAGGCCGCGGTCGGGACGAAGATCTGCCAGTCGCCGGTCCACCCCGCGCGCTCTCGCGTCGGGCAGTCGGTCGGTATGTCGCACGCGTTGCCGCGCAGGCTCCAGACCGCCGCCTCGTGCAAGCGGTTGATGCGCTCATCGCTGCAACGGAACCAGCCGGTACGCGTCATGTCGGTGTGGACGACGACGCCGGTGAGATCGCCGGCGCCGAGCTCATCGGGATGCCCCTCGAGGCGTACATACCGGAACCCGTGCGTGGTATGGCGCGGCTCGAACCCCTCCCCCGCGCGCCCGGCCGAGACGACCCGGTCGACCTGGCCGGCCGGTAACGGCTCGGGAATGAACGGGAGGTTCACGTCGAGGTGGTCGGTGGTGACGTCATCCGAGCCATCGAGGGCCTCGCCGTGCGTCAGCGTCACAGCCGTCCCCGCCGGCCCGAGGTTCCGCAGCCGGACCCACCCGTTGATGTTCTGGCCGAGATCGAACACCTGCCCGCGCCCGACGCGGCGCACCGACACCGGTTCGACCTCCTGCACCGCGCGCACCACAGGCGCCGGTGAGGACACGAGGGTTGCGTAGCCGTGATCGGGGACGGCGACCTGATCCCAGCCGGCGTCGTCGAAGCCGGGCTCGCTCCAGCCGACGGCGGAGCGCCTCAGATCGACCGCCTGACCGGCGATCAGATCGGCGGCGTCGATGTGGGACCGTGTGCTCCGCCACTCAGGGCCAGTGCCGCCCACCGCCGCCGACCCGTCCGCGAATTCAAACCGCATCTGAGCAAGAAAGCCGAGCTCCGATCCCCACTGGTCATGGGCGCGCGGAAGTCCCACCTGGCCCCGGAACCAGCCGTCGGACAGGATCGCTCCGATCACGTTCCGGCCGGGGCGCAGCAGCGCGGCGATGTCGTACGTCTGGACCTGGAGCCGGTCCCGATACTCCGTGAAGCCCGGGGTCAGCTCGGCGTCGCCGACGCGCCGGCCGTTCGCGAACACCTCGTAGACCCCGTGCGCGGTCGCATACAGCCGAGCTCGTTCGATCGGCACGTCCGGGAGCTCGAGCTCCCCGCGCACGAGCATCGCCGGCCGCCGCCCTGCCGGCGGCAGCTCGGCTTCGACCGGCGCGATCCACCGCGCCGACCAGTCCCCCGCCTCGAGCAGCCCGAGCTCGAACAAGTGCGCGTCCGACCAGTCGCTCTCTCCCAGGTTCGTCCACACCTTCACCTGCCACGACACGCGCCGCGCCGACGCCAACGGCGGCCCGGCGTACTCGACGAGGACACTGCCCGAGCTCTCGACCCGGCCGCTGTCCCAGCCGTTGTCGGTCCTGATGCGATAGCCGATCTGCCGATCCGCTCCGTCCGGAAGCCACCATGAGAACCGCGGCCGGGTCGTGCCGATCCCGAGCGCGTCGCTGAGGTGCTCGACGCGGAGGCGGCTCGGTAGCCGCGCCACCCCTTCAGGCAACCGGGTGGTGCACGTCGAGCTTTTCTGCGGTCTGCTCGGTAGCGGCCGGAGTCGCGGTGGGGGTGTGCTTGCGTAACCCGAGGACCCGATTGCGAAGCTTCATCAACGCCACTGCCGGGCCCTTGCCGGTCGTCGTGCTCGTGAGGCCGTCGGGGTTCTGAACCGCCGTCAGCACCAGCGCGATACCGGCGACGATCGCCTGATACTTGCCGACGCTCAAATGGATGTCGAGGAAGGTGACGAACAGGCCCGCGGCCGAGAACATGACCCCGGCGACCACCGCGCCCGAGATCCGTCCGACTCCGGCCACGAACACGATCGCCAGCAAGCTGATCGACGTAAACGCGGCGAAGCTGTCGGCGGTCAGCTCGCCCTGTGCGTAACCGGTCAGGGCGCCACCGATGCCGGCGATGAACGCCGCCAGCGCGAACGCCATCAGTTTGCCCTGGGCGACATTGATCCCGACCGAACCGGCAGCGCGCTCGTTGGAGCGGATCGCGAGCAGCATGCGCCCCGCGGGGCCGCGTCTGAGCCGGGCCACGAGCAGTCCCATCAGGATCACGACGACGAGCACCATCACGCCGAAGATCGGGCGGTTCGTCGACCTGCCGGCGTTGGCCGCGAGGTTCAGCCCGAACAGGTGCGGCGCTTTGATCGGTAAGCCAGCCGTGCCGCCCGCGAAGCCCGCGCTCGAGAAGATCAACGCGTCCATCGCCGCGGCGAATCCGAGCGTGACCACGGCCAGGTTCACGCCGCGCAGCCGCAGCGCCGGCAGGCCGATCACCAACCCGACCGGGACCGCGCACAGGCCGGCGAAAATCAGCGAAAACGGGAACCCGAGCCCCCATCCGTGCGAGATGTGCCCGAGCATGAAGCCGCCGATTCCGGCGAGCGACATCTGCGCCAGCGACACCTGCCCCACGTAGCCCGTCAGCACGACGACCGACAGCGCGACGCACGTCACGGTCAGCGATGAGATGAACGCGAACCTGAGCACGTTGCTCAGTAGCAGGAGCAGGATCAGCCCGGCGACGAAGCATGCGGCCGCGGATGCCAGCGGCGTGTTCGGTCGGCCGACCGACGGGTTCTTCTGCGCTGCGTCTCCGCCTCGCGCCAGCACCGAGCGCGACCGGAACGCCATCACGACGATGATCACGATGAACGGGACCGCGTCCGACAGCCCCGATTGGGGCAGCCATGTCCACACCGTGATCAGCTTGTTGAGCTCCGACTGGAAGCAGCCGATCAGCAGGCCGGCCAACGCCGTGATCCAGAACGACTCGAACCGGCCGACCAGCGCCGCGGCCAGGGCTGGAACGATGAACAGCGTGTAAGACGTCGGGTCGAGGCTCGAGACCGGCACGATCAGGATGCCGGCCGCGCCGGCGAGCACGGTCGCGATCACCCAGTTCTGAGCCGCGACGCGGTTGGCCGAGATGCCGGTCAGCGCGGCCCCCCGCGCGTTCTCGGCCCCGGCCCGGGTCGCGAGCCCGAAGCGGGTGTAGCGGTAGATCAGCGCCAGCGCGATCGAGATGACCACGACCACCCCGGCGAAGAACAGGCGGTCCTGCGGGAACGTCACGCCGGAGATCTTCAGTGCGCCGCTGGGGAAGATCGGGCCGGTGGCAACCGGCTCGGTGCTGTAGTTGAGGACGGCGATCGCCTGGAGCGCGAGCATCACGCCGACCGACGCGCACACCCGCGTCAGCTGCGCGGAATTGCGCAACGGCCGGTATACGAGGTAGTGGAGGATCAGCCCGAAGATCGCCGCATAGACGAGCGAGATCACGATCGCGAGCGTCGTGTTGATGCCCGTCCCGCCGTTGAGCGAGATCTGGTGCGGGATGATCACGACGGGCAGCTCGAGCTGCCCAAAGCTGCGGAGGTTTACGAACACGTAGGCGATGAACATCGCCACCGCGCCGTGGGCGAAGTCGACCACACCGGCGCTGCGGTACTTGAGGACGAGCCCCTGGCCGAGGATCGCGTACGTCGCGCCCGAGCCGAGGCCGAGGATCAGAAACAGGATGTAGCTGGACATTGATTACGTGTTCGTGGGTGCGATGCGATCGGATCCGCCCGCCGGACGGCCGGCGGATCCAGACGCGTTGGTCAGAGCCCCTGGCCCTTGTAGTAACCCTTCGAGGTGGTCCAATCGGTCGTGCTCGGCTGCGTGAGCTGGCCACTCTTGACCTGGTTCATCAGGTAGTAGTCGTTGCAGATCGCCGGTGCTCCCGTCATCTGCTGCCCGTTGCACGTATAGGGGTGCGACAGGAAGTTGGGGTGGTTGCTTCCGGTCTTGAACGCGGCTTCGATCGAGGCCGTGTTCAACGTCCCGGTCACCTTGCTCAGCGCGGCCTGGACGTTGATCACCGTCGCGAACCCGGCAATCGACGGCGAGTCGATCAGCGTGCCGGGCGCGGCCCACTGCTTCATCGCGGCCTGGAACAGCTGGGCCTGCTGGCTGGTCCCGGTCGCGAGGATGAACGGAGACGCGATGTACATGCCCTCGGCTCCGCCGGCCGAAGCCGTGATCACCGGCGGCGCGCCGCACGGGTCGATGCCCATCAGCTTGCCGCTGTAGCCGACGCTCTTGAGCGACTTCAGCACGTTGCCGCAGCCGTTCGGGACGTCGATGTACGACAGGTCGGCACCGCTGCTCTCGATCAGCGCGGCCTGCGGGCTCGGGTCCGGCGACGTCGGCGACAGCGGAATCAGCTTGACGGTGCTCACGCCCGCGGCCTTGAACACCGGCACGATCTGGGGAATGATCGACTCGCCCTGCGGGTTTGAGAAGTACATGAGCGCCACCTTTTTCGCGCCAAGCGTCTTGCCCGCGTACACGGCGGCTGCCGCGTTGTCGCCGACGCTGACCGACCAGAACTGGATCGAGTTTGGCGCGGTGAACGGCACCGGCGTGAACGGAATACCGCCGATATAGGCGAGGTTCGCGTGCGCATAGATCGGGATCGACGCGGGCGCGCCGACGTCCGCGGCGCCGAGGATCGCTAGCGGATGCTTGGCCACGAGCTCGTTCGCGCACCGAGCCGCGCCGGCCGGCGTCCCGTCGCCGATGCAGTTGTCGATCACGATCGGATGACCGTTGATGCCGCCGAGGTAGTCGTTGACGTACTGCATGGCGGCGATCGCTCCCTGGCGTGCCTCGGGGAAGGTCACGGCGCCCGTCTCGTCGTTGATCATGCCGAACACGTACGGGCTCCCAGTCGCCTTCTTCGGTGTCCCGAACACGGACGAGCCCGAACTCGCACTCGTGCTGGTCGCCGACGGGGCGGACGTAGCGCTACCAGACGACCCACTCGCGGCGCTGGTCGTGCTGCTCGAACTGCTCGACCCGCAGCCAGCGGCCAGGACCGCCGAGGCGGCCACAGCGGCGGCCGTGCCGAGCCATCTGGAATGTTTCATCTATTGCTCCTAGGGTTGTGTTGCGAGGGGACGGGTCCGATCACGCGGCTGCCGCTTCCCCGAGATAACTGGCGGCGAGCAGCTCGCGCCGCTCGCGAAGTTGGGCGGCGGCGCCCTCAAGAGCGATCCGCCCGTGTGACAGGACATAGGCGCGATCTGAGATCTCGAGCGCCAGCGCCACGTGCTGCTCGACGAACAGCACGCTGGTGCCGAACTCATCGGCCACCCGGCGCAGGATCGGGAGCAGGCGCTCGACGATCACCGGAGCCAGCCCCAGGCTCATCTCGTCGACCAGCAGCAACCGCGGCCGGGTCACCAGCGCCCGGCCGATCGCCAGCATTTGCTGCTCGCCGCCCGACAGCAGGCCGGCCTTACGGTGGAGGCATTTCTCGAGCTCCGGGAGCATCTCGAGCAACTCGCCTTCCCGAGGGCCGCTCCGTCCGCCCGCGAGCCGGAGATGCTCACGCACGGTCAGACCGGGGAACAGCGCCCGACCCTCTGGCACCAGCGCGAGCCCTCGCCTGGCGAGTTCGTGCGCCGGCACGCCGCCGACGTCTTCGCCCGACAGCTTGACGTGACCCGATATCGGCCGGTTTAGACCGGCGATCGTCTCGAGCGTCGTGGTCTTGCCGGCGCCGTTCGGGCCGAGCATCGCCACCACCTCGCCGGGACGGACCTCGAGCTTGACGTCGCGGACGACCGGAATCTGCTGGTAGCCCGCGCACATGTCCTCGAGGACGAGCGCGTGACCGGACTTGGGCGCGTCAGTGGCTTGCGGCGGCATGTCCCGCTCCCAGGTAGGCCTCGATCACGCGGGGGTCCTCGCGGATCTCCGCGGGCGACCCCGTCGCGATCTGTGCTCCGAAGTCGAGGACCATCAGGTGGTCGCACACGCTCAACACGAGTCCCATGTCGTGGTCGATCAGGAACACGGTCACGCCGTGTTCCTCGGGGAGCGTGCGCAGGCGGCGCCCGAGTTCCAGGCTCTCGTCGGTATCGAGCCCGGCGGCGGGCTCGTCGAGCAGAACGAGCCGTGGCTGGCGGGCCAATGCCCGGCCGACGCCGACCAGCTTGCGCTTGCCGAGTGAGATCTCCGACGGATAGCGGTCAACGACGTCCTCCAGACCGCACACCGATATGGCCCAGTCGACCCCGGTGCGGTCGGGGGGCCGGTGCGGCAGGAACAGGTCCCTCAGGGCGGATCCGACGCTGACGTGCTCGCTGGCGACGAGCATGTTCTCGTCAACCGTAAGGTCGTCGAACAGCTCGACCGACTGGAACGTTCGCGCGAGACCGAGACGAGCCCGGCGGTACGGGCGCAACCGGCTGATGTCGCGACCGTCGAACTCGATGCGTCCGGCGGCCGGCCTGGTATACCCAGTCAGCGCGTCGACCATCGAGGTCTTGCCCGCGCCGTTCGGCCCGATCAGGCCGAACACGGTGCCTTTGGCGACCTGGACGTCGACGTCGGCGACGGCCACAACGCCTCCGTAGGCGACGCGCAGACCTTTAACGTCGAGCAGCGGTCGTGAGTCGGTCGGTGAGCTCATCTCTCTCCTCGCTGGCGCTCATCTGCGCCCACGGGGGAAAACTGTACACACTTTTGCTCCTTGTGTCCAGTGTGAGACATCCAAAAGTGTGAGCGTTGCGTTAGCGGGCTTCCGCGGGCTCGAGCCGCGAACCGCTGGGGCTACCGAACACGCGGATCTCCGGCGAGTCCGAGTCCGGCGCCACCGGGAGCCAGCCCGGCCCCTCCCCGCGGATGAAACGGCTCCATGCTGCGACCAGCTCCATTGACACCGCGGCCGCGCCCGGCGCTTGGCCGCCGAGCCGCTCCCCCGGGCCTCCGTCCCGCCAGGTTCCGAACAACAGCGGCACCTCGACGGTGTGGGTGGCGCGGAGCTGCGGGCCGGCGCCGGGATGGTCTACGCGGAAGCGGTGGACGGCGCTGCGATCGCCCACGGCCCTCGTGCGCGCGGTGGCCCACCGGGCGAGCGGCTCCGCGATCATCGCGTCGGTCGCGATCGCGACCAGGTCACCGTGGTAGCGATCGAGCACCTCGCCCGCGTCCTCTCCGGGGCGGAGGTGAGCGACGATGTCCGGTATGCGCTCCTGCGGCGGCGCCGGTCGCCACGGCGAGTCGAAGAAGAAAGTTCCCTCGTCGGCGGTATGCCCGACGAGCACGTCGACCTGCGGACTCGCTCCGGGAAGTTCGACCGGGGAGGCGGGCAGGCTGCCGGGGTCGATTGCCGGTAGGGCACCGCCGCGGGTCCCGCGCCAAGCCGGCTCCTCCAATAGCCTCTCGTGGAGGGAAACCAACTCGTCGGCGTCGAGATCGCGGAGCCGCACCCCGTCGAACCGCCCCGTCCCTCCTGCACCAGCACTGAGCGCCTCCGCCCAAGCATTCGCGACCGACGGTGGCTGGGCGACGTCGCCGAACGGCGGCGAGTGGAGGACGGCGCGGTGGAACAGTCCGGTTGCGCACGGGGCGACGAGCAGGTCCATCGCAGACAGCGCGCCGGCCGACTGCCCTGCCAGGGTGACCTGGGTGGAGTCGCCGCCGAACGCCGCGATGTTCTCCTGCACCCACCCGAGCGCGGCGATCTGGTCGAGCAGCCCCCAGTTCGCCGCCGGCGTGTCCGGTCCGGCGGCCAGGTCCGGGTGGCCCAGCCAGCCTAGGCTCCCGAGCCGATAGTTGACGGTCACGACCACCGCGCCGGCGTCCGCCGCGAGGCGCTCGCCCGAGTACAGGCTGGCGGCGGCATGTCCGATCGCGAATCCCCCGCCGTGCAGCCACACGAACACCGGCCGGCGACCGCCGAGATCCGGCGTGAACACGTTGAGGCCGAGGCATTGCTCGTCGGTCCCGGGAAGCTCGCCGTGCGTGAACGCGGCCGCCGGGCGCCGGGGCTGCGGCGCCGCGGGTCCCGGCCGGGCGGCGTCGCGCACCTCCGTCCATGCCTCGATCGGTCCAGGCGGTGCGAACCGGGGCGCCGTCGCGTACGGGATCCCCTGGAAGGCGATCGCCTCCCCGGCGTGTCGGCCGCGCAGGCGGCCACCGACGATCTCGACCTCCGGCATGCCCTACTGCGCGGCCACGACCCCCGTCGCGTCGGCGACCAGATCGGGATGGCCCTCCTCCCACGACACCACCCGGTTGCGGAGCACGCCGACGCCTTCGACCTCGGCCTCGATCACGTCACCCGGCTTCAGGTACAGAGACGCGGCGTCCTCGCTGAAGCCGGCCACGCCGGCGACGGTGCCGGTCGAGATGATGTCACCGGGGCTGTAGCCCATCGCCGAGTAGTGGCTGATGAGCTCGGGGACCGTGACCGCCATCCGGCTCATGTGGGAGCTCTGCCGGCGCTCGCCGTTGACCCGCAATTCCATCGACAGCGCGTGGGGGTCCGGGATCTCATCGGGGGTGACGATCCACGGGCCGATCGGGCAGAACGTGTCGATGCTCTTAGACAGGCAGAACACGCCCGACTTCATCTCCTCGCGCTGGATGTCGCGCGCCGTGATGTCGTTGAAGATCAGATAGCCGGCGATGTAGTCGGCGGCCTGCTCCGGGGAGAAGAACTTGCCCGCCTTGCCGATCACGACCGCCAGCTCGAGCTCGTAGTCGAGCTCGTTGGTCAGTGCCTCCGGGTAGATGATCGCGTCGTCGTTGCCGATGATCGCGTCCACGTTCTGGAAGAACACGATCCACGGCAGGACCGGGTGCGACCAGTTGACGTTCTTGGACTCCTCGTGGTGCTCGCGGAAGTTGCCCGCGGTATGGAAGAACTTCTTCGGGACGATCGGCGCCCTCAACCGGACGTCCTCGAGCGCCAGCTCACGGCCGGTCTCCCGCACTTCGCCGCCCAGCTCGAAGTACCGGCGCATATCCGGGACGTCGAGTTCAACCACCCTGCCATCGACGACCTTCCCCACCCGCCCGTCGTCGAACGTCACAAGCTTCATAGCCACTCCTTTGCAGACACCACCGGTCTCTCAAGCACTCGCCGCGGCGAATTATAGACAGAAGTTCATTCTGTATGCAATTCGCGGAACTGAGTGCCGCCGCGCCAGCCGGTCAGGGCGGAGCGCGGCGGGCGCGGAGTGCCCGGGATGTCCCCAGCGCCGCCGCCCGGATCGCTGGAACCAGCCGCGCCGGGTCGGTCCCGTCGGCTTTGCTGACGATCGACAGCGCGGCCAGCACCGCGCCGTCGGCGTCGAAGATCGGCGCCGCCACCGACAGGGCGTCATCGGTCACCTGGCGATCGCTGACGGAGACGCCGTCGCGCCGGGTCTGCGCCAGCATCCGCCGCAGACGATCGGGGTCGGTGATCGTGTGATCGGTGAATCGCTGCAGCGGTCCCCCGAGGACCTCGCGCTGCACGGCCTCAGGCGCGTGCGCCAGCAGCACGAGCCCGATTCCGGATGCGTGGAGCGGGAACCGCCCGCCGACCCGCGTGAGCACGCCGACCGCCTGGCGACCTGCGATCCGCTCGATGTATAGGACCTCGTGACCCTCGCGGACCCCGAGTTGGACGTTCTCGTGCGTGACCTCGTAGAGATCCTCGAGGAACGGCAGTGCGGCTTCGCGGAGCGGAACCCCGCGGGGCGCGAGCGACGCGATCTCCCACAGCCGCAGCCCGATCCGGTAGCTCCCGTCGTCGTCACGTTCCAGGGCCTCGGAAGCACACAGCTCGCCGACCAGGCGGTGGGTCGTCGTGAGCGGAAGCGCGGCCCGGCGGGCGATGTCCGACAACGTCAGCGCGGGCGAGGCCGGGGTGAACGCCCCCAGCACAGCGAAGCCGCGCGCGGTGACCGACCGATCGTCGACTCGATTTCGGGACCCTCCCACAGCCAAACATTCTGACCGGGTCTTCCGCTCAGCGGAAGAAACCGTTGCAGTGACCGTTCCCCGGCCATACGCTGGGGTTTCCTTTGGAGAGGCGATAGGGCTGAGAAAGACCGCGTGAGTTGACGTCTACGCCGTTTCGCGACTCCCTGCAGGCGCCTGGCGCGTTCGCGATCGCGGTCGAGCTGGTGACCGCCCGCGGGGTGGTCACCACCGATCGCAGCCGCGCGCTGGTCGACAAGGCCCGAGCGCTGGCCGACGACCCCCGGATCGACGTGTTGTCGATCACCGACAACCCGGGCGGCAACGCGATGCTCGCGCCCGACACGCTCGGCACCGACCTGATCTCGCGCGGTCAGGAGGTGATCATCCACCTGGCCTGCAAGGACTGGAACCGGAACGCGCTCGAGAGCCGAGGCTGGAAGCTCGCATCGGAGGGATTCGGCAACGTCCTGTGCCTGTCGGGCGACTATCCGCTCGGGGGCTACGGCGGTACCGCGGCGCCGGTGTTCGACATCGACTCGGTCGGGCTGCTGAAGCTCTACACCGACATGAACGCCGGCCTGCACATCGCGCGGACCGACGAACGGCTGGAGCGAACCGACTTTTTCCTCGGGTGCGTGGTCACCAACCACAAGCTGCACGAACGCGAGGTCGTCCCGCAGTACCAGAAGCTGGCCAAGAAGGTCGGGACCGGAGCGCGGTTCGTGATCAACCAGATCGGCTACAACGCGCGCAAGGACGACGAGCTCCTGCGCTACGTGGCTCACGCGAATCTGCCCGTCAGCGCGCTGGCAAACGTGTTCCTCCTCTCGCGCCCCGCCGCTCGCGCCTTCAACGCGGGCAGGATCCCGGGCGTTATCGTCACCGACGAGTTGCTCGCGCTGGCCGAACGCCACGGGGCGAGCGCCGACAAGGGGCGCTCGTTCTTCATCGACCTCGCCGCCAAGCAGCTCACGGTCGCTCGCGGGCTGGGTTTCAACGGCGCATATCTCGGTGGCCACACGACGGCGGAAACGTTCTTCGAGATCCTGGATCGCGCCAACGCGCACGGGGACGGCGACTGGCGCGAGCTATCCCGGGAGTTGCGGTTCGGGCGCGCGGGCGAGTTCTACATGTTCCAGCCCGATCCCGAGACGGGCCTCTCGTCGATCGAGCTGAATCCCGACTACGTGAACTCCAAGCGCAAGCGCCAGACCGACCTGCGGGTTCCGCTCAGCTACCGGTTCAGCCGCCGCGTCCATCAAACGGTGTTCGAGCCCGACGGACCGCTCCATGACGCGGCGCGCTCGCTGTACGAGAAGATCGACGCTGCGCCGCGCCCGGTCGGCCGTGCCGCTCACACACTCGAGCAGGCGGCGAAGGTCCCGTTGTTCAAGTGCCGCGACTGCGGCGACTGCTCGCTCCCCGACATCGCGTACGTGTGTCCGGAGTCGATGTGCGCCAAGAACCAGCGCAACGGGCCCTGCGGGGGGACCCGCGACGGGCTGTGCGAGGTGTACGACACCGAGTGCATCTGGTCTCAGGCTTACGAGCGCCTCAAGGCCTACGGCGAGGAGGAGGACATGCTCGCCAACCCGGTGGTGGTCAAGGACAACGCGCTCGCCCGCACCAGCGCCTGGGCCAACGCGCTGCTCGGCCGCGACCACCAGGCCAAGTCGGGTCAGTTCAGTGGATAACGACTAATTCGAAGGGAAAGAGAGACGATGGCTGCCAGCAACCTCCAGGAAGTCCTCGACGAATCCGGAAACGTCGTCGAGCGCCTGCGCAACTCGCAGATCGGCGCTTACATCTATCCGGTCGTCCCGTACGAGTTCACCAACTGGCGCTGCGAGCAGCGCGCCTGGCGCGAGACCGCGGTCCTGTTCGATCAGTCACACCACATGGTGAACTTCTTCTTCAAGGGTCCGGACGCGCTCAAGCTGGTGTCGGACACCGGTGTCAACAGTGTCGCGACGTTCCCGGTCAACCAGGCCAAGCAGTTCGTACCATGCACCCCGGCAGGACACGTGATCGGCGACGGCATCCTGTTCCATCTGGCCGACGACGAGTTCGTGTGGGTCGGTCGCAACCCGGCCGCGAACTGGCTGCGCTTCCACGCCGAGACGGGTGGATACGACCTCGAGTACGACTACGACGACCGCTCTCCCTCGCGGCCGTACGGCAAGGCGGTCACGCGCAATGTCTGGCGCTTCCAGATCCAGGGCCCGAACGCCTGGCCGGTGATCGAGAAGCTCAACGGCGGCCCGCTCGAGCAGCTCAAGTTCTTCCGCATGGCCGAGATGAACCTCGGCGGCATGCACGTCCGTACGCTCCGCCACGGGATGGCGGGCGAGCCCGGGCTCGAGCTGTGGGGACCGTATGAGAGCTACGACGAGGTTCGCGGGACGATCCTCGAGGCGGGCAAGGAGTTCGGCCTCGAGCCTTGCGGCGCGCGCGCCTACGCGTCCAACACGCTCGAGTCGGGCTGGATCCCCTCGCCGCTGCCGGCCGTTTACACCGGCGAAGGAGTTCTCCGCCAGTATCGCGAGTGGCTCGGTGCTGACAGTTACGAGGCCAACAACGCGCTCGCCGGCAGCTTCGTCTCGGACAACATCGAGGACTACTACCTGAACCCCTGGGAGCTCGGCTACGGCCCGTTCGTGAAGTTCGATCACGACTTCATCGGCCGCGACGCGCTCGAGCAGGTCGACCCCGAGGTCCAGCGCAAGAAGGTGACGCTCGCGTGGGCCGACGAGGACGTCGTGAGGATCCTTGCCTCGGTGCTGTACACCGACGAGGAGCCGTTCATGTTCTTCGACCTCCCGATCGCCAACTACGGGTCCTCGAACTTCGACTCGGTGCTCGACGCCGACGGCAACGTCGTGGGCTACTCGATGTTCACCGGCTACAGCAACAACGAGAAGCGGGCGCTGTCGCTGGCCACTGTCGACCCGTCGGTCGAGATCGGCAGCGAGGTCACGGTGGTGTGGGGTGAGCCGAACGGCGGCTCGCGCAAGACCACGGTCGACCCGCACCGACAGATCGAGGTCCGCGCGATCGTCAGCCCGACGCCGTACTCCGAGCCCGCCCGCTTGCAGTACGCCGAGGGCTGGAGGACGGCGGCGAGGTGATCTCGGCCAGACGGCGCTCGAACAGCCGCCGCTCGGCGTCATCGCCGGCAAGCGCGATCGCTCGCCGGTATGCGTCGGAGGCCTCCTGCGTGCGCCCGACACGTCGCAGCAGTTCCGCACGCGTGGAATGCAGGTAGCGGTAGTCCGCGAGACCGGTCAGGCGATCGACGATCTCCAGGCCGGTTTCCGGACCGCTCGCCTCGCCGACCGCCGCGGCCCGATTCAGCTCGACGACAGGTGAGTCGGTGAGTCGCTGAAGTTCGTCGTAGAGCGCGACGATCTGGGGCCAGTCGCGGGGTTGGTCCAGGTGCAGCGACGCGATCGCCGCCTGCACCACGTACGGACCATGACCGCGCAGCGCGAGCGCGCGGTCGAGCACGGCGCGCCCCGCATCGATCTGCTCGGCGTCCCAGAGCGAGCGGTCCTGGTCAGCGAGCAGCACGATCTCGCCGTCGCGGAACCGGGCCTCTCGGCGGGAGTCGTGCAGCAGCATCAACGCGAGCAGTCCGTGCACCTCGGCCTCGTCCGGCATCAGCTCGGCGAGCGCCCGGCCGAGCCGGAGCGCCTCGGTCGCGAGTTCGCCGCGACCGCCGTAGCCCTCGTTGAAGATCAGATAGACGACCGCGAGCACGGCGGCGAGCCGGTCGGGCAACAGGTGAGCGGGCGGCACGCGGAACGGGATTCCGGCGGCCTTGATCTTCCGCTTGGCTCGCACCAGGCGCTGGGCCATCGTCGCCTCGCCGACCAGGAACGCCCGCGCGATCTCGTCGGTGGTGAGACCGCCGAGCGTCCGCAGCGTCAGCGCAACCTGCGCGTCGGTGGCGAGCGCCGGATGGCAGCAGGTGAAGACGAGCTCCAACCGCTCGTCCGGGAATACCGTCGTCTCATCCACGGTGTCCTCGGGAATCGCTTCGGGGGTCTCGAGCAGTCGAGTCTTGGCGGCCAACACGCGCTCCCGGCGGATCCGGTCGATCGCCCGACGGCGCGCGGTCGTGATCAGCCAGACGCCCGGGCTCGACGGCGTGCCGTCGCGCGGCCACCGTTCGGCGGCGATCGCGAAGGCCTCCTGCGTGGCTTCCTCGGCGAGGTCGAAATCGCCGAGGAAGCCGATCAGCGCAGCGAGCACATACGCCCACTGCTCGCGGAAGACCCGCTCGATTGGAGCGTCGGTCAGTTTTGGGTCCAATCCTGCGTCGGGCGGATCTCGATCGCGCCGCCCAGGCTCGCCGCCGGCACCTTCGCCGCGACCTCGATCGCCGCGTCGAGGTCGTCGGCCTCGAACATGAAGAACCCGTCGAGCGCCTCCTTGGTCTCCACGTACGGGCCGTCGGTGGTCAGGGTCTTGCCGTCCTGCACCCGCACGGTCGTCGCCGTCTCCGGAGGGGCGAGCCCTATGCCGGGCGTGACGCCGGGCGTCTGGTTGAGCGCCTGAAAACCGGACTGGAGCGCGTTGCGCTCGTCCTCGGTCAGGTTCTGCCAGTCCCGGGCCTTGGGGCCGAGGTTGATCAACATCATGTACTTCATCGCTTCCTCCTCGCTGGGGATGGTCGCGCTTAAAGACGAACGGGTCGACCGGAAATCGACACATGGTTGCTCGGAGGTGATCGCGGGCGGATTAACCGCGGCAGCTGAGGGTGGGATGCCGCGTCCCCCGACCGTTTCAGCGGTGCGACGAGCATGCAGATCGCGACAATCGGGGAGCTTCGGCCCGACCGTGCCGCAGGGCGCATGCCCCACATGCGTACTACGTCACGGTCGACCGGATTCGCGTTAATTGACGTGTTTTCCAGGTTCTCCGGCAAGGGTCGACCCCTGCTGAGCCCGCCGCACCGCCTCCAGCTGCCCGCCGTTAAGGCCTGTCGCCGGCCGACCAACCACCTACGCCACGTAGGCCAGGCTCCTCGGCGTCCGCTCGCCGACCGCTCTCGGAGTTAGACCGGCCAGGATCTCCACCGCGCGCTCGAGCTGCGCCGGCGCCAGCGTGAACGGGAGCCGCAGATGGCGCTCGAGCACGCCCGCGGCCGCGAACCGCGGTCCCGGCGTCAGCTGAAGCTCCTGCTCGGCGGCGGCAAGCGACAAGCTCGTGCTGATTGGCTCGGGCAGCTCCGCCCACAGGAACATCCCGCCGGCCGGGAGGACGTAGCGCCACTCCGGGAGCGTCCGGTCGAGCGCGCCGGCGAGCGCGTCCCGCCGGCGGCGGATCACGGCCCGCCGCTCGGCCAGGATGTCGCCGAGGTGGGCAAGCACGTGCGTGGCCACGAGCTGCTCGAACAGCGGTCCGGACATGTCGCTGGTCGAGCGGGCCGCGACCAGGCGGTGGATCAGCGCGGGGTCGCCGCGGGCCCAGCCGACCCGCAGCCCTCCCCACACCGCCTTGCTCAGCGAGCCGACCGTGATCGTGCGCTCGTCTCCGAAGCTCGCCGTCGGCGCGGGCATGTCGACGCCGTCGAGGTTGAGCTCAACGAACGTCTCGTCGATCACCACGACCGTCCCGGCGGCGCCGAGCGCGCGGAGGGCGCTCCGGCGGGACGCCTCGTCGATCAGGACGCCGGTGGGGTTGTGGAAGTCCGGCATCAGGTACGCAACCGCCGGCCGGTGGCTCCGCGCCGTCGTGAGCAGGGCGTCGAGATCCCAGCCGTCGCGCGTCACCGGCACCGGCGTGAGGAGCGCAGCGGCGCCGCGTAGCGCGTCGAGCGCGACCGGGTAGCTCGGAAGCTCCACGAGCGCATGGCGGCCGCGCGGTAGCGCGGCTCTGATCGACAGGTCCAACCCATGCATCGCTCCGTTCGTGACGACGATCTGCTCGGGGCGGGTGGGTAGTCCGCGGCGGTCAAACCAGGCCGCGATCGCGCGCCGGAGCGGCGGCAAGCCCAATGGGTCGTAGCCGTGGTGGTCGAGCCAGCGGGGGAGCTCGCGAGTTGCCTCCCCGAACAGGTCTTCGAGCGCCGCCGGCGCCGGCAGCGCCGCGATCCGCATGTCGAGCCCGGGCCCCCCGACGATCGCGTCGGGCGCCGCCCGGTGCCCTCCCGGGAGCGTCGCCCAGCTGCCCGAACCCTGCCGGCTCGCGATGTAGCCCTCGCCGCGCAGCTGATCGTATGCCGCCGTGACCGTGGCACGGCTAATGCCGAGCGCGGTGGCGAGGGTTCTCTCCGCCGGCAGCCGGCTCTCGATCGCGACCTGGCCGTCGAGGATCAGCGACCGCAGCGCCGCCGCGAGCCGCTCGCGGCTCGTGCCGTCACGCCGCCACGGTCCGAGCAGCTCCCTGAGACGGCTGGCCGGGGTGATCGTCACAAGCCACTTCTAGCAAATTGGCCTGCGGTTGCATAGGCCATTATCTGCCAGACTCGCCTACCGATGATGCGGATGCGACCACCTCGTGTGCGACGCCTGGTTCAGCTGTATGTGGGCCTCGTCCTGTACGGGGTCAGCGCTTCGATGCTCCTGCTCGCGGGACTCGGCGTCGATCCATGGGACGTCTTCCACCAGGGCCTGTCCCGCCGGTTCGGGCTGGGCGTGGGGACATGGGCGATCATCGTCGGGGTGGCCGTGCTGCTCCTGTGGATTCCGCTGCGCCAGCGCCCGGGATTCGGCACCTTGAACAACGTATTGATCGTCGGTCTGGTGATCGATCTCATGCTCGCCGTCGTGCCGCCGGTTCACGCCCTCCCCGCCCAGGTGGCGCTGATGCTCGGTGGCGTGATCCTGAACGGGGTCGCTACCGGCGCGTACATCGGCGCCGGCCTCGGACCCGGGCCACGCGACGGCCTGATGACCGGACTCGCCGCCCGCGGCCATTCGATCCGGATCGTCCGGACCTCGATCGAGCTTACGGTCCTCTGTACGGGCTGGCTGCTCGGGGGCACCGTCGGCATCGGCACCGTCGTGTACGCGCTCGGGATCGGGCCGATCGCGCATATGACGATCCCGCGGCTGCGCATCCCACTCGGCGATCCGGTACCGGTTGGCAGCGGCGAGCCGGCGATCCTCAGCGCCGGCGACGCCGCCACGTGAGCGACCGTGCACGAGTGTCAGAACTCTAACCCTCACCGTGTGACCGCAACTCTCATAGACGCCCCCTGTTACGTGTTGTACTGAACACGCACGAAAGGAGGCAGCATGCGCAGAATGCGCGTCGCCGCGGCAATCGTGTTGCTTGGCTGCGGCTTACTCGCGCTCGCAATCACCTCAGCGAGCCATCCGGCGCCGGCTTCGGCCGCCGCAGCGCCGCCGTCTGCCACGACGGGATCGCCGTCGAACGTCGGTGAGTCGAGTGCCACCGTGAACGGCACGGTGAACCCGAACGGACAGTCGACCACGTACTACTTCCAGTACGGCACGACTAACACGTACGGACTTCAGACCACACCCGCCGGCGCGGGTTCGGGCACCGGAAACGTCGCGGTCCACACGGCATTGGATGGGCTGACCGCGAACACCACTTACCACTACCAGCTGGTGGCCACCAGTTCCGCCGGCACCACCAAGGGTCCCGACGAGACTCTCACCACGACGACGACAATGGCAAGCCAGGCGGTCGTGCTCGGTCACGAGGGCTTCGTCTCGCCGGGCTGGATCGTGGGGGCCGAGCTCGGCTGCTTCCACGGAACCAGCACGTGCACGGGTCAGCTCACGATGACGCACGACGGTACGGTCATCGCGCAGCGTAGCTACTCGCTCGCGCCTGACAGCGGTGGCTTCCAGAACATGGAGCTGAACTCGTCCGGCAAGACGGCAATCGCTTCAAACGGCGTGTTCAATCTCATCCCGGTCACTGTGACCGCCACCCAGACCGGCGGCCAGCCAGTGTCATGGGTGATTCACCTGGCACGCTGGGTGTGGCACTGATCCCGGGGACCTGAGCGCCACGTGGGCGTGCCGGGGCCGTCATCGCCGGCACGCCCACACACCCCGAGTAACTCATCACTCGACCCGCCCCGGGGCGGTGAATGGTGGTTCAGCCACCTACTGTGTGGCCAACTGCGCGCTCGACCGACAGCGTCGCGCGAGTGGTGAGTTAGTCGGTCTGCCGACTAATCGAGGTGGCAGATCTCCTCGAGCCGCAGAACGCCCGTGTCGGGCCGCGATCCCTCGGGGAGCTCGAAGAACGGCGCCATCTCCGACTGCCACCGCGCGTTGACCCCGGTCTCCTCCATTCCCCGCTGGGCCGCCTCGAAGTCCTCGCACTCGAGGTAGCCGATCAGGAGCCCGTCGCCGCGGAGGAACAGCGAGTAGGTCGAGCCTGAGGCATGTGAAATCCGACGCGGACATCGTCGCCAGGTCGCTGCCCGAGCCCTTGACGGCGACCGCCGCATGCTGGGGCTGCCGTTCCACTATCGCGATGAGCGTGTGACCGACGAGGTGGTGGCGCGCGCCCACAAGCTCGTTCCGTGCGAGGAGCTGTACGCGAGGCCTCCGCTTGGGTTATCGGCCGCCAGCCACGCAGACGGGCCGCGTTCCGCAGTCCTAGTCTCGCTCCTTAGCGGGGCGCCCGGCGTCGGCGCTACTGATCGCGCCGTCTTGGCCAGCGGCGGCGCCACCCGACGAACCCGAAGAGGAGCAGCGGCAGCGACATGCCGGACAGAACCGCGATCTCCCCGAGGTGGGGCTTTGCGGTGTGCTTCGGCGCAGCAGCCTTCTTGGCCGGAGGCTTTTTTGCGGGTGTCGCCACCGTGAGCTGGACCTTGGCGACGTTGAAGCCGTACTTGCCCGAGCAATCGAGGCCTTTGGCGCATCCGTCGAAGTTCGCGGCCCATTTCAGCCACAACTGGCGGCCGTCGGCGCTGATCCACTGCGAGGGGAAGCCGGCGCCGTAGCCGTTGGAGGGGCCGAAGTCGCGAGAGGCGGCGACGAACGAGAACGGTCCGTAGGGCGTCGGCGACTCGGCGATCACGAGCTCGGCGCCGCCTTTCCACACCCCTGGCGTCCGGTTCTTGTAGGAGTAGGTGAACGTCAGCAGATAGCGGTGGACGCCGGCGTCGTAGGTCATCTCGGGGTAGGTGATGTGCGAGGTCCAGTTGAGGACAGGGACCGCCGCCGACACCGAGCTCGACCATTGCGGCGCGCCGGCCGACGAGCCCGCGTACCACTGCCACTTCGTCGGGTCGGTGACGTTGGCGATGCCGGTCGCCACCCGCCCGAGCACCAGCCGCGAGGCATTGAACTCGCGCTCGGTGCCGATCGCGTACATGTATCCGTCGGGATACGCGCCGCCCGGGCCGCCGCCGTCGACGAACGTCAGGTTGCCGAGGGGTGGCGGGAACGCCTTGGCCGGGAAGCTCCAGGTCTTGCCGTGGTTGGTGGAGTACGCGATGCCGGCCAAGCCGTTGAACAGGCCGTTGACGTTCCAGTTCCAGTTCTCCTGCTGGGTGGCGTAGAAAACACCACCGGCCTCGGCAAAGCCGATGCTGTAGAACGGGCCCAGCGGACCGTCGTCGTTGTCTGGATTGCCGCCGATCTGACCCCAGGTCCGTGGCGCCGGAGTCGATGCCGTCGCCACGCGCTTGAAACGGAGGCTCGGGGGAGTTCCGGTGATCTTCGCGAACGACTGCCGCCAGAAGCCGCCCGGCAGGGGGACATCGACCCCGCCGTCGTCCATCAACACGTATGTGGACCCGTCGTCGCTCCAGACGGTCGGCAGGATGTCCCCCCACTGATTTGACGGCGGGTCGTAACGTCCGGTCAGCCACCGCGCGCCGGTGATGTAGCGGCTCGCCGGCAGCGGCGTCACGTTCGCGCGCGACAGCGGGCCGCCCGGGGGCGCGGCCGCCGGGCTGCGGCTTGTCGTCTGCGCCCCCGCCGACGCCGACGGAATCAAAGCTAGTGAGGCGACGCCCGCGGCGAGCGCGAGCGTCCGTCTACGAAACCAGATTGTTAGGACAATACAAACCGAATGTAGGTTCGGGATAAACCGGCCGTCAGCGCCGCCGCGCCCGCAGCTGCCGGTTCTTCATCCGGTTCCCGCAGGAGGCCATGTCGCACCAGCTGCCCTGCTGATTGCGCGACCGGTCGTAGAAGATCCACTGGCACTCCGGATTTGAGCACATCTTCAACCGCGACCACGTCCCATCCAGCTGAGCGCCGCGGATGATCAGCAGTAGCCCGAACAGGGCGTCACCAAATGTCTCACCGCAGACATCTTCGAGCCCGAGCACGCCACCCTGTCCGACCGTCAGCCGCGCGGTGTGCCCGGCGGCCAGCTTTCGCAGCGCCTCGAGGTCCTCGTCCTGAGCGACGTCATCGCCCTCGGACGCGGTTAGGTCCCGCAGGCAGTCGCGGACCTCGCGGGCCAGCTCGAGATCGGCGTCGGTCAGCTCGCTGTCCCGAGGGAGCAGACCCACCTCGGTCAGCCACTCCGCGGCGGCCGCCCGATCGGCGAGCAGGTCGGTCTCCTCCTCCACGTTCACGGTGTTGAGGAAGGCCTGGACGCGCAACAGCGGCATCGGGGCAGGCTTGGACTCGGTACCCGGATACCACGAAGGCAGATTGCTCATGTGACGAATCTTAGCCCGCGTGACCACCAAAATTGCTTGACAGGTCACCGTGACCGGCGTAGCATCTACGCCGGTCATGAGGCTTCGAGGTGACAAGAGGCAGAAGGAGTGGGCGTTCGTGCTGGTCGCGGACGGACTCGCGGAGGGTCCGGTCCACGCGGAGCGCCCTGGCCTGCGGGATCGGCTCGCGGCCCGGTGGCGCGCGCGGCACCTCGATCGCGCCCTAGCCGGCGGAGTTCCGCCCGAGGCCAACACCGCCCTTGCGCTGCGCGCGCAGGAGCTCACCGAACTCGAGCGCCGTCAAACGATCGCGGGCGCGATCCGCCGTGTCATGCGCGAAGCCCGAGAAGGCGCGCCAATTCACCCTGGGCGGATCAGGCCGGACCGCAGACGGGTGGCCGCGGCCAGCGAGGAGCTGAGCGCGCTGGCCGACACGCTCGCCGAGCCGGGCCCGGTGGCGGCCACCGGCGTGGCTCAGGCGTGGATTTTGCTCACCGACGGTACCGGTCCCCTGTACAACCCGGACAGCCGAACGAGTCTCCGCGCAGGCGCGGCGCGCGCCGTGAGGGAACTGCGGCCCTGGCCCGTCTGACCGGGCCGCCGGTCCCTCAAGTATCGAAGGATCTGATCACGCGATGGTCGCCGTCTGCTGGTCGGCGACCAGTTCGTCGAGATTGGCCTCCGCATCCACGACTTGAACCGCCTTCTGCACGTACTCGGTCGGCATCGCGACACGAGCGGCCCAGTAGTAGATAACGAGGCTGAACACGGCGACCACGCCGAGGTCGACCCAGAACGGGATGTCCTGCTTGGCCAGGAGCGCGATCCCGAATGGCCAACCTGAGCTCGGCTTGCTCGTCGGGAACTGACCGAGGTAGGAGATGATCCCCAGTCCGATCAGCCAGGGCGGGATCCACGACGCCGCCTTCCAGTGCAGCACCAGCTTCCGGCCGGGGGGCGCAACCGCCTGGTAGACGAAGAACACGACGAACCCGGCAATGATGAATATGTAGAGCCAGAAGATCGTGTTCCAGCCGGCCCAGTAGACGATGAAGTTCGCGCACACGAACGACAGCGGAGCTAGAAACCAGGCCGCCGGCAATCGATACGGGCGCACTCGGTCGGGATCGGATCGTCGGAGCGCGGCAAGCGATGGTGGCGCCATCGCGTACATCAGCACGGTCGCGGCGGTCACCAGACCCACCATGCCCGCCCAACTCGGGAACGGCAGGAAGACCAGCATTCCGATCACCCAGCAGAAGATCAGCGAGGTGAACGGGACGCCGCGCTTGTCGACCTGGCCGAGAGCCGGCGGCCAGTAGCCGTTGCGTGACAGGCTGTACGACAGTCGCGATGAGGTGCCGGCGTAGACCAAGCCGGTACCCGCCGGGGAGATGATCGCGTCGATGTAGAGGATCGTCGCCAGCCAACCGACGCCGGCCGCGGTCGCGAGCGAGGCGTACGGCCCGAACGAGCCCTGGCCCGGGATCGGGTTGGTCCAGCCGTGCTCGATGTCCTTCGGGTTGAGCGCACCGATGAAAGCGACCTCGAGCAGCAGATAGATCGCGGTGCCGATCAGCATCGAGATGATCACGGCACGGTGGATGTCCTTCTGGGGATTCTTCGATTCCCCGCCGACTTGGATCGCCTGCTCAAACCCTTCCAGGGCGAACACCACTCCCAGCGGGAGCGCGGCGAAGATTCCCTTGGCGCCGAACGGCGCGAAGCCGCCGCCGCTATTGGCGGAGAAGTTACTGCCGTTGAACGTGACGATCAGCAGCACGATGATCGTCAGCGTCGGCACCGCGAGCTTCCAGATCATCGCGATGTTGTTCGACTCGGCCAGCCAACGGACGCCCATGATGTTGATCCACGTGAACACCGCCATGCAGACGCCGGCGACCGCGATCCCCGATCCTGTCAGCGTCCCGTTGGCGTGCACAAAACCCGGGTGAAGCGAAGTCGACTCCAGGTAGGTCAGTGCCGCCTCGACCTCGATCGGGGCGATCGTGACGGCCTGGATCCAGGCCATCCATCCACCGGTGAAGCCACCCAGTGCGCCAAAGCCCAGGAACGGAAAGCGCGCCGTGCCGCCGGACAGCGGGTATGTCGAGCCCAGCTCCGCGTGTACGAGCGCCAGGATGCCGAGGATCGCTCCGGCGAGGACCCATGACAGGAGCGATGCCGGACCCGCCGATTGTGCGGCCCCTAAAGCTCCGAGCAGCCACCCCGAGCCGATGATCGATCCGAGCGAGATCATCGTCAGCCCGCGCAGTCCGACGTCCCGCTTCAGCTCCCCGTGGAAAACGTCAGACGAGAGGACTTCCACCTCTTCGGGAACACTCGCCACAGCTCTCCTCCTTCCCTCAGCTCCGGCCGCAATCCTGACGGCGCATTACGGGCTAATGCGGGCGCAACCTACCGCCGGAGCCGGTCGGATACAAGAGTTGGGAGCGTTACGTCAGTGTTGCCCGGGTTCGGAGCGCTTGCCCGGCGGGAGGCTGGGGGTACCGGTGGAGTTCGTCGGGGCTTGGCTGGCCAGATCGCCGACCAGGATCCCGTCGCGAATCTGACCCATGAGGTCGCTGACGCCGCTGGGTGAGTGGGGCAGCAGGATGGTGTTGGTATGCGAGCCCTCGCCAAGCGCGCGCACCATGTCGGTGTACTGGGTAAGTGCGACGAGCGCCATCGCCTCACGCATGTCGAGTCCGTGCTGGGCAATGATCTCGAGCGACTCGTGCAGTCCCTCGGCGATCGCCTTGCGCTCAGCGGCCACGCCCTCGCCCTGGAGACGCATCGTCTCCCGCTCACCCTCGGCCTTCTTGACCGCCAGCGTCTTCTGCGCATCACCCTGCGCCGCGGCCGCGATCTGGTTGCGCTGCGACGCGTTGATGTTGTTCATTGCGTCCTTGACCCGCTGGTCGGGCTCGATGTTGGTGACCAGCGCCTTGACGATCTCATAGCCGTAGTCGGCCATCTGCCGGTGCAGCGTGTCCTGGATGTGCATCGCGATCGTGTCCGCGTCGGCGTACGCCTCGTCGAGGTCCATGCTCGGGATGTGCGAGCGAACCACGTCGAAGGCGTGAGCCTGCATCTGAACCTCGGGGTTGTCGAGCTTGTAGTAGGCGTCCTGGACCTGCTGCTCGTTCGCGCCGACCTTGTATTGCACGGCCAGCTTCACCCGGACGAACACGTTGTCCTTCGTCTTCGTCTCGATCTCCGCGTTCAACTGCTCGACCTGAAGGCTCATCCGCCCGGCGACGCGCTCGACGAACGGAGTCTTGGTCTGAAGCCCCGGACCCGCGACCCGCACGAACTTCCCGAAACGCTCGACGATCGCGCGCTCCTGCTGTTCGACGGTGAAGAAAAACAATGGCATCTTGCCCCCCCTTTCCAGGGTCGGGATCTCAGGCGCTGGCCGGTCCATCCGGCGCTTGTATTGGCTACATCAAGTGTAGGCACCGGCTCGTGCTCCGGAGACGCACCAAGGTGTCGTCGTGCGACACCACCAAACACGGGTGGGCGAGGAGTACCTTGACCGCATATGACCGATGAATCGAGCCCGGCGCAGTTCGTCGGCCGCGAGCCTGACGAGCGGCTGCTCGCCGACGACCTCGACAACCTGCCCGAGGCCGTCGGACGGCCCGAGACGCCCGTGCCGAGCCACGCGCGCCGCCGGATCGTGGGTACCGGCGCGACGCTCACCGCGGCGTCGCTGATCGTCGGGTCTCTGCTCGTGCTGCTCGGCCTGATCGACGCCATCTCCAGTGGCATCGACGGGCTCGGCATCGCGATCGTCGTGGTCGGGGCGATCCTTGTCATCACCCACTGGGGCTGGGTCCACGTCGCCGAGATCACGGCCAACTCGATCGAGGGCCGGAGCAACGCCGAGGTCGAGGACCGGCGCCGGCAATGGCTCGCCACGATCCAGCCGTACACCCGCTTCGAGATCTTCACCCGCGTCGAGGAGGACGGCTCGATCACGATCTTTCGCGTCGCGCACCGCCCGGTCGCGAGCGGCGACCGGCGCTTCACGTTCGACCGCGAGACCGTCTACCAAGAGGTCCATCCGCCCGACGAGCCCGCCGCACAGGTCACCGAGCGGGCCGAGCTGTTGCGCCGCGAAGCCGCGCAGGACACCGAGCGCGAGCGCGAGCGATACCAGGTCGCGGCGGATGCGTACGAGTCCGTGCTGCTCGACGACGCCGACGAGCAGCAGCGGCGCCTCGCGCAGCGCGCCGCCTCGGAGGCGTTGTCGAGCCAGATCAACACGAACCTCCGCGAACCACCTCTGACCGAGTAACGCGCCACCGATGAGCGTCACGACTGAGGCGGTTCCGTTCGGCGGCCGGACGGCGTGGGCGAGGAACCTCGCGGCGCCGGTGCGGAGCTTCTTGAGCACCGAGGCGGGCGGCGCGTTCGTCATGCTCGGCGCCGCGATCGCGGCCCTACTGTGGGCGAACTCGCCGTGGTGGCACACGTACGAGTCCGTGTGGACGACCGAGTTTTCGATCCACATGGGAAACACGGGAATCGCGGCCGACCTTCGCACGTGGGTCAACGAGGGGCTGATGACGCTGTTCTTCCTCGTCGTCGGCCTCGAGGCCAAGCGCCAACTCGACCTTGGCGAGCTCCGCGACCGGCGCCGGCTGGCGATCCCCGTGTTCGGGGCGATGGGCGGCGTCGCGGTGCCGATCGCGATCTACCTGGCGTTCAACGCCGGCAGGGCGGGCGGACACGGGTGGGGCGCGGCGATGTCGACCGACACCGCGTTTGCGCTCGCGGCGGTGGCGCTCGTGACTCCCCGGACCGCAACCCGCATCCGTGTGTTCCTGCTCACGCTGGCCGTGGCCGACGACTTGGCCGCGCTCGTAGTGATCGCGACTGTGTACACCACGCACGTCTCGGTGCTGGCGCTCGGTATCGCGGTCGCTTTGTTCGTAGCGCTGGTGGCGCTCCGCTATGCGCCGTTCGGGCGGGCCGCGATCTCGGTCGGCCTCGCCGTCGGGATCTGGGTCGCGATGTTCAAATCCGGAATCGACCCGGTCATCTCCGGTCTGGCGATCGGCCTTGCCACAACGGCCTACCCGCCGTCGCGCGACGAACTCGAGCGGGCCACGGCGCTGACCCGGGAGTTTCGCGAGCAACCGACGCCGGAGCTCGCGCGCTCCGCACAACAGAGCCTGCAGGCGGCGATCTCGCCCAACGAACGGCTTCAGTACGACCTGCACCCATGGACGAGCTACGTGATCGTTCCGCTGTTCGCGCTCGCCAACGCCGGGATCCACATGACCTCAACGCTGCTGAGCGACGCGGTCTCCTCGCCGATCACGTGGGGGATCCTGCTCGGGTACGTCGTGGGCAAGCCGATCGGCGTGTTCACCGGCTCGTGGATCGCCTCGCGCCCCGCGCTGCACGGGCCGCGTTCGCCGATCAGCGAGCCGGTTCTCCTCACGGCGGGCGCCTGCGCCGGCATCGGCTTCACGGTCTCGATTCTCGTCTCGAGCCTCGCCTTCAAGGGCATCGAGCTCGATGAGGCGAAGCTCGGCGCGCTCTGCACGGTGCTGGTGGCGCCGGCGGTGGCGTGGGCGTTAACCCGCGCGATCAGGAAGCTGCCCGAAGCGCTTCGCGCGCGCCAGGTCGCCCGGACCTCTGACGACATCCTCGACCTCACGTCCGACGTCGACCCCGAGTACGACCACATCCGCGGCCCCGATGACGCCCCGGTGACGCTGGTCGAGTACGGCGACTTCGAGTGTCCGTACTGCGGCATGGCCGAGGGGACGATCCGCGAGCTGCTGGCGTCCCACGGCGATGACGTCAGATACGTATGGCGTCACCTGCCGCTGAACGACGTCCACCCCAGCGCGCAGCTCGCCGCTGAGGCGTCCGAAGCCGCCGCGGCCCAGGGCAAGTTCTGGGAGATCTACGACATCCTGCTCGCCCATCAAGGAGAGCTGACGCCACGCGATCTGATGCGCTACGCGACTGACCTCGGCCTCGATGTCGAACGCTTCAAGGACGAGCTGCGAACCCGGCAGTACGCCCAGCGCGTGAGCGAGGACGTCGCCAGCGCCGACGAGAGCGGGGTGTCGGGCACCCCAACCTTCTTCATCAACGGCCGGCGCCACTACGGCGTGTACGACATCGACACGCTGACCGAGGCGGTCGGGGCAGCGAAGCGACGCGCGAGGCAGCTCTCGTACAGCGATATGCCACAGCTGGAGGAAAGTCCCAGCTGATTCCCGGCAGATAGTTGTCCGCACAACTATCCTGCTATGCTCGTTCCGATGAAACTTGGACTGGCCACCTTCGCCGACCTCTCCTCCGGTGTCAGCCCGGAGCAGCGGATGCGCGACCTGCTCGAGGAGGCGGAGCTCGCCGACGAGCTCGGGCTTGACGTGTTCGCGATCGGCGAACACCACCGCGCCGACTTCCTCGTCTCTGCGCCGGCAATCCCCCTCGCGGCGATTGCGGCACGCACGAGCCGGATCCGCCTCGCGAGCGCCGTGACCGTGCTGAGCTCGGACGATCCCGTCCGCGTGTTCCAGCAGTTCGCGGAGCTCGATCTGATCTCCGGCGGCCGGGCCGAGATCATCGCCGGGCGCGGATCGTTCATCGAGTCGTTTCCGCTGTTCGGCTACGACCTCGACGACTACGACGAGCTGTTCGCGGAGAAGCTCGAGCTGCTGCTGAAGATCCGCGAATCGGCGCACGTGACCTGGTCGGGGCGCCATCGCGCGCCGCTCAACGACGCGGTCGTGTGGCCTCGCCCGGTGCAGGACCCCCTGCCGGTGTGGATCGCGGTCGGCGGAACGCCCGAGTCGGTGGTCCGAGCCGGTGCCCTCGGCCTGCCGCTCACACTTGCGATCATCGGCGGCCAGCCGGAGCGGTTCGTTCCGCTCGTCGACCTCTACCGGCGCGCCTTCGAGAGCGCCGGCCACGATCCAGCGGCCGCCAAGGTCGCGATCAACACCCACGCGTTCGTCGGCGCCACCGAGGCCGAGGCCAACGGTGCCTTTGCCGCCTCGTATCTGGCGATGATGAACAGGATCGGCCGTGAGCGCGGCTGGCCGCCGTCGGGGCGCCCCGAGTACGACGCACTCCGCTCTCCCCGCGGTGCGCTCGCCGTGGGCTCGCCCGAGCAGGTCGCCGAGAAGATCCTGTTCGAGCACGAGCTGTTCGCAAATCAGCGCTACATCGGGCAGATGAGCGTGGGCGCGGTCGCGCACAAGGACGTGATGCGCTCGATCGAGCTGTTCGGAACGCAGGTGGCGCCGGTCGTGCGCGCCGAGGTCGACCGGCGCGAGTCCGAGCCGCGCGCGGCCTAACCGGTCCTTGACCGTTCCAAGGCCCGCACCACGCTGACGAGCACCCTGGCCGGCTGGTGGATCACGTGGTTGCGCGTCGGGCGCAGCACGTCGAAGCTCGCATCCCGGTAGAAGAGGTCCTTTTCGCGGTCGTTCTGAAAGCTGCTCGGGCCTCCGTGGAACTGGTAGCTATCCAGCTCCACGATCAGCCGCTGCTCGCGCCACACGAAGTCCGGCTCGTACGGCCCGAGCTTCTGGTTCGTCTCGGGCGCTGGTAAGCGGGCGTCGCGGATGAGCTTGAGGAAGGCCTTCTCCGCCCTCGAGCGAGTGATCGTCATCGCGTCCTCGTCGCCGAGCACCTCCGCCAGCTTCCCGGCGCCCCGGCGGCCGTGGTGACGGCGCAGCACCGCCTCGAGATCACGCGGCGTGAACCGGCGGAGCCCCTGACCCTCGTTCACGAGGTTCGCGACCTCGTCGATGGACGCGGTGGCGGCCACCTCGAGGACGGCGCGCGCGGCGAGCTGATCCACAGGC
>Ga0335076_10000323_pt1 | contig 42869 bp, 42 predicted proteins | sample Lox_Sample_25_FD_206717 | JGI IMG/M metagenome (GOLD analysis project Ga0335076, IMG submission 206717) | Soil microbial communities from Loxahatchee National Wildlife Refuge, Florida, United States - Lox_Sample_2.5 | ecosystem: Environmental > Terrestrial > Soil > Wetlands | place: USA... | reverse complement strand
GCATGCACGGCATCAGTCTCGGGCCGGCGGATCTCGCCGCATCGCGCGCGATGAAGACCACGCGGGTCGGCGGCGGCCATCCGGACTACAAGGTCCTTGCCGACGCGGCCTCCCCCGATGCGCCGCGTGCAGGCTTCCAACAGGATCTCTGGCACTACACGATTGCGAAAATGGTCGATGCTTGCGCCGCGGCCGGCATCAAGCCGTTCTACGGCCCGTTCGGCGATTTTGCCGACAGCGCCGCCTGCGAGGCGCAGTTTCGCAATGCCTTCCTCATGGGCTGTGTCGGCGCCTGGACGCTGCACCCGAGCCAGGTGCCGATCGCCAAGCGCGTGTTCTCGCCGGATCCCGCCGAGGTGGCCTTCGCCAAGAAGATCATCGCCGCCATGCCGGACGGCAGCGGCGCGGTCATGATCGACGGCAAGATGCAGGACGACGCGACCTGGAAACAGGCCAAGGTTCTGGTCGATCTGGCCGGTCTGGTCGCGGAAAAGGACCCGGAAATGGGCCAAAGATATGGATTATGAACGCTACTTCGGCTGATATGTTGCCGGGCCATACCGCCGTGCTAGAGAACCGGGGGCTACCTCGGTAGCCCTGTCTCTCGGCCGCTTGCGGCCGCCAGCTGAGGTTTGGAATGAACAAGATCCGGATCGCCAAATATCAGATCGGTCAGGTCGTGCGGCACCGCATCTATCCGTTCCGCGGCGTGGTCTTCGACATCGACCCGAGCTTCGATAATACCGAAGAATGGTACGAGTCGATCCCCGCCGAAATCCGGCCGCACAAGGATCAGCCGTTCTACCACCTGTTCGCCGAGAACGACGAGACCGAATACGTCGCCTATGTGTCCGAGCAGAATCTTCTGCCGGACACCACCGGCGAGCCGGTGCGCCATCCGCAAGTCGCCGAGGTCTTCGTCAAGGACGGCAGAGGCGGCTATCGCCCGCGCACGGCTTCGGTTCACTGAACATAGATCTGGAAACAAGAATGCCCGGATGCGATGCGCGGCATCGCTGATCCGGGACTCTTGCTTATTGTCGCGGCGGCGCGTTCGAGGATTGCGGCGCGCCACCTTGCTTCTGTTCCAGCTCCTTGCGCGCTTCATCGGCGCGGCGCTGCAATTCCTCCTGCAGCTTCTGCTGTTGCGCTTCGAAGACCTTCGGATCGGTCGGCGGTCCGTCATAGGCCTTTGCGAATTCGGCCAGCGGCAAGGGCACCGTGATCGGCTGATTATTTTGATTGATCGCCTGCACGTTGAGAACTTGACCCTTCTTCATCTTGGCAATCAACTCGGGCGTGGCCTCGTATCTGGCCAAACAGCCGATTTCGACGCAGAGATAGTACGGCGCGGTTAGCGGTTGATCCTGATCGACGATGACGCGCGTGCCGGGCTGTATCAGCAAATGCAGCGGCAACGTGACTTGCAGGAGTTTCTTCGGCTCGCCCTGCTGTTCGATCACGACGACGGCGGCAATCGGCATGCCGGATTCGATGCGAGCATCCTTGCCGGTGAAGCACACCTGCTTGGAATTGGGATCGTTCTGGTCGGACTTGAGACAGAACTTGGTCCACGGCGAATAGATCAACTGTGGCTGCTGCTGCTCACCTTGGGCTTGCGCCTGCCCCTGCGCGGCGGGCGGTGCCGTTTGCTGGGCCTCAGACGCCGGCGCTCCAGGCTTTGCCGCAGCCGGCGGCCTTGGCTTGGCGGGAGCCGGTTTCGGTCTGGCAGCCGGAGCCGCGGGCGGAGGAGCCAGAGGCTGCTGCGCGCGCGCGATATCGGCCGTCGCCATTGCCAGCGCCGCGGTCAGAATTACGCCCTGGCCGATCGTCCTGCCGATGGCGGCGAGCGTTCGGCCAACCGGCCGTGCCGGCGCCGGCGCGTTCGGAGTCTTCATGGAAAATCCTCTCTCGTACTGCCCCGGCAACTGCCCGAATCCGGCTGGATCAAAGCGGTTTGCCCGGTCAAATCGGCGTTTTCAGTGAGTTGACGTCGTATTCGACGTCAAACTCCAAGCCATCCCCCAAGCGACGGTCAATCGACGCACATTAAGGCAACAACGTGACACCTATTGACCTGCGGCCCCGGCCCAATAGCGCAAATGTGCTCAAGGATAAAGGCCGATCATGCGGGAACTGGGCAACGAGTCGCGTTAACACCCCGCGTCGGCTTGGCCGTGCTACATTTCCATGAAATCGATCGAATCATTCTCACCGCCAAACCTTGATGCGAAGCATGCGAACCGACACGGCCGGTCTTGGTGTGCGGGCAGCTCTGTTCTCTGCGCTCACGCTCGGCGTAGGGGCGCCCTATGCGGCCACAAGGGCGGCCGGCCTCCCGGCATCTGCCATTGCCATGCACGGCGCTCCGCTTCTGCCCGACGATTTTAGCGCGCTGCCCTATGTCAATCCGAAGGCGCCAAAAGGTGGAACCATCGCCGAAGGCGTTCTCGGTACTTTCGACAGCCTCAACCCATTCATCGTGCAAGGCCTGCCGGTGCAGGCGATCAACGGCTACGTCGTCGAGCGCCTCCTGGCCCGCGACTGGGACGAACCTTTCTCGCTATATGGCCTGTTGGCGCGCACGGTGGAAACCGATGATGCGCGCAGCTACGTGACATTCTCGTTGAATCCTACCGCGCGCTATTCCGACGGCACGCCGGTCACGGCGGATGACGTCCTGTTCTCGTGGCAGCTGCTGCGCGATCATGGCCGGCCGAATTATCGCACTTACTATTCCAAGGTGATCAAAGCCGAGATCCTCGACCCGCTCACCATACGCTTCGATTTCGCCCAGCTCGGCGACAACGGTGGCGACCGTGAATTGCCGCTGATCCTCGGACTGATGCCGGTGCTCCCCAAGCATGCCGTCGATGTCGCAAATTTCGAGAAATCGTCGCTGGCAAAGCCTATCGGCAGCGGTCCCTACATCGTCGACAAGGTTGAAGTCGGCAAATCCGTCAGCCTCAAGCGCAATCCGAACTATTGGGGCCGGAACCTTCCGATCAATCGCGGCTTGTGGAATTTCGACCAGGTGCGCTTCGATTTTTATCGCGACGGCAATTCCTATTTCGAAGCGTTCAAAGCTGGCCTCTACGATGTGCGCAGCGAATCCGATCCGACCCGCTGGAAGACCGGCTACAATTTCCCGGCCGCGCGCGATGGCCGCGTGATCACGGAGGCAATACCCAACGGGCTGCCGAAATTCGCGTCCGACTATGTCTTCAACACGCGGCGGCCGGTCTTTGCGGATATCCGCGTGCGCCAGGCGATCGCGCTGTTGTTCGATTTCCAGTGGATCAACCGCAATTTCTTCTTCAACCTCTATAAACGTAGCGCCAGCTTCTTCGACGATTCCGAACTCTCCGCCTATCACCGTGCCGCCGACGCCCGCGAACGCGCCCTGCTTGCGCCCTACCCGGACGCTGTTCGGCCCGACGTGCTCGACGGCACCTGGTCGCCGCCGGCGACCGACGGTTCGGATCACGACCGCGACACGTTGCGGCAAGCGCTGGAACTGTTCAAATCGGCAGGCTACGAACTCAGCGGCACGAAACTGCGCAGCCGTTCGACCGGCCAGCCGCTGACCTTCGAGATCATGGTGACGACGCGCGACGACGAGCGTCTGGCGCTGGCCTTCGCCAACCAGCTGTCACGCGCCGGAATCACGGCCCAGGTACGCTTGGTCGATGCCGTCCAATACCAACAACGGCTCGCGACCTTCGATTTCGACATGATCGAATATCGCTGGGAGCAATCGCTGTCTCCCGGCAACGAACAGGCCTTCTACTGGGGATCGGCTGCGGCCGACCAGGAGGGCTCGCGCAATTATATGGGCGTACGCAGCAAGGCGATCGATGCCGTGATCGCGGCCATGCTGCGTGCACGCGACCGCGCCGATTTTGTCGCCGCCGTGCGCGCGCTGGACCGGATTCTGATCTCCGGATCATATGTCGTGCCGCTGTTCTACCTGCCCGACCAATGGGTGGCGCGCTGGAACTATGTCGCGCATCCGGAGCGTACCTCGCTGTCCGGCTACCTGCCGGAAACCTGGTGGCACCAGCCGGCGCAGGCTTTGCAATGATCCCAGGTGACACAGCGCCCGTCTCGCAACACGGCAGCCGCATTTCCATCGACGACCTGTTTCGCCAGATCGCGGCGCGACGGCCGGACGCGCTCGCGCTGGTGGACGCTCCGAACCGGCGACTGTTCATGGACGGCGAGCCGCGGCGGCTGACCTTCGCGCAGGCCGACCGCATGGTGTCGGCAATCGCCGGCCGTCTGTCGCGCATGGGTCTGCCGATCGATACCGTTGTCGGCATTCAACTCCCCAATATCGTCGAAAACATCCTGACCATTCTCGGCGTGTTGCGCGCCGGCATGATCGCGGCGCCGATGCCGCTATTGTGGCGCAACGCGGACGCAGTCGCAGCCATGGCGCGGAGCGGCGCCAAAGCGCTCGTCACCTGCAGCCACGTCGGCAATTTCGAGCATTGCCGCCTCGCCACCCGTATTGCCGCGGACGTGTTTTCGATCCGCTATGTGTGCGGTTTCGGCGACGACCTGTCCGATGGCGTCGTGCCGCTCGACGACCTTTTCACGGTCGAGAAGCTCGACCCGATCCCGCTGCTCAATCGCGACGGCAACGCTGCCGCCCATCTCGCCGCCGTCACGTTCGAGACCGGCGAGGACGGCCCGGTGCCGGTCGCCCGCCGCCATCTCGAATTACTGGCGGGCGGCATGTGCGTTCTTTCCGAATCGCGCTTTCCGCCGTTCGGCAGCGTGCTCTCGACGATCGCCCCCACGTCCTTTGGCGGCATCAGCCTCACGCTCGTGCCGTGGCTCCTGACCGGCGGCGCGCTCGTTCTGCATCACGGGTTCGATGCCGAGTTGTTTGCGGCGCAGCGCCGTGACGAGAATTGCAGCGTTCAGATTCTGCCGGCGCCGGTGGTCTTCCGCTTCGCCGAGACGGGACTGTTCAACAGCGAAAATCCGGCAACGGTGGCGGCGGAGTGGCGCGCGCCCGATCGTCTGGCCGCGAGCCTGCTGTGGCATCGCAAAGATACGTCGCTGGTCGATGTTGCAGTGTTCGGCGAAGCTGGCCTGGTCGCCGGCCGCCGCAGCGACGACGGCCGTCCGTTGCCGATACCCTGCGGGCCGGTGTTCTCGCCGCGCGAGGGCGAAGGGGCGAGTGTTTTCGCCGATCTCAGATCGAGCCTGCTGAACACGCTGTCCGTGCGCGGGCCAATGGTGCCGCATCATCATTTTCCGCCGCGGGTCGAGCGCACTGACTTGCCGCATTTCGCCATCGGCAAGGATGGCTATGTCGACACCGGCTATGCCTGTCGTTTCGATCCGGTGCGCCAATCGCTGGTCGTCACCGGCCCGCCGGCCGGCTTCATCACCGTCGGCGGCTATCGCTTCCCGCTGCGGAAACTGCTCGACACGATCGCGAAAATCGAGCCTGAGGCGACGCTGACGGCGGTGCCGGATCCGCTGGTCGGCCATCGCCTGGTCGGGATTGCCAGCGACAGCGCAGCGATGCGGACGGCGCTCAGCGCCTACGGCATCAACCCGCTCATCGCCGCCGCCTTCGCCGATCCCGGCGAGCATCACGCCCAACAGGCCGCCGCAGGCTGAGCGGCAGGCCAAAGTGGATTTCCCGCAAACTGCACGCTGTCGTTGACGCGCCATTAACAGCCCTTTGGCATGTTCCCCACCTCGACCGACGCGATTCGCGATCACACTTTAGCTCGGCCATCTAGCCACCATGGCGCTGCAAGGTCCGTTTGCCGTCATCGCCGACAGCCCGGCACCGGATGTTGTCGAAGCCCTGCGCAAGGCGGGTGCTTATCCGGTCGTTGAAGCCGGCTGGGCCGATGCGCCGGCGGCCCTGACATCGATCGAACCGGAAGCCGTACTGGCGGCGGAGTCCTGTCCCAATCAACAGAGCGCCGAAGCCGTTGCCGAAGCGCTTGCCGTGCAGCAGGTCAAAGGCAGCGGTTTCTATATGCCGCTCTTTGCCCGCACCGCCGATGACGGCGCTGCGCCGATTGCGGGCGCGCTGACCATCGCCGTCAATATGCCGGCGGAACGCATCGTCGAACGCCTCGCCGCGGCGCTGCGCCTGCGCACGCTGCATGGCACGGTGATGCGCCGGATTGCCACGCTGACCTCGCACGGCCAACAGGCGCCGGACCTGCCGGCGGGCGACCCGCTCGACGAAGCGACGGTGCTGATCGCGGGACGCGGCCGCACCTATCCGGCGCTGTCGGTCGCGGTCGGTGAACGGGTCGGCCTGATCGGGGCGCTCAGCATCGAGAGCGCTGCACGCGCCCTCCACGTCCGCGACATCGACGGGCTGGTGATCGGCGACGGCTTCAGCCCGCGCGTGATCGAGGCGATGCTGACCGTGCTTGCCGAAGATGTCCGCTTTCGCGACCTGCCGGTGATCGTGCTCGGCAGCCATCCCGGCGTGATCGAGCCATTTGCCGCGCGGCTCCCCAATCTCGACCGCCTGTCGGAGGGACCTGAACGCCTGGTCGCACGCTTCCTGCCCTATGTGCGCCAGCATGCCTTCGGCCAGCGCCTCAAACGCATGCTCAAATCGCTCGACGCCAAGGGCATGATCGATCCCGATACCGGCCTGCTCGGCCAGGAAGCATTCTGGCGTGACCTCAACCGCGCCGTCGGCGACGCGGAGAAGCGCGGCGTCGGACTGACCATCGCGCGGTTCTCCTTCAATGGTGGCGATCGCCGGGCCAGCCTCGACGCGGCGCGGCTGGTCGGACGCCTGATGCGGCAGGTCGACTTCGCCTGCCGTGAAGCCGACAATTCGATCTTTGCCGTCTTTACCGAGACCGATTTGCGTGCCGCCCATGTCGTCGCACGGCGAATTGCCAGCATCCTGAAAAACACCATGCTGGCGCCGGACCGGCGGCAGGGCAAAATCGACGCAGCGGTGACCCTCGCGACCTTAAAACCGACCGATAGTGTCGACACGCTTATCGCCCGAGTCGTCGGCGAGGTTGCGGCAAGCTAAGCTGATCGCCATCTTCAACTCCGCCGGGACGCAAAACCGACGGCGGTGCGGGCAACGCCAAGCCGAAAGTTGCAAAGAATCGAGGGCTTTCGCATGGAATCCTCAAGTGACCAGAAATCCTCGTGCGATTTGCCGTCGGTGCATGTCGATGTGGTCTCCGACGTTGTCTGCCCGTGGTGCTATATCGGCAAACGCCGGCTCGAAGAGGCCATGGATCTCGTTCCGGGCATCGCCGTCAGCATCAATTGGCGGCCCTATTTCCTCAATCCGTGGATCCCGCGCGAAGGCATCGACCGGCAGACATACTTGGAGACCAAATTCGGTTCAGTTGAGCGCTATGGCGCGATCGCCGAACGCGTCATGCAGGCCGCAGCGATGGAGGGCCTCGTCTACGCCCCCGACAAGATCAGCCGCCAGCCCAATACGCTTGATTGCCATCGCCTGATCCTGTGGTCGCGGAGCGCCAGCGATCCCGGCGCGATGAAGCAGCGCCTGATGGAGCTTTATTTCGCCGAAGGCGGCGATCTCACCGATGCCAAAGTCCTGATCCAGGCCGCAATCGATTGCGGCATGGACGGCGACCTGGTCCGCCGGCTTCTCGCCAGCGACGCTGACGTCGACCGCATCGAAAACGAAGCCAACAGCGCGAAGGAAGCCGGCGTCGACGGCGTGCCCTGCTTCATTTTCGGCGGCAGTATCATCGTCACCGGCGCGCAATCGCCCGAATATCTCGCCAGCGCGATTGAGCGCACCGCCGCCGGACGGCAGATGCGGCTGCGCGCATGAGCGGAGCGACGAATGGCCCATGGGTGAAACAGAGCCCCGCGCATTCGTGCAGCCTAAGAATGCGTCAAGATTTCGTGCATGCGGATCGCGCTCACTCCGTCAGCGCGATATTGGCGTCGTGGATCTAGCGCGTCGGCTCTACCCATTGCGCACGTGACGGCCCGGGCGCAAACGGGTCGCCGAAGTATTGGGTTTCATGGGCCACTTGTCCGCCTTGAAATTCCATGATGCTGACCACGTAGGACGGCTCGCCATCATAAGTCAGCACAAGTTCCGTGATCCAAACATCGTCCCTGCCCAGGATACGGGTGACGTTGAATCGTTTTTTGTTCGGCTGCGCGGTTCGCGACAACTGGATGTGTCGCCTGCCGCGGATTCGTTCGCCCGATTGCGGATAATCGAGTATCGCGTCATCGCGATAAATCTCATGTTCCGTTTCAAAATTGCTCGCATCGGATGCAGCCCAGTGACGTTCGAGGGCGGCGCGAATATCTGGACTTGTCATCATAAGCACCTTGCTCGCATGTATCGCCGTCAGCGGAACTTGACCTCGCCGAGCATAGCCGAAATGACGTCGGCAAGGGCCGCCATCTGCTTCGGCGTCCCCCAGCCCCAGATGCGCCGGCTGACCAGATTCGTCATATTCGCGATGCCCGATGTCCGCGATGCCGGCACCGAACGGCGAAGAGCGCGGCCTATCTATTGCTTTAATTCTGTTTGGCCTGGTTCCCAGGACGGTTCCGCCATGCCAGGAACTCCGCATATAGCCCTGCGACATCTTTGTCGGACAGGTTGGCGATTCCGCGCTGTGCAATGAAGGCCTTGAAATTTTCCAGCGAATAAGGTGCTGCCGATGGGACGGATTGCGTCGTTGTCGCTGTTTGGTCGTCTAGCAACGTCCCGTCGGCAGCACGCAAATACCAGCACTTGCGCTGCTGTGCCCGGTCAGTTCGATAGTACCAGTGACTATTCGGCGGAGCGGCTGAGCTCGGAGCGGTAAGACAATCGGCGGCGTGCGCAACGCCAACGGGGCCGACGACAGCCAAGAGCGCGGCGCTCAACATCAAGACCTGGAACGCAGAAACTGGCGCTATTGAGCCGACTCTCGATCGAGTTTGCACTGCCATGATGATTCTTACCTCTATCATTGCAAACAAATCTTCTAGCCAAATTCGATCAGAATGCGATGCAAACTCGGCAATCTTGCGGTGATTACGGCCCGCCGAGTGGCGTATGAGACGGCATCGCTGTTGACGAATATTCCGCCATCGCACGCGGCAACACCTTAGCTGTTCCCAATCAGCTGTTCCCAAATGGAACACAGTTACGAAGCCTACTCCGCCCCTTTCGTATTCCGGATGTCCTGTGTAAGTTGATCAGCAAACACCAAACATCTTACGCGGAGGAAACGGCATGCCGGTGATTGCAGGCTTTGACAAACTCGCGTCGGTGCCGGAGGAGCGGATTACCGACAAGATCGAGCGTCGCGTCATCTCCGGCAAACAAGGCACCATGGTCTACTGGAGAATGAAAGCCGGCGCTCGTGCCGCCGCACACCAGCACCCGCATGAGCAGTTTGTCTGGATGGTCAAAGGCAGGATGGATTTTCGCATCGGCAACGAGAAGCGAACGATGAAACCCGGCGATGTCGCGGTCATCCCCGGCGGGGTCGAGCACGAAGGTTATTTTCCGGAGGATTCAGAGGCAATCGACTTCTTCGCGCCGGTGCGCGAGGACTTCCTCACCGGCGCGGCTCCGTCTTATATGGCGCAGTCCTGAGCACGGTCCTCACCACGGCGCCCTGCCCCGTTCATTCCGTGCCCATGTCTTCCGTACAGATCGTCTCTTCCGTACGGATCGTCCATTATCCTCGCGCGCGCTCCAATCCGGTTGGCAGTGGTATTCAACTCTGCAGCAGCGGCGATTTCGGGGGCGAAGTTTTTGGCCGGCTGTGCTGTTTCAACAGTGAAGCTCGATCCAGGCAGCATCCGAACGAACGTTGAGAGCAGGATCAGCAACTTCACGCGCGGCGTGAGCGGTTAAAAGGTGCATCACGCGCGTGAGTATGTTATGCATGGATACAAGTGCAGCAAATAGGCAACACCACGACGCAAAGATCAACCGTGCGACCGCGGCAGTCATTTTCGGCCAATCTGCTACGTGATAGGCAGCGGGGGTTGAACCGCTGGGAACGATCCAAACACAACCATGTAGGCGACTCTTACAAACGCCCCCATCCTGTTGCCGACGCGGCGTCTGCAACCCGTCGCGTCACCCCGCCAGAGGGTAAGCTGTGGGCGAAAAGCGATTAAATTGTGTTTGTGCCCGGCCTCGCGCCGGGCTTTTTTTCTGCCGGGACGATGGCTGAGAAACCGCGGTGCGCCGGGCCCTCGAAACCTGCGCCACAAAGCCGGCTGCGATTACCGACAGGCAACTGCACGCATTCAATAATCTGTCACAAAGCAGGCCAAGTGGCGGGGTCTCCGCCATCTGCGGGGTCTCCACTGTCTGAAGCCCATACCGCCGGCGCGACCCGGGATGCTCTGCACGGCTCGCTTGTTTCTCAATTTCGACACACTCAGCAAGAGTTAATAATACTGGGGATATCTTTTGTTGGCCGAAGTAGGCGGGTGAATGCGGGGTTTGTCGGTCCTCTCCATCGGTGTGGCCTTAGGCGTCTTTGCAGGGGTGTCCCTCAGGTTTCTCGGGGATGACGCCCAGGCGCCTGTCGAGCTTGAAAGCGAACCGCCGACCGAAATTGTTGTGGCGCCCAAATCAGACCGGCTTAAAGGCATCGCGGATTTGTTCGCCGATAAAGTCGTCCGAATTGAGCGGTTTTTCGCGCCGCGCAATTCTACGCCTGACTTGCAGGTGAGAAGGCAGATTTCTGATCTGGTCCACTTCTACGTTTACTCCGAAACACCGCCCAACGTGAAACCGGCGGAGGTCGCGCGCAACGCGCTCGACGACGTTCCCATCGGCACACCTATCGAAGAGATCAGGCGGGCCTCCAACGCTTTCAGTTTGGACTTCAATTTCATGAAGACGGTGGCGAAGGTCGAATCCGACTTTGATCCCAAGCAGCGCACCGGCTCGTATATCGGTCTCTTTCAGCTCAGCAATTATGAATTTTCCAGATATGGGGCCGGTGACATTCTCAATCCCCGCGACAATTCCATTGCGGCGGCGTTCAAGTTCGCCGTGTCAGCCGCCACGTTCGAGTTGACCACACACAAGAAGCCGACGATCAGCGATCTCTATCTTATCCATCAGCAAGGAACCGAGGGCGCAGAGGAACACGTCACGCATCCCGAACGGATCGCATGGAAATCAATGTGTGCCACCGAAGAAGGCCGGGAAAAGGGCGAGCAGTGGTGCAAACGAGCCATCTGGGCCAACACGCTTCCAGCGGTCAAACAGGTCTGGAAGTCGGTCGATAATTTGACGTCGGGCGTATTCGTGAAAATGTGGGAAGACCGGATAGACGGTCTCTATACCCGCTATTCGGAGGCTGCCGCGAATTGATCGCCGGACTGAGATCGTCGAGCGCGACGATCTTACCAAACATTAAGATTTGCCGCGACAAATGGGCATCTCGCCTCCGACGGCAAATGCGCCCATTTTTCTTCTATGCTTACGACTGAGGGTGCCGCGCTGATCGCTGAAGTCGTGGCCACGGCGTGGCTTGTGATTGCGCTTATCGGCTTCAACATTCGCCGCACAACGCCGTGGCTCGTTTGCGCCGGCGTTGCCGCACTGCTGCTTCTGAGCACGGTCATCGTGATCGTGGATGTATCGGCCGCTTGAAGGTTTCGACCCCGGTTCGAAGCGGAGCGATTGGATCTCCGAAGCGGAGCGATTGGATCGACGTCGACGGCGCCGACGGATTACGACGCCGGCTCGATCATCCGAGCTTGCCATTCACCGCGGCGACAGCGGGAAACGGCCGCCATAGCACGGTCATCTCCTTGATCAGGCCAGCCCGGTCGAGGCGCCAATAATCGACGCCGTCAAGTTCGATTGCGCCGGACGTGACCTTGAAAAACGAGGATACATGCCGCGGGCCCTGCATGATTTCCTGGAAGTCGAATGTGTCGACCACCTTGAACAGCGCTTCAACCACCGGCCTGACGGCCGCCTTGCCGTGAAAAGCCTCGGCGGTGAGCGGGGTCCGCAAGACGATATCGTCGGCCATTTGCGTGAGCATGGTATTGAGATCCTTGCGCGCCATGGCCGCGGTGAAAGCGTTGATATGTGTCAGATCCATGTGATCCGTCCTGATCCGTCCTGTTTGATGCAATGGCTATCGTAGCGCGAATGCTGCGGCGAATGCGGCGTTATCGCGCCATCCGTCCAGTTTCACGATGGGGATATAGTGGCGCCGGCCTTGGCGGAATTGCCAAATGACCCTCGGTTTCAGCCAAGGCCGGAAAATGCGACTCTTTCGGCTGCGCAGTCCGCGATCATGACGGACGCGACATCGTTTCTTGCGCTATGAGCCTCGTAGCGGGACTACCGTTGTCGAGTATCCCGCTCAGTTAGCGCTCGCTCAATAGCAGGGCGGATAGGGGTAATACCCGCACTGCGCCCGATTGTAGTAATGCGCTCCGTAGGCCGCCGCGCCCGCCGCAGCCGCACCATAATAGGCGCGTCGGTGCACTCTGCGATTGACGCCCGCCACGCTCATCGGTGTGAGCGGCCGGCCGATACGAGCTTCAGCTCTGTCAACCGACACCGTCGGTGCATTCGTCGATGACCACTGCAGCGATAAAGGAGACAAGCAGAGAATTGCCGCGGCGGCGACCATGCCGAGAACTTTCAGTTTTCTTGTCATTTGTTTTCTCCCTGTCGGAACTTCTCCCGACGGGAAAGCGTAGCACCGGCCCATCAGCGTGGCGATCGAGTCACGCCAATTTGAGAATCGCGCATGAATTGCAGGACGAAACCGCAGCACGCGGCCCACCTCATGCGGCCTTGGCGCCTTTTTCGGCGATCGCGGCGAGCGCGCGCAGGATCTCTTCGGCGCCCTTGATCCGCTCGTCGGGCGTGTCCCATTCGTCGAAGAACACGACCTTCATGTCGGGCCGGACTTTGGCGCCGACGGCGTGCTTGTTGATGTAGGAGATGAGTCCTTCGGGATTGGCGAAGGAATTGTCGCGGAACGACAGCACCGCGCCCTTCGGGCCGACCTCGATCTTCTCGACATTGGCGCGCCGGCACAGCGCCTTGATGGCGACGATGCGCAGAAGATATTTGACCTCGTCCGGCAGCCGGCCGAAACGGTCGACCAGTTCGGCGCCGAAGGCGTCGATGTCGCGGTCGTGCTCGATTTCCGAAAGCCGCCGATAAAGCGCCAGCCGTACCGGCAGATCGGTGACGTAGTCCTCCGGAATCAGCACCGGCGTGCCGATGGTGATCTGCGGCGACCATTTGTCGGCGACCGGGGCCGCAATGCCGGCCTTCATCGACATCACGGCCTCTTCCAGCATCTGCTGATAAAGCTCGTAGCCGACTTCCTTGATGTGGCCGGATTGCTCGTCGCCAAGGAGATTGCCGGCGCCGCGGATATCGAGATCGTGCGAGGCGAGCTGAAAGCCCGCGCCCAACGTGTCGAGCGATTGCAGCACTTTGAGCCGTCGCTCGGCCTGCGGCGTGATCCTGCGATTGGCCGGCAACGTGAGCAGCGCATAGGCGCGCAGCTTCGAGCGGCCGACGCGGCCGCGCAATTGATAGATTTGCGCAAGTCCGAACATGTCGGCGCGATGCACGATCAGCGTGTTCGCGGTCGGGATATCGAGGCCGGATTCGACGATCGTGGTCGAGAGCAGAACATCGAACTTGCCGTCATAGAAGGCCGACATGACGTCTTCCAGCACAGCCGGCGGCATCTGGCCGTGCGCCGTGGCAACGCGCACTTCCGGCACGTTCTTGTCGAGGAACGCCTTGGTCTCGGCAAGGTCTTCGATGCGCGGGCAGACGTAGAAAGCCTGCCCGCCGCGATAGCGCTCGCGCAGCAGCGCCTCGCGCACCACCACCGGATCGAATGGCGACACGAAAGTGCGCACGGCCAGGCGGTCGACCGGCGGCGTGGCGATGATCGACATTTCACGCACGCCGGAGAGCGCAAGCTGCAAGGTGCGCGGGATCGGCGTCGCCGTCAGCGTCAACACATGAACTTCGGAGCGCAGCTGCTTGAGCTTTTCCTTATGGGCAACGCCGAAATGCTGTTCCTCGTCGACGACAATGAGGCCCAGATCCTTGAATTTGATGCTTTTCCCAAGCAGCGCATGCGTGCCGATGACGATGTCGATGGTGCCTTCAGCAAGCCCCTTCTTGGTCTTGGCAAGCTCGGCGTTGGAGACGAGCCGTGACGCCTGCGCGATATGAACGGGATAACCCTTGAAACGCTCGCTGAAGGTCTTGAAATGCTGGCGCGCCAGGAGCGTGGTCGGCACCACGATCGCAATCTGCTTGCCGTCGAGCGCAGCAATGAAGGCGGCGCGCAACGCCACTTCGGTCTTGCCGAAGCCGACATCGCCGCAGATCAAGCGGTCCATCGGTCGGCCGGACGAGAGGTCATTGATGACGGCGGAAATAGCTGCGAGCTGATCGTCGGTCTCCTCGTAGGGAAATCCGGCGCAGAACTCATCGTAGAGGCCGGCGCCGACCGCGAGCTGCGGCGCCTCCTTGAGCTCCCGCTCGGCCGCGATCTTGATGAGCTCGCCCGCGATTTCGCGGATGCGGTTCTTCATCCGCGCCTTGCGCGACTGCCAGGCGGTGCCGCCGAGCCGATCGAGTTCGGCGCCCGCCTCGTCCGAGCCATAGCGCGACAGGAGTTCGATATTCTCGACCGGCAGGAACAGCTTGTCGCCGCCGGCATAATGCAGCTCGACGCAATCATGCGGCGCGCCGGCGGCCTCGATGGCGCGCAGGCCGACGAAACGGCCGATGCCGTGATCGACATGGACGACGAGATCGCCGGCGGACAGACTCGTCACTTCGGCGATGAAATTCTCTGCGCGCTTGGATTGCCGCCGCGCGCGGACCAGCCGCTCGCCCAGAATGTCTTCTTCGGTGATCAGCGCGATGTCGGCGGTCTCGAAACCGGATTCGATGCCGAGAATGGCCAGTGCCGTTTCGTGCTTCCCCAGCGCCAGCGCCTGCGGCCATGAAGAGACCGGCGTCAGATTGACCAGCTTGTGCTCGGCGAGCACGTGCCCCATGCGCTCGCGCGAGCCCTCGCTCCACAGCGCGATGACGACCCGCTTGCCGGCCGATTGCAGGGCGCCGACATGTTTGGTCACCGCCTCGAAGACATTGGCGCCCGGTGTCGAGCGTTCGGCGGTGAAATTGTGCCCGGCATGCGCGCCGATCTCGATGATCTCGCCCGCGCCTTCCGGCGCCGAGAACGGCGTCGGCCGCGCCAGCGCGGATTGGTCGAGCCGCGTCCGCCATTCGTTCTCGGCAAAATAGAGCCGGTCCGGCGGCAGCGGCTTGTAGGGCGCGCCGCCGGCGGACTGCTCGATCGCGTCCTTGCGCGCCTGAAAATAATCGGCGATCTGCACCAAGCGCTCGTGCGCGGCTTCTTCGACCAGCGGCTCGAGCGCAAGCGGGGTCGCCGGAAGATAGTCGAACAGCGTGTCCAAGCTTTTGTGGAACAGCGGCAGCCAATGCTCCATGCCGGCATGGCGGCGGCCTTCGCTCACCGCTTCATAGAGCACGTCGTCGGGCCCGGCGGCGCCGAACGCCGCGACATAACCGGTGCGGAACAGGCGGATCGTGTCGGAAGTGAGCTGAAATTCGGCCATCGGCACGAGATCGAGCGCGCGCAAATCGGCATTGGTGCGCTGCGTCTCCGGATCGAAGCTGCGGATCGATTCCAGGGTGTCGCCGAAGAAATCGAGCCGCACCGGCTCGCCCATGCCCGGCGCGAACAGATCGACGATACCGCCGCGCACGGCATAGTCGCCGGCCTCTCGCACCGTGGGCGTGCGATTGAAGCCATTGAGATCGAGCCACTGGATGATGCTGGCCATCGACAACATATTGCCCGGCGCGGCCGAGAGCGATTGCTTGCCGATCAGGCCGCGTGAGGGCACGCGCTGCAGAACGGCATTCACGGTCGTCAGCAGGACGGCCGGATGTTCGCGGCCCTGGACGCTGGCGAGCCGCGCTAGGGTCATCATGCGCTGCGCCACGACCGCGGCATGGGGCGAGACGCGGTCGTAAGGCAGGCAATCCCAGGCCGGGAATTCCAAGACCTCGATGTCGGGGGCAAAGAACGCAAGCGCGCGCGACAGCATTGCCATGCGCGTCCCATCACGGCAGACGACGGCGATGCTGATCGCGGGCGGGTTTTTGCCGGCCGCGATCGCACGGGCGAGATCGGCCACGACCAGGCCTTCGGCGCCGTCGGCGATACCGGCCAGCGTGACCGGACGGCCCGCTTTCAACCGTTCTGCAGGCGATTTTCCCAGCAAGGCATTCCGTTGCACGTTCAGCGTCCCTCCCCGGCTGCGGCCGCTCTCTGCGCGGCTGTTTTGGCGTGAAAGACGATCAGATCGCGCAGCACGGCGCTGTCATGCTCGGCGGGCGCGGTCTCATCGCCGGTGACCCAGGCATAGAGCGCGGCATTGGGCACTTCCATCAACCGCTCGAACTCATCGAGTGCGGGCTCGTCGAACTTGTCGATGGAAACATCGGCAAAGCGGCCGACGATCAGGTCCATTTCGCGCACGCCGCGCCGCCAGGCGCGGAACAGGAGCTTGCGCCGGCGCTCATCCAGTCCTTCGCTCGATCGTTCCGTCATGACGGCCTCAATTCCTTGATACGGCGCAACGCCAAAAGCCCGGACGCGGCCGGGCGACGGGTATATAGAGGGCGAGTTGGCAATTGTCAGCCTGGTATCGTTTCCGGGGCCGTCGCAAATTGGTGCTGCGTCGCGCCCGGGATACGACGAGCAATATGCGTCCACCGATCCTCAACCCGCTGTTTGCCTCGCTGTCGGCGCTGTCGGGCGTCGGACCGAAGCTCGAAAAGCTGTTCGGCCGCCTCCTCGGGCGCGAGGACGAGCCGCCGCGCGTCATCGACCTGCTGTTTCATCTGCCGACCGGCTTTGTCGACCGCCGCAATCAGCCCAGGCTGAGCGAAATAAAGCCGGACACGGTCGTGACCGTCGCCGTGACCATAGACAAGCACCGGGCGCCGCCGCCAAACCGTCCGCGCGCGCCCTACAATATCGATGCGAGCGATGACACCAACACGCTGACCATCACATATTTCAACGCGCGCAAGGATTACCTGCAAAAACTCCTGCCCGTGGGCGAAGTGCGTTATGTGTCCGGCGTTGCGACCTTCTACGACGGTCACCTGCAGATGGTGCATCCCGACCGTGTCGTCGACGCGGAAGGATTGGCCTCTCTCCCGCTGCTCGACCCGGTCTATCCGCTCACCGAGGGGCTCGGCCCGAACCAAGTGCGCAAGGCCATGGAACTGGCGCTGATGCGCCTGCCCGCGCTGCCGGAATGGCAGGATGCGGCCTGGCTCACGCGCAACGGATATCCGGGCTTTGCGGATGCGTTGCGCGTGCTGCATCGGCCGCAAGCGCCCGAAGACATTGCCCCGGAGGGCGCGACCTGGTCGCGGCTCGCCTATGACGAATTGCTGGCGAGCCAGCTTGCCTTGGCGTTGCTGCGTAGGCACATGCGCACCCGTGCCGGCCGCGGCAGCGCCGCCGCGGGGCGGTTACGCGCGCGCATCATCACAGCGCTGCCCTATGCGCTGACTCCGTCGCAGGAACGCGCCGTCACTGACATCACCGCCGATCTGGCGCAGCCGCAACGCATGTTGCGGCTGCTGCACGGCGATGTTGGTTCCGGCAAAACCGTCGTGGCACTGATCGCCGCCGCGCAGGTGATCGAGGCCGGGCGGCAGGCCGCGTTCATGGCGCCGACCGAGATTCTGGCGCGGCAGCATCTCGCCACCATCGCGCCGTTGGCCGCCAAAGCCGGCCTCCGCGTCGCCATTCTTACCGGCCGCGAGCGTGGCCGCGAGCGCGACGAGGTTCGCTCCGCGCTTGCCGCAGGCGACATCGATCTCATCGTCGGCACGCATGCCTTGTTTCAGGACGATGTCGCATTCCACGACCTGGCGCTGGCTATTGTCGATGAGCAGCATCGCTTCGGCGTACATCAGCGGCTCGCGCTGACCCGCAAAGGCGACGCGGTCGATCTGCTTGTGCTCACTGCAACGCCGATCCCGCGCACTCTGGTACTGACCTATTTCGGCGATATGGACATCTCGGAACTGCGCGAGAAGCCGGCCGGGCGGCAAAAGGTCGACACGCGGGCGCTGCCGCTCGAGCGGCTCGACGAGGTGATCGAAGCGGTCGCGCGGGCCATCGATGAGGGCCGCAGGGTTTATTGGGTCTGTCCGCTGGTCGAGGAATCCGAGAACACCGATCTCGCGGCCGCTGAAGAACGCCATAAGGCCTTGCAGAAACGCTTCGGTGCGATGGTAGACGTCGTGCACGGCCGCATGCGCGGCACCGACAAGGATCGCGCCATGGAGCGCTTTTCGTCGGGCGAAACGCGCCTCCTCGTCGCCACCACGGTCATCGAAGTGGGCGTCAATGTGCCGGAAGCGAGCGTCATGGTCATCGAGCACGCCGAACGGTTCGGGCTCGCGCAACTGCATCAATTGCGCGGCCGTATCGGCCGCGGCTTCGAAAGATCGACATGTCTCCTGCTCTATCGCGGCCCGCTCGGCCCAACCGCCAAGGCGCGGCTTGCAATCCTGCGCGAGACCGACGACGGCTTCCGCATCGCCGAGGAGGATCTCAAGCTGCGCGGCGAAGGCGACGTGCTCGGCACGCGACAAAGCGGCGTGCCCGGTTTCCGCATCGCCCGCATCGACGCGCACGGCAAGCTCTTGGCGGCGGCCCGCGATGATGCGGCGCTGATCCTTTCGCGCGATCCGAACTTGCGATCGCCGCGCGGCGAAGCGCTGGTCAATTTGCTGTATCTGTTCGCACGCGATGAAGCGATCGGCCTGGTGCGTGCGGGCTGACTCTTTGCGCTTCGGATTTGCGGCGAAGCGGTGGTAGCCGGGTGTTCATCGCCGAGCCACCAGGCAATCAGCAAGACGATGCCGACTCGCGGAAGGAAGAAGATGAGGAGCCACCAGCCGCTCGCGTCGTGCAGTCGGCATACAGCAACCGCGATGCTGGTGAACAATACGAACAATTGCCGCCACCAGGTTTCGATCGCAGAGCACGGCCGCTGAAATTGAGGTGGGCGGCAAATCCCAACCGGATTGCTTGTGTGAAGCTCATGGCTGCGCCTTGCGGATATGGCCGACTGAGCGACGTCGGCCATATCCTGGCTTTGCTTCAGCTCACATTTGCAAGCGAAGCACTTGCGCGCTTACGCCTGATCACGCCGACAGCGGATCGGGACCATATTGGTTGCCGCCGCTGGTGCCTCTGAAGCACCACCACACGATCAGCACGATGATGCCGATCAGCGGCAGTATCAGGAGGAAGAGCCAAAAGCCGGAGCGGTCGGTATCGTGCAGGCGGCGGGCGGCGACGGCCAGGCCGGGAAGAAACGTCGCCAAGCCCCACAGTTCGCCGAGCAGGCCGTTGCCGGAACCAAAGCCGTAATCGACGAGGTCAACGGCAACGCCGACGAGAAAAGTGAACAGTGCCCAATACCAGAATTCGGAACGGGCAGCGCGGCCCGTGAAATTCACGTAATTCGAAAATCCCGACGTGATGGCTTCGGTAAAAGTCATGGTCTGCCCCCTTACGGACCTGTCGGCGACGCCGCTTGGCCACAAGCCAAGCAGATCAGCTTGTCAATCACGCGACAAGGGCCCAAGGGGCAGACCGCAGATGACGATATAATCAGACGACACGCGACAAGTGCGTGCTCGACACCGCAAGCTCACTGTGCCGGCGTCGGTTCTTCGGCCGCCTTACGGGCCAACTGTGCGGCGCGCGCCGTCTCGGCAAGCGCCGCCATCTTGCGCTGCGGATCGCCGCCCGGCTGGACGATGCCGGCCGACATGATCACCGTCATCGCCTGCTCGACGGTAATTTCGAGCTCGATGACGGCGCGCCTCGGCACATAAAAGAAAAATCCGGTCGTCGGGTTCGGCGTGCAAGGCATGAAGGCCGAAACGTATTCGGTTTCCGGCAGGCGATCGGAAATCTCCGCCGTCGGCGATTGCGTCAGGAACACCAGCGACCACATGCCGGGCGACGGAAATTCGACCAGGGCGACTTTGCGGAAGCTTGATTCCGACTTGGAGAACAGCGTGTGGAAGATCTGCCGCGTGGTGCGGTAGATCGGCCGCACGATCGGCATCCGGCCGAGCAGGCTTTCGCCGAATTCGACGAGCTTGCGCCCGATCAGATTGGCGGCGAGGAAACCGAGCAGGGTCAGTGCAAGAAAACCAATGATCAGCCCGGACCCCGGCACATTCACCGGCAGATAGGTGTCGGGCCGGTAGTCGGCGGGAATGAGCGGCCGCACCAGATTGTCGACCCAGGTGACGAAGTACCAGACCAGCCACAGCGTCACCGCCACCGGACCCGCGACCACGAGGCCGGTCAGGAAATAGGTGCGAACGCGGTGCATGAAGCCCGGCTTAGGTGGAGGCTTCAGCTCTTCCCCGCCGATCGGAAACTCGAGTTTGGTGTCGTCGCTTTGCATCACTGATCCGTGCCGCGATATATATAGGATTTTGCGAGCCTGTGCGCATCCACACCGCGTGCAGCCTTAACGAAGCGCTGCCGCGCCCTCAAACGACCAAATCGGCTACAGATCGCGATTGTCGGCGGATATCAGAGCGAATCCGCCCGGCGCGTCCGGGCGTTACGCGCGGATGGCTGCGGCTCGCCGCGTTCTTTCGCGGTCGCGCCGGGCCAATCGTCGAGTGTCGGGTGCTCCAGGGCGGGTGTCACGGCACGTTTGCCCGATTGTGGGGTCCGCAGCTCGTAGAAATCGTCCAGGGACCGACGCGGCAGCGCATGCCCACTGTAAACTTGCGGTCGCCAAACTTGCGATCTCAGGCGCTCGATTTCGTCGGCCAGCGCCCGCCAGCCCTGCGCCAGTTCCAGGTAAGCCTGTTTTATGATCGGATCTTTGGCCGATTGGGCCGCCGCATCGCATTCGGCGACTCTTCCACGAAAAAACTCGGCACTCGATCGAGCCATACCGTTTTCGCCGTGCGTCATTTAGCGCAACAGCAGCAGAAGCATTTGGTTCCTCTCCCGAACGATACTTATTCCACAGTCACCGACTTGGCCAAATTACGCGGCTGATCGACATCAGTGCCCATGATGACGGCGGTGTGATAGGCGAGGAGCTGCACGGGCACAGCATAGGCCAGCGGCGCGACGGCGGGATGAACCGTCGGCAGCGTGATCGTTTCCGCCGATTGCCCAGCAGCTGCGATCTGTCCCTTTGCGTCGGTCATCAGGATAAGCCGGCCGCCGCGTGCGGCGACTTCCTGCATGTTGGACATGGTCTTTTCGAAAACCTTGTCGTGCGGCGCGATGACGATCACCGGCAGATTTTCATCGATCAGCGCGATCGGGCCGTGCTTAAGCTCGCCCGCGGCGTAGCCTTCGGCGTGGATGTAGGAGATTTCCTTGAGCTTGAGCGCGCCTTCCAGTGCCAGCGGATAGCTCGTGCCGCGGCCGAGATAGAGCACGTCGCGGCATTTGGCCAGGTCGCGCGCGATCTGCTCGATTTGGGGCTCGAGCGCGAGCGCGTCGTTGAGATGGCGCGGGATTTCGATCAGCGCCTGCACCAGCACTTTCTCTTCGGCTTCGCTCAAGACGCCGCGCGCACGGCCGGCGGCAATCGCCAATGCTGCCAGCGCCGCCAACTGGCAGGTGAAAGCCTTGGTCGAGGCGACACCGATTTCAGGGCCGGCAAGCGTCGGCATCACCACGTCGCTTTCGCGGGCGATGCTAGAGGTCGGCACGTTGACGACCGAAAGCACGTGCTGCTTGTGCGCCCGCGCGTAGCGCAATGATGCCAGGGTATCGGCGGTCTCGCCGGATTGCGAGACGAAGATCGCCAGATTGCCGTCGCCGAGCGGCACGTCGCGATAGCGGAACTCGGAGGCGATATCGACCTCGACCGGCAGATGCGCGAAATTCTCGAACCAATAGCGCGCCACCATGCCGGCATAATAGGCGGTGCCGCAGGCGGCGATGGACACGCGTTGGAGGTTCTTGAAGTCGAACGGCAGCGGCATCGGCAGCGCCACCCGTCCCGCCGTCATGTCGATGTAATTGGCCAGCGTATGGCCGACGACTTCGGGCTGCTCGAAAATCTCTTTCGCCATGAAATGACGATGATTGCCCTTGTCGATCAAAAGAACGGACGCCCGCGATTTCAGCGTTGCGCGCCGCACGACCGCGCCGTCAGCGTCGTGAATCTCTGCGCCTTTGCGGGTGACGATGACCCAGTCGCCGTCTTCGAGGTAGCTGACGGTATCGGTGAAGGGCGCAAGCGCAATGGCATCGGAACCGACATACATCGCATTGTCGCCAAAACCCACTGCAAGCGGCGAGCCGCGCCGCGCGCCGATCAACAACTCGTCCTCGCCGGCGAACAGAAAAGCGAGTGCAAACGCGCCGCGCAGCCGCGGCAGCGCCGCTTTGACCGCCTCGACCGGCGAGGCGCCGCGCCTCATCTCTTCGGTGACGAGATGCGCAATGACTTCGGTGTCGGTTTCGGTCGAGAATTGGGCGCCCTTGGCCTCGAGTTCGCGGCGCAATTCGGCAAAATTCTCGATGATGCCGTTATGCACGACGGCGAGCTTTTCCGTCGCATGCGGATGCGCGTTGTTCTCGGTGGGCCGGCCGTGCGTCGCCCAGCGGGTATGGCCGATGCCGATCGTGCCGGACAGGGGCTCGAGCCCGAGCTTCTTTTCCAGATTCTTGAGTTTGCCCTCGGCGCGGCGCCGCGTCAGCCGGCCGGCTTCGAGCGTGGCGACGCCGGCGGAATCATAGCCGCGATATTCCAGCCGCTTGAGCGCGTCGACGAGCTGGGGAGCGGCGGGCTCCGTGCCGATAATGCCGATAATGCCGCACATAAGGTCGAACCAGCCCTGATCAGATTGCAGCAACCCGTGATCTATAGTCAGAACTCATTATTTTCCTGACTACGGGACCGCGGATTGGCGAGTCCTGGTTAAAGCGCAGCGTTAACAAAGGCAAAAATCAAATTAGCTTTCGCTCCGTGACAAGGACCAACCACTGTGGCGCGCGCAATCAGGCCTTTTTCTTGCCGAGCCGCTTCAGCCCGCGCAAGCGCGACGCCCAGCCTTCCTTAACGACCTGCCGGCCGCGGCCGAGCGCCAGCGCGTCGGCCGGCACGTTTTCGGTGATCACCGAGCCCGAGCCGATATAGGCGCCGTCGCCGATCTCGACCGGCGCCACCAGCGCCGAGTTCGAGCCGATAAAGGCCCCCTTGCCGATCTTCGTCGGGTGCTTGTCGATGCCATCGTAATTGCAGGTGATGGTGCCGGCGCCGACGTTCGCATTGGCGCCGACAAAAGCGTCGCCGATATAGGCCAGGTGATTGGCCTTGGCACCGGCTTCGATCACGGCGGCTTTGATTTCGACGAAATTGCCGATATGCGCGCCCTCGCCGAGATCGGCGCCCGGCCGCAGCCGCGCGAACGGCCCGACGATGGCGCCTTTGCCGACATGGGCGCCTGCCAGATGCGAGAACGAACGGATCACGGCTCCGTCATCCACCGTCACCTTCTCGCCGAAAACCACATAGGGCTCGACCACGACATCCTTGCCGAATTTGGTATCCGCGCAGAGGAATACGGTCTCCGGCGCGATCAGCGTCACGCCCGCGGCAAGCGCTGCATCGCGCAGCCGCTTTTGCGCCACGGCCTCGGCTTCGGCGAGTTGCGCCTTGGTATTGATGCCGCGCACGTCATCCTCCTCCACTTCGGCCGTGACTGCGCGAAGTTTCATGTCGCGCGCAATTTCGACGGCATCCGTCAGATAGAATTCATGTTTGCTATTGGCATTGCCGATCTTTTCCAGGATCGCGAGCGCGCTATCTCCGGCAAAGGCCATGATGCCGGCATTGCACAGGCCAATCTTCTTCTCGCTCTCGCTTGCGTCGGCCTCTTCGCGAATGGCCAGAAGCTCGTTCCCGTCCATGATCAGCCGGCCATAGCCGGTCGGATCGGAGGGACGAAAGCCGAGCACGACCAGGGCGGCTCCCTGCGCCAGCGGAGCACGCAGCCGTGACAGCGTCTCCGGGCGAATGAGCGGCGTGTCACCATAGACGATGAGAATGTCGTCGGCAGGCTTTTCCAGCGCAGATCTTGCTGCGAGCACCGCATGCGCCGTGCCGCGCCGCTCGTGCTGCGTGAAGGTCGCGGCATCGGCAAGGATACGCTTGGCCTCGGCGGCGACCTCGTCCTGGCCCGGCCCGATGACAACCGCAGCCGAAGTCACGCCCGCTTTGGCGACCGCGCCGAGTACATGGGCCAGCAGCGAGCGACCGGCAACCTCATGCAGCACCTTGGCCTTCGCCGAGCGCATGCGCGTGCCCTCACCCGCGGCAAGCACGATCGCAAGGCAGCTTCGAGCCGTCATCGGAACCTCCGCGGCTGTCTTATCCGAGCCCTGCGAGCGCCGAAAGTCTTCACATCGCGCGATGGCAAACGTCGCAAAATAGCGCGAAAACGCCGCATCGGCGGTTCCAGATGCGCGAATCTGATAGGAATTTGCCATTGATTCGTGCGGAACTTGCTGGAGCGCCGATGCTGGATCTCGCGCAGGCCGTGAGAGAGCAGATCGTAAAGGAGACGCCGCCGCGAAAGACCGCAGCGGCGCCGAGCGCGTTTGCGGTGCTGCGCAAGCTTCGCAATTGCACGATCTGGATGGCGGGCGCTGCCGTGGCGGTGGCGCTGGCTGTCCTTGCCGGGCGCAGCCAAGTCGGTGCCGAACGGCTGTGGGCCATGTTCCATCCGGGTCGCGCGCAGCAAACCGCCAGTAAATTCGACGCCGAGACCGTCGCGCGCCAACTCGCCGACGCCGTTCGCGTGCTGGCCTCAAACGACGATCAATTGCGCAAGCGTGTCGCAGCGGTTGAGCACGATCTCGACGACGTCACAGGCTCGATCCGTCAGGTTGCGGCAGCCAGCGAGGCCAAGCGTGCCGATGACGGCCCGACTGTTTCGGCCACCGCGGCACTGACCGCTTCCGCGGCCGCTCCCTTCAACCCGCCGCCTCCGCCGGCAGGCTTTTCGCAAGGTGATGCTGCAACGCCCGCCGCCCCCGCGGCGCTGCCGCCGACGCAATATGGCATCGATATCGGCAGCGGCCTGTCCTTGCAGGCCTTGCGCGCCCGCTGGCAGACCCTTCGTCAGGCGCACCCTGCCCTTCTCGACGGTATGGAGCCGATCGTCAGCGTTCGGGAAACGCCGCACAGCAGCAAGATCGAGTTGCGGCTGGTGGTCGGGCCGCTCGCCCATCCGGGCGCCGCAACGCAGTTGTGTCAGGCGCTGAACATGTTCGGCATGTTCTGCCAGCCTGCGGTCTATGACGGCCAGCATCTGGCGTTGAGGTGACAAGCCGGCCTCATCCGTGATTAAGGATCGCGGGCCCCGCGTCTTCAGCGCGCCCCGGAGTGACCGCGATGCACCGCGCCCTGTTTCTGCCGACCGCCCGGCAAACCAACTGGCTCCTGATCGTCGCCTTCCTCGCGGTGGGCCAAGCGCTTTACATCCGCTACATGGCGATCGAGAACCTGAACACGGAATTGGCGTGTCAGGCCGGTTTGCAGACGTGGCTGTGCACGGCGTTCCGGGTGTCGATCCTTTTCTTCAATCACGAGATCTTCGGCTGGGCGGCGCTGGGCGCGGCGCTTTTCAATCTTTGGCGGCCGTCGCTGATAGCCGCGTCTTTCGCGCTCGCCGCCGCGGGCTTCGGCGTCGTTCTGCACAACGCCGACCTGTCGGCGCTCGCCGCGGGCGTGTTGATCCTCAGCCTGGCGCGGCCCGCGTCCGCATCAGAACGAAGGCAAGCCCCAGCAGGCCGAGGCTGAGCCACAGCGCCTGCCAGTTGGCGAAGGTTTCATTGATCGCGATATAGACCGCGCAGACTGCAAGCACCGCGGCAGCGAGGGTCTCCGCGGCTGGCCGAAATCCTGCCGGCCGCGGTGTCGACAGCATCAAGACGAGGTAAGCGAAGGCCGCGCCGCTCTGCGGCGCAAAGGGGATGTCGCGATAGCGCGGATCAAAGACGAGCCCAAGCGCGGTTTCCACCGACAGCAAAGTCAGCGCGACAAAGATCACTGCAAGAGCAATATCCAAAATATCGCCCCGCTGGTCCGGCCGGCCGAGCAGCGCAGCAAAGGCGGGACGCGGGCGGGCTTCGGCGCTAGCAATGGCGCAGACGATCGGCGCCGTCGCCGCAACGGCGGCAAGAGCGAGCATCCGTACCCAGCCGCCGATGCCGACACTGTCGACCGGAATCGTCTGCAACGTCCAGCCAAACAGGACCGCCGGCAGGAAAGTGATCGCGGCAACGCGCGGCCACAGGAAAGCGGTCGTGCTCTTGCCGCGGCCGAAGATCCATGCCCCGGCAAAGGCCAGGACGGCGACCAGGATTCCGGCCGCGGCCTGTTCCGGCCAATACGGATGATCGGAGACGATGCCGCTGAAGCTGAACTTCGGCGCCTGCATTGTCCGATCGAAAATCCCCCAGTAGCGGCCGGTCGAGCCTTCGAGCGCGCGCTTCCACGGCTGGTCGAACGCCTCGATGACGTTGACGTGGAAATTCTCGCGCTGGGCGAGCGCCAGCGTCTCCGTAATCACCCGCGCCTGGTTGGAAAGCGACGGGCGTGCTCCCTCCCGCATGCGACCGGCGCTCGGCCAACCGACTTCGCCGATGAAGATTTCTTTATTCGGGATCGCGGCGGCAACTTTCTTGCGGATGTCGTCGACATGGGCGGCGGCGAGCGCGGCCGGCAGCGGCACATCCTCCCAATACGGCAGGATATGGATGGTGACAAAATCGACATCGTTTGCGAGATCGCGATAGCGCAGCCAGAACTCCCAGACATCGGCATAAGTGACCGGCATCGAGACTTGCGACTTCACCTCGCGGATGATGGCGCCAAGATCGGTCGCCGACATCTCGCCGCGCAGCAGAACCTCGTTGCCGACGATGACGGCGCGGATGACGTCCGGATAGGCCTTGGCCAGATCGATCGCGGTCGCGATCTGTTGCCGATTGAACGCGGCATTGTTGGCAAGCCAAAGCCCCATCAGCACTTTGAGGCCGTGGCGCTTGGCGATCGCCGGAATTTGCGCGAGCCCATTGGCATTCGAATAGGTGCGAATGCAGTCGGTATAGTGCGACAGCAGCGCGAGGTCCTGATCGATCTGTTCGGCGCTGACCATAGTGCCGGGGACCAGCGGATCCTGGCCGTCGCGAAACGGCGCATAGGAAACGCAGTAAAGCTTACCGCCGGAGGCCAGCGACGACGGCCGCAATTTGACCGGCGCGCCGAGCCACATCCACGCCAAGGCGATCGCAAGCGCGGTCAGCCCGCAATATGCAAGCGCCGAAGTGAACGAATGTCGGTCCGCAGGGCCAGCCACAGTGTCGCATTAGCGCATGATCCGGAAAAAGAAAGCCCCGCGCTTATTCGGAAGTAAAATTCGAAAATTCCGGCGAACGCCAAGGCCGCGCGGTGGTAACCAAGGTTCAGTGTCGGCCGCACCTGCGCGCTTGGTTACGCTGGACAAAACAATGCGGTTAGGGTGTTGTCATCGCGGCCGTTTTCACGGCAGCGGCTGCCGCAATGGTGGCCCAATCTGGTGGCGAAAGATCGCTGACGGTCAAAAATCGATAAGGCGGATGATATCACCGCCCGGGAAACGTCCATCCAATTGGCTCGAAACCCAACCGTTAAGGGAACCATGCTCCACAGAGTGCTCAGTTTTGTGCGCAGTCCCGGCAGGACGCGATCCGCGACTTCCACCGCCGTGTGGCTCCTTGCCGCAGCCGCGCTGCTGGCGACCACCTCCGTCCGGGCCGAGGACAACGCGCCTGCAGCGACCGGCGTGCAAAAGGCGCCGAACCCAGGCGGAGGATCGAAAGAGGACGAATTTACCGCAGCCCAGCGCCTCATAAACGGCGCGGCCGGCAACCCGGAATGTGTTTGGATCGGCCGCAAGGCGGTTAACCGGCTTTGGAGCGACGACATCGATACCGCCTTCCGATACATAGATCTTTATGATCGGTTCGGCTGTCCTGGCGCGCACATCCAGGCTGCAGTCCGATGCATCGTTCTGCACCAGCCGGTTGATCCGAAATCCGGCGATCACAAACCCTCCGACACCCTGGAATTTCGGGTTGACGCCTGCTGGAACAACCCGACCTCGCCGGCCATTCCGGCGGTTGCGCCGGCTGCCGCCGCGGCACCCGCGCCGGCTCCCGCAGCGCCGGCGGCCCCTGCGCCGAGCCAGACTTCAACGCACTAGCTGTGAGGTATCCGGCCACGATCTGTTTGCTATAAACTTTCGGCGTTGCTGATAATGCTCCAAGTCGCAAGTTGTTGTCTTGAAATTGCCATTCCTTGGAACTACTTTTCCTTTGCCGCTCGCAAGGTTGCCTCGTCCTTACGACCACTTCGAACCTTGGGGACAGGTTCGGGCCTGTGTCGTCTCGCCCCCGTGTGGTTAGAAAAAGATGCGCACTGTCGCCGCCGTGCTCGCGCTAGTTGCGTGCGTGCAAGCCGGCATTTGGGCCTTGCTCCAGCGTACCGAAACAGCACCGAGTTTCACCGGGCAGCTCGCAAGCGTTTCCTACTCGCCGGCGCCTCACTCCGATCATCCGGAAAATGACCCCAAGCCGACGCCGGAAAAAATCCGCGCCGACCTTAAGGCCCTAGCACCCTATACGCGGGCGATCCGGCTTTATTCATCGACCGATGGCTCGGAAATGGTGCCGCCCATCGCGGCCGAACTCGGCCTCAAGGTGACCGTCGGTGCCTGGATGGGACGGGACCCGAAGCAGAACGACAAGGAAATCTTGGCGGCCCTGCAGCTCGCCCGGCACTACAGCAATGTCAACGCCATCGTCGTCGGCAACGAAACCTTGTTGCGCCACGACATGAGTGTCGATGACTTGATTGCAAAGATCCAGCAGGTGAAGCGCTCGAGCCCGGTTCCCGTGACCACCGCCGAAGGCTGGGACATCTGGGAACAGGACCAAGCGAAGCCGCTGGCATCCGCGGTCGACTTCATCAGCATCCACGTGCTGCCCTACTGGGGCGGCCTCGATGCTTCGAAAGCGGTTGGCGAAGCGATCGAGAGATATAACGAACTGCGCAAAATGTACTCCGGCAAGCGCATCGTCATCGGCGAATTCGGCTGGCCAACCGCCGGCTACAATTTCAAGAATGCCAATCCTGGCCGTACCGAGCAGGCGATGGTCATCCGGGATTTCGTGAACTGGGCCAAGGCTTACGGCGTCGATTACAACATCGTCGACGGCATCGATCAGCCTTGGAAGACTGCCGAGGGCGGCGTTGGCCAATATTGGGGACTTCTGGACGCGTCCCGCCAGCCGAAATTCGCCTGGACCGGGCTGGTCAGCGAGTCCGGCTATTTCGAGCAGGCAAGCTTCGCGGTCCTGCTCGGTCTGCTCTTGTCGCTGCCAATCCTGACCATTGCCGGAGTGACCGCCACGCAGGCCGCGATGCTGGCGGTCTGCGCCAATCTGCTCGGCGCCTGGCTCACCGCGATCGTCGCCTTTTGGAACGGGCACTATTTCGTCTGGGGATCGGCCTTTGCGCTTGGGCTCGGCCTCGTCCTCCTGCTGCCGCTGATCGCGACCGCTCTGTCGCGGCTCGATGAGATCGCGGCCATCGCCTTCGGCCGCCCGCCGCGCCGGATCGCCAATGCGCCGTCGATCGTACCGGACGGTGCGGTGCCGCGGTCAACGGAGACCGCGGAAGCCTATGCACCGAAGGTTTCGCTGCATGTGCCGGCCTGCTGCGAGTCGCCGGACATGTTAAAGCTGACCCTCGATTCCGTGGCGCGGCTCGATTACCCGAACCTCGAATGCGTGGTGATCATCAACAATACGCCGGACCCGGCCCTGTGGCAGCCGGTCGAGGAGCATTGCCGCACGCTCGGCGAGCGCTTCAAATTCATCCGCATCGACAAGCTCGTCGGCTTCAAGGCCGGCGCGCTGCGGCTTGCTTTGGCGCACACCGCACCCGAGACCGAAATCATCGCCTGTATCGATGCCGATTACGTCCTCGATCCGGCTTGGCTCAAGGATCTCGTGCCGCTGTTTGCCGACCCCCGCGTCGGCTTCGTGCAATCGCCGCAGGATCACCGCGACGGCGACACCTCGCTGATGCACTACGCCATGAACGCCGAATATGCCGGCTTCTTCGACATCGGCATGGTGCAGCGGAACGAAGTCAACGCCATCATCATGCATGGCACAATGTGCCTGATCCGTCGCGCCGCGCTCGACAGCGCCGGCGGCTGGTCGAGCGACACCATCGTCGAGGACAGCGATCTCGGCATGAGCATGCTCGAGCACGGCTGGGTTGCGCATTACACCAGCCGCCGCTACGGCCGCGGCCTGCTGCCCGATACATTCGACGCCTATAAGCGCCAGCGTCATCGCTGGGCCTATGGCGGCTTTCAATTGCTGCGCAAGCACTGGCGCGAACTGCTGCCTCAAGCCGACGGCTTCACCCGCGAGCAAAAGCGCGAATACGGCGTCGGCTGGCTCAATTGGATGGGCGCCGACACCATCGGCGTGGTGGTTGCACTCTTGAATATCATTTGGGTGCCGTTTGTCATTTATACGAGCAGCGGTGTCGCCGCTTGGCTCAGCGAGATGTTCGCAAACTGGGCGCCCTATATTGGCCAGGACACCGCAGAGTGGCTTGCCAGGCACGCGGTATCACTTGCGAGCCTGGGCGCGGTACCCGACCGCGTGCTGACGCTGCCGATCATCGCCGCCTTCGTCGTTTCGGCCGCGCACTTCATCTCGCTCTACCGGCTGCGCGTGCGGGCATCGCTGGGTGTAATGGCAGGTGCTGTCGTCGCCGCCATGTCGCTGCAATGGACCGTGGCCCGCGCCGTCGGCACCGGCATCGTCACGCTCCATGCGCCGTTCCTGCGCACCGCCAAGGGCGGCATGGCGCGCAAGGGCCCGGATTTTGCGGCCTTCTGGGAAGCGGTGATCGCCGGCCTCCTGATCGCCGGCGCGATTGCGCTGGTGGCGACCAATTACAAAGAGGTCCGCGAGATCAATATCTATGCGCTGGTGCTGGTGGTGCAGAGCCTGCCCTTCCTTGCCGCCGTCGCACTCGCCGGCATCGAAGGCACTCGCTTCAACAACTTCACGTTCTGGCGTGTCGTTGAAGCCAAGATCGCGGCCGCGTCAGCCATCGTCCTGCCGCAGTCGCAGAAGGTCATGACCCAAGTGATCAATCCGGTGATCGAACCGGTCATGGACCAGGCTAAGCCCGGGGATAAAGTCGAAGCGGCGCAATAGGCACATCCGCGGCGATAGCGGGGAGCATGATTATTGCCCGGCGAGTGCTGTCTCGGTGAGACGCACCCAATAGGACGTGCCGAGCGGGATCACGTCATCATTGAAATTGTAGGCCGGGTGATGCAGGCTGGCGCTGTCGCCATTGCCGACAAAAATGAAGGCCCCCGGCCGTTCTTCCAGCATATAGGCGAAATCTTCAGCCCCCATGACCGGCGGAAAGTCGATATCGACCTTGGCTTCGCCGGCGACTTCGCGCGCCACGTCGGCGGCGAACGACGTCTCACGGGTGTGGTTCACCAGCACCGGATAGCCGCGATGGTAGGTGACCCTGGCGCTGGCACCGTAAAGCCGCGCCGTGCCCTCGGCCACCTCGCGGATCCGCTTCTCCAATAAATCGCGCACCCGCGGCGTCAGGCTGCGCGCCGTGCCGCGCAACCGCGCATGCTGGGGAATGACATTGTCGGTATGGCCGGCCTGGAACACGCAGATCGAGACCACGCCGGATTCGAGCGGATCGACATTGCGCGACACGATCGATTGCAGCTGATTGATGATCTGCGCCCCGACCAGCACCGTGTCGACGGCAAGATGCGGCCGCGCCGCGTGCCCGCCCTTGCCTTCGATCGCGATCTCGATGTGGTCGGCTGCCGCCATCATCGAGCCCGGACGGATGCCGAATTGCCCGAGCGGCAGGCCCGGGAAATTGTGCATGCCGTAGACTTCCTCGATGCCGAAGCGGGCCATCAAGCCGTCTTTGATCATGGCGAGACCGCCACCGCCGCCCTCCTCCGCAGGCTGGAAAATCACCACGGCGGTGCCGGCGAAATTACGGGTCTCGGCGAGATATTTGGCGGCGCCGAGCAGCATGGCGGTGTGGCCGTCATGGCCGCAGGCATGCATTTTCCCTCGTACCGTCGAGGCATAAGGCAGGCCGGTTTCCTCCTCGAGCGGCAGCGCATCCATGTCGGCGCGCAGCCCAATCACCTTCTTGCCGCCGGGCCTGCGGCCACGGATCACGCCGACCACGCCGGTCCTGCCGATGCCCGGCACCACTTCGTCGCACCCAAAGCTCTTGAGCAGATCGGCGACGGCGCCTGCGGTGCGGTGCACGTCGAATTGCAACTCCGGATGGGCATGAAAATCCCGCCGCCAACCGGCGATGTCTTGGTGCAGATCGGCAACACGATTGACGATGGCCATGGCAGCGTCCTCGATCTCACGGGCCGAAGGAAGAGCGTTACAATCTAGCAAAGGCTCAACCTGCTTGCCGAGAGGTTCGTCATGAGAAAGGCCTCCAGCGCCGGCAGCCCTTCCCACAGGGCCCCGGAGGAGGCTCTTCCCGTTGCGGCCGGGGTCCTATATACGCTCGCCTTCCAGCGCCGAATGCGGGCAAGGTCCTCGCCCTGCCCAAGGCTCCGATCAAGGCTCGGAAACGGCTGGAAAACACTGGCGGATTCAAGGTATTGGTCCGCTGAGCATGATCCGGAAAACGGCCTTCGCCCGGAGTTGATCCGGCTGCCGGGGCCGGCTTCCCGAAGGGGCCATGCTTAATGATGCCGATGCGGCAATCCTTGCTGCTTTGGCGAGCCCGTAGCTCAGTCGGTAGAGCACGTGACTTTTAATCACGGGGTCCTGGGTTCGAGTCCCAGCGGGCTCACCACTTAAAACACAATATGTAACAATGAGTTATATAAATTTATTTTTTCAGGCTCTAGCCGAAAACACTGACCTATGCAACCAACGTGCAACCATAATGGGGTCGGCTTGATGAACAACGGCGCTGACGGTGTCCGGACATCGCAGTGTTGAGGAGATCGTTAGCGCACCAGTCTGGGGGAGTTTGGGGCGCAACGTGAGTTATGCCCGATTTTATTGGCTTTATGACGCCTTCCGCGCTCGACTTCGGGACTTTCTTCGGGACTCCGTGAGAGTTTCCATCGCTTCGGCAACTTCCGAGGCGAGCACATGCGCATAGCGCGTCGTGGTCGCGATGTCGGCATGATTGAGCGCGCGTTGCACCAGCTTGAGATTGCCGGTCTGCCGTAGGAGCTTGGTCCCGAAGTTGTGGCGGAAGTCATGGAATCGGAAGCCTTCAACCTTGGCCTTCTTCCGTAGGCGCCGCCATGCCGTCTTGGTGCCTTCGCGAGTGAGCGGATACCGCTTGCCCTTCACGCGGTCGCCATAGGTCCGCTGTGCCGCATAGGTGAATACATGCTCTGGGTGATGACCGCGCAGCGGCCATAGGATTCCGCGGATCGTCGATGTGATCGGTAGAGTGACCCGCCGGTCGCCCTTCCCGGCCTTGGTGATGCGTTTGGCGCCCCAATCGACTCTTCCGACCAGCGCAGCGACAAGCACTCATTCTGCCGCAGCCCCGACGCCTTCACGAAGGCAAAGAACGGGGCAAGGTCGGTGCGCATAGCGGCGTCCAGTTTGACGCCTTCATCATCGTGAAGCTCGCGGACCCGCTCTTGCGGCTCATCAAGCCAGTGGTCACGCCATGCGGGTTCATGAGTGAACCGGACGCCCCATGCCTTGGCGCGGGTGAACAACTTCTTGAGCTGTTCGGCCGTGTCGTTGACCGTGTACGGCGAGATCAGCGAACCGTCACGGCGCTTATGGCCACGACGCCATGCCACGAGCTTAGCCACGTCGTTACCCGTGATCTCGGTCAGCAGCTTGTCCTTACCGAGAAAGTCGATCAGGTAGCCGATCTGGCGCTCTGTGTTGTCGGCGCCGGCATGGTGCTGGCCAACTTCGAGCCAATAGCGACCGGCGACATCATCTAGCCGCAACGATGAACTGGCAGCACCCAATTGTTTGGCATGCGCCTTGACCCGCTCGCGCTCTAGCTTTTCAAACCGCTCTGCCTCGCGTTTGCTCGTTTGCTTCGTAGAGCCGAGAAAGCGATTACCTCGCCAGACAAAATCGAACTGGTAGTATGGGCTGTTTTTCGGCTTGTAGACCGACATGGGATTACCGCCTCCGCATTCCGGCGCCGGTTTGCTTCCTTGAAGCCGTCCAAATCCGACTGGTCGAAGCGATAACGCGGACGGAATTCGCCGAGCCCGACATTGATATACCGAATCCTGCCAGTACGGATATGGCCGCGCAAGGTCTTGATGCTGATGCCGAGATGATCGGCGGCCTGCTTGATGGTGTACACGGCGTCTGCCCAGCGGATTTCAGGCTTCGCCATCGACAATTCCCGTAAACGACGTCGGAAATGTCGGACGCGACAAGGACGGCTCGCGACCATACGCCGCTTTGAACCGTTCCTTGCCATCAGGGGCCAGCACGTAAACTGTTTCTAGGTCGCCAAACCGATTTGGACGCTGCTGCCCGGAATCGACGATAATGCCAAGCTCCGCAAACTCGGCGAACACTGCCCGCATGTCGGCTTGAAGTTCGACGCTCGCAATAGCTTTCTGTGTTTGCTTGTCCATGCGCGCCGCGGTACGGCGCAGAGGGGTAATCATGAAAGAGCTATCAGTGGGCGACGTCGTCGCCCTGACCGAGAGCATCGCCATGCCGTACTTCGGCGAGACGATCGAGGCCGGCGAGATTGGCACGATCCTCGACATTGATCCGGAAGCGCCGGACAACTTGGTCCTGGTGCTGGAGCGCTACCACGCCCGGCTACATAACCAGCGCAACTTGATCGACGCGAAGGCGAGTGCCGTTCAGCGTCGCTGATCCGATAACAGAGGGTGAATCTGGCCCCGCTTCACCGCGGGGCCTTTTGTTTGGTCTCTGCTCGCAAGGTTGCCAAAGCCGTTGACTGCCCCTTTCGCGAGTGGTGAACTGTGCGCTAGACGGGCATGGGGCAAAGCGGGATGGACACAACCACCACCGGCTGGATTTTGTTGCTGGTCCTGCTTGGCATTTATTTCCTCCCGACCATTGTCGCAGGACGACACCATAACAGCAGCGCGATTTTCGTCTTAAATCTCCTACTCGGCTGGACCTTCATCGGCTGGGTGATCGCGCTAGTCTGGGCCTGTACAAAGCCCAGGTATAGCGACCAATGGCGCGAGCCTGATTACAGCGTCGATGATGAAGCGTTGCGACGGAACATCAAACGTCGCTAATGGCTATCGCACCGCGAAACAGAGCAATGTTTGAGGGTGCCGGCTTCGACGCGATAAAGTTTGAACTCGCTTATGGCGGCACACGCTTCAATCTCGCTGTCAAAGACATAGCGGATCAAGCGAAAGAGTGGCTTGAGGAAACCGAGGCGAAGCTCAAGGCTGAGAAGGAAGCCGCTCGCGTGCTTGAGCAACGGCGCTATGTGCGTATGCTGGCATGGACGATTATCGGCGCCGTTGCAGCTATCGTCGCGGCGGCGACGGGCATTCTCGCCCTGCTCAAGTAACTGCTGTATCTGGAAACGGCAGGAAGCCGATCGAATTACCGCCCCATGATGGATGCTGCAACGTCGCGCCCAAGCTTCTGCACGCCGTGCAGCGGGCGCGCTGGCGCAGCACGTCGCCGGGCGCATCGGCGCCCCACCGAATGACGGATGCTGCAAGAGCCATCGGTGCCTTGTGCCGGCACCGCTCGCAATGCAGCCACCACCAGCAGCTCGACCGCTGGAGCTGGCCGAGCGTCGGCCGCGGGCCGGGCCGTGACTTGTGCTGGTGCCGCAACTGCCAGTACGCAAGGTCGCGAAGGCTGAGGTAATGGGGCTCGCCGCTCATGCCGGCGAGTCAGATAGGGATTTGAAAAGATGATGCCAGCCGCTACGGGCAGTGCCTTCACGCCCGCAAAGTACCGAACCGGCTGGGGTGCCGTTAGGCCCAATTGAAGTAACTGCGTTCTGAGCCTATAATTTTGTTCATGCCCGACCAACCGCCAATGCCTTTCCAGTGCCCCTACTGCGGAGCGCGGTACAAGGTAGTGCGAGTGCACGCCGCGGAAACAACGAAGCACCGCGAAATCACTTGCCTAAGCTGTGGTGGTCCGCTCGCTGGGTACGAAGGCGATTCCGTGGTGTTGAAGTATTTTCTTGTTGATGCGCCAAGCCGACGCCAAAATCGACTCCACACGCTCTAGTGTCGACCAAGGTTCGCCGCCCCGACTGGTCGTACCCGCTACCTCAGCCGTTGAAGATTCCTGGCGTGATGGAGCTGAAAACGCTCGCCGACGTGCGCACGCTGATCGGCCATCTCCCTAAAGAGACGCGCGTGAAGGACACATGGCGCCATGTGGAAGCCGAATTGAAGATGGCCGCGGCCGGCGCCGATCCGACGAATTTGGCGATCTCGCTGCAAATGGTGTTGCAGCTTGAGGGCGTCGACTATCGGCGATCTTAATCAGCGCCCAGAAATAAGCCCGGCGAGTTTTCCGAGTGTCGAAACGCCTGTCGGCGCCGCGCGATGCTGCTTGCGCTTGGGCTCGGCCGGTATGCGCGTGGCCGCGGCCGTCACATACGGCGACGGAATCTGAGCGCGCCAGATGGCTTCGCGGCGCTCCAGCTCATCGGCAATGATTACGGGAGACACGCCGGCTTCGCGTGCGTTCGTCAGCGCGACGTCGAGATCGAGCTTGAGTTTGGTGAGCGCGGCGCCCTTGTCGGGAGCGGCGCTCTGCTTGATGGCTAAAAGGCTCATGTATTTTTCCTGTTAATGATGCGTGTTAAGAAAGTAGCTGAACTCGGATCGCGTCCCACCGCGAGGGTGCCAAGTGGCCCGACCTCGCCCGACCCCAGATCGGGAGATGGTCGGGGCCACACTTTTCGCGAGGGCGATGCACGGCTCACCCGGTGTTGGCGCTTTGCTTCGGATTTGTTCCGGTTTTCGGCCCTTTGGGTTGCAAAGAGACTGTGCCGAAACACGCTCAAATTACACCAGCGCGGCATCCGAATCAGTCATAATGCCGCCATGGGCGACGGCAGAACCAAGCTCAAAGCGGTTGAGAGGAACGGCCGGTGGACGGTGCGCTTTGCGTGGCCGAACGGCTTCACACAATTCTACGGCACATTCCAATCTGAGAACGATGCCGTCGAATGGATCGCCGAAAATCGCTGGATGACGGCACCAAAAATCACAGAGCGTGATATCGCCCGGCACGCCAATTTGTCCCAGTGAACGTCGCCGGCAATTCGATTAGACTTCGCCCCAGCCCGGCGGCCCACAAGGGTTGCCCCCCTTGTGTACCCCGAGTGCCGAATATTGGCCGCCGGGTCACCGAGTTATTGATGGGCGCTACACGGCCGTGTATCGTGGCGCGGCCAGGTGGGGAGCGACAAATCGGGGCGGCTGGGGAGTCGCCCTTCTTTTTTTGGGCACGACCATTTCGGGTTGAAATGGAGTGCCGCGTTCCTCTCTGTTGACTGTCAGGATGAATCAGTCCCCACTCTCTTCCGTCGTGGGAGGGCAAATGGGACATGTTTATCGTTAAAGGAAATAGTGGACGCCCAAGTGAAGCGGAATTTGTTGCCAAGAAGTCCACGCCGAAAGACGCCATGTTGGCGGCCGTCGATTTGCTAGGCCAAGGAATGACAAACGTGATGATCGTCGACAGGACCGGACAGACCTTTAGGCCCGCCGAGTTTGCTAATCTCTATATGGGTGATCTCTCGGAGCAATAGCGACGGCCCTGGTGGTACGTGCGCTCGCGGCCGGGCTTGGCCTTCGCGGAATTACGCCCCGCCCGGAACGCCAAGGCGTAGTGCTCGCTGCAATGGGCGCACTGGCGTGCCGTGGTCATGCCGCAACCTTGATCTGGCGGTGGACGAAGGGCGGCAACGTGACCGGATCATGGTGCCGTGCGGGCGTTGGCGCATTGCGATCGGCGCGGAGGGCCTGGATGGCTTCGCGGCATAACATCTGCACGATCTCGAATGGCTTCTGGTCGGTCTGCTTACCGATCTCGACCACGTCGGCGAGAATATGCGGAGCGATGCGCACTTTCGCCCAGTCGAACCAGTCGGGTCGCGGGCTCCACTCATGGCGTTTGCGGGGTTCTGTCATCTTGTGTGACTCCAATGGCACTGGGCCGGGCTAGGTGTTGCTGATCGCCGAGACCTTCATGCCCGGCTGCACGCCAAAAAGGATCGGCGTATTTGCTGGGATGCGCAGATTTGTTGCGGTCGCTGTGCAGTGCTTGCTCCCGGCAACGTCCAAGCGACGCTGCAAACGGAATCCGCGCTCAGCAATACGAAACGTGTCGCCGCGTTGAACGCGCTCGACGGTGTGGAGGTCCCACCGATCGCCACGGTCTGGTCCGCCGCCCATTCGGCGGCATTGGCGAACTGACCGACGTCGTTGTCGGTGAACGGCAAATTTCGGAATTCGGAAACGTATAGAACAGCCATGTGGCTTTACCTCATTGGTAGAATGAAAAAGGCCGCCTGATTGGCGGCCTTGAGAACGACGGTGGTGCGCTGTTTCGCAGCGGGCTATTCGATCATCGAAGCGACCGCGGACGCTGAGTAAGGCTTGCCGCTTGGCGTTAAATGCCCTCGCTCGGCAAGGGCCGCGGCGACCTTGCGAAAGGATAACGGCCGCCGATTGGGATCAGGCCGCCAGAGTTGCCGCGCCAGTGCGACCAGCTCTTTACCGCCCTCGCGTTCAGCGTAGCTGTGTCGGCCGCCGCATTTCTCGCCTTTGGCGATCTTCCGATCTCGTGCGGCTTTCAGCTTGGCGACCAGCGTGGCCTTTTCAAACTGGGCGACAGAGCCAAGCATCTGCCGAACCATTTCCGCCGTTGGCGTTTCTTCGATGAAGAAATCGGGCGCCGTCGTCGGGATCAGCGCGACGCCAAGCTTGCGGAGGTAGTCATGGCCAATCAGTTGGACTTTCAGGTCGCGGGCGAAGCGGTCTGGGCTTTCGACGATGACCGTCCGCACGCCGTTGCCGGCGATGCGCTCCAGCATAGCCTTGAAGCCGTCACGGTGCGCGACCTCATCGTCGCCCCGCACGGCGGCATCGTAAAACCAATCGACGATTTCGTAGCCGGCCGACTTGGCGAACCGCTCAATGGCGGCCCGCTGGCGCTTATCGCTGTCCTTGTCAGCCCCAACATTGGTCGCCGAACTGGTCCGCATATAGCCGATCGCGTCGACCCGTTTTGCTTTCCTTGCCATACCGTTAGCCTCGATTTGTACTGATTCCCTGAGGAAAAAGTACAACAAGGCGCGGCTGGCGTCAAGGAATACCGATGGTTACAGCACCGCAGGCGTGAACGAAGCACGAACACACGGCTATATATGGGCGATTACGGGCCATCGTAGAAAGGAGCGACGGCACGGCAGTTCATCCGTGCTCGGCCGTCGCTGGCACTCAAAGTCTGTCGCGCTACCGCCAGACCGAGGGTGCTGATTACTGGCCCACAACCGGGCGGAGAAAACAGTCGAAAATGCGCGTCAAAATCGGCGCGAGGCCGAGCCGGAAAAAAATCCTAAGGCGCGTGAGGGCGGGAAACGAGGTTTTCCGGCCGTCACGTCCCCGGACCAGGGATGCACTGGAAGTCGAGCTGGACGCCGTATTTGATTTCTTCGTCGTGCAGCTTGTTGCCGGCGTTCCCGCAGTCCACGAGGGCAGTGTAACCGGGCACGCCGGTGATCCCGATAGCTTTGGAGTTCGCCAGCAACAATATGACCAAGACCCAGGTCTGCATCGCATCAAGATGACGGGAGTGTCGGGCATTGGTCAAGGACTCGGCTCCCGTCAGGGGATAGTTTGTGATCTATGAACCGCCTCGCCCAGCGTCGCCGCCCCACCTTCATCCCTTTCGCCCGATCTGACCCCGCGGTCGGGTCAAATCAGTTGGCGTTGTAGTTGGCGTCTGGCAACTTGAAGATCGTTCCGCTGCGCCGCTATGAGCGGTCGAGAACGGTCTTGTCTGCTGCGGCTCGCACACGATAAGCTTTTTGGTTGTGACCGCTGAAAGGGCGCGCCCTGATAGTCGATAGGAAACTTCTCGCGCTGTTGACCATCTTGCAGACCGCCGACAAGTTCGATCGGGGCATGCCGGTCTCGTTCCTCATCACCTTCCTGTTGGTCGCTTTGGATGAGGGGCAGCTCAGCAGTGAATATGCCCGGCGCGCCGGGATCGACCGATTCCAGATGTCGCGTCACATGAAAATATTGGGCGCGAGCCGCCACGGTTGGATCAAGGTCCATACCCTTCGGCCGAACGCGAAACAGGTTTTCCTCACGGAAAAGGGCCGCGATCTTGTCGTGTTCGTTCGTGCTCAGTTGCAGCAGGAGACCCCGGCCGACATCATAGAGGCGCGAAGGCTGAGGCGCCAATTCGGGCCCTATAACAGGGCCTTCGCGCGTGAGAATCCAATGACTTAGTGGGGGGTGTTGCATTTTTACGGCACGATGGCGTTTTTGTCCGGTTCCCGGATTTTAATGCTCCGCGCCTCGGCGCGCCGACGTATACTGCGGACTCCTGGGGGGCATGGGGCATGACGGGGTGCCAAATGAAAAGAATCTTTGCCTTGGCCGCAGTGCTCGCACTGAGCGCGCCGCTTACTGCTTTCGCCGCTGATCTGCCGCAACCGCCTCCACCGATGCCGCGGGCACCGGCATTCGTGCCGCCCCCACCAATGTGGAGTGGCTTTTATATCGGCGGCAATCTCGGCGCTGGTTGGAATCACGGCACCGTCTCTGACAGCGCCGGTTATGTCAATTGGGGCGCCAACAACAGCACCACGTTCGTTGGTGGCGGGCAAGCCGGGTTCAACTGGCAGATCAACAATGTTGTCGTCGGCATCGAAGGCGACTTCGATTGGTTCGCGAACAATAACAATTCAGGCGGAGGAACACTGACGCCAGCCGGTGCAGGCGCTGGCCTCGGCGCCCTCGGCGCTGGCGTCATCCAGGGAAGTAACAATGGCAGGTGGCTTACAACAGTTACTGGTCGCCTCGGCGTCGTTGGTTGGGACCACTTCCTGTTCTATGGAAAAGGCGGCGGCGCTTGGGTGGGCAGCAACAATCTGACCTTAACCAACCTGACAACGGGCGGCTCGGTTTCCATCGGAAATGGTAATACGAACACTGGATGGACTGCTGGTGCCGGTGTCGAATGGATGTTTGCTCCTAATTGGACGACGAGACTCGAATACGATTATGTAGGGTTGAGCAGCAAGTCGATCACCGTCACGATCCCCGGCGTCGGTCCCGACACGTTCTCGAACGGCAGTCGCAACGTTCAGATGGTGACACTTGGGGTTAATTACCTGTTCAACTTCCCTAACTATTGAGGGTGGTCATCGGCCAAAATGGACCCCGACCGTGATTGTCCCGGTCGGGGTTTTTGTTTGCTCAGAGTTCAATAACGCGCCGTCAGATGACATCTACTGGCACTTGTGAGACGTCGCGCGCCGTTGACGCGGAGTCCGAGATGCGCCGATTATCGGACATCAACGGTCGCTCAGTGCCCGATATTTCTCCGGCAGCATCGCCTCGGCTGTCGCCAGGTGTGCTCCAAAATCTTGGGTGACAACGACCATCCGGTGCAGCCAGCCGAAAAGTTCCGGATCGACACGCGACGCCTCGGCCTGGTCGCGAAGGTTCTTCGCGGTCTCGCGCATGTCGCCCGCGATTTTGTCGATAGCCTTGAGGGCATCGACGATCGTTTCGATTTTCATGTCGACCTCGGTGGTGGCGGCGCGACGCATCGCCACGATGGTTTCTGCGAGCGCTTCGATTTGCATGTCAGGTCTCGCTCTTTGATTTGCATGTCAGGTCTCGCTCTGCGGAAGCAGCACGACTCGCGAGTGCGTCCCGAGTTCCTTGGCGATGACGAAGCCGAGCTTGGTGCCGAGCTGCAACTTGGCGATCTCGACATCGCTCAGCTCACGCGCCGAGTAGTGGTTGATCGTGCGATCACGATTGAACATTCCGAGGAGCGCTTGCGCCTCTCCTACGGTGCCGTTGCCATATGACGGAGGCGAGCCATGCGATTCAAAGGCGAACCAGCTCATCCGAGCACCATCACGTCGAATGTGCCGGCCGCCAGCGTGACGCCGCTGGGCGGTGTAAGCACGACGGTGAAGCCGGAAACGGTTTTGTTGGACACCGAGACGAAGCACGCTTGGCTCGGCGTGACGTGAACAACATAGGTCGGCGGGAGACCGCCGAAGGTGACGCTCGTTGATACCGGCGAACCGGCGCCGGAGCCGGCCGCGCTGGGGACCGCGAGCTGTGATCCGAAGATGATCCGGTCATAGTTATTGATGTTCGATCCGTCAGAAACCTCGACGGTGTGCATATCAAAAGGCATGGAGATGACTCCGAGAGTGTGAGTGTGTGATTTGATGGGGCGGTGAATGCCGCGCTGCTGCCATGAGCGATGGGCGTCGCCCGTTGGCGTAGCAGCGCGGCATCACCAGCGCGGCCCTGCTCGGTCAAAAGCAGGGAATCGCGCCTGCCTCGTGAGAAAGCGCCACGAGGCGCAAGCGCGCAGCACCCCGAGAAGCAAAGGTGCGCGCAGCTATTC